>OLQA01002305.1_pt1 | contig 15204 bp, 14 predicted proteins | sample 1673151 | NCBI WGS metagenome assembly OLQA01 (sample SAMEA3136760, study PRJEB25190) | human gut metagenome | biome: human gut; feature: human-associated habitat; material: faeces | place: Austria | collected 2013 | reverse complement strand
ATGCCGATCGCACTGTTACCATCACATCGAATGCAAAAAGAAGTGATAGGGCAGTCAATGAGAACCACAAAATCGGCAAGACCAGGTTCAGTTGTTTATGTGCCGATGGATAAATCGGAATTCAGATCTATTATATTTTCAGAAAAGAAGAAAAATAAAATTAAGAAAATTGTAATATTGATTATATTGATGATTTTTGTTATAGGCTGTTGTATGTATGCAGGTATATCTTATTATTACTCATATCACTTCTTTTATGGGACGACCATCAATGGGATTGACAGTTCAAATAAGACAGCATATGAGGTTGAGCAGGAGATTGCCGGGAAAAAGGATAACTATACTATTCAGGTAAGGGCAAGAATGCAGGACCCGCAGGCCATTACAGGAAAAGATATTGATTATAAATACGTATCCAGCGGTGCGGTTCTCCAGCTGCTGAAAACTCAGAAATCATGGGAATGGATCGGCAGTCTTTTTGAAACAAAAAACTATATGGTTCAAGAAGAGACTTTTTTCAGCCGGGAGAAACTGGAAGAACAGGTAAATTCATTAAATTGTGCGAAAAAAGAGAATCAGATAGCACCGGAAAATGCGTATGTAAGTTTTGTTAACTCAGAATTCACTATTGTGCCAGAAACGGAAGGCAACGAATTAAATACCAAAGAAGCTTATCAGATGATATGCAGGGCAATCGATAACGATGCGGCAGAGGTAGATCTGGAAAGTGATCCAAAGGCTTATAAGAAAGCAGATGTGACGAAAGAAAGTTCAGAACTTCAGAATATGGTAAATACATATAAGAACCTGACAAAAGCAAATATCACATATACATTTGGAGACGAAACGGTAACACTCGATGGGAATACCATCAAAAACTGGCTGCAGTTTGACGAGAAAGGGCAGCTGCTCCAGAATGATGAAGCCTTCCGGCAGCATGTAGTGGATTATGTGGCACAGCTTGCAGCAGATCATGATACAGTTGGCACTGAAAGACAATTTCAGACCACGAGCGGAAGGACGGTGTATGTATATGGTTCTGCCTATGGGTGGAAGATTGATCAGGACAAGGAAGTAGCACAGCTCATGCAGGAAATTCAGTCAGGAACCCAGACAACCAGGGAACCGGTATATTCTATGAGGGCAAATGCACACGGGATCAATGATCTCGGAGATACATATATAGAGGTAGATCTTACAGAGCAGTATATGTGGTATTATCAGAATGGAAATATTATTTTCCAATCAGAAATCGTATCCGGACTGCCAAGCGATCCGGATAGAAAAACACCCCCTGGAATATTCACACTGAATTCAAAGAGCAGTCCGTCCGTGCTGCGAGGTGAAATGACAGCAAATGGAACCTATTCTTATGAACAGCCGGTAACGTACTGGATGCCATTCAATGGAGGAATTGGCTTTCATGATGCAGACTGGCAGCCGTACTTTGGTGGTGACAGATATCTTACAGGTGGTTCTCATGGATGCATCAATCTTCCCCCGGAAAATGCCGGACAGCTTTACAGCCTTATTCAGTATGATGTCCCGATAATTTGTTTTTACTAATTCTATATTATTCTGCCAGACGGCTTTAATTAATATGTTTTCAATCCGCCGGATATTTGTTTTGGAAAAGAAGACCTCATTTTTAAAGAATTAAAAAATGCCTGTGATGTGGGCAAAACTTTTTCAGGATCTTTTAAAAGATTGTGACCGGGAAATATATTCAAATCCGCGATTTTATACATGGAAGAAAACAAAGTAATAGTAAGTCGAATGGCCGTGTATTAAAATTAGGTAATGTAATTGAAGAAAAGATATGATATCATATGGGCAACAAATTGAATTGTGTGTGGAGGTGATGGCTGTGAAGAAAAAAGTGACAATAGTGTTGGTCATTATTAGTATTGTTGCTATAAGTACAATGATTATATTTTCAACATATAAGTCTTCGGAAGCCTATCGAAAAGCAAAAGCAAAGACACAGTGGGAGTGTTCTGTGGTCTGTGCGGAAAAGTCAACGCCTGATTCCTATGTAATTACATATTCTGACGCAAAAATTTTGTCTAATACAGGCGTGTTGACAGTCCAGAACAGAAACGATTTTGACATTACTGTACATCTGCTATGTGAAGGAAAACAGGAACTTGTATCTGACAGTATTCCTGCTGGCGGTTGCTATTCTTTTCTGAATGTTACAGATAAAGAATATACGGTAGGTATTCATGCTGAGGTTGCTGAAAATACGGATATAAAAGTATTTGTATATGATGGAAAAGACACTGAACCATATACAAGATAAATTCCAGTATGTAGAGAATAAGTAGTAATAAAAACCTGTAAACCCCTTACGCCACCCAAGAGCGTAAGGGTTCTACAGATTTTTTGGGGGCTAGAAAGATAAAAAATGACTTATATGATTGAATAAATGACATTAATTTTAGATATCAATATACAATTCGTCAATATTTTCTTTTTCAAGTTCATCAAGTTCCTGGTTTGCTTCTGATTCCAGAGAACGCAGTATTTCATCAAGAGCTGTGATATATTCAGATTTGTCTATTCTTTGTTTTAACCTTAGTTTTGGTATTTCAGTAGAACATAGTTTTTCTATATTATTTTTTAGTTCATTTACTTTCTCATATTCTTTTAAATGCTTAATATCTGAAGGCGAGTATTGGGTTTCGAGATTTTTAAGTTCCTTAATAAGAAAAGCTGTTTTAGAAAAAGTGATTAAAGAATATTTAGGAATTTGAGATAAACTGGATGAGTAATGTCTAATTTCGTCTTTAGATATATTTTTTATGTTGAGAAAAATAACGATTTTACTGTTTGATTTACCATTTAATTTTTTCCTATGTTCTATAGCATTTTTAGAAAGCTCTTCAAAGAAAGCATTTAAATTAATGTAATCTATTTTAGAATTGTATGAAGTAGATAAAATTCTATTAGTTGAACGAGACATGGATGACACATTGAATATAGTTGCTATAAAAGTGGTGTTATAACGAGATCCTTTGTGAGTATGTAGTTTATCTTCGGAGGAGACTTTATAATGTTTTTTTAACATAAATAGATAATAAAAATCTACAGAATTTGAGTTTTCTATATGATAGCGTAAAATGTCTTTAAGCAAATATTTTTTTTTGACACGAGATTTAAATGCATCTGTATTGCGTATTGTTTTTAAAGCAGGTAATTTCATATATTTTAATCTGTCTTTTTTTGATTTTGGAATATTAAAATATAAGCGAATATATTTTAGAACACATTGTGCTGTCCAGTTCTTTCGTGGAAAACCTACAATAGATGGGGAAGGATATTTTTTAATTACTGCATTAATAAAGTTTGCATATCCAATTTCCTGTAAAAGTTTAGGAATGGAGTCGCATCTTTTTAAACGAAGCAATTTGTGTTGGTCTTCTTTTTGATATTTTGCTAGAATTTCGTCACAGGAAGCAGTATCAGTATCTGCATAATTACTTGGAATTTTGATGTCATTTTTTAAAAAATTAAGAATCTCCCGGTTGTGCATATTTTGTGACTGACAGCAGATTACATTTAATTTATATATTACAGCGAGTGGAAGATATTCTTTAAATTCATCCAATAGTTTTTTAGTAAATTTAAGTAGCTTTTTTTCTGGTGTATTTTCCATTTTATTTACCTCCTTTATAAGTATACATTGAATATAAAAAACCGTCAAATTTAGGAAAATGAAAAATAAAATAGAAGTGTTTTGGGGGAAGACGGCGGTAGGAACGTCTAGGGGATGTTATTTAGAGAGTATGTGGTGGGAAGAAAAAGTGCAAGTGACGTTAGAGGGGAAGAGAGACGAGTGTGTTAAGCTAGTGTTGTCAAAAGAAATTGACGATATATTCTCGAAATCAAATATCATGCGATAAAAATCTAAAATTTCATGAAATATATATAGATAAAAAACTTCATTAAACAGGAGAGAGAATCAAATATTAGGATGAAGTTATCGATGAAAAGAATATAAAAAAATTAAAAAAAGGAGACCAGATATGAAAATTAAATTTAAAAAAATAAAATTAAAAGCGGAGGAATTATATGAAGGTGTAATAAGAAAAGTAGAATTTGACAAAGTGAGCAGGAGGGTAAGAATTTTTACAGAACTTGATAAGGTAGAAGGTGAAACTTTTTTAAAATCTCTTCCATATTCTGTGAGTGTAAATTCTCCAACGGGACGATTCTTTGAAGCAATGGGAGCAATGGATGAGGATGGAATAGTTGATCTTGAAGAATTAGTAGGTCATTCTGTTCATGTTACTTTAAATCAAGGAAAAAATTCAGCATGGTATGTAAATGAAATGTATCTTGATGAAGAGGATGAAGAGTATGAAGAAGCGGAGGATGAAGAAATTTTCGGAGATGAAGAGTAATGCAAAAAGAAATAAAAAATATTGAAAAATATTTGAAAGACAATTCTGTAGAATTGATTCGTACATCAAAAAATGAAGTGATGCTTGTAGCAGGGGACGAGAGTGTTCCCCTGTCACAAGCACACAAACTAATAAGAAAAATTTTCCTTGAAAAAGAGAAGGTTTTTTTAAATGCCGGACAGACACAGACTATTATTGAATATTTAGAAATACATCCAATTACAAATCCAACGATATATGAAACTGCATGTAGAATTTGCTACATGGATGACAAAATAATATATGAACTAAATAAGGATACTAAAGAATGTATAGTGGTTTCAGGAGAACGTGTTTGTACAGGAAAAGTTGATAATGTAATATTTAAACATGCATCAGATTATCAAAATCAAGTGATGCCTTCTGGGTTATATGACCCAGAAGAATTATTTGAATTAGTTCATAAACATTTCAATTTAAAAAATGAACGCCAAGAAAAACTATTTATATTATATTTAGTTACATCATTTTTGGGAATGGGAATTTGTCATCCATTGTTAATACTTACAGGGGAGAAATCATCAGCAAAAAGTACAACTATGAGGAAACTTGAAAAGATTATAGACCCTAAGGTAAGTGATCTTTGTGGGATGCCTAAAGGTGCAGATGGATTAGAACTTCGTTTATCAAATTCATATTTTGTAGCATTAGATAATTTGTCTAGTATAAGCAGAAATGTATCGGATACAATTGCAAGAGCCGTTACAGGAGGTTCGGTAACAAAGCGAGCATTATATCACAATACAAAAGAAATTGTTCTAGATATAAAAGCTTTAGTGGCAATTAACGGAGTTTCTTTGGTGGCAAGGGAGAGTGATTTGTTAGACCGTTCATTGATTATTGAACTGGAACGAATAGCACCTGATAAAATAAAAAGTGAACATGATTTATGGAAATCATTTGAAAAAGATAGACCTAGAATATTAGGGTGCATTTTAGAAACATTATCAGAGTTCCTTCAAAGTGAAAAAGATGGTAAAACTTTTCACATAAAACGAAAGATACGTCTTGCTGATTTTCATATAGCTTGTGTTAAGGTGGGGAATATTCTGGGAATGTCAGAAAAAGAAGTATCAGATTTATTGTGGGAAAATCAGAAGAATGTAAATCGATATTCTTTGGATGAAGATATAGTGGCTTGTTGTGTAATAGAACTTATGGATAAGGCAGATGAATATGTAAACTCTATGACGGGGTTGCTTCGAGATTTAAATGAAATTGCTAATAATAATAGTATTGTCAGTACCGTGTTGCCAAAAACTCCAAATCATTTGACTATAAGATTAAATAAAGTAAAAAGTAATTTGCAAGCAGAATATGGAATCACTTATGTTATTGCAAATGTAGGCGCATTTAAACAAATCACAATTAAAAAAAGTGAAAATTCTTGCGAAAGTTGTGAAGAAAGTGTAATGGCTAATCATATCAAGCGTATGAGGGAAAGAAAAAATATGAACGTTAAAAATGAAGATTCTTGTGAAGAAAGTGTAATGGCTAATCATATCAAGCGTATGAGGGAGAGAAACAAAAGCTTGAATAAAGCAAAAGAAATGAAAAAATAAATTGTCACAAGTTTCGCAAAAAAAATTATTTTTTTTTGTAGATAGCAGTCTTGTGCTCCGATTTGGAACGGAGCGCAAAGCACTGCTATTTAAGAAAAAATATATTCTTATCAACCATTCGTAATCATCGTATTTTTCAAAGTAATATTATTATTATGAATGGTTGAGTAAGAGAAAGGAGGAACATATGGAACATCAGGATACAAAAGAGTTGGAGATGAAACCACTCTTGATAAAGATGTTATTCATAAATAATAAAATCAATCATTCGACGTACAAGAAAGTTGTGAAACAGTACAGGAGGAAGGAACGAGCATAATGGACAATTTGGCTTATAAGATGCAAGCAATGTGTATCAGTAACAGGTCAAGAACAAGTATCCATGATAAAGTCCGGGTATGTTTTTACGGAAGAGTATCTACACAACATGAGGAACAGGTTAACGCATTAAGTAATCAGCTTCAATGGTACGAGACGATTCTGGCAGAACATCCGAACTGGGAAAAAGTTAATGTATATGTGGATAAAGGTGTGACAGGTACACAGGCAAAGAAGAGAGAGGGATTCATGCAAATGATAAAAGATGCAGAGAAAGGTGACTTTGACCTTATCTGTACTCGTGAAGTATCAAGATTTGCACGTAATACGGTAGACAGCTTACAGTACACAAGACAACTGAGAGAGTGGGGTGTAGAAGTATTCTTTTACAATGATGGTATCTGGTCACTGGAACAGGATGGGGAGTTAAGACTTACGATCATGTCTGCAATGGCACAGGAAGAATCAAAACATATCAGTGAAAGAGTAAGAGCCGGACAGAGAATATCCAGAGAAAAAGGTGTCCTTTATGGTAATGGAAATATCTTAGGATACAGACTGATCAAAGGGAAAAAGTCTATAGATAACACATATGAAATCATAGAGGAAGAAGCCGAAACCGTAAGAATGATTTATGACCTGTATTTAACTGGGATGGGAGCAAAAACTATCGCAGGTAAAATGGTAGAGATGAAAAGGAAAAAGGCAGATGGAACATACAACTGGGAACATTTGTCAGTACTACGGATATTAAATAATAAGACCTATGCCGGTTATATCAGTTACAATAAATCCTATACGAAAAACTTTCTGGGACATAAAAGGGTAACGGTACGGGATGTCAGCCAATATGAATATGTCAAAGGTAACTTTCCGGCGATTGTATCAGAAGAGACTTGGAACAGAGTACAGGCTATAAAGAGTAAGAAAGTAGTTATCGTAGACGGTAGAAAATGTTCTAAACCGATATCAAAAGATAAGTGGTGCAGACATCTGGTATGTGAATGTGGCAGTGTGTACGGAAAATACAAATGGAGAACCAATAAAAATGGTGAGGTCAGTAATGGATATCAGTGCAGACATCAAATCCGCTACCGTAAAAGAAGTTTCCATGAAAAACAGGGATTGGATGGTACGGGATATTGTAATGTGCCGTCTATCTGTGAATGGAAACTAGACTTCATGGCTAAAAGTATTCTGGAAAGGTTATGGAAAGACCAGAAAAGTTCAGTAGAAGAATTGCTTCAGGATATTCAGGATAATTACAGTGAAGAGACTGGAATTACAGATCGTGAATATCAGATAGAAAAACTGAAAAGAGAATCGGAAAGATTAAAGAACCGTATGAGTAATCTTGTAGATATGAAACTGGATGACTTGATCGGTAGTGAAGAGTTCGAAGACAAGAAATGTACGATTGATGAACGGATGTTACAGATTAAGAATGAACTGGCAATATTGTCACAGGATGAAGAGGATAATGAGCCTGTAGAAGTAGAAGGAGAGATTAAAAAAATAAAAGAATATCTGAATGGTGTGTGTGATTTGAATCAGAAACAGTTAAGTGACGAACTGGTAGACGCTGTTATAGCAAGAATCACACCAATGGAAAACGGCGCTTTTAAATGGTATATCCAAGGTGAAGAGTACGATACAGAAATTTCTTTTGATGAATCTAAGTATGTTTTATATGACAGATTTACACTGAATTTTGAAGAAGCAAAGAAGTACAGAAAAGCATTTGGTAATTTTATAAGAGCAGTACAGTGGAAAGACCTTATCGTAGAAGTCTACATAAGACAGGATTAACAATACAGTACCGTTAATAACAATCATGAAATATTAGGATGAGAAAGCTTGAAATGAATAAAATGAGAAAAAGGGAAACAGACGAAAAAAAGAAGTCGGTTTCCCTTATTTTATTGCGATGAAAGGATGAAAAATTATGATGAAAAATACAATATCTATGAACGTGTCAGCAATCGGAACAGATGATGGAAAGAGCACTTTTGAAGTACAGAGAACATGGAATGAGAAAGGGAAGAAAGCAATTGCTATAGGAATGTATCCAACCATATCAGTAGAAAACTGTGGAATGTTGGACGTATCAAATATGCACCTGTTAAACCATGCAAATGATTTTGGATGGGGAGAACTGAGAATGTTGAATCTGTATGCAACGGTCGTAAACGGAAAGCCAAGTGTCAGTCAGTTACAGGGTAACAGTCTTGCTTATATTGAAGAGATATTAGAAACAAAAGATATCAAGACTTATGACATTGTAGTTGCGTGGGGAAATTCAATGGCAACACATAAGAATACGATTAAGGCAAAGATAGATTTGTTGTCTATGTTAATGGAAAAGGGATTGAGTGCAAAGTGTATTACAGTAGATTGTCTGAGTACCAAGAAAAGTTACGGTATTCATCCACTTTATTTAGGACTGCATTATCCAAAAGATAAATGGAAGTTGATAGATTTTCCAGTGAAAGAAATGTTAGAGGAATTGGAAAAGAGTCTAAAAACAGATAAAACATCTGAAAAGAAAAAGACGAAGAAAGTCGAGAAGAAAGTGAAGTCTACAGAAAAGTCTGCTGAAGGAAGGGCTGGTGAATAGTATGCATATTACAGTAAGAAAAAGACGAGAACTGAAAATGTTGAGACAGGTTAATCCGTATATGTCAAAGTATAAAATTCCAAGAGAAATATTAGAACATTTGGAGGATATTCTGGATAAAAAGAATCTTGGGAAAAAGGGATATGTATCAATCATACTGAATCCGATAAAAGATGATGAGGTAGACGTTCTGGATGAATTGAATCTGAACTGTAATGAGGTTGAGATTCCAGATAATAATTTCTTCTATATTGTAATTAAGGGGAAGAAACATCCAATGAAGAAGAAAAAGAGATGGTACAGTTACGATATTATCTTACCAGAGAACAGTGGAAGAATTTATGTGATTTATTGTATGTATGAGGAACATTTAAGAGATATAGGAGTGATTTAAGATGTTGAGATACTTTTGGACAGCAACACAGAAAGACCGAATCAGAGATACTTGTACCGAGTATAATTTGCCGTCTAAGGTTAGGGAGCGAATTATTTCTACAGTAGAATTGTTGGACAGTTATTATGGAGTAGGAAGAAGTATGAACGATGACGGAGGATGTGTCATATTGATTATAGACGACGATGTAAGCCGGGCAAAACAGGCTTACGAGGAAGTATTAAAGAAGTATCATACCTGTGAAGAGGAACGGGAATTTCAAGATATTTTATATTCCGATAGACAGGAAGAGTATTATGCAGACCTCTACATAGTTAGCAGTGAAATTGGAATAACGATTATCTGGTATCAAAAAGAAAGGTCGTAAGATGAAAGAATATATAGCATTTGGAGTGGGGATGATGTTAGCTTTAGCCTGTATTATGCTCCTTGAAAATATAGAAGCAGAAAGGAATGAATAACGAATGAAAAAAAGTAGTTTGTTAAGTGTGATGATCGAAGGAATGAAACTGGTTGTATCTATGTATGAGATATGTCGGACAGAGAAAAAGAAGCGGAAGTGATAGGTGAAGGGAATAGAATAAGCAGATACTCCGAAAGCTTTGTGGCTTTCTTGGTATCTGCTTATTCTTTATTATCTTTATATTTTTTTATAATAGCAGAGAAGATTTACAAGAAAAAGTATTGCTACTTGATTCTGGGATAAGGTGTTTTTGTATCGGTTATGCCAATGATATAGTCAATACTGACGTTATAAAAATAAGAAAGTTCTATTAAATAATCTATAGGAATTTGCCGTGTACCCTTTTCGTATCTACGATATACTTCACGTTGGCAACCTAAGTGCTTTGCAACTTCTGCTTGAGTTTTATCATTATCAATTCGTAAGTCTTCTAAGCGTTGGAAATGCATAGTATCACCTCAAGTGTATGCTACCAAATAATTGCATTTTCAATTATGATATGCTACCATATGGTTACAAAAATGAGTGCGTTGAAAACACAAGAGGAGGAATAATATGCCATACATAATATTACTGGCGATAGTCATTTTTCTTATATTTTATCTGAAAAGGACTGTGCCAAAAAACTATGTGAAAGTAAAAAAATGGATTTATAAGTATCAGAAACAGGTGATAGGTGTCTTATTGGTTATCGGACTGATATGGTTTAGAACATATACAATTGTGTTGATAGCCTGTTGCTTGATATATTATTTTTATTGCAAATTCATGCGTGAAAAACGTGTTGAAGAGTGGGAAAAGAAAAATATTGAACCGATAAAGTATAAAGAGCTGGATAAGAACATAGAAAAAATAGCAAAATTAATTGCATTTAATGATAAGAATAAAAGTGATTATAAATTTTCTTCATCTAATATGCCTTATGGTCGTGTAAATGCATTTATGAATTATTTTCAACGAGATTTGATTAATGAAGATATCTATTATTTTTCAGCAGTTCCGAGTGAGAATGAAAATGAAATAAGAGAATATGGACTTGCTGTAACTGGAAGTGGAATATTTATTGCAAGTCAGGCAAATTCTAAAAAAGGAAAGACTAAGGAAATTCTTTTTTCGGGATTAAACAAGGCTGAATATGATACAGATACAGATACGTTATTGGTAGAAAATATTGTGAGATATGGAAGTGGGGCAGAAAAAACAAAAGTAAAAGGAAATGAAATAACTGTTCCATTAACGTGTATTGCAAATGCCTTAACTATGTTGGAACGTTCTGTTATTCCATGTGCATTATTTACTAATCAGGTAATGTATAGAGATGTTCAAAAGAATATTGATGAAGCGGAAAAACATTTGAATCAAGAATTAGATATGGAACATATGAAGCAAAATATGGGAAATGTTGGAACTTTCGCCAGTGCTTCAGAAAGGCATGACATGTATTCGGAAATGAAAAAAGAAATGAATATGCGTCAGGGACATGGATATGGTGCTGAATATGGAAATAAAACTGTTGATAGAATTCTTGGAAAGAAGGTGGAAGGTGGACAGGAGAAAGAGAACGGACATCATAAAAAGAGTGGTGCTGACAAAATAGTAAATGGACAGAAAGTTCAGACAAAGTATTATAAAAGTGCAGCAGATACGTATAGAGCAGGATTTAAAGATAGCTCTCACGATTATTCAGGACAGGTGATAGAAGTTCCTAGAGACCAATACAATGAGATACGAAATAAATTACAAAAAGATATTGATGCTGGAAATATAGATGGAATAGAGCCAGGAACACCAGCAGAAAATTATTTAAAAAAAGGATATTTTTCGTATGCGCAATCTTATAGACTTGCGGCATCAGGAACTATTGAATCAATTACTATGGATATGGCAAATGGTATTATGACTTCTATGACGAGTGCATCTATTACAGCAATTATAATCTTTGCAAGTGGAGTGTGGCAAGGGAAAGATGTAAAAGAAGCTGCAAAAGACGGACTTATGACTGCTGGACAAGTAATCGGAAAAGGAGCAGTTATTTACACGATTACGATGCAGGTGAGTAGAGGAAAGATTTGGAACTATGCATTGGGAAAGGGAGTAGATAGCCCAATGAGTAAAGTTAGTGAAGAGGTAGCTAAAAAAATAAATTCAAAGATTGTTACCAGCTCGGTCGGGGAAAAACTGAATCTGCAGAAAGTTACTGGTCAGAAATTAGTAAGTGGAGCGGTTACAGTTGCAGTAGTATTTGGTCCAGATGTATGTAGTGCATGTATGGGAAAAATTTCAGTAAAACAATTAGCCAAAAATGCAACTGCTGGAGCTGCAGGAATTGCTGGAATGGCAGTAGGAAGTGCAATTGCAGGAGGTAATCCACTTGGAGGAATGGTAGGTGGAGCTGTAGGCGGTGCAGTAGGTAAGAAAGTTATGGATAATTTTATTGAAGATGATGCAGTTGCTATGTTCCGTGTTATGAAAGAAGAATTTTTAAATGTAGTTATGTCATCTTATTTGTCGCAAGAAGAGTTTGAGGAGGTCGCAAGAAGAACTATCTGGGATAAAAAAGTGTCAAAAGAATTACAAAATATGTATAAGAAATCTAAAAAAGGTGAGCATAGAGCATATGCCAATTCATTAATTGAAGAAGTAGTTATTGATGTATTGAAGAATCGAAAGAAGATAACTAATGAAATGTGGAATGAAGGACAACAATTACAGGGAGTATAATTTGATGTAGTATCTAAACAAGGTTAACGTACCAAAGAAGTTTGCTAGCAAAGATTATAAAAGTCTCAGAAAGTTTGGGGAAAAGTAATGATTTAAGTGGATAAAAGATGTTGACAAACGTATCAGTGTGAGGTAGTACCCAATTAAGAAAACGTGTTAGTTATGATTAAATGAGTGGATTGTGTCTTAATGTCCCAGTAACCATAATATACCTAACAGGCAGCAATTAACCAGAAATAGTACACTGTAGGTGACTAACATAGAACGTTAATTAGCTTATATAGAAAACCCCTTACATCAATTATGGTGTGAGGGGTTTTTTACGTGAAAAATGTACAAAAGTTCTTAGATATGGTAGTATGATGATTAAGATAAATAGGAATTTGTCTGCGAAAAGTCCGTAAATAAGCGGATGTTAATATGTGTTGCTTGTGGCAATGGCTCTTTTGAATGTAGAGTTGAATTATCAAAATCAAGGAGGAAAAGATTATGTTAAGTAATAATCTCAAAAGAATTAGAAAGTCAAAAGGGCTATCACAAGAAGAACTTGCAATTAAACTGAACATAGTGAGACAGACTGTATCAAAATGGGAGAATGGTTTATCAGTTCCAGATTCGGATATGTTAATTACATTGGCAGATGAATTGGATACTTCTGTAAGCGTATTGCTTGGAGAAACTGTAATGGAGCCGATGACAGATGACCTAAAAGCAATCTCTGAAAAATTAGAGGTAATTAATTTACAGCTGGCAAAGAGAAATATGTTCAAAGTAAAAACGATTCGTTGGATACTTATCACGTTATGTGCGTTTATAGTGCTTGCTTTTATTGCTCTTGCAGTTATGCAAAGTTTTTATCTAAGGTGGGATTATAATAACCCAGAGTTTGCAGTTGCAGGAACCATATTACATGGATTTGAATTTGTCTTTGTAAGATTAGCACCACTTGCTTTCATTGCTTCTATTATTGGAATCGTAATTACCTATAAGAAAAGATAACTTCCAGTTTTCGGAGGTCGAAGTATGGGATTGCTTGATAGGTTAAAATCGAATAAAAACAACAAAGATTTCTTTGAATGGTTAGATTTACTTTTAAAGAATGAATTGAGTAGTGAAATAAAAGCGATTATCTTTAATTTATATGAAGATACAGATAATAAATGGTCTATTGAATTAGTTGGCACATTTTCATTCAATACGGATAATGACGATTGGGCTTAACCAGAAATAGTACACTGTAGGTGACTAACATAGAACGTTAATTAGCTTATATAGAAAACCCCTTACATCAATTATGGTGTGAGGGGTTTTTTACGTGAAAAATGTACAAAAGTTTTTGGGTGTGGTAGTATGATGATAAAGATAAATCGGGATTTGTGGAGAGATTTCCTGAACTTTCCTTATTTTACAGGCTTTTCAGCCAATTAGATAGTGAAATGATATGTATTTTCCCTTATTTTTGCCCTTGTGCGGAATCCAAGCATTTCAGCGTAGGACTGGCCTGCTTTTCCTTTGAGGCGGATGTGATCGCTATCGTACAGGCAGCCAATAAGCCATTTAACCTGTTCAGTGACGGCAGCAGAAATTTTCTCCTGCGGCCGCTGATCGGGATCATCACCAAGGTAGATTCCCCACATGCCAATATTCCAATGGTCAGACAGTGGATGGAGAACATGGGCTGTGAGAGGATCTTTATGGTAAATAACAAGACAAGGGAAGGTATCAGCGAGCTGATGGATTATCTGCAGAATGATCTCCCGAAGCTTACGCTTGAACAGGCGAAATTCAAGCAGAGCATTGGACTTAACAAATGGGATCCCATGCCGGAAGGGGTGGAGTATCCGGAGTCGATACGGTAAAATAGTAATATTCACGAAAAATGAATAAAAATACAAAATTCAAACGGAAAAAGTAGCAATTCCTCCGGAACTGTGATATACTGTGATCGTTTAGAAGATTAGTGGACTGAAATGTAAGATCCCCAGAGCATGAAGTATAAAGAGGGCAGAAACGGGGCTCGCAGATATATGGCAGAAGAGCTGTATGTCGAGAACACCGGGTATCCGTATCTGACTTCATGTTCTGGGGATTTTTTATATTCTGTACGCGGATTTTCCGAATGTATGCAAAAGAAAAACAATAAAAAGGATAGGAGAGGAAAAGATGTTTAAATTATTTGAAAATCTGACCAACTGGCTCTGGGGACTGCCCCTGCTGATCACGATTCTCGCTACAGGCGTATATCTGACAGTACGTTCCGGTTTCTTCCAGTTCCGCCATTTTGGTTACATTGTGAAAAACATGTTCAGTAAAGAACGCCGTCAGGAAGGCGGAGACGACGGAAAGAGCCTGACACCGTTCCAGGCTATTTCCATTGCGATCGGCGGTACCGTTGGAGTATCCAACATGTCCGGTGTTGCAACAGCCATTGCAACAGGAGGACCTGGTGCATTATTCTGGCTCTGGATCGCGGCGCTTCTTGCTATGGTCATCAAGATGGCAGAGGTAACACTTGCTGTGTACTACAGAGAAAAACAGCCAAACGGTGAGTACCAGGGAGGCCCGACCTACTACATGCAGAAGGGTCTTGGCGGAGAGAAAAAGCTCCCCTTCTGGAAACTTTTTGCAGTTGGTATGCTCCCCGTCAAGAGGACAATAAAAAATAATAAATTTTTGTATCGTCA
>OLQA01002294.1_pt1 | contig 15237 bp, 9 predicted proteins | sample 1673151 | NCBI WGS metagenome assembly OLQA01 (sample SAMEA3136760, study PRJEB25190) | human gut metagenome | biome: human gut; feature: human-associated habitat; material: faeces | place: Austria | collected 2013 | reverse complement strand
ACACTTCTCACCAAGATGCAGTTCCTTTAATTTCTGATAAATGTTCACTACACGGATCGTAAGTCTTGGCTTCAGAAACGCATAACAGTTCGGACACATCGTAATGACCTCTGTCACCCCTGCATCATCCATGCGCTTCTGAATTCCCTGCATAATACGTTCCTCTTCGTCTTCCATTCCTATATCTGCGATTGGTTTTCCACAGCAGTCATAGACCACACCGATCCCGGCTTCTTTTTCAAACAGTTCCACCAGAACTTTTGTTGTCTTCGGATATACAGACGGGAAATTGCATCCCGGAAATAACACACTCTTCTCTGTCACATGCCTATAATTGCGATATGAATATTCCTTTTTTTCAGAAATGGTCCGCTTGTACTCTTTGTTCACCCGCGCGCCTTCGTCAGATGCAACGCTGGCTCTGCGCATATCCATAATGATTCCCTGTCCGTCAATCCCCACCGGACAGACTTCTGAACATTTGCCACATAAAAAGCAGTGATACGCAAGCTTATTAAGCTTTTCAGTATCACCTATATCAAGACCATACTTTTTCAAAAAGGAACAATTCTCCTGACAGACATGACAGTGGATGCATTTGTCTGCATCTTTTACTCTCTCATTCTGACACATGTTATTATCCTCTCTTTTCTATTTACTCTCGCTCATTGTATCATCAAATCTGTATTTCGTATAATTGATATTGTGAATATATCATTGTAAATATAGGTTGTGTCTATAGGTGTTAAACCCACCGAAACGCTCTGTTTTACTTGGTTTTCCACTTATTGATACAAATTAATCATACAGACAAATAAATATGTCTTTTACAAACCGTATTTTACATCAAAACTTCAAATGCATATACCATTAGCGGCATTGTCAGAATGGATAACAATGTTGTCATCACATTAATTGCACTTGCATAATTTGAATCATTTCCATACACCTGACACATCTGCGTTACCGTTGATGCAGAAGGTGTGATCACCGCCAGAAATACAACAAGCAATATCTTCTTTCCATCCGGATGCCAGCTGATCAGATGACTGAATTTTAATAGGAGTAAGGATATCATCGGTACAACCACAAGTCTTAATGCTGTCACAAAATAAATCCGTCTATTCGCAAACACTTGTCGCAAGCTCATCTGGGCAAGTAACATTCCTGTAACGATCATGCTCGCCGGTCCGATCATAACACCAACCGCACTCATTGTTCCATCCACGATTTCCGGAAGTTTAATCTGTAAAAAGAATAAAATAATTCCCAGTACAACTGCGATCATATTGATATTAAATACGATCTTTCTCCAATCCGTTCCCTCTTCTCTGCTGATGATCTTTTTCCCGTGTGTCCACATAAACACCAGCTGCACGCTCATAAAAACACAGCCGCAGAGCACCCATTTTTCACCCAGGATAAATGTTACCAAAGGTACGATCAGATTTCCTGAATTTGAATAATATACCGATGCCAATTCTACTTCATCCATTTTCAAAGCTTTTGCAATTGCCCATACTGCGATCAGCAAAATGATCTGCAATAAGACCGATGCCGCAAATGCAAGTTCTAATTCCTTTACCGTATTTTTCGTATAGGTTACCTGGAACGCATGAATGATCACACACGGAATTACCAGATACAATACAATTTTAGATAGCACTTTACTATCCTCAGCCGTTACAATACCGGCTTTCACTACCAGGTAACCCATCAGGATCATCAGAAATAGTTCTGCAATCTGTTTCATTAATAAAATACTGATTTCCATATTGTCTCTCCTTTTGCTGTCGAACATAGCTATATAATGTTTTGTTTTTATATCTTAATTAAAAAAAGCGTCTGGCACTAATATAATATTTTCTGGCGTAGAAAGCAAGTTTTGTGATATGATAGAAATGTTGGGCATTTTGTCCGTTATGAACCTCAATAGAATATTTATATAATAAGAAAGAAAATCTGAAGCTTCGGCTTCTTCTGGATCTTTTACAATTTCCTTTAAGCCTGTTTTTCACCCGCTTTCTGAACCTATTTTCAGCACTGATCCCGGATCTTGGGGATGCATATGGTGATCAGTTTGCCGGAAGCTTTGCGGGAAGAGTTTGTTTTCTCATTGTTGCAATCATTTCTGCTTTAAACCTATGAATCTGCTTGCCGGTCTTGAAACAGCTGCACTGGAAACGATACCTGTCGATTTTGAAGCAGCTGAATAGGAAAATATGTATGCTGATTTTGAAGCAGCTGACCAGGAAAATATATGTGTCGGTTCAGAGGTTGCCGACAACATAAAATAAAACAAAAGAGGAGAATTATCTATGCATAAGAAAGAAACTGTTTTTCAGAAAATCATGTCTGTACTTGTGGTCATTTTGGGGAATATGATCTATGCTCTGGCATTAAAACTGTTCCTTCTCCCTTCTGACCTGATGACCGGTGGTACAACCGGTATCGCACTTGCCGTAAAACATTATACCGGGTTTAATATTTCCGGCGTTATTTTAATTTTTAATATCGCAATGCTGATCGTAGGTTTCATCGTTCTTGGTAAAAAATTTGCCCTGACAACGATCATCAGTACATTCGCTTATCCGATCTCACTGGAATTTTTCAACCGACTCTTCGGTGATTTGGTGCTGACTGACAATATACTGTTGTGTACCATCTTTTCCGGACTCGGTATCGGCATTGGACTTGCCATTGTCATCCGGAGCGGTGCTTCCACCGGTGGTATGGATATCCCACCGCTGGTGCTGAATCATTTTTTCCACATCCCGGTATCTGTAAGTCTGTATGTATTTGACTTTACAATTCTGATCTTCCAGGCAGCTTATAACCCGGTTGACAATGTACTCTACGGAATCATCCTTGTCATGATCTACACGATTGTACTCGACAAATTACTCGTCTTTGGCACAACACGTATCGAAGTGAAAGTCATGAGCAATGAACACGAAAAGATCCGTCAGGCAATCATTACAGAAATGGACCGCGGCGTGACAGCCCTGTCTGCCCGGAGCGGTTATATGGATGAGCCAACCCAGATGATCTTCAGCGTAATCTCCAACCGCGAACTTCCACGGATTGAAAAGATCATCCGCGAGATTGATCCGGAAAGTTTCGTTGTTGTAAGCCATGTCAGTGAAGTGCGCGGACACGGCTTTTCATTAGAAAAAAAATATAAATAAAACTATTTCCGGTAATCGTGGAACTTCCTTAGCCGTTATTACTTATGCATTACTTATTCATTATTTCGTATAAATATTAATTTTTTTATAAGATGTGTTCTTGCCAATCTCTTGTTCTATCTATATAATAGAACAAGAGATTTTTACATTACATGTCACAGGAGGGAATCACGATATGCCAAAGAGAACAGATATTCACAAGGTACTAATCATCGGCTCCGGCCCGATCATCATCGGACAGGCGTGCGAGTTTGACTATTCCGGAACACAGGCGTGCAAAGCACTGCGTAAGCTGGGGTATGAAATCGTACTGGTAAACTCAAACCCGGCTACGATTATGACAGATCCGGAAACAGCCGATGTCACCTATATTGAACCTCTGAACGTAGACCGTTTGGAACAGATCATTGCCAAAGAGCGCCCGGATGCACTGCTTCCGAACCTTGGAGGACAGTCCGGACTGAACCTCTGCGCCGAACTTGCCAAAGAAGGGGTTTTGGACAAATATAATGTACAGGTTATCGGTGTACAGGTAGATGCCATTGAACGTGGTGAAGACCGTATCGAATTTAAGAAATCCATGGATGCACTGGGCATCGAAATGGCCAAAAGCCAGGTTGCTTACAGCGTAGAAGAAGGTCTTGCCATTGCAGATGAACTTGGTTATCCGGTTGTTCTTCGTCCGGCTTACACTATGGGAGGCGCCGGCGGCGGACTTGTTTATAACAAAGAAGAATTAAAAACCGTTATGGCACGAGGATTACAGGCAAGTCTTGTCGGACAGGTGCTTGTAGAAGAATCCATACTCGGCTGGGAAGAGCTGGAATTAGAGATCGTCCGTGATGCAGAAGGCAATATGATCACCGTCTGCTTTATTGAGAATATCGATCCTCTTGGTGTACATACAGGAGATTCCTTCTGTTCAGCTCCGATGCTGACGATTTCCGAAGAGTGTCAGAAACGTCTGCAGGAGCAGGCTTATAAAATTGTTGACTCCGTAGAAGTTATCGGTGGAACGAACGTACAGTTTGCACATGATCCGGTTTCCGACCGAATTGTCGTTATCGAGATCAACCCGCGTACTTCCCGTTCTTCAGCTCTTGCTTCCAAAGCTACCGGTTTCCCGATTGCACTTGTATCTGCAATGCTGGCTTCCGGATTAACTTTAAAAGATATTCCATGCGGTAAATACGGAACTCTGGATAAATATGTTCCGGACGGCGATTATGTTGTTATCAAATTTGCACGCTGGGCATTTGAAAAGTTCAAAGGTGTAGAAGACAAACTCGGAACACAGATGCGTGCAGTCGGCGAAGTTATGAGTATCGGAAAGACTTACAAAGAAGCTTTCCAGAAAGCAATCCGCAGTCTCGAGACCGGACGCTACGGTCTTGGTTATGCCAAAGACTACAACAACATGAGCAAAGATCAGCTTCTGAAAATGCTCATTACACCATCCAGCGACCGTCATTTCATTATGTATGAAGCGCTCCGCAAAGGTGCTACAATTGAAGAGATCTATGATCTTACAAAAGTTAAAACATATTTCATTGAGCAGATGAAAGAACTGGTAGACGAAGAAGAAGCACTTGCTGCGAAGAAAGGAGCTCTTCCGGCAGATGATGCACTCGTTGCCGCAAAGAAACACGGTTTCTCAGATAAATATTTAAGCCAGATCCTGGAAGTTCCGGAAGACGATATCCGTAACCGCAGAATCGAACTTGGATGCGAAGAAGCATGGGAAGGCGTACACGTGAGTGGTACCGAAGACAGCGCTTACTACTACTCTACTTACAACGCTGAAGATAAGAATCCGGTAAATACAGATAAACCGAAGATTATGATCCTTGGCGGCGGTCCAAACCGTATCGGACAGGGTATCGAATTTGACTACTGCTGTGTACACGCAGCTTTAGCACTCAAGAAACTCGGCTTTGAGACAATTATTGTAAACTGTAACCCGGAAACAGTTTCTACAGATTATGATACTTCTGATAAATTATACTTTGAGCCACTGACACTGGAAGATGTATTAAGCATTTACAAAAAGGAAAAACCGGTTGGGGTTATTGCACAGTTCGGCGGACAGACACCGCTCAACCTGGCTGCTGATCTGGAAAGAAACGGTGTGAAGATCCTCGGAACTTCTCCATCTGTTATCGACCTTGCAGAAGACCGTGATCTTTTCCGCGAAATGATGGATAAACTTGAGATTCCTATGCCAGAATCCGGAATGGCTACTACTGTAGAAGAGGCACTTGCCATTGCAAAAGAAATCGGTTATCCGGTTATGGTTCGTCCTTCTTACGTTCTCGGTGGTCGCGGAATGGAAGTTGTATACGATGACGAAAGTCTGGAAGGATACATGAAAGCCGCTGTCGGCGTAACTCCGGATCGTCCGATCCTGATTGACCGTTTCCTGAACCACGCACTGGAATGTGAGGCAGATGCGATCAGCGACGGAAATCATGCATTTGTACCGGCTGTTATGGAGCACATTGAGCTTGCCGGTGTACACTCCGGAGACTCTGCATGTATTATCCCGTCCGTGCACATTTCCGAAGAAAATGTACAGACGATCAAAGAATACACACGCAAGATCGCAGAAGAGATGCATGTCAAAGGTCTTATGAACATGCAGTATGCAATTGAAAACGGAAAGGTTTATGTTCTGGAAGCGAACCCGCGTGCATCCCGTACTGTACCGCTTGTTTCAAAGGTTTGCAACATCCGTATGGTACCGCTTGCAACAGACATCATCACTTCCGAACTGACCGGACGCAAATCGCCGGTTGCTGACTTAAAAGAACAGAATATCCCGTATTTCGGAGTAAAAGAAGCAGTCTTCCCATTCAACATGTTCCAGGAAGTTGATCCGATCTTAGGACCTGAGATGCGTTCTACCGGTGAAGTTCTCGGACTTGCCGAAACTTACGGAGAAGCTTTCTACAAAGCACAGGAAGCAACACAGTCCAAGCTTCCGCTTTCCGGAACGGCACTGATTTCTGTAAACCGCAAAGACAAAGCTGAAGTTGTAGAGATTGCTCAGTCATTCGCTGATGATGGATTCAAACTGGTTGCTACCGGAAATACTTATGAGCTGATCAAGGAAGCCGGCATTGATGTTACACGCATCAACAAGCTTTCCGAAGGCGGTCGTCCGAACACGCTGGATGCGATCACCAATGGTCAGATCGACCTGATCGTCAACTCACCGGTCGGAAAAGACAGTGTAAATGATGACAGTTACCTGCGTAAGGCTGCGATCAAGGCAAAGATTCCTTACATGACAACCATTGCTGCTGCGAGAGCAACTGCAAAAGGAATCCGCTATGTGAAAGAACATGGAAATGGCGAAGTAAAATCCTTGCAGCAGCTACACAGCGAAATTACAGACAAATAAATTTTAAAGGAATCCGGTTTTAACCGGATTCCCTTTCATTCACAGAACATAAGGAGGAATTTCCATGAAATTTTGTGGAAAATGCGGCGCCCCTTGCGACGACGCATACAAACACTGCCCAGAGTGTGGAGCACCACTCTCTGATAGCGAGACAAATGCAGATCTTAACGATCACACAACAGATTTTACCAATAATGCTGAGCAGACTGACACTGGCAATAGCAATCATATGCATGAAAATCCGTTTATGACAGCTTACACTGCGCCGGAGGATACTTCTGCTGACTCCCCATCTGACACCCATACAAGCGAGAATTCTGAGGGAACTTCTTCAAATGCAGCTACTGAAAACGCAACTTCTCATTCTGACGAACATGCAAGCGAGAATACCTACACATACAGTTACTCAGATACTTCCAGTCAGACTGATAATACAACCGAAAATGAGAATGCGTACAGCTACACTCATTCTTCCAACGAAAAAGAGACAACTTTTGATAATAACGGCTATACCAATAATTACAATACCGATAATAATTACAATACCAACAATAATTATACGGGAAATAATGCATATAATGCCAACAATACTTATGGAAATACCGGTTATAATAACAATTTTCAGCAAAATTCTGTTATCACGCCACGAAACATTCCGCTTTGTGTAATCTTATCGATCGTAACGTGTGGAATTTACGGTATTTACTGGATGATCAAACTAAATGACGAGATCAATGCTCTTGCCGGTGAACCATATGCGACATCCGGCGGCATGGTATTTCTCTTATCCATTGTCACTTGTAACATTTATAACTTATACTGGATGTATAAAATGGGTGAGCGCACGGATCGTATTAACAGGATTCAGGGAAATTCCAACATTCTGTATCTGGTCATCGGGATTTTGGGATTTGGCATTGTCAACTACTGCCTGATGCAGGATGCGATCAATAAACAAGTCAGAGGCATGTAATTTGGTGATATTTTATCACGGTGATATGGTAACGTCTTAAAAAGGGGACGGGGATTTTCTAGAAAATCCCCGTCCCCTTTTTCCTTTTACTTAATCTTTATCGTCACACTTGCTTTCTTACTGGTTCCATCCAGTGCCTGCGCAGTGATTTTCACTTTCTTACCTTTACCGGCTTTCTTTGCTACAACTTTTCCTTTGCTGTTCACAGTTGCATATTTTGTATTACAGCTGCTCCATTTCAAAGTCTTATTTGCATCTTTTCCTGTTGTTTTCACAGTTGCCTTTATCTGTACAGATTTTCCGGCTTTTACAGATGTACTCTTTGCTTTTAAGCTGATTTTGCTTACTGCATGCTTCTTAATCTGGATTGTATAGCTTCCTTTTATTTTGCTTCCATCTGTTGCATTTGCCGTGATCGTAACTTTCTTTCCGGCTCCGGCTTTTTTCGTAGTAACTTTGCCACTCTGTGAAACCGTCGCATATTTTGTATTACTGCTCTTCCACTGCAATTTCTTATTGGATGCATTAGACGGTTTTACAGTTGCACGCAGGCTTACGGATCTGCTTGCTGCGATCTTATTGGAAATTCCGCTGACCGTAATCTTCTGAACCTTTTTCTTTGTACTGTCATCTTTCACAGCCGGTGACAGTCCATATAATGTAACGAGAACCGGATACGGTCTTTCCGCTGTTGTAAAATCACCAATAACTTTTCTGTCATTCCATCCCCAGCCCCACAGAGAGCCATCTTCACATGTTGCAAATGAAATTCCTGTCATGCTGACTGCCATCGTTACGGAATCCATGATTTTCTGTGGCTTTACTACAATGTCAGAAGCGTTTCCATTGCCAATGGTAAGTGGATTATTTCGTCCCCACAGCCACAGACTCTTATCCTTACCAATCGCACCAGATACTGTCGCAAAATCATCTTTTTCAGTCGGCACAATGCTCTGCACCTGATCTAAAACTTTTACCGGAGTCAGAACTGCTGTCTTTGTTCCATTTCCAACAGTTCCCCCCTCATTATTGCCCCATGCATACAAAGTTCCGTCACTCTTTAAAGCAAGAGATGTGGAATTGAGCTGATAAGATGTGATATCAGAAAGTTCAGCAATCTTTGTCGGTGTACACTCATTTGTTCCATCTGTAATTCTTCCAAGCTCCTTGTACGAATTACTTCCCCATGTATACAGATCTCCGTCCTTTGTCAGATAACTTCTGACGCCTCTGTTGATCTGCAGATCCTGTACATTTTCTGCAACTTTAACCGGGACTCCCTGATTCACGTCTGTTGCTCCAAAAAAACTCTGCTCCTGTGACTCTAAGCTTCCCCACATATAGACATCACCATTTTCCAGAACTGCACCTGTCACGCCACCGTTTGCACTGACACTGACACTCTTTACCTTACCCGGAAGCTTAACTTTATACGGTGTATACGCTGTCCCTTCCAGTTCTCCTTCTACATAAGGCCCAATTTTGCCTGCCATGTTGCTGCCCCACATATACAACTCACCATCGTTGGTAATCGCTGCCGTTGTCCATCCATAGTCGTCAATCGTGAGGTCTTTTACATTCTCCAGCACTTTTACCGGCTCTGTATAATTATTCTTATTTTCTGCATCTCCAATACTTCCGAAAATATTTGCACCCCACATATAGAGGTCATCTTTGCTGTCAATGTAACCGTTTGCATATTGCCCAAGAAATACTTTGCATACGTTATGCGCAAAGATTGCCGGATCTTTATAATCGGATTCCTTTGTCGACAATGACCAGCCGCCTTCGTCTGTCGCAACCGCCTGTGTGCCCCAGGTGAACAGATCTCCGTTCCGCATCACAGCTGCCGAAAAATTTCCGTTCGTTGCTATCTGCACAATATCTTTCGTAAGTTGTACATCATCTGCTGTCGGCACATATTTTGCCGCCGCACTCACCGGCTGATACGCTGTCACTGTTAAAAACATCGCCAGAAGCACTCCGGCGCCTGCTTTTCTGAACACATTTCCAAGCTTCTTTTTCATCTCTTTTCTCATACCCTGATCTTCCTCCTTTTTCATGTAGCTTTTGCCTGTTACATAATTTGATATTATCTTCAAAAGATGCTATCCGAATTGTTCCGTACTTCGTACTCACATAATTCTCTCATCATATCTTCAGTATGGCATAGGAAAATCCTCTTCATCTACTGATTTCTCTACCAATTCTCAATCTCTTCATCACTCAGTCTTAATTTCTCCATTCGTTTGACAAGTTCCTCATCCATGTGGTCAAAAAGATAATTTTTCCCACCCTGATGACGCTCAATGTATTCTTCCCGCAGCTCTTTTTTCATAATCTCGACTTCTTCATAAAACTCTCTGGAAGAAATCAGATTTGCGCCCTGACCAACAGTGACAACCTGCTCGATTCCATCGGAAGTCACTACCGTTACACGGTATTTTTTCGCCACTTCATGAACAACTTTTTCGATATACTGATCTGCGGTCTCCGCTTCCTTCGTAAATACAACATGAATGTTGTGGTATTTCTGGATTTCCAGATACGGACCTTCCACTCTGTATGCATCAAACACAAGGATCACTGTGCATTTTTTATATCCCTGATAATTGCACAGAATATCCATTAATCGGTCTCTCGCCGCTTCAATGCTGTCTTTAGCCAGCTCTTTCAACTCGTCCCACGCAAAAATGACATTATAACCATCTACAAGCAAATATTCCGGTAAATGCTCCTGCGATTTTTTCTTTTTCACCGGTGTAGCAACCGTTCTTGTAGTATCCGATAATTTCCGCTCAATTTTTCCATACGTGCGGATGAAAATCTCTTCCAGTTCTTTCTCTTCTTCCCAGCTTCCATAACCGGCGCCCGGAGCCGTCTTCCCGACAAAATTGCTTCTTCTGCATGTATTGGAATATTTCTCACCTGCCCCTGGATTCTGATTTCCGGCAGTTTTCAATTCTTTCTCTGCCATCTTTGCTTCTTCTGCCTGTCTCTCGGCAGCCTCTATCCGTGCAAGCTGGCTTTCTATATGCATATGCTCCGGCACTTCATCCCACGGCACATAATAGCCTGCTCCGTGTGAACAGAATACGGAACCTGTCGGATTTTCCATATCACGCTCCGCATCATAGCCAATTGCCTCTATAACTTCTTCTGCATTGTGACAAGGATGGTATCCGGAAAATACGCAAGCAAACCTTCCTTCTCCATGAGAATAAGCTGCAACTTCTCTCTGATAATCGCGCATGGTTGCCACCGGTGCCAGCCCTTTGATCCGTGTCCGATCGCCTTCCTGCTGCGGCGCCTCTGCCTCTGCTGCCAGCCTCTGCATATCATTCAGCGCTCTTCCTGTTACTGAAGCCGGAATCTCAAGTTCAAATGCATAATAAGGTTCCAACAGCACACTGTCCGCCTGCATCAGTCCCTGCCGGATCGCGCGATAAGTAGACTGACGGAAATCACCGCCTTCCGTGTGCTTTAAATGTGCTCTTCCTGCCGCCAGCGTGATTTTCATATCTGTGATTGGCGCTCCAGTAAGGACACCTCTGTGCTCTCTTTCTTCCAGATGTGTGAAAATAAGTCTCTGCCAGTTTCTGTCCAGATCATCCTCACTGCAGATCGTATCAAATGTAAGACCACTTCCTGGCTCGCCCGGTTCCATGATCAGATGCACTTCTGCCTAATGGCGCAGTGGCTCATAATGTCCGACGCCTTCTACGCGGTTCGTAATTGTCTCTTTATATACAATATTGCCTTCCCCAAATGTTACATCCACGCCAAAGCGTTCTAAGATCAGCTCATGCAGAATCTGGATCTGCACTTCTCCCATCAGACATACGTGAATCTCCGACAGTTCTTCTTTCCATACAACACGAAGCAGGGGATCTTCCTCTTCTAACTGGCGCAGATTCCGGAGCATTTCCGATACATCGCATCTTTCCGGCAATAACACCTGATAAGTCAGTACCGGTTCCAGCACCGGCTCTACATTCTCCGCTTCCACTCCGAGACCTTCTCCCGGCTTTGTCATACTAAGGCCTGTCACTGCACAAATTGTTCCAGCCAAAACTTCCGGAACTGCCTCAAACTTATCCCCTGAATAAATGCGGATCTGGTTCACCTTCTCTTCCCAGTGTTCACCATCTTCCGGATGATTTTCCAGAACTTCTTTGACTTTCAGTTTCCCGGATGTCACTTTCATATGTGTCAGACGATTCCCTTTATCATCTCTTGAAATCTTGTACACACGCGCGCCAAAATCTGCCGGTTCATCTGCATTCGTTTCCATATACTCTGCCAGCCCGTCCAGCAATTGCTGTACACCTTCGACTTTAAGCGCAGATCCAAAATAACACGGAAATATCTTTCTTTCTATGATCAGTCCCGCAATTGTCTCTTCCGTAAGTTTCTCTGCCTCCAGGTACTCTTCCAGCGCCCGGTCATCTCCCATTGCTACATTTTCATAGAAAGAAGTATCTTTCTCTACATCAAATGCCATAATCTGGTCATCCAGTCCATTTTTCAGTTCTTCCAGCAGGTGTTTCCTGTCTGTTCCTTCCTGATCCATCTTATTTACAAATAAAAATACCGGTACATTGTAGCGTTTCAGGAGGCTCCAGAGTGTCCTTGTATGTCCCTGGATTCCGTCTGCTCCGTTGATCACAAGAATCGCATAATCGAGGACCTGCAAAGTACGCTCCATCTCCGCTGAAAAATCCACATGTCCCGGTGTATCCAGCAACGTTACCTGCCACGGATTAAGCGGAAATACCGCCTGTTTGGAAAATATCGTAATTCCTCTGCTCCGCTCCAGTTCATGCGTATCCAGAAATGCATCTTTATGATCCACTCTTCCCAACGTTCTTAATTTGCCACTCAAATACAAAATACTTTCCGAAAGTGTTGTCTTTCCTGCATCAACATGCGCCAGTATTCCGATTGTAATATTTCTCATATTTCCTACACCTGTTTCTTCACTTTCTGTATTATAAATCCAGCTTCTTCCGCACCAGTTCCCTGCGTTTTTCATATTCACTGTAAAATGCATCCCCAGCGGCAAGTTCTGCCTGATATGGTATTTGATAAAATGTTCGCAAAATGAAAATCTGCAAAATCTTTGCTTCTTCCGCACTTAAATCTGCCATTGCCGTCTCGCATTTTTTCAGAAAAGCATGCCATAAAGTAATGTAATTTTCATATGCTTTGAGATTTGCAATGCCAAGCCATTTTTTCACCTTAATCTTCGTTCGGTCTTTCTTCTGACATTCATGGATCTGCAAAAAATACTTAAATCCATCTTCTTCATAAAATCGTCCAAGCGGAAATAACCGGCAGATTCCCGGACGGAATGCATGAATCTTGCATCTGCCAGCTTCATTTAAGAATGGACAGCCTAACGTCCCGTCATCCATGTCAAGATGCGGCAGGATCATGCCATCCACAACTCCGAGCGCGATCTTTCCTTTCATTAATTCTTCGAATGTCTCACCCAGCCCGGCACTCATCTGCCAGACATCATAAGGATCCAGCACAATAGAATTACCCATACCACGACAGCACGCAGAACAGCCTTTGCAGTCCTGACAATCTGCTTTTACCATGTCATTTGCCGTGTATAGATTTCCATCGGAAATCTCTTTCATATCTATGTTTCTTATCATTTTCTTATCCCCTATATGTTTTCGCTTTCTTTTGTCTGTCTGGAATCTTACATTTTATATTATATCTGTGTAATAGAACATGAAAGCACTGTACTTCTTATAGGATAAACGATTGTAAGACTAAATGCCACCCCTTGTTTTACTTTGCAGAAAAATATGCCACATAATAGAAGTTTGTTTTTCAGTTAATAAAAAAATTCCAGAAATTAGCACTCACCTCTTGACAGTGCTAATAATAGATGTTATAGTACAGTTAGAACAAAGGAAGAGAGATAAAAAGCAAGGGTCTTGATTCCAGATGTTCCTATGAGACAACAACACATCGGATTCTCCGACAGTGCTTAATTATATTTTATGAATGTCTTTTGAAAGGAGATATGACTTATGATGTTACCTAGTATTTTTGGAGAGAACTTATTGGACGATTTCTTTGATGATGATTGGAATGCATGGGGTTATAGTGACACAAGCCTTATGAACACAGATGTTAAGGAAAACGAAAAGGATTACGAACTGACGATGAGTATGCCGGGCGTACAGAAAGATAATGTAAAGGCTGAACTGAATGATGGTTATCTGACAATCAGCGCAAGCACAGATACGAACAACGATGAGAAAGATAAAGATGGACATTATATCCGTCGTGAACGTTACAGCGGTTCTTGCCAGAGAAGTTTCTATGTTGGCAAAGATGTCACAGAAAATGATATTAAGGCAAGTTTCGAAGATGGCACTTTGAAGATGACCATTCCGAAAAAAGAAGCTAAACCTGCTGTGGAAAGCAAAAAACAGATTGCCATCGAAGGATAATCTTATAATTAAACTTATAGTCGACAAGTTGCTCATAGCCGGAGTGAAAAGCTCCGGCAGCACATAATATAGATAGAGATTCAAGGAGGAATGACTTATGATGATGCCTAGTATTTTTAATGATAATTTATTTGATGATTTTTTCAGATTCCCATTTTATAATGACAAAGATGAACATCGTATGGAGAAGAAACTTTACGGACACAGAGCTCACAACTTAATGAAGACCGATATCCGCGAGAGAAAAGGCAGTTATGTTCTCGATATTGACCTTCCTGGATTTAAGAAAGATGAGCTTACCATTGAGTTAAACGATGGTTATTTGACGATTAGTGCCGCAAAAGGACTGGAGAAGGATAAGAAAGAAAAAGAAACCGGACATTATATCCGTCGTGAACGTTATGCCGGTTCCTGCCAGAGAAGTTTCTATGTTGGCAAGGATGTAACTGAAGAAGATATTAAAGCAAGCTTCAAACATGGCATTTTGAAACTGACCATTCTGAAAAAAGAAGCCAAACCTGCCGTAGAAAATAAGAAACAGATTGCTATTGAAGGATAATGTCAAATTCTTGCTTTTTCTTCTATTTAAGCTAATAAATAATTTATTTAGCAAATAGCCTAAATCCCACGATTTTACTGGGATTTAGGCTATTTTTCATCTTATAGATATTATCTATTATTTAGTCGTTTTATTGATATTATCAATTTGCTTATATTAATATAAGCAACTATACTTAAGTGGATACAAAGCGTTCGCTTGAAAGCGGAAAGACAAGGAGGAATGTTGTAATGAAAGCAACAATCAAAAAAATCTCCCTGTTTATGCTCTCGCTTGCTGTAGTTCTTACTATGGCAGCTTCTACAGGCATGAACAGTGAGGCGGCTTCGAAAAAGCCAACAAAGATTACCCTCAAAGCCACTTCTAAAACAGTAGATATCAAGGGTAAAGTGAAGGTTTCTGTTAAATCTGTAAAACCTTCTAATGCAAGCAAATCTGTAACCTACAAATCAAGCAATAAGAAGATTGCTACTGTATCTTCTAAAGGCACTGTTACCGGTAAGAAAAAAGGTACTGTAAAGATCACTGCTACTTCCAAGACGAACAAGAAAGTAAAATCTACAATCAAGATCACAGTAAAAGGAAAGCCAACAAAGATTACCCTCAAAGCCACTTCTAAAACAGTAGATATCAAGGGT
>OLQA01002292.1_pt1 | contig 15246 bp, 15 predicted proteins | sample 1673151 | NCBI WGS metagenome assembly OLQA01 (sample SAMEA3136760, study PRJEB25190) | human gut metagenome | biome: human gut; feature: human-associated habitat; material: faeces | place: Austria | collected 2013 | reverse complement strand
AGCATGTCACGGTAACGGCGATGGTTCCTACATTAGCAAAATTGTGGATAGAAACTCTGGAATGGGAAGACAGCTTTAACTTGTCATCCATGCAAGCGATAGTAATAGGCGGTGCCTTGCTGGATGAAAGCACAGCTTCCATTGACCCTGAAAACGAAACAAAAATTCAGAAGTCCATCGGCAGGCTTATTGAGAACAAAACAGTGTTGATCATTGCCCATAAACTGCGGTCCATCGTAGCGTGCGACAAGATAGTAGTTTTAAGCGAGGGGAAACTGATGGAATCCGGCACACACGAAGAACTGATGCAGAAGGACGGTTTGTACCATCGCCTCTATTCGCTGCAAAACGAGAGTCTGGCATGGACGGTCAAATGAACGAAATCGTTATTGATAGAAAGGGGATCTCTTAACATGAAAAAAGGAACGAACAAGAACCGGTTGAACGGAAAAGACCTGATGAATGTGGGTATTTTTACTGCAATCAATGCCATAGTCGGTGTGCTGATCGCTGTGGCGATTGGTTTGACGCCCATTGGCTTTATGCTGATTCCATTTGTTGCCGCAATCATACTTGGTATTCCAATGATGCTTTACTTTACCAAAATCAAAAAGTTTGGAATGATCTTGATTCTTGAGATTGTAAATGGTGTTGTCCTTTTACTGACGGGCATGGGACCCGATGCGCTGATTTGCGGAATTGTTATCAGCCTGATCGTGGAACTTATTATGAGGTCTGGAAACTACCAGCGCGCCGGGCGCGCTGTTCTGGGATACGCTATTCTGACAATCATTCCGTGTGCAAACTACATCCATTGGCTGAACGCCAGCGCGGAGTGGCTTGATAAAAATGCGGCAACATATGGACAGGATTTTATGTACACGGTTTCCGGCTGGTTCGACTATTGGTGGATGCTGCCTTTGGTCATTCTTTCCGCCTTTGTTGGAGGTCTGATTGGGGGGCTGCTTGGTAGGTCTGTGCTGAAAAAACACTTTGTCAGAAGTGGGTTGGTCTGATGGAAACAGTGCTGAAAAACACAAGGCCGACAGCAAAGCAAATGTTTCTTGACCCGCGGACAAAAATTATGCTATGCCTGACGGTTTCCTGCGTTATGATTTCGAGCGACAGCTTTGGGATCATGAACGTTGTACTGCCGTGCCTTGCCGCGATTCCGTTGCTATTCCTCATTTTACTCAAGAAACCGCATATTGCAGCCTACTATGCAGTGATGTATTTGATCACGGCGACGGTTCCCCGGCTGCTGATGCCGCATGTATCCCCACTGTTCAACCTCCTGTTTACCGGCATGATCGCCATGTTTACAAAGCTGATTCCGGGGATGTCCATGTTCTGCCTTCTGGTGCTGACAACCACGGTAAGCGAGTTTGTTGCAGCTATGGACAGGCTGCATATATCAAAGAAGATTTCGGTCCCGGTATCCGTGATGTTTCGCTTTCTTCCTACGATACGGGAGGAATACAGAGCGATTCGGGATGCCATGCGGCTTCGGGAAGTTGGATCATGGCGCAATCCTATGGAGATGCTGGAGTATCGGATGGTGCCGCTGCTGACCGGTCTTGTCACAATCGGGAATGAACTGTCCACATCCGCCCTTACGAGAGGGCTGGATGCTCCTGTACGACGCACCAATGTCTGCCCGATTGGATTTCATTGGCAGGACAGCGTTGCACTGCTGCTCTGTATCGTGGTCATCACTTGCTTTGTTCTCTCAACTTTCTATGGATGGTAGCAGAAACTGCTTTAAGGAGGAGATTTCCCTTTGATAAAAATTGAGAACGTTTCTTTTACTTATGAAAATGCCGACAATGATGCGGCAATCCTTGATAATTCTATACAAATCTCCAAAGGGGAAGTCGTCCTGTTGTGCGGGGAATCAGGCAGTGGAAAAACCACTTTCAGCCGATTAGTAAATGGGTTGATCCCAAACTACTATGAAGGTACGCTTACCGGTAAAGTTCGGGTCGAGGACAAGAACCCGGAGGAGGTCGAGCTGCACGAGCTGGCACCATATGTTGGTTCCGTGTTCCAGAATCCTAAGGCGCAATTCTACACGTTGATAACAGATACAGAGATTGTATTTGCCTGTGAGAATATGGGTATGGATTGCGGCGAAATTCTACGTCGTTTTGATACCACCGTGACGGCAATGCATTTGGAGTCGTTGATTGGCAGAAATCTTTTTACGCTGTCCGGTGGTGAAAAACAGAAAATAGCCTGCGCCTCTGTCCATGCCCTGCAGCCCGATGTATTGGTTTTAGACGAGCCAACTTCAAATCTGGACATAGGAACAATCCATGAATTGGAGAACATTCTGCGCTTGTGGAAAGCGCTGGGGAAAACCGTCATTGTAGCGGAGCATCGGTTGGATTGGCTTCGCCTCCTTGCAGACCGGGTACTGTATTTTAAAGATGGGAAAATTGAACAGGAGTTTACCGGAGCCGCCTTCTTTGAAAAACCACTGGGCGATCTGCATGAAATGGGCCTTAGGGGAACAGACCGCTTTGTTCCGCAATGCGTGAAAAAGAGCAGAGCAAAGGAAGGGCTGGAGCTTAGGGATTTTTGCTTTACCATCAAAAAGAAAGACCTACTCCATGTTGAAAACCTGACGATCCCTAAAGGAGCCGTTGTTGCCGTGCTGGGGAATAATGGCGCGGGCAAAACAACGTTGGCCCGGTGTTTATGCGGCCTGGAGAAGAAAATGCACGGTGCTTTCGCTTTTCTTGGCAAGGAATATAAGCCAAAGCAGCGACTGAAACTCTGCTATATGGTTATGCAGGACGTAAACCATCAGCTCTTTGCCGAGAGCGTGCTTGATGAAGTGATGCTTGGCATCAAGGATATAGCGGAAGAAGAAAAGACAGGGTATGCCCAGAACATCCTGTCTATGTTGGATTTGCTGGCGTTCAAAGATAAGCACCCCATGTCTCTTTCCGGCGGACAGAAGCAGCGCGTCGCCATAGCAGGGGCAATTGCTTCCCATAAAGAAATCATCGTGTACGACGAGCCTACCAGCGGCTTGGACTATCGACATATGAAGGAGGTCTCTGCGTGTATCCAGAAACTCTCTGAAATGGGCAAAACGCAAATGATTATCACCCACGACCCTGAACTTGTAGCTCATTGCTGCGATTATATGGTGTTTATGGACAATGGAACTGTGTCCCATTTTGGGGAATGGACAGATGAAAATATAGAGTTTGCGTCTTGTTACTTTGAAAAAGCGAGATAAATGCTTTTGTATGCTAAACACGGTAAAATGCTACGTCAACAAATCTCTATAAATAATAATGATTAGTCTCTTGCAATTTGAAAGGACGGGTGTTATGGAATGGAACTTCACATTTCCGGCCAAGACTATTTGAAAGCAATTTATATACTCCAAATGAACAAAGGTCTGGTGCGATCCGTGGATGTGGCTGAACGAATGGGTGTATCAAAGCCCAGCGTCAGTCACGCGGTCAAACTCTTGCGAGAGGGCGGCTTTCTCGTGATGGACGATGACTATACCCTGCACCTGACAGATTTGGGGCGGGAAGTCGCAGAAAAGTTCTATGAGCGACATCAGTATTTTACGGAACAGCTTACTGATGCCGGTGTTGACGCCGACACCGCCGAAGAAGAAGCCTGCAAGATGGAGAATATAATCAGCCACGAATCGTTCCAGATCTTAAAGGAACAGAAGCAAAACACCTGCCAGTTTGTGGATTCTTGCCAGTTAACGGAAGATAAGCGAGAGCTTAAATAATAGCAATGGGGTTGTAATTTTACACACAGAAAGTTGAGGTGGGTTCCTTTGAAAATCAGGTTTGCTATTATTTCAGCAATAAAACGCACCCTTTCGGTTAGGAAGGAGCCTTACTACACCGCGATCTGCAAAGAATCGATTGCGGTGGATTTCAATTCGCCTATTATTTGACTATTTTCAACTATATTTTTCCTTTTGCAATAATACAATATGCTACCTGACCGTACCATGCTTTGCCGTGGTGCGGTCTTTGTTATATGGAGAGTTACTTAACGGATTGATCCGTTGTCGTTCTCCTCCCTCTGATTTTGATTTTGTCATTCAAACCACAAATCGAGATCGGAGGTTAACCATGAAAACAATCAATCTGCGGGATTATTACCCGCACTATGTAACGGATAAAGTCGTTGAAGTTCCGGACGAGGTATTTGCTGTTTTGGAGGATTTCAGACGCAAGGAAGAAAACTACCAACGATACCTTCGCAGATACAAGGCGTTCTACTCTCTGGATGCGGACAACGGAATTGAGAAGGATATTTCATCAGAGCAGCTATCCCCTTACGAGATTTTGGAGCAGCAGCGAATGATCGCTTTGCTGTATCAGGGGCTTGCAACTTTACCGGAGAAGCAGCGCCAGCGGATCTACGCCAACTACTTTCTTGGCTTGAGTAAGACCGCAATAGCAAGACAAGAAGGCTGTGATCCGTCTTCTGTAAGGGACTCTATCAAACGGGGGCTGGTTCGACTTGAAAAATTTTTTGAAGATTTTTCTTGATAGGCCACCCCAAAACAGGCAAAAAATGTCCTTACTTATAGAGGGACCTTTTCGGCGGGAATTATTTCTGTCATGCGGAGCGTCCGAACAGCGGAACTTCCCGATAGCGAGAAAGTAACTACTGCCGCACCCTCGCGGCTCTTTGACAACTGAATATACGTTGCCATAGGTACGTCATTCTGTGTTCCGAGCGGCAAATGAGGCGGCGCCACGACAGACAGCCAAGGAGGTGATGAACCGGACTGTCCGAGCGATCAACGCAGCTCATTGACCCGGCCGTGGCAGGCAGGGCGCGACGACGGCACAGATCATAATGGTACTTTCTCACGACCTCCCACAGACTTGAGGGGGAGTCCCTTCTGTATGCGCTTGCGGTGGCGACGCGGCGGTACAAGCGGGGCTATGATGCGGCGAAGCTATCCGCAGCCTATGGCAACCCCTATTCCGCTTTATCGGTGGAGCCTGTCGGGGGGCGTGGCAAATACGGCAGGAACAAAATCGAAATCAGATACCATGAGCCGGGCTTGTGGTAACACACAGGCCCGGCTTATTCATGTGGTTTTGATTATTTCAAATATACAGATCACAGGAAGGAGCGTATTTTATGCAGATGACAGAACAGAGAGCGGAACCTGCCTCTACCATTCTGGTTGATATACGGGATGTATCGGTCAGTAAGGAGCTGACGAGGGAGGAACGCATTTCAGAGTTTATCAGACAGATCAAAGACCCTTACTGCTTCAAGTGCGGCAGGTTTACCGTCCGGGCGAGCTTTGCGGCGGACGGCGCAACCCTGGAGGACTGCATCAAGGGGATCATTCGCTGAACAGAAAATTTCCGAAAAGGGGCTGACTTTTCCGTTTCTCCGATGTATAATAAGTGTCGGAAAAGGAATTGAATACGGCAAACAACACTCCTTGAATTGCGGGATTTTTCTGCAAAGAAAGGAGTGTTTTTATATGGAGCTTTACAAAGCAATCAAGTACATACGCCTGTCTTATACGGACGACAAGACCGTGGAGAGCGACAGCGTAGCCAACCAAAGGCGCCTGATCGATGATTTCGTGGAGAAGCACCCGGAGATCGAGGTCGTTGCCGAGAAAATCGACGACGGATACAGTGGCGTCCTGTTCGACCGTCCTGCGTTTCAGGAAATGATGGACATGATCAAGCAGGGCGAAGCAAACTGCGTGATCGTGAAGGATCTCTCCCGTCTTGGCCGTGAGTATATCGAGACAGGCCGCTACATGCGCAGGGTGTTCCCGGCCTACGGCGTCCGCTTTATCGCGATCAATGACAATGTAGATACCGTGAATGACGCGGCGGACGATCTGACGGTCTCGGTCAAGAACATTATGAACGAGGCATACTGCCGCGACATATCGGTAAAGACAAGAAGCGCCTTGGAAGCCAAACGGCGCAGCGGCGATTTTGTCGGGGCGTTCCCGGTATATGGATACTTCAAGACCGGGGAAAAGCACAAGAGTCTGGAGGTCGATCCCTATGCCGCCGATGTGGTGCGGGATATTTTCAGAAAGCGTCTGGACGGATTCAGCGCCCTTCATATCGCGGAAGAACTCAACCGCTTGGGCGTCCTCTCTCCCCTGGCATATAAGCGGAACAACGGACTTCCTCACGCCAAGGGCGGCTATACGGACCGTAAGGACTGTAAATGGTCCGCTACCACCGTTATCCGCATTTTGCAGGATGAAACCTACACCGGCACGCTGGTACAGGGCAGGCAGGCCACGCCGCATTTCAAGCTGAAGGAGCTGGAAAACAAGCCTTCATCTGAATGGGTCCGCGTCGCCGGCGCACATGAGGCGATCATCAGCAAGCATGACTTTGACCTGGTACAGCGGATCAGAAGAATCGATACCCGCACTTCTCCCAAAGAGGACAAGGTATATCTGTTTTCCGGTATTCTGATCTGCGGCTGCTGCGGCGGGCGCATGACGCGAAAGATCAACCGCTACAAGGACAAGGTATATGTTTATTACTTCTGCCCTTCCGGTAAAAAGAACGGCTGTGCTTCCGGTGCTATGGTTAAGGAAAGCGATCTGATCCAGTGTGTTCAGGACAGCTTAAAGGGTCATATTGATAATATCGCCTCTCTGGACACCATGCTTTCCAGTATCAGTCAGGAGCGGATCAACCGTGAGCTGGCGCGAGAGTATGCCGGACAGATCGGAAGCTGCGAAAAACAGCTTGCGCAGATCGAAAAGTACAAGGCGAAGCTGTATGAAAACCTTGTGAGTGGCATACTCACAAAAGAGGAATTCTTATCTTATAAGCGCAAATACAACGCCGACATTGAGGGCTTGCAGGCGGCAATCGAAAGCTGGAACGAAAAGCTGACGGATGTTTTGGAGAACCGGAGCGAGCGCAACCGCTGGATCAATCATTTTATGAAGTTTTCGGAAATGGAGGAAATCGACCGGCGCGCTGTGATGCAGCTTATCCGCAGTATTCGGATCATCAGCAAAGAGGAATTGCAGATAGAGTTCAATTATCAGGACGAATATCAAAAGGCGGTCCGCTTTGCCGAGCAGATGGAGCAAGCAAAGCGTGAAGAAAGGAGGGCCGGCTGATGGCAAGAAAAAGCAGAAAGACGGCAGCGCAGGAGCATATCTATCATGTCGCTGTCTATATCCGTACCGCCCTCTATATCCGCCTTTCGGTCGAGGACAACAAAAAGCGCGGAAATTCCATTGATAATCAGCAGCTTGTTCTCAATGACTATATCGCGGACAAGCCGGAATTCAAGGTCTATGATACTTATATCGACAACGGCCTTTCCGGGACCACCTTCCGGCGCCCCGCTTTTCAGCAGATGCTTTCGGATATTGAGGCGGGTCACATTGACTGCGTAATCGTAAAGGATCTGTCAAGGCTTGGGCGCAACTTTATAGACACCAGCTACTATATCGAGCAGTATTTTTCTACGCATAATGTGCGGTTTATCGCCGTTACGGATCAGTTTGACACGGCGGACGCGGACAACCTGCACGGAGGCATTATGCTGCCCTTGAAAAACATGATAAACGAGGCTTACGCTCTGGACATCGGAAGAAAGATCAAGGCACAGCAAAGGCAGGCTATGCAGGACGGTGAATTTGTAGGAGCCCGCGCCCCTTACGGCTATCGCAAGGACCCTGGAAATTGTCACAAGCTGCTGATCGACGAGGATACCGCAAAGGTGGTTCGTCAGATTTTCACATGGGCTTACGAGCGTGTTGGGCTGAATGAGATTACTCGACGCTTGAACGAGGCAGGCATACCGACGCCGAGCCATCATAAGAAAAAGACCGGTGAGATCAGCCATGAAAATCTGATCGGCAACGGCAAATGGCAGACCCGGACGGTGGCTAAAATCCTGTCCAGTGAGGTTTATACCGGTGATTTGGTGCAGGGCAAGACAAAGAGCATCGATCACCGCCAGACAAAGGCGGATGAAGAAAACTATATCAGGGTTTCCGGTACGCATGAAGCTATTGTGAGCCATGAGGTTTTCAACGCCGTGCAGGAATACAGGCGTATGGTCAGTGAAGAAAGCAAAAACAGAAAAATCAATGCCTTCACTCCCAATATTTTCAAAGGCAAGGTTTTCTGCGCCCATTGCGGCGGCAGCCTTCACAGGCAGCGTAACACACGAAAGAAAGGCCCTGATGTGTACTTTTTCCATTGCCTCAGCAACAGCCGTATTGCAAAGGGAAGCTGCGAGGGCGTGACAATCCGGGAGAAGGAGCTGATTTCAACTGTAACAGCCATATTGGAGAAGGAATTGTCTGTTATGCTTGGTTCCTCATTATCTTTATTTCAATATGAGGTACGGCAAAAGCAGGAACGGGATCGCATTAAGGAACAGCTTTCCGCAAAGCGCCGGGATATGGAGCAAAACCGAAAACTGATCCGCGGCTTATATGAGGACTATGTTCAGGGGATCGTGACCGGCGAGGAATATCTTTCTATGAAAGAGGATTACGAAAAGCGTATCGCAGCGTTATCCGCAGATATAGCGGCTCTGAACAATGATAATGCTGCGCTTGACGAACAGCTTGCCCGGTATCGTTCTATGGAGGAAGATGCTCACAGGCTGGAAAGCGACCACACCCTGACGGCGGAGCTGATCGAAAGGCTGATTGACCGTATTGAGATCACCCACGACCACGATATACATGTGACTTTCCGCTTTCAGAGCGAATTTACAGAACAGAGAAAGGCGGTGCCGCTATGCGCAAATACCTGATAGCATTATACATTCGCCTGTCTCTGGAAGATTCTAAAACGGAAAGCATGAGTATCCCCAATCAAAGACTAATCTTACGGGAGAAGGCAATGTCGCTTCCTGAATGGGAGAATGCCGAGGTCATGGAGTTTGTGGACAACGGACACAGCGGAATGAACTTTGAACGACCCGCCGTCCAGGAGCTTTTGGAAATGGTGCAGGCCGGAAAGGTCGATTGCATTATTGTAAAGGATCTCTCCCGCTTCGGGCGAAACAGTATTGAGACGGGATATTTCATAGAGCGCGTGTTTCCGCTGTATCATACCCGGTTTATTTCCGTAAGCGATCACTTCGACACGGCGGATTACAAGGGCGATACCGGCGGGATTGACGTCGCTTTCAAGTACCTTATCAGCGAGTGCTATAGCCGGGATATGTCCATGAAAACCAAGAGCGCCAAATACGCGAAAATGCGCCGTGGGGAGTATCAAAGCGCGATATGCCCTTATGGGTATCAAAAGAGCGCAGACGGGCGTATGGAGCCGGATAAGGAAGCTGCTGAGATTGTCAGTCAGATGTTTCTATGGGCCGCTGACGGAAATACCGTTGCGGAGATTGTAAGAAGGCTGTATGCGCAGCGTGTGCCCACCCCGGCAGAGTACAGAGCGGCCAAAGGAAAACCTATCCATGATACCAGCCGGTCAAACGGTGTGTGGTCATCTTCGGCTGTCATACATATCTTGACCGACGAGCGATATGCGGGAACCTATGTGATCGGTAAGCGCGCCGTCAAAGAGATCGGCGGCACACGCTCCCGTCTGAAAGATGAAAGCGAGTGGATCAAGATCCCGGATCATCACCCTGCAATCGTGAGCATGGAGCTGTATGAGCAAGCCAACGCTGTAAGGCGTCAGTTCAAGCAGCCAAATAAACAGCGCAGGGATTATCTGCTGCGCGGGAAGGTTTTTTGCGGATATTGCGATCATGCCATGTCCCGCAAAGGGAAAACAACCTGGTTCTATTGCAGACACGCAGAAGTTTCTGATAATCTTCCCTGTCATGGGCTGCAGGTTCGGGAAAAGGAACTGGAGCAAGCGATCTTTGAAAGCATAAAGGCGCACATGCTTCCGGTCCTGGGTCTGGATATATGTAAGGATGATCTGACCCTTCAAAGCGTTCAACAGGCGGAGCAGGAAAAGAAACTCCGTGCCCTGCAGGATAGCAAGCGAAAGCTCTACGAACGATATGCACTCGGAGAGATTGACCTTGACTCTTATAAGGCAGAAAAGGAAAAGTACGATATTGCCTTGGTGGGCGAAAAAAACACCCATGCCATGATTACGGCACGGGCAAAGCGGGCTCAGGGCGATTATGAGGCAAATTTGAAACACCAGGATCTTGCAAAAGAAATCGGCAGCTCCACGACATTGACGAAATCGCTGGTAGACACGCTGATAAACAAGATCTATATTTTCAAGGATGAACGAATTGAAATCGACTACGCTGTCCGGGATTTCTTCGAGAACGAGACAACACAGGAAATGCCATCATGCGGCGCCGAGGGATAGGACCGGATGTTGCGAAAAACGCTCCGATCTTGCCCCAAACGGATTTGCAAATTTTTTTGTTTTCCGCTTGACATACGGGTGCCTCAAATCGTGAAAGCGCATCTTTTTCATGCCGTGCCTTTGGATATACTGTGGGAAATAGCTGGTCAGATAATCCGGTCGCATCAAATCTCCCAGTTCATCCACAAAGACATAGCCGTCATACTCGTAGTTATAGCAATTTCCGCAAACCTTTTTGTTTAGCTCCTGCGCCGCCTTGACCTCCTTGAAGTATTCGGCAAAGCTTCCCACCAGTGGCAGCGTGCGCATACTGGACTTGGTTTTGGCAGAATCCTGCGCATACATTTTTGTTTTGCCGTCCGCCTGCAACGATGTAACCGTGTGCTTTATGGTGATTGTACCACGCTCAAAGTCGATAGCGTCCCATTTTAAACCGCACACCTCGCCACGACGCAAGCCGTAGAAAGCGGCGACTAAAACCGGAAGTTCCAACCTCGTTCCCTTTACAACTTCAAACAGATGCTTTAGTTCATCAGCGTCGAGAAATACCGGTTGATAATCGTTCTTTTTGGGACGGTCTACCTTCATCGCTACATTTTGTGTAACAAGGTCGGTTTTCATTGCGTATTTCAGCGCTTGATGAATGACTGCGTGATAGTGAATGACCGAATTTGGCTTAACGGTTTTCAGCTTTTCAGAATAAAACTGCTGAATATGTCTTGCCTCTAATCCATGAAGCGTTACCGCTTTCTTTCGGAAATACGGCTCAATCACCGATTTCACCATTTGCTCATAGGAACTGAATGTGGTTGCCTTTACTCGTACCTTGACGATATCCAACCATTGAAACAGATAATCTGCAAAAGGCATATCGGAAGAAAGCTCTCCGACCTCCTGCGGCGGCTCAAATTCATTGCGGATTCGTGCAAGCTCTGCCTCCTCTTTTCGTTTGTTTCCCTTTTCGGGAAGTCATGTGGATATATACTTGACGTGCCGTTTGTTCCTATTATCGTAATAGCTGAGCACAACATAGTAGTGTCCCTTTTTCACCTGTAGGTGTCCTGATACCATTTTGTTTTATTACCTCCTTATCATATTGTGACGTTTTGCCGTTTTCGGCTTGCCGAAATTGCGATATGCAATCGCAAAGGCAAAACTCACGGCAGAAAGCAACGCTTTCTGCTATACACAGGACAGTCCTGCACCGACAGAAATATCATATCCTGCCGATGCAGTTCTTTCCATTATGCGATTCGTTCCCTTGCAGACACTTGCCGGCTCAAATCAGCGTGAATCTCTATCCCGTTCCCGTCTGCGCTGCCACTGCTCCAACAGCTTGAAGACCGTATCACAGACTTGCTTGTCCGTGTAATTTTTAGGAAAATACTTGCGAATGTCTTCTCGCTTGAATTTGTACTGTTCCTGCTGATTCGGCTTTTGCTCCGCAAGAATTTCATAAATCGTCTGGTCACTCAGCGCACCCTCCTGTGAAAGTTTTTTCAATTTGATTGTCTGTGCGTGGGAGGGTGTACAATCATTCAGCTCCATAGCGTCCAACAAAATCCGCTGTTCAGATGACTCTAAGTAGGACAACTCCACCGCTGGGTTAAAGGCGATTTTGTTTTCGTCTACCATAAAGAGCAGTTCGGGAATTAAGTAGGTCAGACGGATATAGCGCTGAATTTGGTTCCTGCTTTCTCCAGCATCTAGAGCAACCTTTTCATCGCTTCTAATGAGCTTTGTCCCAAGTTGGGACGAAGCTATACCTTGATGTTTTATAGCATCCAATTTCATTTTAAAAGCAAACGCCTTTTCGCTGGGTAAAATATGTTCCCGTTGCAAATTAGCATCCACCATTGCAATCACCGCTTCATCATCGGTCATCTCACGGACAATGACCGGCATTGTCTCTATTCCAAGCACCTGACACGCCGCCAATCTTCTGCGCCCGGAGATCAGCTCATACCCGCCCTCCGGCAAAGATCGTGCGAGCGCAGGCATAATGGTTCCAAACTTTTTGATACTCTCAATTAATCGGTTCATTTCATCATTGTTCTGAATCTTAAACGGGTGATTCTTAAACGGACGAAGCTCATAAAGCGGAATATCCTTCACTCGCTCAAGCTTTGCGTCGTCCCGCTCTGCCTGTGTAGAAAATAAATCCTCTAACGAATGTGTCGATAAAGTAAAATCTGATTTTCGATTTGCCATAATAAAAACTATCCTCTCATTTCCATCTCAAATTACTTTGGTTCGGGCGGAGAAAGACCGCTTCCATATCCGCCTGGAATTTGTGCCAGCGCATTGCTTTTGTTTTTAGCATCGGCATATCGACAAACCCGAACGCATTCGCTTTCACCGCAAGCTGGTTGATGTTGTTTCCGATAGCGGACAGCTCACGCATAGCGTCATAAAATCTTGCGTCCGGTTTTTCCCTCGGTTCAAAGCCACGCAGAAGTATTCTGATGACAGCAGTCTCTGTAATTCCGCAAAGCTCTGTCTTGCGTTTCAGTTCGGCGTTCTCATCGGGAGAAAGCCAGAACTGTTTTTTGATTCTTTGTTTCATAACGGTTCCTTTCTGTAAGAGGTTTTAGGATACTTTCTAACGAGCCTTACCGTTTTTCGACTTTTGGGAGTATAAACGGTCTGCTCGCTAAGATGACGCAGCCTAAAACCTCAGCTTTGTTTTTTTACTTAAGCTGATTCTCTATCGTATTAATTCGATAGAGAATTTCGCTTCTTTCCAGTGAATCAAAATTCTTTTTCAGTTGCCTGACCAGCCGAAAAGCCTTGTATTCTTTCTCAGATGTTGCAGCTTTAACATCTTTGCCAAGCCCTAACCTTCGCAAATATTCCGATAAAGAAAGTCCGCAATAAAATGCGTTTTCGCTGAGTTTTTCTTTTTCGGCAGCAGTTACACGCACATTGATTCCGAGCGTTTTGCTTCGCATAATTTCACCTCTCCTCGCTGTTTTGTGACGGCAATGACGGTTGTGACGGATTTTTCGCTATATAGTGAAACCGCTGTCATTTTCGTCACCGCCGTCATTTCGTATAAGCTTTATGAGTCTGCTTTTGCCTGTGCGTTTTGTTCGGTACTCAATGCCCACAGGCTCCAACACCTCGCAGGAAAATTGACCGAGATATTTGCTTACTACATTGGGCGTGATTTCTGCCTCTCTCATTTCGGAAAGTAATTCAGTCGCTGTGCCAACCCATTCATTATGGCTTTGCATAAATTCAACTACCCGAAAAAGAAACTGTGGAATCTCCGCCTTGTGGATTTCCTCACTGCTTTTTCGCTCCACCAGTTCCCATACGAGATTGTTAAACTGTAAGGTCAGCTCCTGATATTCCACATCTCGACCGCTGGCAAGTAGCGTTGCACCATTGCCGCTTCGTTTTCTTTTCAAAATAAAATTAGTGTCTGCAGCACCTATGATTCCGGTAGAGCCAGAAACCTCATTGAACGGATCATCGCCGTCTTTCAGCTTTCGCAAATGATGCACCAAAATTACTGCGATATCGCTTTCATCCGCAATGCGCTTAATGGATGAAATATCATCGTAATCGTTTCCGTACATTCCTGCTTTTCCTGCACTGCCCTTTGAATCACGCACTTTTTGAAGCGTATCAATAATCACAAGCTTTGTTTTCGGATAGTCGTCCAGAAAATCTGTGATTTGTTCCTCAAGTCCGCTGCCGATCAGTCCGCACATAACCGCAAAGTGCAGATTACTCGGCGCTGCATCGGTGAGATTATAAAGCCTGTCCTTAATTCTTCGGTGGGTGTCCTCAAGGCTCAGATACAACACATCACATTGCTTGGTCTGCATTTCCCACACAGGCAATCCCTGCGATACTTGTAAACCGAGCCAAAGCATCAGCCAGCTTTTGCCGATCTTGCTCGCACCACTGAGAACACTCACGCCTTGTGGAATCAATCCGTCAACGATAAACATCGTTTTCTTCATCGGTGTGGACAACAGCGTTTCTGCATCCACGGTTTTCAGTTTGTTTTCCATAAAAATATTCCTTTCATTTTTGTAGACAGTTAGAAAACCAAAATCAGAGGTTTTAATACATTTACCTTACTCACTCCGATTCGTGCCGTAAAAGTCCTTATAAATAGGGCGTTTCAGCGTTTCTAATCGTCCGTTCTGCGCCTTCTAGCGCTTTCATTTTTCTGCTTTTGGTGAACCATCCGACTGCACGCTGTGCAGTATTTTTGCCTGTTGGAATTTGGCGCAAATTCTGCTCCGCATACGGTGCACTTGTTCGTGCGACGCTTCAAAATTTCCGCATACAGCTCTTTTCGTCAGGTAAAACCGCATTTCGGAAATACTTGCATAGCAGAGAAAAGGAAATCATCTGCACGCAAACACAGCCATCGCCTTCATCTAACGGCAAACAGTTTCCGTTATCGTAATTGGCACAAAGCCGACGGATAAGCCGGCTGCATCGTCGCCGTTGTGATGGTGTAAGTTCTATTCTTTTACGCACTGTTTTTCACCTCTTTTCTATCGCCAGTAACATAGTTGATTACACTGACCTTTGGAATTTTAAAGCTGTTCCCGATTTTTACCGCCCGTACTTCGTCGCCATTTATCAGGTCATAGGCAAGGTGGCGGCTGATGCCCAGCATTTCTTGTAGTTGCCGGACAGTCACAATCTCCGGGTAATCTGGGAACATCATCTCGTAAAGCTCTTTGAGCTCTGATTTTTTCATAGCTTCCATTCCTCCTTTACAGCTATGTAAAATCGGATACCGGTTGAGGAATCCTGCGCTGCCGGTATCCGCCGCCGTTGCACCCTAAGATTCCTACAGGCACTCCCGCTTGTCGGCGGGCGCTGTGCAGTCCCAAGCTGTCGTTTTTTCAGCTCAGGCGCTCGTTTGCCTTTCGGCAAA
>OLQA01002282.1_pt1 | contig 15278 bp, 15 predicted proteins | sample 1673151 | NCBI WGS metagenome assembly OLQA01 (sample SAMEA3136760, study PRJEB25190) | human gut metagenome | biome: human gut; feature: human-associated habitat; material: faeces | place: Austria | collected 2013 | reverse complement strand
TGCAAAAGCGCCGAGGGCATGTTGTCTACGCAGTAATACCCCAGATCCTCCAGAAAGTGCGCGGCCTGCGTTTTGCCTGCGCCCGAAAGACCGGTGACGATCAGAAATTCCATAGTATAATATATCTTTCCCCGCGATCTTTTTATTCGCGGATGATCTTGACCTCCGGCTCCAGCTCAATGCCGGAGACGCGGTATACCTCGTTTTGAATGTGTTCAATGAGCCGGAGCACATCGTCAAAGCTCGCTCCGCCGCGGTTGACGACGAAGCCCGCGTGCTTTTCGCTCACCTGCGCGCCGCCGACGGCACAGCCCTTGAGACCGGCCTCGTCAATGAGCGCGGCGGCATATCCGCCCGCGGGACGCTTGAACGTGCTGCCGGCGGACGGCATGTCGAGCGGCTGCGAGCTTCTGCGCCGCTCGGCGAGCGAGCGCATCCGCTCACGGACGGCGTCGGGATCGTCCTCGTGCAGCGAAACTTCTGCGCCGAGAACGATGCAGCCGGTATCGGAAAAGCGGCTGTGCCGGTAAGAAAAACCGGCGTCGTCCGTCTCGCGGACGGAAAGGTCTTCGTCGAGATACGTTACGGAGGTGACGACATCCTTCATCTCCCCGCCGTAGGCGCCGGCGTTCATGGATACCGCGCCGCCGAGCGTGCCGGGGATGCCGTGAGCAAATTCCAGCCCGGCGAGCGAGCGCGCCGCGGCAAACGAGGCGAGACGCGAGAGCGTCACGCCGCTCTCGGTGCGGAGAGCCGTATCGCCGACCGGCTCGATGCGGGAAAACTCCTCGCCGAGCCGCAGCACGATGCGGTGCAGCGGCGCGTCGGTGACGAGAAGGTTTGTGCCGTTGCCGATGAGAAGCGGCTTTTCTCCGGCTTCAGCAAGCAGAGCGCAGACTGTCTCAACCTCCGAAACGGAGGACGGCAGCAGCATCGCGTCGCATGGGCCGCCGATGCGGAACGAGCAGTGGCGGCTCATCGGCTCGTTTTCGAGGATCGTGAGCTCCGGGCAGCGGGAGCGCGTTTCCCGGAGGAAGGAACGGAGTTCGGCGTTTCTCATCCCTCGTCCACCATCCGGTCGTGGCGCTCCACGAGCACCTGCGCGGCGTTGTAGCCCATTTTGCGCTCGCGGTTGTTCATTGCTGCAAGCTCGAGGATCGCCGCAAGATTTCGGCCCGGGCGCACTGGTACGACGAAGTACGGGATCTTCACGCCGAGGATCTCCGTGAAATGCGTCTCGTTGCCGAGCCGGTCGTAGACCTTGTTCTCGTCCCACGGCTCAAAATGCACAACAAGGTCGATGACCTGGTCGGGCTTCACCGCGCCGATGCCGAACATGTGCCGCGCGTCGATGAGACCGATGCCGCGGATCTCCATGAAATACCGGATCAGCTCCGGCGAGGAGCCGACGAGCGTGTCCGGCGCGGTGCGCTTGACCTCAATGGCGTCGTCCGCCACAAGACGGTGGCCGCGGCTCAGAAGCGCCATGGCGTTTTCGCTCTTGCCGACGCCGCTCTCGCCCGTGATCATCACGCCCTCGCCGTGGACCTCCATCAGCACGCCGTGCATCGTGGTGCGCGGGGCGAGCCAGCGGTTGAGACTCACGATGAGCTTTGCCATAAAATCGCTTGTGGAGTGCTCGGTGGTGAGCAGCGTCACCTGATGGCGCTGCGCCGAGGAGAGCATCTCGGGCGGGATATCCATGCCGTGCGCGACGATGCAGAAGCGGATCCCGGAGGAGATGAACCTCTCAATGCTGCGGCTGCGCGTCTCGGGACGCATATCCATTAAATAAGTGATCTCGAGCTTGCCGATGATCTGTACGCGTGTGGCGTCAAAGTAATCGTAAAACCCGGCGAGCGGCAGTCCGGGACGCGAGACCTCCCACGTGGTGATCTGCACGCGGTCATAGTCCACCGCGCGGTTGACGATGGCCAGATTGTGCTCGCGGACGATGGTATCCAGACTGACGGAATAGGACTGAGCCATGAGCGTTCCTCCGTATCAAGGTGATAGGTGATATAATATTATATTGTAATCAATTCCGTCCGATTTGGCAACAGCCGAGTAAAGAGAAGTTTTTTAAAAGAAAATGAAATTTCATCTTGCATTCGGCGGCGCGGTCTGCAATTATATCCGTTTCGGCATTGATGACGTGAGCAAAAAAGTGCCGAAGGGGCAAAATGGCAAAAGGGTTTTAAATCAATGCCCGTCAACCATTCTCAGGAAAAAGTAGATGCGTCCGCCGAGGTTGGATTCCCAATGCTGATCGGCGCAGGTGAGAACGGTCAGAAAACGGTCGTTCGGAGTGACATGAACCGAATAATCAAGCTCGGTCCGCGCCTGCTGATAGGTTATCCATTCGGAAATCTGTTCGGATGTCATGCTCTCCATGGTTTGCGGATAATTGCAGTTATAGTACTGGGAAGATTGCTCGGCAGAAGCGGGCTTTTCTTCATACATTGCAAAAACTTCCCAAGTATGCGTTTCACCGAAAAGGTTCAGCGTCCATAATCTGTTTTTGAATTCACCGTAAGTCGGTGCGTACTCATTCTGAATCTTGTGCAATTGATGCAGCATTATGCCTGCGCGGCGCAGATTATGGCCGGAAATCACCATGTTTTGCGAGGGATAGCCGTAATAAAGATAAATTGATCCGCGCGAGGATGAGTTGCCGCGTGCATCATGATAATGATAATAAAAATTCGGACCGAACATCACGGGTGCGTCAATATTCGTGCCTTCAAGTTTGATATAGCCGACGGTATCGGCATTTGTTCGCTCCGCATTTGCGGTCTGTTCGGAATAGCGGAAACTTTTTGCATATTGATCGATTACGGTGTAATTCGAAAGATGACAGCGAAGCTGTTCGACATCTGCCGCATCAACGGAATTCGGCTTTGCGGCATCGCGCAGTATATTTGCCGCCTGAAGCTGAACGGGATCGAGCTGAACATTGCCGCTGAGGTAAGCGGAGAGAAGATCTGCATCGGCGGCGGTTATGCTCCCGTCCATGTTTATATCGCCGAGGATGACCGCTGTGCCGCGTTCCCCGTTTTCAAGCGTATATTCATCACCCGTACGAATTAACGGATCCGCATCCGGTGCAAGCCCGAGTACAAAACCGCCGTCCGCAAGATAAGGGCGCAGCCGCCATGAAGCGGTTTCACTTTCGCAAAAGTCATTACTTCCGAATGCGTGGACAGTGCCGTCATCCGACAGCACAAGTGCGTGCCCAAAAGCACAGGAAAAATCCACAACGTTTGCATCATCTTCCGTGAAGGCCTCGGATATGCGCTCTCCGTCCGTGTCGGCAAGCTCACAATCCGTATGCAGTCGTCCCGCATAGTCAACGTAGGCAAAACAATTATTGCCCGCAAAGGCATATTTGCAGTCTGCCGCACCAAAAAGCACCGAAGTCGAGGCATTTGCCGCATTGCTTGCGCAAAGATACAGTCCGCCCTCCGTCCGCGCGGCAAGATTACTGCCGCATGCGGCAATTGCTGTCAGGCTGTGCCCCGAAAAGACAGAAAGCTCGGGCGTATTGCCGCGGGAATGAATCTTTCCGCTTGCTTCAACCGCAATGAAAAAATCGCTGCCCGCTGCGATAAGGCGGATATTATTCAAATCACCGGTGTTGAGCATTTCGCTGTAGAGCCGAGCTTCGGCATCGGATGCCGCTGCGGATTCGGTTCGCGCACCGATGGCAATGACTCTTCCGTCACCGGAAAGTGCATACACAATTTCGCTGCTGCAGCAAACGGCGGTTATGCCGTTAAGCTTTGCCGATTCCTGCCGAAGCGCATCGCTTCCGGAACAGAGCAATCGGCCCTCTTTAGTCAGTCCGACGGTAAAGGCAGGCGCGGCGGCAATTGCCTTGACATCGCGCCAGTCATAGCAATAAGCCTGTCCGTTATTGCAGCCGATATATGACATGAGCCCGACGGAGGACAGCCCGAACGAAAGGCCGTTTCCTGCCGCGACTGCACCGCACGGCGCGGACGGAAGCTCGCTCGGCACGGGAAGAGGTGCGGGTGTTTCGGGCATCGCCGAAGGTGTTTCGGAGCCGGGCGCAGCAGGGGGCCCGGGCGGGACGGGGTTCGACTCTTTTTTTAAAGACAGGCAGACGATAAGCCCGGCGGCAAGAAGAATTGCGCCTGCCGCAATCATTATGCCGCGTCGTCCGATATTTTTCACAAACCCACCTGCGGGGACAATGTTTCGGTGATTCGTATCTTTTTTTATTTTTTTCATGTAAGTTCCTCAGTTTTTATTGGATTGCACCCAAACTCAAATTGTTCAAAACCAATCCCAAATCTTGCGGGACGGCATCAAAAATGCGAACCGCGCTTTTTTTCGACTGCTGCGGCATACCGCACGGCATCGCGCACGGCATCGAAAGGCGAGTCGGCTGCCGCAAATATCTCATTGCGTAAAGACAAAAAGAGTTCAGAATCATTTGCGGCAAAGGCAATTGCTTCTGCGGTCAGCTTTCCGTTGCCGGTAAAATTCCGCCCGACAAGGCTTCGTGCCTGCGCAGCGTCGCCGGTGATGAGCCGTTTGAGATTAAAAACATCGTTCAAATTGATTTCGTCACCGTTTGCCGAACGAAAACTCTCCGTATCGGCGGGCGGAATTTTCGCGTTGCGCGGGCAGGCATATTGGCAAATTTCACATCCGATAAAAGTTTTCTGCATGGCGCGAACGCTGTCCGGATGCTGCGCGGTTTCCATTTGCAGCCGCATACAGCGTTCGGTCGTCAATCCGTTTTCGGATATTGCACCGGTGGGGCACGCTTTCATGCAGAGGGAGCAATTGCCGCATTCGCTTTGCCGAGTGTTCAACGAGGGAAGGACAGTCAGCAATTCGGAAAGTGTTTCGGGCGGGATTTCCCGAACCGCAAACGTAAGAAGAACGATCCGCGTTCCGAATTCGGGCAGTGCAATCAATGAGTTGCGGCATTTAATGCCGATGCCTTCCGCTTCAAGCTGCATTTTGACGGGAATATCGGTTTTTTCGACGTGAATTCCCGCAGCGGTCAGGGCTTCCGCCAGTTTTTTTGCACTGTGATAAGCGCGGTTGGATGCAATGTAGTATGCAGGTATACGTTCGTCAGCCGTAAACGGCGCATAGGGGTACACAAGCACCGCAATGCTGTTTGCCCATGGATATGCTGTCGGAGCATCGGCGGTAAGATTGAACCGATTGCGGCCGAGGTCAAATTTGCGCGGCGTTGTAAAAAACACCTGTAAGAATCCGTAATCGGCGGCTGTCGTTCGGAAAACAGTCCGCAAATCACAGGGGGAAACAGTGTGGGGAGTGGGTGCTGACTGCATACGGTGCGCTCCTTTCTGTTCGATTTAATCCGTTTTGCGGTCGGTTCAATATGCGGACGGATTCCTCTTTCGTCCGTAAATTGCAGCAGTCAAACGCGCAGACGGACGGATGAAGAATATATGTCAATTGTACCATACGATACCAATATCGGCAAGAGGGAACGGAAAACGAAGAATGAAACAGAAAGCGAAACCTGTTTAAATTGAACATAATAATATATTTAATGAGAAAGGGCAAAAGCGCGGGATAATCGGGTCATTTCACGATAACACAAGTGAAAGAAAAAATAAGGAGATACAACCATGGACACGAAAGAAATCAATGCAGCCGTTAAATGCGCAGTGGAAACAACGCAGCAGCCGCCCTCTTTTTTCATTCACGGTTCATCCGTGTTTGCACTGGAAACCGAGGCAGTTAAAACCGCAGAGACGCTGAAAAGATGCGAAAACATGTATTTTCGCGGAATCGTTAAGTATTTTTCAATCAAAATGCCCTATTTTTCGGATATGGCAGGTTCGGAAAAATTCCTTGCGCGGCTTGACGAGAGCATGAACACAGCGGCGGACTTTTACAGCGAGTTCAAAGGTGTTGTGATAATTGAACTTTCGGAGGAATGGGCAAAGAAAGGCATCAACGATGCGTTCTCATGCCTGCCGGGCTATATCGGAATGCATAAATGCATTTCGTACATTGTCATTATTGAAGCGGAAAAAGAGTCGGCATCGATTGACGATATGAGGAGAGCTTTGAACGGAAGCACGATTTGGATCGATATACGCATGAAAACGGCGGAAATAGGGCAGTGCATAAATCTTTTCTTCAAAACGGCGAAGGAAGTCGGAATGACCGTTTCGGATGCCGCTTCAAAAGAGCTTAAAAAAACACTTGAAAATGCCGATGTTTCCGTTTTGCCGCTTGATCAGGTTGTTCTTCGAACGGTGCAGCAAATAAAGCTGAACAAACAAGTCAAGAACGCCAACCCTGTTATTGAAGCGGGCGATTTGGATATAATGCCTCAAAAAAGGACGTGTGAAAGGCGAGGCCGCATCGGATTTTCTGCAAAGGAATAAGGAGGAACACAATATGCTGAGTGATGGATTGAAATATCAGGATTCAAGGATGGCGACTTGCGAAGAGATGAAGCAGGATCTTGCGCCGTTCGCATTGCATGATGCGGCTGCAAAGTCCAAGGGCGGGCCGGTGCTGCTGCGCGACGGCGACACGGTTTATACGGATCCGAGCGATTCGCATTCGCTGATAGTCGGGGATACGGGTTCAATGAAGACGCTGCGATTCGTGCTTCCTCTCATTTATTCCTGTGCGGCGGCGGATGAATCAATGGTTATTGTTGACCCGAAGGGCGAGCTTGCGCGGAAATCCGAAAGTTTTCTTTCCGCGAAGGGCTATAAAACAGTTATCATCAACATGAGGGATCCGCAGCGTTCGCCCGACACATGGAACCCGATGGGGCTTATAGAGAGGGAGTACAAAAGCGGGGAAGAGGGGCAGCAAAAGGCCGTTTTGCAGCTTAATGATATGCTGAACGACATTTTCTTTCGAAGAGTCGATACAAAGGATCCCTATTGGAACGAGTCCGCAGGGCAGCTTGCTCTGGGCATATGCCTGCTGCTGCTTGCATTGGGCGAAAAGCTTAATATGAAGAATCTGCTGAAATGGCGATACGAAAAGCTTCCCGACGGAACGCTTGAAACCTGCTTCCGAAAGCTGCCGGCGGACAGCGAGATCTACCAAAACCTTGCGGGTTATTTGGATATGTCGGCCGAGAACACAAAGTCCTGCATAAGGTCAACCTTCGATCAGCTTGTGCGCGTGTTCAAGTCCGCACCTGCACTGACTGAGATGCTGAATGATACGTCGTTTGATATTGAACGGATTGGGGAGGCAAAAGCGGCGGTTTTTGTCGTCATCCCGGATGAAAAAACAACCTTTCATTTTCTGGCGACGCTCTTTATCAGCCAGTGTTACACAACCTTGCTTGAAACAGCGGAAAGGCACGGCGGGTCACTGCCGCGAAGGACGAATATCATACTTGAGGAGTTTTGCAACCTGCCCGCGCTCGGCGATATCGTTCCGATGATCACGGCGGCAAGGAGCCGCAATATTCGGCTGCACATGGTCATTCAGTCGTACGGACAGCTTGTTGAAAAGTACGGCGAAAACGTGAGCCGCGCCATTCTCGACAACTGCGGAAACATGGTCTATTTGCATACGCGGGAAATGGATTTTTTGACGTATATCAGCAGACTTGCGGGGAACAACGAGTACGGAAGGCCGCTGATTTCAACATCACGTCTGCAAAGGCTGCAAAAAAACGAAACCATTATCTTCCACGGCAGATGCTGCCCGTATCTTGCAGAGGATGTTCCGCTGATTTTTGATTATCCGATAAAATTGGGGACGGAGCTGCGCTCTGCGCCGCAAAAACCGAAGAAAGAAAAAAAGCGCAGGCGAATCGGGGATGTATTGAAGCCGCCCGAACTGAGCGGAGACACCGATGCATGGGACTGGTCGTAAAAGCGGTGCAGCGGATATTGAAAATATATTAACCGTTGCTGCCGGGAAAAAGCAATTTTTCCCGATAAATAAAGTGTAAGGGAAAAACGAATGCAAAAGCGTTTGATGCGCGGGCGGCTGACGCCGAAACGTGCAGCGCATGAGCGTTTGAAACACTCCGGAACCGAGGGACAGGTTTTCTTCCCGCGGGCGATGAAAATATATCATTGAAAACCGTGGGGAAAAAAACAAAAAAGCCCGATAGAGTAAATGAAGAGTGAGCAGAACTGAAAATTCACTAAAAACACAGAAACCGAAAGGAGAAAACTAAAATGGCAAGAACAGGACAAGCTTATTCAACAGCAATTGCGGACAGCATCAACACCTTCCTTAAGGAGGACGAATGGCGTTTCGACTTTGACAGCGAGCGCGGCAGGTTCATTTTCAACCTCGGTCTGAGCTGCAAGCTCAAATCGGTTCGGTACATTGTTGATGTGCGCGAGAAAGACTATCTTATCTACGTTTTTTCACCTCTGGGCCCGGATAAAGGCGATGCCGCAACGATGAAGCGCACGGCAGAGTTCCTGACACGAGCGAACTACGGACTTGTTTTCGGCAACTTCGAAATGGACATGCACGACGGCGAAATTCGCTACAAAACCTTCGTTCCGTGCGGCGGAGAAGCCCCTTGCGCCGATGTTATTCGCCGCAGCATATATGTGCCGGCAATGATGCTTGACAGGTACGGCGACGGCTTGCTGAAGGTGCTGTATTCGGACATTGACCCCGAAAAAGCTTGCAGCATGTGTGAAAATGACATTAGAGACGGCGCGGACGACGACACCGAAGAATCGGGCAGCACGAACGACAGTACGGCAGACATCCTGTCGAGGCTTTCGGCACATTTTTCAAGCGATACAAGCGATACAGAGGATGAATAATCCGTTTCGAACAGAACCTTTATCAGCGTCGCCTTAAAATAATGCCTGCAACGATACCGAGCAGCGCAATGCCGGCGCAGATAAGCACAAGCGTCCCGAAACTTGTCGTTTTGGCGGAGCTTGCTCCTTCCGCAAATGCCGTTGCACAGCACAGCGCGGAAATGACGGCCGCAAAGCAGCCGATGAATGAAAAGAAATTGCGTTTCCTCATGTTTGTTTCTCTCCTTGTACTCCCAACCCGCATGTTCAACTTCATTCATCGTCTGCGAGCGGCAATTAACAGATTCAGCTTTGCTGAAAGCAGAACCCGAGCTTAAACAGCTTCATATGCATTATAACACTTAACCGACACATAATCCACAGCAAGTTTAATAAACATTTCAAACAGCATACCGATTCAAAGTTCATATCAGCCGATGCCCCCTTGCCGAATGCGCAGGGGGTATTTTTATGTAATCGTCCGGCAGGAAATAGGTGTTGACAGGAAATGCGCCCGCGTATTATATATTTATTTGATTTGTTGAACAGCGGTTGACTTTTTAATAAAATTTTTATATTATTGACCTGCACATGCAGCGCGCGGGTTCGATACGCGCTGATGAATGTGTGGGGGAATTTCATAAAACAGACTGCATCTTTTTGCGGTCGGTATGTGCCGACTGCAAATCAGGTGTTTTTTGTGTATCGAATTATGAAATATGAAAGGGACTTGCGGGACTCCGTAAGTCAACGGTTCTTAATGTCATGAACGAATTTGTCCTCACTTGCTGTTCAACTGCAGACCTTCCCAAGGAACGATTCGAACAGCTCAAAGTTTCCTATGTTTGCTTCAACTACACGATTGACGGAGTTACGTATCCGGATGATCTCGGGCAGAGCATCCCGTTCGATGAGTTTTACCGCCGCATGGCGGAAGGCGCAATGACGTCCACTTCGCAGGTGAACATGGATCAGTATTTGCAATTTTTTGAACCCTTCCTTGCAGAAGGAAAGGATGTTCTGCATGTTACTCTGTCCTCCGGAATTTCGGGTTCGTTTAATTCCGCATGCGCGGCAGCACAGGTTTTGCGCGAAAAATATCCCGAAAGAAAGCTTTATATCGTCGATTCTCTCGGTGCATCATCGGGGTACGGACTTATAATCGATAAGATGGCGGAGCTTCGCGATTCCGGCATGAATATAGACGCGCTTCATGACTGGGCGGAGGAACACAAGCTTAACATGCATCATTGGTTCTTCTCAACCGACTTGACATATTATGTGCGCGGGGGAAGAATTTCGAAATCTGCCGGATTTATCGGCTCGATTCTGCATATTTGCCCGCTGCTGAACTGCGATGAATTGGGCAGGCTTACTCCGCGCGCCAAGATACGCACGAAAAAGCGCGCAATTAACGAAATCGTTCAAAAAATGGTCGAGAATGCGGAGAACGGACTTGATTATTCCGAAAAATGCTTCATTTGCAATTCAGCTTGCTATGACGATGCACGTGCGGTTGCGGATCTTGTTGAAGCGACTTTCCCGAAGCTTAACGGCAAGGTGCTGATCACGTCGATCGGAACAACCATTGGAAGCCATACGGGGCCCGGAACCGTTGCGCTGTTTTTCTGGGGAAAGAAGCGCGTTGACTGAATTTGATAACGGCTTTAAAAACAAAACGCATTGCCGCAAACAGGGGCAATGCGTTTTATCTTTTTCGTCAATAATTTTATGCAGCACAAAATGCGTTATGCACAGAGGCTTCGACTTTTATGACAGGAGCAGCTCCTTCACGCGAACTGCGGCTGCCACGTTGAATTCACATCTTGTATCCACCTGGTAATCAACGCATGCGCTTCGGATTATTTCGGGTGCTGCGTCAACGTTTTCGGCAGCAAGCAAAGCCGTTACAATACGAACGAATTCGTTAAGCTGCAAAACGGGCAGATCAACGACTACTTCAAAAAGACTCGGGAGCACGGGTGATTTTGAACAGGCCGCAAGCAAAACATTCATCGGCAGCAAAGGTTCTGTCACCGTTTCGCATGCATCCTCCCGCAGCTCATCGCAGAGGAGCATGAATTTGAGCGGCTGACAACGCAATTTTGCAAGCAAATCAATGCAATTCAGGTTGCCGTTGAGTGTGTAAACAAGGCGGAGCTGGGGCAATTCGTCCGTCAGCTCAAGCATCATGGTCGTTTTGCCCATTCCCTGCTGCCCGCAAAGAAGCATCGGATGTGCGCTTTCGTCCCGCATAAATGCAATCGCATTGTTCAACAGTATACGGTATTCCGCGTCCATCAGCGGAACAAAATCACCCGCCCGCAGCTCGTGAAGCGGTTTCAGCGCACCGTCAAAGATGAAGTTTCGGTATTTGAGGAAGATTCCGCTTCCGTACGAAGAGTGAAAATTCCAAAGGTCGTTCACAAGCTCGGACCAATCATCAGACTCGAGAAAACGCCGATACATGCCTTCAAGAGCAACGTCCGCATAATAACTGTCGCGAATGCCGAACTCACCGTATTGCCACACGGTCGGCGGGAATTCGGTTTTTGCAGGCGGCTGTTTGGGTTTGAATTCACGGGGCATGGGTGCAACGGGGGCGCCGCCCCACGCAGCGGAGGCAATCACGGAGGCGGCATCCTTTGAATTCTTTTTTTGCTTTTGTTCCGTGCAATTGCAAATTATGGAGTGCAAAACGTTTTCATCTGCCTCCGAAAGAGTTTTCAGCGCGGAAAGCTCAAGCTGCATTGCGTGAATGACGGCATCGTCCGCCTTTCCGGAAGCAGCGGCACATGAAAACACGTTGTCGGTCAGCAACACCGTATCAAGAATGTAATCGTGCCAGATATTGCCGCTTACTCTGCGTGCGCCGCAGCAAACAAGCTCCGAAGTCAAAGCGGAAATTGCGTCCGCAGCGTTTTGCACGTTGCCGATATCGGCAAAGCGAAGAAGCTCGGAAAGTTTTCCGAGGGGACGAGTGAGCAGTTCGTTTCGGAAAATTGCAAGCCGGGCAATTGCAGCGGACAGCGTGCGAATGTTTTCCTCAGTTTGTGTGCAATCCATTTTTTGCTGCCTTTCTGTAAAAAATGAAGCGTTTGCGCCGCAGACTTACCAAGCGATAAGGTGCAGAATATTTTGATCAAGCACGATGAAAGCTCCGAGAATCGCCGTGTAAATCGCAAAACCCCAGAGTGAATGCTTTGTGATGAGTTTTATCATGAAACGCACCGCAAAATAGCCCGAAACGGCGGCAGCGGCAACGCCGAGCACGACCGAAAGCCAGTTTATGTTTGCTGCGCCTGCGCTGACCGCACCGGGAATTTCAAGCACCGCACCGCCGAGAATTGCCGGAATTGAAAGCAGAAAACTGAATTCCGCAGCGTCTTCTTTTTTCATGCTGCAAAGCGTTGCGCCCGTGATGGTTGAACCCGATCTTGAAATGCCGGGCAGAATGGCAACGCCTTGAACAAAACCGATAAACACCGCATGATACCACTTCATTGAAGGAACGGTAAGTTTGCATTCGACTTTCTGACGTATAAAATCGCAGAGCACAAGCAGCGCCGCCGTGAAAAGGAAACAGAAGCCGAGCAGACTGCCTTCGTTCGCCGCATCGATGACATCTTTGAATACGAGCGCCATAACCGCGGTTACGAGTGTCGCAACGATCATCCAGATCCAATACTTTGCCTGCTTTACCGGGTGGAGCAGCATTTCAATGATGCGTTTGCGGTAAACAACAAGCACCGCTGCCAAAGTGCCGAGATGCAGCATGACGGTGAAGAAAAGTCCGCCGTCCGATATGCCGAAGATTTTTTGAAGCAGCAGGAGATGACCGCTGCTTGAAATCGGAAGAAATTCGCAAAGTCCCTGAACAAGGCCCAGGATAATTGCAATAAAAGCGTTCATTTTTTGTTCGCCCCCGAACAGCGGAGGCTCTCCCTTCAACTTTGTTTGCAGACCCACAAAATCTGTCGAATTGCCGAATCGGAAAAAACGGCTTAATCAACACAGGCTGCATTGAAATTATATTTGTTTTTTTCGAAACGATTCGATTTACTGCGAAAAAAGCTTGAATCTTCATCCTCTTTCGCGAAAATAAGCTTAAACCGGCGTTTTCTTCGGAAGGCTGTCAATCTGACAGGAACTCCCGATTTTTATGTTTGACGGTTGAAAACCGTGAAATCAATAATAGCGGGGTCCGGAATTCCATGGGTTGTCAAACGCAAGAATAAGACCGGCATACACGAAAATCATAAGAAGGGTCAGAACTGCACCGATTACAATTCCCGCAATTGCAAGGCCGCGTCCTTTTTCCGAACGTTTATTGCATTGACAAAGTCCGACAATGGACAGGATAAGTCCCACGATGCCGGGCAGGCCGAAAAGAAAGTTAAAAATAATTGCAGCGCAGGAAAGCGAGAAGCCTGCAATGCTGAGTCCGTTATAATTTGCGGAAGGCGCACACGGCGTGCAGTCCTGCTGCGGCGGGGTGTAGTTGAATTGATTGTACCACGACTGCTGCGAATCCTGCTGCGAATTCTGCTGTGAGTCCTGCTGAAAATCCTGCTGCGAATTCTGCTGCGAGTCCTGCTGTGAATTCTGCTGCGAGTCCTGCTGTGAATCCTGCTGAGCAGAACTTTGATCATTGCCTTGGGTGAAGCTGTTCAACTGAGCACCGCAGTTGGGGCAGAACGATGCGTTTGCATCAAGGATGTGGTTTCCGCAATTTGGGCAAAACATTTTTTGTTCCTCCGTGTTTGAATTGAATTCGAGTCACATGCAATGTGATTTAAATTCAATAATATTATACAGCACACACAGGGGATTTTCAAGGGGGCGGGGCATATGTGCAAATGAAAGGGGCTTTTAAACGAACCCCGTTTCGACGCAGCCTCTTGACAACCGTATATTACGGATTTAGAATATCCCTGCGGGGTAACCGCAGTTTCCGAAATCGCAATTTTTCGGGCAAAAGGAACATCGGCTTCCGCAGATAAAAACACAAGGAGGAACTTCAATGGACAGAACATATTACGTCGGAAATCGGAGAAGATTTTATGATATGATGGAAACAGAAAGTCTTGCCGCCATATTTGCGGGCGAAGAACTTTGGAAGACGGGCGATGAATACTATCCGTTTTTTGCGGACAGAAATTTTGTGTATCTTACCGGTTTAAAATGCAAGTCTGCCGTGCTGCTTGCCGCAAAAGCGGCGAACGGACAAGTTTCGGAACGGCTTTATCTGCTGCCGCCGGATGCACAGGCGGAGCGTTGGACGGGAGTTCGCGCGAAACCGCATGAAGCGGCGGAAAAATCAGGCATTGAGGATATTCGTTTTTTGAATCGGTTCGAAGATGATTTTTCGCGCCTCGCGGCAAGCGGGGAATATGCAAAGCTGTACCTTGACCTTTATCGGTTTGACGGAAACCAGCCGGATCGTCCGTCGCATAGACTGCTTCACGCCGTTCAGCGAGATTTTGCGTATCTGCAAATAAAAAATGCGGCTGAGTTGACGGGTTTGCTGCGCTTGATTAAACAGCCCTGCGAAATTGAAGCACTGCGCCGTGCGGAGGAGAAAACCCGTGCAGGCATACTTGCAATGATGCGAAATTCTTATCCGGGCAGTCCTGCGAGATCTCACGGGATAGGTCACGGCGTTTGTTCGGCAGAACCTTGTTCTTGAAATGACAAAGCGTGCGGTAGTGTATCCCGGTATGGTTTGCGACATCGACAAGTGAACCGTATTCGGTAAGCTTTTCTTCAAACCAGGATTTTGTCAGGAAGGTTTTATAGCTGAATTCGTCCGGATTTTGTTTGCAAAGCGAAAGACAATATGCTTCAAGCTCGTCGGCGTTTACCGACAGCTTTTTTGCAACGGCTTGGAATGTGCCGGATTTCCCAATAAACTCGGCACGGATGATTTCCGGGGTTAGTGTCGCCATAACAGATCCTCCTGACGCAATTCTCAGTACATTATACTACAACATTTTTTGAAAATCAACCGCTTTGAGCAATGACATAACGATTTTATCCGAAAATCAAAATAAAAAATTCGATTTTTTCGGAATGGGTACTTGACAATTGCGGGTTTATGCACTATATTCTCGCACGCCTGAGGGGAAACTCGCAGAGTAATATGAAAGGAGACAGCGTATGAACATTACCAAAGTAACCGTAAAGAAAATTGAGGGACAGCAGACGCTTCGCGGCGTTGCCAGTGTGGTGCTTGACGATGAGATCAAGATTAGGGATATCAAGATTCTTGAGCGCGGCGAGAACGGACTGTCTATCATGATGCCGAACAAAAAGGTTTCGGAAGGCAAGTATGTCGGGTATGCTTATCCGGTCACGGAAAAGGCTCGTCTGGAATTGCAGGAAGCTATTTTGGAAAAGTATTATGAGGCAGATGCGGACTGACCTTTGAAAAAGCAAAGCACATTGGACATGCTTTAGGGTGTTGAAAAAGGAGGCGAAACGAATGACATTCAGAAACAGCATTCG
>OLQA01002279.1_pt1 | contig 15295 bp, 9 predicted proteins | sample 1673151 | NCBI WGS metagenome assembly OLQA01 (sample SAMEA3136760, study PRJEB25190) | human gut metagenome | biome: human gut; feature: human-associated habitat; material: faeces | place: Austria | collected 2013 | reverse complement strand
GAGTTCCATTCGTAAGAAACAGACCGCATTTTACAGAAGTTCCTCCTACGTCACCGCCTGATACCAGGATACGATCACTCGCACTTACCGCATCAGGATTGTGTAAATCTGCGGCCGTTAATTGAGCCGCGTCAATGGCTGCTACGGTATTCGCTCCTATTTCATAAGTAACTGGAAATCCTTCTGTTCCCAAACAGCCGTTGACACTAGCAAAAGAGACTCCATATTTCGCCGCTTCCCTGACATCCAGCACACTGTTTTCAACCTTAAGTATTCCTGTTATCAAAAGTATTCCCGAGGAAACGCTCACCTTGGTACTGTCGCCTGCCAATCTTCCATTTCCTGAGGTTACAACAATACTGCCGTCTGAAATCCTGCTGCTTTTCTGTATGTCATTACCGTTGTAAAGATAAATACCGGTATTGCCATTATTTTTAACTGCAGTTTTCGTATTCTTAAGCGTCAGCGGCCCATAGGCAAAAATTCCATATGCGCTGTTATTGCCGGCATTAATATCACAATCTGTAAATTCCGACTCAGAATTATAGTCATAAAGCCATATACCCGCTTCACTCTTTGCGTCATTCGCAGTGACCTCCGAATTGTGCGCAATAATCTGCAAGGCCTGAATATTACAGCTGCGTGATCCCGCTACATTTACAGTGGAATCCTTATAATTATGGAACCCTCCATTAATGCCCTGGCTTCTTCCTCCGCCGCTTACATTATTAAGTATCTCTACATAACTGCGTACAACATTAAACCTTTCATCCCCGCTCTTTGAGCTGCTGTATGCCACACCCGTTCCTTTATTATTGCTGCTGACAAAACAACTGTCCGTAATCGTAAATATGTTTCCATTTGATGTCGGAGGCTGATCCCCGGAATAAAAACCGGAAAAATCATTACCGGACAGGCTGACATACGCCTGATTTACATTTATTCTCATATTTCCGGAAGAACAGTCGTAAATACCGCCTTCCACATTATTGCATGAGTATAACGCTGTCGTATAGAGAGATTCATTTCCGGCTGCTCCGGTCACCCTGGTATTTTCACTGCGTGATATTCCCTCTCCCTGTATATTAATATCGCAGTTTCCGCTGCCTACCGCAAATATACCCGCTTTTGATGTACTGGAAGTAATGTGTATCCTGCCGGTTTTTATATTTATTACTTTATTTTCACTGGTTTCAATAAAAATTCCAACTCCGCATTCCTGAATTGTAAGAACATCGGAAGCCGCTTTCCCATAGAAATTCAGTTCGCCGCTTTGTAAATTGAATGCCGTCTTCCCATAGTCTGAAGTCTTAATACCGCCGCCAGCTATAGTGATAGTTCCGCTGTATTCCACCGTAAGCCTGCCCTGAATGCGGAATCCGATTCCGGAATAATCGCCCTCGGATAATACGATAGTATGTATATTTTTCATGGTTATGGATGCATTGTCATATTTTCCCGGTTCAAATGTAATCCTGTCAAACTTATCCACACATGCCTGAATCTGCTCCGCAGTCATGTCCGGTGTCACCACATCTTTAGGTATAAATGCAGATGTCTGCATCAATATCACAGGAGAAAAGCTGTCCAGCTCAAATTCAGCCTTTTCCACTGCATCCCCGCCTGCGCTGGTAATATCAGCATTTACTGCCACTCCCTTATCAGAAGCATTGGGGATATGCACAACAGACCACTTCGTGTCCTCATTATTACTTTTTCTGTAATATCTCACATGATCAAATTCTATTGATATCCTAACGGATTTCTCCGGTTCTATTTCTGTACCCCTGCTGTTTTTAAAACAGATATCATAGGCCAGGAAGCTGACAACGTCCCTGTCCTCTTCCTTTGCCTTCTGTTCTAACTTATCGGCAATATCTTCATACTGATCGGAGCCTTCCCCAATCTCTTTCCCGTAAAGCTCTACTTCTTCTGAAAAAGCGCCGTCCGGAACCTCCGCTTTAATTCTGGCATTTCCCACCTTTACCTGATAGATGGTCATTTTTTCTGTTTTTTCTGTATGAATTACAATATTCAGATCTTCCGAAACCTTTTTTATATCAAAGGTAAGTTCAGTGTTTTCTGTATTCTCCGTCTCAGAATCTTCTGCATCCTCTGCTTCTTCTGTGTCCTCCGAAGCCGCTATTTTTTTCCCGTTTGCTTCTACACTGCTTATTTCATAACCTTCTGCCGGTTTCACAGTAAAGGTCAGTGCAGCATCCTTTTTAACATGGTCTTTTCCGTTCACTTCTGCGCTGTCTTTGGGATCTACCTTATAATTAACGGTATATTCCGATTTCTCCGATTTTTCTGCTTCCACAACGATATGAAGAGCCTCAGATACCTCTTCTACCGTGTATTCCGCTTCCGTATCTTTTGATTTTACTGCTTCTTCCGTTCCATTAATAATGATATTCTTAATCTGATAACCTTCGGATGGGATTACCTTAAAAATAAATGCTTCCCCTTCTTCTGCGCTGTCCGCCGCTTCGATGGAAGCGCCTTCGGAAGGAGTTATTTCATAAGTCACCTTCCAGCCGGTTACTTCTGTTTCTGTTTCTGTCTCAGTTTCTGTTTCTGTCTCAGTTTCTGTCGTTATTTCCGTTTCTGTCTCAGACTCCGTTTCTGTTTCCGTTTCCGTTACCTTTCCGCCTTCCTCAGGATCTGCGGATTCCGTTGTTTGTTCCGATGATGATTCTTCTATCGCCTCTGATGACGTTTCCCCTGCAGTATTCCCTTCTGTGCCGCCTTCTTCAGAATTCCCGGATGCAGAGCTCTCCTCCTTTACCTCGGGCCTATTTTCACCGCTGTCTGTCAGATCATGCGATGCAACATCATTTCCGCTGACATCATCCGCCAAAACAGTCAGTGCATTCCCTGCCAGCATGGCCATTATCAAAACAAATACCAGCAGTTTCTTTACAGCGCCTTTCTTTCTCATGGAATACTCCTTTCTCATAAGAGGGATTTTTCTGTGTTACTTGAATAAAGTATACTATTTAAGACGTTACGGGAAACGTTACTTTTTTTCAGAAAATAGAATTATTTTATTCCCTTTTAATTTTTACAAATAATAAGTTTCATAACAAACTGCTTTATATAAACAGAAGCTGCGGCCCCAGTTTTCGTTGCCGCAGCTTCTGTTTATTACATATATTCCGTTTCTTATACTGAAGGCCTGTTATTACCCAGCCTGCAGCAGAATTTTGGCCTACGCCAAAAAGTCTTCTATAATAACCGCTTCCGCTTCCTCCTCCGTCATACCGAAGGTACGCAGCTTCAATATCTGCTCATTGTTGATTCTTCCGATAGCCGCTTCATGAATGATCTGGGCATCGATATCCCTGGCATTGATTTCCGGGATAGAAGAAATCTGCGCCTTATCCATAATGATGGAATCACACTGCACATGGGCATGACACAGGGCGTTTCCTATGGCAATGGGATGGAATGTCTGAACCGAATTTCCCTTCGCAACGGAACGTGACACGATCTGGGCGGAACTGCCTGCGCCGTTCATTTCCACAGTCATATCCGAAACCGCCGTCTGGCTGTCATGGGTCATAAGCTTTTCCATCACATACAGCTTGGAATCCGCCTCCATGTACACCTCAGTCTTTCGCACCGTGGAATCCACACCGCCGATTTGGGCCGTATCCAGGGTAAAGACCGCGCCCTCCTCCAGATAGATCTGAGTCACCGGGTTAAGAATCTTTTCCCCGGTTCCCTCTCCTTCCCCATAATGCTTTTCCGCATAGGTGACGTTCGCGTTTTTCCCCACATGGAAGGCATGGATACCATCATGGCGGCTGTCATTGCAGCCATCGTTATGAATCCCGCAGCCTGCCACAATAATAACATTTGCCCCTTCTTCCACATAGAAATCATTATATACCACATCGGTTACGCCGGAAGCGGAAACCACTACCGGAATGTGGACCTGTTCTCCCTGGGTTTCCCTGCTGATATACACATCAATTCCCTGCTTGTCCTCTTTCCTGCGGATTTTGATATGCTCCGTGTCCCCGTGACAGAGGGGCTGTCCGTTATAGCGCAGGTTATAGGCGCCTTCCTGTTTAAAGCCCAGGTCATCTATTTTCTGTAGTACGCCATCAGTAACTGCATCCAGTTTCATTGCCATTTCCTCCTTCTCTGTCCAGACATGCACAGCCGGCTCCGTCAAGGAAAAGCTGATGAGCGATTTCCTCTTTGCTGCCGCAGCTCTCCACACGTCCGTCCCGCACCACCATAATACGGTCGGCCATACGGATGATCCGTTCCTGATGGGAAATCAGAACCAGGCTTTCCTTCTTTTCCCTGTGGATTTGCTCAAACTGTTTTACCAGCATGGAAAAACTCCAGAGATCAATGCCCGCCTCCGGTTCATCAAAGATGCTCACTTTATGATCCTTAGCCATTACTGTGGCGATTTCCACTCTTTTTCTTTCTCCTCCGGAAAGGGTCGCATCCACCTCTCTGTCCAGATATTCCTTGGCGCAGAGTCCTACGCTGCTCAGCAAACGGCAGCTCACATGCTCCGGCAGCTTTGTACCTGCCGCCAGATTCAAAAGCCGGCGGACGGTCATCCCCTTAAAAGCGGGGGGCTGCTGAAAAGCAAAGCCGATTCCGGCATTGGCTCTTTCGTCAATGCTCATGGGGGTGATATCCTGTCCGTCCAGAAGTATCGTCCCTTCCGTCTCCCTTATAACTCCCATAAGGAGCTTGGCGATGGTAGATTTACCACCCCCGTTCGGGCCGGTAATCACAAGCATTTCCCCATCATTTACGGTAAAGCTGATATCGGTAACAATAGGAAGTGTTTCCTGGTTTTCCGTTACCGTGTATGAAAGATGTTTTACTTCAAGCATTGGTACACCTCTTCTTTCCTTAAAGGAAAAATACAGGCAGAGAATTCCCCTGCCTGTGCCTTTTCCGAACTGAAGTGTGCGCTCCGGCACACATATTTTATTGTACACAATACGGTTATACATTGCAAGTATTAGTTTGCCATAAAACGGCAGAAAGACTACATTCTCTCCGTAATACCTTACATTTCGATTACGCAGTCAGGCTCGACTTTACGGCATACCGCCGCAACTTCCTTCATAATACTGTCAAAACGGCTCTCGTCCGCATCGATAGTCAGCTTCTGTGCCATAAAGCTCACATTGGCGTCATTCACTCCGTCAATTTTCTTGATGGCGTCTTCCATCTTTGCAGCACAGTTCGCGCAGTCTAAATCGGTAAGGTTGTATTTTTTCTTCATAACGATTGGCCTCCTGGAATAATTGTCATTCAAACATATGATTAATTGTTCATATGATTATATTATACAAATCCATTTCTGTTTGTCAACCGTTTTTCACAAATTTTCCGGATAAGGGAAGAAGTACAGCCGCAAAACAGGCCAGTACGATATTCCCCAGCAGTTCTTCCGCCGCACGGGGCAGCCAGACGACAATAAAGGGCAATGTTTTCCATGCAGTGCAGATGGTTTCCCTCAGGATAACGGTATTAACTGTGGTAACCGCAAGGCCGGAGACAATCATAACAATAAGAAGCTGGGGAAGCTTCCTTTTTTCTCCGCCGGGTAGGATTTTCTTAGACAAGACAAAATCCACCGCGAGCAGGAGCATTCCCAGAAGCGCACCGCCCGCCGCACCTGCCGCAGTCGGAGTCATGCCCTCTCCCATCATCAGAGCGCTGCCCAGCCCCAGTACCAGCAAGACACCGGAGCCCGCGGCAATAAGAAGGCGCATCCGTTTATCCTCTTTCTTTTTCAGGATTTCCCAGAGGAACCCTCTGAGGAAGCCCCCTGCTGCCGCCGATATCGTCAATAAAGGAAGATATCCCCCTGTTGGCTTTATGAGAAATCCAAGAAAATCAGAAAGACCGGAAACTGCCGCTCCGTAACCCGGCCCGAAAAGAAGGGCCGGAAGGATGGAAAAAATGCCTGAAATCCCAATCCGCATACCATTCTGCCCGAATAAGGGCAGATCAAAGGTCAGCGTTGTTTTCAGGACAAGGGAAAGACTCAAAAAAACCGCAGAAATGGTGATGCGGCGCACCGAACCTGATACTGCATTCATAAAAATACCTCCTGTCATGCAGCCTGGCCACATAACAAGAGGCATCCGTCAAACAGACATGCTTACACATCCATTTTACCCGTCACCCGCGGAAATCATCCGCCGCTTCTTCTTATGCGGCAGCGGGATGCGAACAATGTACCGTAAGTCTGAAAAGACTATTCGTTCCTCTGACAACTCCCCGTTCAGAAGACACTTTGGATTCCTGATCCACGCACAAAATTCTACTCTGCCATAATCTGTATTATCTTTATTCATTGCGTCTTTATCCTATCACAGCCCTATTTTCCTGTCAATTACGTCCCACTCTGTTTTGTCATATTCTGTTCCTGATACTTGCCGCGGATACAGATAAAAAAAGGGAGTGCCGCCCGGAGACAGAGGCCGGGAGAAGCTGCAGGGAAACAGAGGGCTAATCCGCGGGGAAGAGCCTGCTGACTCATGCGGCACTCCCTTTTTTTATCTGTATCCCCTGCCGCTATTCCTTCTTGTCTAAATCCGCACAATCAGCTACAATGAAGCCAGATGTTTTCCATAATGAGAGGCCGTCTGCACGGTGGGCGGCCGGGAATCCAGGGGGGATTTATTATGATACCGGAAAAATATTTCACAGGGAAAAAATCTGTCTTCTTTTATGCAGGCGCCTTATACCGCAAGGTAATAAAAAACAGTTTTTTCAATAAAATATTTCTTGTTTATCTGGCAATCACTTTTGTCTCCTGCATCATCCTTTTTTTCACGCTGACTCAGAGCCTTATTTCCGTAAAATATGATCAGGCCCTCGTTATGAGCGATCAGATTCTCGCCACCGTGGATACCTATCTGGAGAAAAAAATCGCCAATGTAAAATCCATCCAGCAAAAGCTTTACCGTGACGGAGGCAATTGGCGTATGATAACCGAAGAGCTGAAAAACCCGGCTGCAGAACGGCTTTCCGCCTATCAGCGGCAGGAATTAAACAATGCGGTCATCCAGACCTATTACTCCATCGATAAGGATTTGAACGGGATCTTCCTCTTTGGCAGCCAGGAGGAAAATATGCTTCAGTTCGGAAGCAGCCAGTCCAATGCGGAATACAGCTTTTTCCTGGATTACTGCAGGAATCATGCATCCGACGATTTTTCCTCGCTTCAGCTGGTTTCCTCCCGCAATCCCGCCCATACCTCCAATACCTTTTCCCTGTTTCTGACGGACGCGGTTCGCAATCCCGATAACTTTGCCGACTGTATCGGTGTTTCCGGCATTTATTTTAATGCCATGAACATCCAGCAGTCCTATTACCAGTATAACCGTCACCTGAAGGGAACCATCTATATCATTGACAGCAGCCGGAATCTTCTGTACGACTCCTCCTCTTCCTATCTGACGCAGGAGCATTTTCCCTGGGAGAAGCTGATGGAAACCGCAGGCGGGAATTTCCTTTACCGGGGTATCAACTATAATGTCGTCCGTTCCTCCTCCGGCCCCTGGTATATTGTCAATGCGTTTCCCATGTCCATGGTAAGAGAGGATGTAAAGGTTCTGCAGAAAAATATATTGAGCATCCTGTTTCTGATTTTTATCCTTACCTTCCTTCTGAACTACATAAGCACCAAATTTTTTGCCAAACGGATCCGTCCGATAACGGACACGATGGAACAGGTAAAAACAGGCCACCTCACGAGTTTCCAGATACAGCCCAATTCCGATGACGAAATCGGATATATTTATTCGGAGCTGATAAAAATGTGTTCGTCCCTGGACGATCATATTCAAAAGGAATATGTCTATCAGCTCAAACAAAAGGAAATGGAGCTGTATGCCCTACAGGCACAGGTCGATCCTCATTTTCTTTACAACACGCTGGAATCCATCCGTATGAGCCTTTATATGAAGGGTGAAACCGAGGCCAGCAAGATGATCCGTATCCTTTCCGATATGTTCCGCAACATCATGAAAAAGGATGTGGCCGTCTCCAACAGGGAGGAAATCAATTATGTCCGTTCCTACCTTGAGCTTTACCAGTTCCGGTACGGAAGCCGGATGAAATATGAGATTTCCATCCCGGATGAAGTATACCGCTATGCCACCATCAAGCATATTCTGCAGCCGGTCATCGAAAATGCCCTGATACACGGCATTCAGGATACGGGAACCGATGAGCATCCTTCCGCAATATCCATCAGTGCGGAAAAGAAGGGGGAGGATATTCTTTTCTTTGTCCGTGACGACGGCTGCGGCATTCCGGAGGATAAACTGGAGGAAATCAGGCGGAAGCTGGAGCAGGGTGATCTTTTCCAGGATTCCATCGGTATTTACAATGTGAACAACCGCCTGCGTATCGTCTATGGGAGCAGTTACCGGCTGCAGATACAAAGCCGCCTGCGCAGGCCCCCTTCCCCTGACGGGACCGGCGGGGAAGACGGCGGCACACTTGTCACTCTGCGTATCCGCGCAATGAAGAAAAAGGAGCTTGAAGAATATGTACAGACTATTAATCGTGGATGACGAACCTATGATTGTGGAAGGACTGAAAGCCTATATTCTCACGGCGGATTATCCTTTCAGTGCCGTGGATACTGCCTCTAACGGCAGAGAGGCCCTTGAACAGATGGAAAAGCAGCCTCCCGATATGCTCATAACCGACATCCGCATGCCCCAGCTTGACGGCATCGGCCTGCTTTCCGCCGTGCGGGAACGGGAATGGGGCACGAAAGTCATTGTGCTCAGCGGCTATAATGATTTCGAATATGTCCGTTCCATGGCCGTATTGGGGATTGAAAATTATCTGCTCAAGCCCGTTAACGAGGAAGAGCTGTATGCTACTGTTTCCGCCACGTTGAAGAAACTGGATAACGAACAGGCCCTGCAGATGAAGGAACAGCTGAATGCGGATCTGATCCGTGAAAATATCATTAACCGCTGGCTTTATGGTTCTATCGGGGAAAATGAACTGATCGAGCGGGCAGAATTTCTCGATTTTACCTTGGAGGCCGCCAGCTATCAGCCCTGTATCATACGCCTGCTCGGTACGAATGAGGATAAGGATCCCGCCCTTCTCCGCCGGTTCCAGGAGCTGTGCAGACAGATTCTTTCCCGGAACAGCAGCTGCTACTATGCCCGCAATTACGCGGGAGACATCATTGCCGTTTACTGCCCGGATGAAACGGATTCCCCGGAGGATTCCTTCTCCATTCTTCTGAACCAGTGTCTGGAAACGGTAAAAAATGAGCTTCCCGTCAGTCCTTATGTCCTGCTGGGAAGCTGTGTGGAAAATTATTGGGAGGTCTCCGCCAGCTTCCGGGAAGCCATACGGGGCGGTATCCACCTGGATTCTATTGCAGCCGGAGAAGCCGCAGCAGCAAAAAAGGAGGAGTACAACGCCTCCTCCCCCTTTTCCCTCCGTCTCGCACAGTATGTGCTGGAGCATTATGATCAGGATTTATCCCTGAAAACCCTGGCGGTGCATTTCAAGGGAAATGCCGCCTATATCGGACAGATTTTCAAACGGGATATGCATAAGTCCTTTTCCGATTATCTGAAGGACGTACGGATGGAAAAAGCGAAGGAGCTTCTGGAAAACAGCAGCCTCAGCGCAAAGGACATTGCGGTGAAGGTCGGTTTTCAGAATGTCACCTATTTTTCCACCGTCTTTAAAAAAGAGACCGGCTTAAGCCCTGCAGAATACAAGCGGGCCTTTCTTCCTCCGGCTGACTGACACGCTACAGTTCACGGCTAGTCAGCAGATATCATATACGCTGCGTATGGTAAGTCCTTCCGGTTTTCCTTCCCGGATTTTAACCCGTCTGGTTCCGGCATCCATATCAAAGTAATTATCCTCCAGCAGCATGTCATCCGCCGCATTATGGATTTCCACGCTTCTGGCATAAGCATCCGCCGTCACCACAAGCTCCTCCCCTTCCGCCCTGACCTGAAGGCAGGGATCCCGGAATGCAAAGTATTTGGGTGCACAGAACAAAACGCTTCCGGAGGAAAGGACTTCCCCATCTGCTTCCAGCCGGAAGCTTACATAGTTTTCAAACAATCCGGCTTCCGGAAGCTCCACTTTGTCAAGCCAAAGGGAGGACAGCGGCCCTGCTTCGATCCGGACGGATTCCTCCCTGATAATTGCCGCTGAAGGATCCCGCAGTGACCAGATGACCATTCCCCGCTGTGTCTGCATGGTTTCATTCGCCACATTCAGACGGATGGATCTGCGTACCTCACAGGGCTGGGCGTTCACATTCGGATCCTGGGTGAGCATGCCTTCCTCTTCACAGGATAGCAGCACAGGGGCAAAAAAGCGTTTGGCATAATAATGCAGCGCCTTCCACCGTCCGTAATAATCAATGGAAGACCAGCTTGCCGCGGGCCAGCAGTCATTCAGCTGCCAGATGACAGTCCCCATGCACCTGCCCCGGTTTCTCCGGAAATGCTCCACACCGCAGCGCATGGCTTCCGCCTGAAGCAGCTGGGAGGCATAAAGAATGGTATCGAACCGCGAGGGATAGAGGAAGGTCTGCTCCATGTAGCTCATGATTTTTCCGTTGGCAGAGGAATTCCTCTGATGTTTTTCCATCACATAGGAAAAGATATTCCGTTCCTCTGGGCGGGTAAAGGTCTCCACCGTCTGCAGGGACGGAAAGGACTGGAAACCAAACTCGGAAAGGTAGCGGAAAAAGAACTTCCGGTACTCCGTAAAGGGCTTTCCCCCGTGCCATACATCCCAATAGTGCACATCTCCCCTGTTTTCATCGTTGGGCGCATCAAAGCCTCCTCCTGAGGAAGGGCTTGCCGGCCAGTAAAAGGTGTTGGGATCCAGCTCCTTAAGCACCTGGGGGATGATGTATTCAAACATCTTGAAATAGTCGCTTTTCTGGCTTGGCTTTAAACACCAGCCTTTTTCATCCATTTCCAGGAAATATTCCATCTCGTTGTTGCCGCACCATAAGCCCAGGCTGGCATGGTGGCGTATCCGTCTGATATTGTCGGCGAATTCCGCCCTGATATTCCTGTCGAATTCCTCGGTCAGATCATATACACAGCAGGCAAACATAAAGTCCTGCCACACCACCAGGCCCAGCTCGTCACAGATATCGTAGAAAAAATCATCGGGATAATATCCGCCTCCCCAGACCCTGATCACGTTAAAATGGGCATCCCTGCAGGCTTCAAGCAGGCGCCTGGTTCTTTCGCCGTTCACCCGGGGAAGGAGATTGTCCTCGGGAATATAATCCGCCCCCATGGCAAAAATACGTACGCCGTTCACCTCATGGGCAAATTCTTCACCGAACTCATCCTTTCTCCGGCTGACCCCCATGGTACGCAGCCCGATCCTTCTTTCCCATACATCGAGCAGCTCGCCATCCTTCCACAGCTGTACACAGACGGTATAAAGAGGCTGTTCCCCATAGCCGTTGGGCCACCACAGGCAGGGCTCCTTTATTTCCATTTCCCCTTTCTCTGAAATATCCTCTTCCAACCTGGTATTCTGCTGCTTTCCTTTCGGATCGGTGACGGTAATATGACAGGAAAAGCCTTCCCCTGCGCCTGCACGCTTCTCTCCTCCTTCGCAGCATTTTAAAATCTCCGGCTGAAAGCCCAGCAGGACCTTGCCGTCTTCGTGTGTCTGCGTGACAGAAACGCTTTCCAGCCGTCCTTTATGTACTCCCAGCAGGCTCACCTTTCTCCAGATTCCCGCATCGGGTATCCTGGGGCCCCAATCCCAGCCGAACATGCTGTGCCCCTTCCGCAGCCTCGGCAGGCCCTTCATGGCATCCACACACCCGATAATCGGCTCTTCTTCATAGGAGCGGGCAATGAATTCCGTCGGGGAATAAAGAACCGCCCTGAGCGTATTTTCTTCTTTAAGAAGGGACTTTACAGAAAACTCCCATATCCTGTGCATGTTGTTGGTTTTTCCCAAATACACCTCATTCAGCCAGATATCCGCCAGGGTATCGATTCCGTCAAACCGCAGAAGGACCTCGTCCTCTTCCCGGATTTCCGCCTCCGCCGTAAAATCCACCCTGTACTCATAATCATGGGAGATGACCTCCAGGGCCTGATACTCATTATCCCGGTAATAGGGATCTTCCATCTTCCCGTTGGCCATCAAGTCCGTATAAACGCTGCCGGGAACGACGGCAGGAAGGAATTCCCCCGTCCCGTTCTGCCGCATCATCCAGCCGTGATCCAGTTCCTTTTTTCTCATGCAAACAATCCTCTCTCCCTTGTAACATCCGGCCCTAAAAACCGCCGTGCGGCGGGCCGGATATCTGTTTTCTCTGCGTTTTCCTACTGTCTGCGCAGACCTGCCTGAACAATTTCGAATTTCCCGCTTTTCCAGCTATATTCTTTCCGCTCTCCTGTTTTCAGATCGATCTCCTGTTTCTGATCCCCATAACAAAGAAGCCTTTTCTCATCTTTCCCGCAGACAAGCACCACCTTTTCCGGAATGCCGTCCTTCCAGTAAATATCCGCTTTCTGTCCGCCTCTGAGACAGATCCCTTTTACATATCCGTTTCTCCACTCATCCGGCAGCGCAGGAAGGATGCGGATGACATCCCCGTGGCTTTGTACCAGCATTTCCGCCATAGAGGCGGTCAGTCCCGTATTTCCGTCCAGTTCCCAGGTGCCGGCCCACATGGAGGTCTCATCGCTCATTACCGAGGAGAGGTTGGGCTTAACCAGACGGCGCAGCGTATCCTGATAGATCGCCAGGGCCTTTTCCCCGTCACACAGACGGGCGTAATACCCCATAAGCATATTCATGCCCCAGGAAGTGATCTCAAAGTCCTCAAGCCTTCTTCGTATGCTCTCATACGCCGCCTGCGCCAGCTGCGGCTGTTCCTCCGGCCGTATCTGGGAAAAGGGGTACAGTCCCAGCAGATGAGAGGTATGGCGGTGATTGGGGATTGGTTCGTCAAAGTCATGGAACCATTCCTGCAGCTGTCCCCGGGAACCGATCCGGTAAGGCGGCAGGTTCTCCCTGATTTCCACGCATTTTTCCAGGAAGGAATCCCTTTCCAGGGAAAGCTCCTGATAACCCTTCGCAATGATGTCCAGTATTTCCCGGACGAGGATACAGTCACAGGTCGTGGAAAGAGACAGGAAATATTCCTTTCCATCTACGGAAAACATATTTTCAGGAGAATAAGAAGGCCCTGTCATATAAAAGCCGCTTTTCTCATCCGGGAACACATAGTCCGCCGCAAATTCCGCCGCCCCTTTCAGGACAGGCCACCATTCCCGCAGGAAATCCTTATCTCCGGTAAACTCATAATAATCCCAGATCAGGGCGGCGCACCATACTCCTCCCAGGGACCATACGCCCCAGTTATAGGACCAGCCCAGAGAGGTAAAGCCCCAGGGATTGGTCACCACATGGGCCGTCCAGCCTTTTGCTCCATAAACTCCGGCCGCTGTTTTCTCCCCGGACGGCACCAGGATATCCCTCATGTAGGCAAATGCGGGCTGATAGCATTCCGGCAGGGCACACAGCGCTGCCAGCCAGTACTGCATCTGGAGATTCATATCCACATGCATATCCTGCGTACAATCGATATTGTTATAGATATTATCATTCCAGATTCCTCCCATGTGCGTGGGAAGGGGCGAATCCTCCCTGGAGGAGGCGATAAGCAGGTAGCGCCCGTACTGGAACAGGAGGCCCGCCAATCCCGGATCCTCCTTTCCCTCTGTCTGCTTCCTGAGCCGTTCATCGGTGGGCAGTTCCCTCCTATCCGCAGTTCCCAGGGAAATATCCATCCGGTTATACAGAGCGCTTACATCCTGTATGTGCTCCTGTCTGAGCTGTTCATAGCCCTTCTGCCATGCTTCCTCCAGACGCCGTCCGGCTGTTTCCTCCGGATCAGGCTGAAACATATCCGTTTCCAGATCCACCAGAAGAGTTGCCCTGGTGGCATTCTCCACCCAGATCCCGCTTTCTTCCAGATGATGGTACCCATCGGTCACTACCCGGATCCTCCCGGCCAGATTGACACCGGTAAGACCGTCACTGTGCAGTGTTTCCCTGGCCTGTCCCCGGATGAGATAATCCTGCTGCCGTTCTTCTGTTATTCCGACCCGGCTGGCAATCCCCTCAAACCGGATACGCAGGGCAAAAGGCTTTCCGGGCCGGGTATCCATATGGATTACGGCTGCCTGCGCGGGATTGGAAAGGAAAACCTCTCTCCTGTAAATGCTTCCCCCCGCCTTAAAGGATACTTCCGACCGTGCCTCCTCTAAGTACAGCCGGCGGACAAAATCCGTAACCGTATCCGCTCCGGCCGCTTCCTCCCATTCCTTTTCCGGTCTTCCTTCCGGGAAACAATCGATATAAAAATTCCCCACAGGCAGATTCGTACCGTAATTATTCTTATTTCCCACAAAACCATGACCGAGTTCATCGGCTCTTTCATAATCTTCCTCAAGAAGAGCCTCCCGGATCTGAGCCAGCAGTTCCCTGCTGTCCGCCCGGTTATTCTCCTCACTGGCTTCTCCCGACCAGTAGGTGGATTCATCCAGCTGCAGAGTCTCCCTCCACGCGCCGCCGAAGTCCATGGCCCCCAGCCTTCCGTTTCCCAGGGGAAGCGCTTCCTTCCAGTTCCCCGCAGGCTGTTTATACATAAGTATTTCTTTCATATTCTTACCCCTTCACGGCTCCAACCATAATTCCGGATGCAAAATAGCGCTGCATAAACGGATAAACCACAAGTATCGGAATGACTGTCAGCATGGCAATCGCGGAACGGACCGATAAAATGGACGGACGGTTCATAACCATTGCCGTTCCGGCTGTTTTCGGGTCGTTCATGACCACGTTCATATTCTGGATGACCTGGTAAAGCATGAGCTGCAGGGTCTTCAGATTATTATCCTGTACCAGCATCAGGTTATCGTACCAGGAATTCCACTGTGTCACGGCGCTGAACATGGCCACCGCCCCCAGAATGGGTGTGGAAACCGGAAGTATAATTTTAAAGAAGGTGACAAAGAAACCCGCGCCGTCAATTCTCGCGGATTCCTCCAGCTCGGCCGGAATGCTCTCAAAATAGGTTTTAATCAGTATGACATAATAAGCGGACAGAGCGGTGGGAATGATATACACCCAGAAATTATTTTTAAGCCCGTAGGTAACCATGGTAATTACCCAGGGAATCATGCCCGCATTCAGATACATGGTAATCACCACATATTTATAGATCCCCTTCCTGTGAGGCAGT
>OLQA01002270.1_pt1 | contig 15342 bp, 14 predicted proteins | sample 1673151 | NCBI WGS metagenome assembly OLQA01 (sample SAMEA3136760, study PRJEB25190) | human gut metagenome | biome: human gut; feature: human-associated habitat; material: faeces | place: Austria | collected 2013 | reverse complement strand
TAGAACGAGTCGTCCGAGTCGGAACGGAAGGTGACAAGCGTCATCACCAGCTCGAGCGCAACCGCCGCCAGCGCGGAGATCTTTACATCACGACGATCCTGGATGAGGAGATGAGACCCGGCGATGTACGCTTACGATAAAATCTATCTCAGAGACGCCCAGAGAAACCTGGCTCGTTTTGTCGATTACATGACCAACGACCTGCACTATCCCTTGGAAACGGCCTGGAAGCACTTCCTGGATACCAGCCTCTCCCGCCGCTTCGAGATGGGAGACTGCTCCATCGTAGCCGGACGGTCGGGGGTGGAGCTGGCCTGGTGTGTGCTGGAGGAACTGGGCATCCCAAACGACTATACGGAGCCGTCCTATGCCTTCGACCGAAGCCCGGAGTATTGGACGGGGTGGGCGCTGGCCTACTATCAGTGGGAGAGCGGCCTGCGCTTTGCGGAGATCGAGGCGGCTGTCTCCATTACGGAGGTCTGCCACCTCTACACCCCTTACCACGAAATGGACATCCGGCAGTTTGTGGATCGGATGAATGAATTATATCAGGCAGCAAAACAGCGCCAGGGATGAGGGATCTCTGGCGCTGTGATTTTACTCCAACAGCATGGTGTAATTTCTCTTGGCGTAGACAACGCGGGCCACAGTCACGCACTGGTTTTCTTCATCCACCCAGTAGAGCATCAGGTAATTTTGCACCAGCAATTTTCGATACTCCCGCTTGAGGGGACGGATGGGCCGATGGGCCGGGTTGGCATAGGGGAATGCGGCGATGCGCTCCCCAGCTTCGATCAGCGTTTCCGCCAATCGCTCCGCGGAGATGGGATTTCCCAGCACTCTGCTGATATATCGGACGATGTCCACCATGTCCTGACGCGCAGCGGGAAGGTAGATCAGTTTATACAACGCCTTCTCCTCCTATGGCGTCTTTCATCGCTTTCAGCACTTCTTTGGAAGAGTACCGCCGGTCGGTCAGTTCGGCCTCCCGTTCGGCTTCCCGCAGTTTGAAGTAGATCTCACTCTCAAATTGCAGGTTTTCAAATGCCTCCATGCTCAAAACGACCATGTCACCATAGCCGTTTTTGGTCAGGAAAACCGGCTGTGCTGTTTCGTGGACGGTTTTGGAAATGTCTGCAAAGTGGTTCCGAAGGTCGGAAACAGGTCGGATTCTATGTTCCATACGATCACCCTCCTGATTCATAGTTTAGCATAATTATGCTAAACCGTCAAGGCGAAGGAGAGGGACCAAGCGGCCCCTCCCCGCATAGAGTGGGGTGCGGGCCTTCTGCCTGCGAAAATCCGCATCCCGCTTTCTGCGGAGAAAGGACGCCCTATGAAACGTTATTCCTGCGGCGGCTTTGACCAGTTCGGTCGGCCGCCTTGTCCGCCCCCCTGCCCCCCTTGTCCGCCCCCTTGTCCGCCGGAGCCTTGTCCGCCGCCTCGGCCGGAGCCTGGTCCCAGACCTTGCCCGCGGCCGGAGATCGGGCCTTGGCTGATCGGTCCTGTCGGCCCGATGGGGCCGCAGGGACCTGCCGGAGAACCCGGTCCGATGGGCCCCCAAGGCCCCGTTGGGCCAACGGGGGCCACGGAAGCCGGGAGGGAAGAACAACGCCCCCAAAAGAAAGTTGCAGGAAGCGGGAAAAAAAGGGGATTTTGGCGCACTTTTGATGCACTTTTGGTGCAGAAGATGACGTACAATAAATTACCTGCGCAAAGGGCAGTGTTTGAGAGAGAAAAAACAACAATGCGAAGGATTTTTCTGGAGGGTGATGACGGGTGAAACAGACCATCAGTTGGTTTCTGGTGTTTATGATCGTGTTCTCTTGTGCGTCTCTGCTGCGGGGTCTCGGCCCGGCCAAGGAAGAGCCTTGGGAGAACCCCTACGTGGACGTGACCCAGGACCTGTGGAGCTACCAGTATATTACAGAACTGAACAAGGCCGGCGTCCTGCCCTCCAGCGAAAAGTTCGAGGGAGAACAGCTGGAAACCCGGAGCGACCTGGTCCTCTACCTTTATAACATGGACAACGGCGTCTTCAAAGACCGCCAGAAGCAGCGGAAGAAAGACCGGAAGCTGAAGGAGATCCAGACCCCCGGCTTCACTGACATCGCTTCTGATGCGGCCTATTACGACGCCGTCTGCTGGGCCTATACCTACGAGCTTATCGGCGGCACGTCCGAGACGACGTTTTCCCCGGACGATGCGCTGACGAGAGAGCAGGTCTGCACGGTGATGGCCCGCTTCGCCGCCCTGGAGGAAATTACCCTGCTGAAGGTCGTGGAGCCGGACCAGTTCCAGGACTCCCTCTACATCGACGACTACGCCCGCAGCGGCGTGACCGCCTGCCAGATGGCCGGCATCGTCAAGGGCTATGAGGACGGCTTCTTCTACCCCCAGAACACCATGAGCCGCCAGGAGGTCGCCGCCGTGGTCTACCGGGTGATGACCGCCGCCGACCGGGAGATCCCCAAGGGCAGCGAGACGGTCGACCTCACCGCCGGGGCCTACGACAGCCTCTATGACAACTACATCGACATCCAGTTCGAGGCCCTGGTCCCCGCATCCGAGGCAGGCCCCGTGAGCTTCTTTGACAACGCCGTGTTCATTGGCGACTCCATCTCCATGACCCTGGAGGCCTACTGCGGCGCCAGCGGTGCCCTGGGCCAGGCGAAGTTCCTCTGCGCCGGCAGCATGAGCCCCACCAATATGCTCACCGGCAAGATCCTGCCGGAGTACCCCAAGGGGTCCGGCCAGAAGCCCGCCATTCAGGACAGCGTCGCCGCCACTGGTGCCAAGTACGTCTACGTCATGCTGGGCATGGACAACATCGCCTACGGCATCGAGCGCTCCACGAACGACTATATGACGATCCTCAAGAATATCCTGGACAAGAACCCGGACGTGCAGATCATCATCCAGTCCGTCACCCCCATGGCGGACAAGAGCAAGAGCTACTCCGAAAAGCTCAACAACGGCAAGATCAACGAGTTCAACGAGACCATGAAGGCCTACTGCGAAGAGAACAAATGGTACTACGTCAACGTCGCCGAGGCCTTCCGGGACGAGAACGGCTTCCTGAAAAAAGAGTATTGCAGCGATTACAACAGCATGGGCATGCACTTTACCTACGAAGGGGCCAAGGTCTGGGTCAACTACCTGCTGACCCACATCCCCGCGCGGCTCCTGTGATCTGCTGACCCGGCGATGCGCGAAAGGAGCAAACCAACATGCAGTGGAAACGATGGACCATCGCCGTCCTGACCCTCTCCCTTCTCCTGGCCCTGGCCGCCTGCGGCCCCGCCCAGGACGCGACCGACCCGACAGGGGAGGACAGCACCACCAACCAGACCGGCGAGACAACTTCGCCCGAAGATACCCAAAACACGCAAGAAAACCAAGAAAATCAAGACGGCCAGGACGGCCAGAACGGGGAAGCCGCGACCGACACCGTCTCCGTCCCGGAATCTGCCCCCGTGGACGCCAGCTGGTTTGACGACGCCGCCTTCGTCGGCGACTCCGTCTCCGTCACCCTGGCCAATTACAACAGCAGCTACGGCACGCTGGGCAAGGCCAAGTTCTTCTGCTCCGTGAGCCTGAGCCAGACCAACGCCCTGTCCTACCAGGCCGGCAACGAACGCCTGCCCGAATACCCCGCCGGGTCCGGGCAGCACCCCCGCATCGAGGACGGCATCGCTGCCTCCGGTGCCAAAAAAGTTTATTTGATGCTGGGCATGAATTGTATCGCTTCAGGGGTTGACAGAGTATCCCAAGATTTGGTAACCTTAGTGAGCAAGATCCAGGAGAAGTCTCCCGGCATCGCCGTGCTCATCGAATCCGTCACCCCCATGACCGCCGACAGCCCCCGCGCCGACGGGTCCCTGAACAATTTCACGATCCAGGAGTTCAACGAGAAGATGAAAGCCATCTGCCAGGAAAAGCAGTGGTATTACGTCAACGTCGCCGAAGCCGTCACCGGCGACCAGGGCGCGCTCAAGGCCGAGTACAGCGGGGACAAGGCCATGGGCATCCATTTCAATTACGACGGTGCCGCCGCCTGGGCCAACTATCTGCTGACCCATGTGCCGGAGGCGCTGAAGTAAGATATACCAGTATTTGATTTACTAGGAGGATAAGGAAGTATGAAACGCTTTGCATCTCTAACAGCCCTGCTGCTGACCCTGGTGCTGGTCCTGTCCCTGGCCGCCTGCGGCGATAAGAACACCGCCGACGACAACCAGACCACCGACCAGCCCAGCACCACCCAGCCCGCCGACAACGGCGACGCGGCCCAGACCAACGGCGCCACCACCGGCTCTGTCGACCTGGCTGCCCTGCGCGACCAGCTCATCGCCGACTGCGGCTACACCGACACCCTGCCCCTTGAGACGGCTATGCTGGAGAACACCTACGGCATCACCGCCGACCAGGTGGTTTCTTCCGCCAGCTTCAACGCCACCGTCGGCACCGCCTTCCCCGACGAGATCGTTATGGTCGAGGCCACCGACGCCGCTGCCGCCCAGGACGTGGCGTCCAAGCTGACCAACCGTCTGTCTGCCATCGCTGACCAGGCCGCTTCCTATGACCCCGACAGCGAAGCCCTGGCCAAAAAGTGCGAGGTCGTCACCAGCGGCAACTATGTGGGCATGTTCTTCTCTTCCCACTATGACGAGATGGTGTCTGCCTTCCAGAACGCTGTGGGCTAACGAGACCTGGCGCTCTGACCAGAGAGAATGATTCGAGGACTGCCGGGTGCCCCGTTGGGTGGCCCGGCAGTCTTGCAGTCTACATGAATATCACGGGAGAAATCAACATCTATGGTATTTTCTAGCTTACCCTTCCTGCTTTTGTTCCTGCTGGTGGTCCTGCTGGTCAGCCACATCCTACCCTTTAAGTTCAGGAACTTCTTCCTTCTGCTGGCCAACCTGGTCTTCTATGCCTACGGTGAGCCGGTCTATGTTCTGATCATGATCGGGTCCATCCTGGTCAACTACTTCGGCGGCGTCCTCATCGAAAAGCAGCCCACCCGGACCCGCAAGCGTGTCGTTCTGATCCTCGGCATCGTCATTGACCTGGCGGCTCTGGGCGTGTTCAAGTATGCGGGCCTGTTCGTCGGGACGCTCAAGCAGATCCCTGCCTTCTCCGGCCTGCCGGACGTGAGCATCGCCCTGCCCATCGGCATCTCCTTCTACACCTTCCAGGCCGTGTCCTACCTCATCGACGTGTATTGGGACGACTGCGAGGCCTCCCACAGCCTGGTGAACTTCGCCTGCTACATCTCCCTCTTCCCGCAGCTCATCGCCGGTCCCATCGTCCGCTACAAGGACGTGAACGACCAGCTCATCTCCCGCCACGAGACGCCCACCATGTTCAACTCCGGCGTGCGCCTGTTCATGGTCGGTATGGCGAAGAAGGTCCTGCTGGCCAACCAGTTCGGCATGCTCTGGGACACCATGTCCGCCGACCCCGTGGCCGCCGGGATGCTGGGGGCCTGGGCGGGGGCCTGCGCCTACACCCTGCAAATTTACTTTGACTTCGCCGGTTACTCCGACATGGCCCGCGGCCTGGGCCGGATGCTGGGCTTCGAGTTCTGCATCAACTTCGATTACCCCTATATCTCCAAGAGCGTGACCGAGTTCTGGCGGCGCTGGCACATCTCCCTGTCCACCTGGTTCCGGGATTACGTCTACATCCCCCTGGGCGGCAACCGCTGCGGGAAAATTCGCCAGTGCGTGAATATCCTCATCGTCTGGGCGCTCACGGGCTTCTGGCACGGGGCCGGCTGGAATTTCCTCTTCTGGGGGTTCTATTACGGCGTGCTCCTGCTCATCGAGAAGCTGGTCCTGGGCAAGTATATCAAGCGCCTGCCCGCCTTCTTCCAGCATCTCTACGCCATGGTCATCGTGATCATCGGGTGGGTCTTCTTCGCCTCCCCGAACCTCTCCACCGCCCTGGCCTACCTCAAGGTCATGTTCACCGGCGGCGCGGGGACCATGGGCGGGGCCAACGCCGTGCTGCCCTGGGTGGGGATGTTCCTGCTGGGCGTGGTCGGCTCGACCCCCCTGGCCAAGAAGGTTTGGGACAAGCTGGAGGGCAAAAAGGCCATGCCCCTGGCCGAGGGCGTCCTCTGTCTGGCCGGTCTGCTGCTGTGCATCGCCAGCCTCGTCAGCAGCAGCTACAACCCCTTCCTGTATTTCCGTTTCTAAGGGAGGCTGTTTCCTATGAACAAAAAAGAACTCTATCACTTCCTGCCCTCCCTGGTCTTTCTGATCGTGCTGGGCATCCTGGCGCTGCTCCTCTTCTTCGGGCCGGACAAGGACTATTCCGTCAACGAGAAGCGCTACCTCGCCGAGCGCCCGGAGATCAGCGTCTCCAACATCCTCAAGGGCAAGACCCAGGAGGAGCTGGAGGAATTCACCGCCGACCAGATCCCCGGCCGGGATTTCTTCGTGGGCGTGAACGCCTATTGGAACCTGGCCACCGGCCGCAACGCCGCCCAGAGCATCTACCACGGCAAGGACGGCTACCTCATCAACGCCCCCAAGCCCTACAACGAAGAGGTCTTTACGAATAACCTCACCCGCTTTGACCAGTTCGCCCAGAGCCTGGGCCTCCCTGCGGACATCATCATGGTCCCCTCCACGGGCTACCTGATGGAAAACGAGCTGCCCAAGTTCCACGGGGAATATGACGATGACATGCTCTATGAAAAGGCCGGTGAGATCCTGCACTACACGAAGCTCATTGACGTGCGCGACGCCCTGAAGGAGGGCATCGCCGAGGGCGGTCAGGTCTGCTACCGCACGGACCACCACCTGACCTCCCTGGGCAACTACCTGCTCTACCGCGCCTACCAGATCGACCAGGGCCGGGCCTATCTCTCCCGCGACGCCTACCAGGTCACCGCCACCGACGGCTTCTACGGCACCACCTGGTCCGGCAGCGGCTACTGGTTTACAAAGCCCGACACCGTGGAGGTCTGGGACAGCGGCATCCAGACCAAGGTCACCCTCCGGGATGGCAGCGCCGCCCCCATTTACTCCGACAGCCTCTACTTCCCTAAGCACCTGGAGGAGATCGACAAGTACCCCGTCTTCCTGGACGGCAACCACAGCCTGGTGAACATCTCCAACCCCAGCGCGGAGGAGGGGAGCGTCCTGGTCATCCGGGACTCCTACGCCCACTGCTTCAGCACCTTCCTGGCGGCCAACTACCAGAGCATCTATCTGCTGGACCTGCGCTATTACCGGGACGACCTGACGAAATTCGTCTCCGAGCATCGTGTGGATAAGATCCTGTATTTGTACGGCGTGGACAACCTCGTCAGCGACACGAACTCCGCCTGGCTGAAATAAGAGAGGGGGCATCAACCCATGCGTATCCTCGCCGCCGAACCCGACTGGACGCGCCTGGCGGCGCTGACGGCGACCCTCCGCCGGGTCTGCCCCGCGGGGGAGCTGCACACCTTCCTTTCCCCCCAGGCCCTGGAGGCCTGGCTGGACCGGCACGGTCCGGCGGCGGATGCCGTCTTTCTTCCCGCCGACGGCCCCGGCCTGGCCCTGGCCCGGACGCTGCACCAGCGCCGCCCCCGCACGAACCTCATCTTCATGGCGTCCGACCCCGACGCCTTTCGGGAGACCTTCCCCCTCCACGCCAGCGGCTACCTGCTCCACCCGCTCTCGGACGAGCAGGTGGCCGCCGAGCTGTCCGACCTGCGCTACCCCCCGGCGGAGACACCCGAAAAGCTTCGGGTCCAGACCTTCGGCAACTTCGCCGTCTTCTACCGGGGCCAGCCCGTCCGCTTCCACCGCACCCGCACGCGGGAGCTGTTCGCCTACCTCATCGACCGCCGGGGCGCGGGCAGCACCATGGGGGAGCTGGTCTCCATCCTCTGGGAGGGCCGCCCCGACACCCCCAGCGTCCGCAGCCAGCTCCGCAGCCTCATCGCCGACCTGCGCACCACCCTGGCCGCCCTGGATCAGTCCGCCGTCATCCGCAAGCAGCGGGACCTCATCGCCGTGGACCCGGAGCGGGTGGACTGCGATTACTACCATTATCTGGATGGTGACGAAGGGGCGTTCCGAGGGGAGTATATGAGCAACTACTCCTGGGCGGAGATGACCTTGGGGGGGTTGGAGTAATGGAGTTTGGCTGCGCCAAAGGATTTGATTGGTGGTACCGTGGGGGTAGGGTGTCGCCTTGGTACACGACCGATTCCTCTCGAAACGTGGCCCTCATCCGACCCGGCTTCGCCGGCCCACCTTCCCCCTCGGGGAAGGCTCTGTCAACGCGGTACAACTTTGTGAGACGGTACCACTGAAAAAAGCCTTCCCCTGGGGGGAAGGTGGCTGCGAAGCAGACGGATGAGGGCTACCTACCGCAAGCACTCCATAGTGTACCAACGTAACCCCTATGTTTTAGAACCACCAATCTAATCATTTTGCGAAGCAAAACTCCATCTCCCCCCGCATACCCTCTCCCAAGGGGGGATGCACCCATGCCGATGACCCACACCCCCCACCTCTGGCAGGTGGGGGTTTATTTACGCCTCTCGAAGGAAGATGCCCGCCGGGAGAGCGCCAGCATCGCCAACCAGCGGGCGATCCTGCTCGACTACTTAAACCACGAGTTCCAAGACCCCTGGACCCTCACCCAGGTCTACACCGACGACGGCCGCACCGGCACCGACGACAGCCGCCCTGCCTTTCAGTCCCTCATCCGGGACGTAGAACGGGGGAAGGTCAACTGCGTCCTCTGCAAGACCCTCTCCCGCGCCTTCCGCAACTACGCCGACCAGGGGTATTATCTGGAGGAATTTTTTCCCAGACACCGGACCCGCTTCATCGCCCTGGGCAGTCCCAGGGTGGACAGCTACTTACACCCCGACGCGGTGCAGTGGGGGTTGGAAATTCCCATCAACGGCATTTTGAATGACCGCTACGCCGCCAAGACCTCCGCCGATGTGCGCCGCACGCTGGACATGAAGCGGCGGCGGGGGGAGTTCATCGGGTCCTTTGCCCCGTATGGCTACGCCAAGGACCCGGAGGACAAACATGCGCTGGTGCCCGACCCGGCGGCGGCGCAGGTCGTGCGGCAAGTGTTTCAATGGTACGCCCAGGGGCTGGGGCAGGGGGGCATCGCCCAAAAGCTCAACGAAGCCCACGTCCCCAACCCCACGGCCTATAAGACTGCCCAAGGGCTGCACTATCGCCGCCCCGGCCAGGCGGGGGACGGCCTTTGGTCCGCCGGGAGCATCGGGCGCCTGTTAAAAAATCCCGTCTACGCCGGGACGATGGTCCAGGGCAGGCAGGAGGTGGTGAGCTATAAGGTCCACGAGACGCGGGCCGTACCGGAAGGGGCGTGGTTTGTGGTAGAGAACACCCACCCGCCCCTCGTCCCACCGGAAGTATTTCAGCAAGTCCAGACGAGACTGCGCCAGCCCGCCCGCCGCCCGCCGGGGGAGGCCGCGCCCCATCTCTTCGCGGGCCTGCTCCGCTGCGCCGGGTGCGGTGGGGCCATGAGCCGCAAGACGGCCAAGGGCTTCGTCTACTACACCTGCTCCACCCACCGCCGCAAATCGAAAACGGCCTGCACCCCGCACACCATCCGGGCCGACCGGCTCCGCCTTGCCGTGGCAGCGCAGCTGGGCGTTTCCCCGGAGGAGGTGGACCGCCCCCTCTTGTTGACCAAATTACAGGAAATTTTGGTGGAGGAGGGGGGAAACGTGCGGTTTTGTGCCCTGGAGGGTGGAGAGCGTCCTTCTATTTAACAAAAATTTAACACAGAGAGGGTTGTTCATTTTACATCCCTTCGCTAGACTGGGGGTTAAAGAAAGGTTAAATGAGAGAAGAGGGGAACCCGATGATGGACTTGATTTATTTATTGGAAGACGACGACAGCATCCGCAAGCTGGTCATCTACGCCCTGAACAGCCAGGGCTATGAGGCCAAGGGCTTCGAGCGCCCGGCAGAGTTCTGGAAGGCCATGGGCCAGGCCCAGCCCGACCTGGTCCTGCTGGACATCATGCTCCCGGAGGAGGACGGCCTGACCATCCTGCAAAAGCTCCGGGCGGCGGCGGGAACGAAGAAGCTGCCCGTCATCATGCTCACGGCCAAGAACACGGAGTATGACCGGGTCGTGGGCCTGGACAGCGGCGCGGACGATTTCATCTCCAAGCCCTTCGGCATGATGGAGCTGGTGGCCCGCGTCCGGGCCGTCCTGCGCCGGACGGAGACCAGGGAGGAAAACAGCGACTACCAGCTCGGTGCGCTGTTCGTCAGCCCCAAGCGCCACGTGGTCAAGGTGGACGGCGAAGAAGTTTCCCTGACGAACAAGGAGTTTGAGCTGCTCTGCCTGCTTTTGGAGCACCAGGGCATGGCCATGACCCGCGACGCCATCATGGACGGCGTGTGGGGCCAGGAGTTCAGCCGGGAGAACCGGACGCTGGACGTCCACGTGCGGACCCTCCGCACCAAGCTCGGCTCTGCCGGACACTACATTGAGACGGTCCGGGGCGTGGGCTATAAGATGGGGGGCGAGGGCGCATGACGGGAAAAATTTTCCGCAGCTGCTTCCTGGTGGGCCTGGCCATGATGGTCCTCTGCACGGCCCTGTTCCTGGTGGTCATGACCAACAAGCACGAGCAGACCGTTTACGCCGAGATGCGGCAGGAGATGTGCTACGTCCGCCACGGCCTGGAGCAGTCCGGCAAGGACTATCTGACCACCTTGACCGGCACGCAGGAGCGCCTGACCTGGGTGGCCAAGGACGGCACCGTCCTCTACGACAGCGTGGCTGACCCCGCCACCATGGAGAACCACGCCGACCGGGCCGAGATCCGGCAGGCGGAAGAGGAGGGCAGCGGCCAGAGCAAGCACCTGTCCGACACGCTGCTGCAAAAGACGCTCTACTACGCCGTCCGCCTGGATGACGGGACCGTCCTGCGTCTGGCCAGCGTGCAGACGACGATGGGGGTCATTTTACTGGGCGTGCTGCAGCCGGTCTTAGTCATCCTGATCTTAGCCATTGTGATCTCGGTCCTCATGGCCTCCCGCCTGGCCCGGCAGATCACGAAGCCCATCAACAACATCGACCTGGAAGACCCGCGGGCCGACGAGACCTATGGAGAGCTCTTCCCCCTGGTCAGCCGCCTGCGGGAGCAGAACCGCACCATCCACCAGCAGATGGAGGCCTTGCAGCGCCGCCAGCGGGAGTTTACCGCCCTGGCCGAGAACATGAACGAGGGCGTGCTGCTGCTCGACGGGCAGTACCACATCCTCTCCAGCAACCAGGGGGCCATGGCCCTGCTGGGGCAGGAGGAGAAGCCAGAGGACCTGCAGGAGGACTGCCGCCGGGAAATTCGCGTGGCCGCCGGCCGCGCCCTGGCGGGGCACCACGCCCAGTCCCTCATGGACCTGGGGGAGCAGGTCATTGAAATTCTCGCCAATCCCGTCATTGCCAACGGCCAAGTCACCGGGGCCGTCATCCTCATGGTGAACGTGACCGAGCGGGAACAGCGCGAGAGCCTGCGCCGGGAGTTTTCCGCCAACGTCTCCCACGAGCTGAAAACGCCCCTCACGTCCATCTCCGGCTTTGCCGAGCTGATGAAGGAGGGGCTGGTGGACCCGGAGACCATGAAGGAGTTTGCCGGGGATATTTATAAGGCGTGCCAGCAGCTCATCGCGCTGGTGGAGGACATCATGAAGCTCTCCCGCCTGGACGAGGGCTCGGAGGACCTGGAGCAGGAGGACGTGGATCTCTACGGGCTGGCCCGCAAGGTCCTCAGCGACCTGCGCCCCATCGCGGACCAGCGGGGCATCGCCCTGCACATCGAGGGCAAGGGACAAACAATTCACGGCGTCTGGCGGATCCTCCACGAGATGGTCTACAATCTCTGCGAGAACGCCATCAAATACAACAAAGACCAAGGCTCCGTCACCGTCAAGCTCTCCGGTGACGAGAAGCAGGCTGTGCTGTCCGTGCAGGACACCGGCATCGGCATCCCCAAGGCCCAGCAGGAGCGCGTTTTCGAGCGCTTCTACCGGGTGGACAAGAGCCACTCCCGCAAGATCGGGGGCACCGGCCTGGGCCTGTCCATCGTCAAGCACGGGGCACAGTTCCACCACGCCAGAGTCTCCCTGGACAGTGAGCCGGGCGTGGGCACCACCATCACCATTTACTTCCCAAAGGAGGCATCGAATCTATGAACATGAATCAGAACACAAAACAGGTCACGTTTGAGGAGATCAAGCAGGATCCCGACATCCGTACCTATATTAAAAAGGCAGACGAGTCCCTCATTGCGCTGGGCTTCACCGAGCACAGCTTTGCCCACGTGGGCCTCGTGGCGGAGAACAGCCGCTATATCCTGGAGACCCTGGGCTATCCCGCCCGTGAGGTGGAGCTGGCCCAGATCGCGGGCTATCTCCACGACATCGGCAACCTGGTCAACCGCATCGACCACTCCCAGAGCGGGGCCGTCATGGCCTTCCGTATCCTGGACCACATGCACCTGCCCGCCCAGGAGATCGCGGAGATCGTCACCGCCATCGGCAACCACGACGAGGGCACCGGCAGACCCGTCAGCCCCATGGCTGCCGCGCTCATTCTGGCGGATAAGTCCGACGTGCGCCGCAGCCGTGTCCGCAACCAGGACAAGAGCACCTTCGACATCCATGACCGGGTGAACTATTCCGTCACCAAGGCCGAGCTGAAGATCAACGAGAGCAAGACCCTCATCAAGCTCAAGCTGCACATCGACACGCGCTATGGCTCTGTCATGGATTACTTTGAAATTTTCCTCAACCGGATGACCCTGTGCAGACGGGCAGCGGAGACGCTGGGCCTGCAATTCAAGCTCATCATCAACGAGCAGCAGCTGGTGTGAGGCCGGGCTTGACAAAGCAGGGGAGAATTGATATGATAAAAACAGAAAGAGCGCTGCTACTAGCGGTTAGCTCCTAAGAATCAAACGTGTAAACGCTGACCGTTCGGATGCCGCCGAGCGGTCAGCATGCTTTTATGGAAAGCGCCAGGGCCAAAATGACCACAAGCACGAGAAATTTCAAAAGAAACTTTCCCATTCCAGCCTCACCCCCTTCCAAAAAGGAATTTGCGTGGGGAGAGGAGCCAACCGCTATTGTTTGTAACAACGCATCTTTCCGGCCCTTTTGACAGGGCACTCTTAGTTTAGCAGATTTTGTCGAAATTTGCAAGAAAAGCATTCTGGCAAGTGGTTTGCCCCTTCGGGGACGACACTTCAGTCAGCTTCGCTGACAGCTCCCCTTTCCGGGGAGCCTTTTTTTATGCCCGAAAAAAATTCCCGTATTTCACCAAACTTTAACTGTTCTTTGGTTTTTCCTTTAACCCTGGCCGACTACACTAAACACCGTAGAAAGCAAAGAACAAACACAACACTGAAAGAAACGAGGAATGGAATCATGAAAAGAAACGCAAAATCTGCTCTGAGCATCTTCGCCGCGTCTGCGGTCCTGGCCCTGACTCTGGCTGGGTGCGGCGGCAACGACGCCTCCACCGACACCAGCGCCCCCGCTGACAACAGCGGCAGCGAGGCCAGCACCACCGCCGTGGTCAGCGGCACCGTCTCCACCAACGGCTCCACCTCCATGGAGAAGGTCATCGGCAGCCTGAAGGAGCAGTTCCAGAAGGACAACGACGGTCAGGTCACCGTCTCCTACGACGCCACCGGCTCCGGTGCCGGCATCGAGGCCGTGACCAACGGCACCACCGACATCGGCCTTTCCTCCCGCGCCCTGAAGGACGAGGAGACCAGCGCAGGCCTGACCGGCACCACCGTCGCCCTGGACGGCATCGCCGTGATCGTCAACGCCGACAGCCAGGTCTCTGACCTCTCCGTCGAGCAGATCGGCCAGATCTTCTCCGGCGAGATCACCAACTGGAAGGACGTGGGCGGCGCGGACGCCGAGATCGCCTGCATCGGCCGTGAGGCCAACTCCGGCACCCGCGACGGCTTCGAGTCCATCACCGACACCAAGGACAAGTGCAAGCTCAGCCAGGAGCTGACCTCCACCGGCGCCGTCATCGAGGCCGTGAAGAACAGCCCCAACGCCATCGGCTACGCCTCCCTCTCCGCCGTGGAAGGCAAGGACGGCATCAAGGCCCTGACCGTCGGCGGTGTGGCCTGCACCGAGGAGACCGTGCTCGACGGGACCTATCAGATCCAGCGTCCCTTCGTCCTGGTGACCAAGAACGACACCCCCCTGTCCGAAGCAGCCCAGGCCTTCTTCGACTACGCCACCTCCCCCGCCGCAAACGACCTGATCCGCAGCGCCGGTGCCGTACCTGTCGCCAAGTAAGACAGAACGACGAAACACAGCGAAACGTGATCGGAAGCTAGGTGGTTTTTATGGAAAAGACGTTACATCCCAACCTTTCCGCCCCCTCTTCTCCCACCGCCCCCTCCGCCGCTCCCCAGAGCGGCGAGGGGGCGCAGGGCGGCCCCAAGACCAAGGGCGCGAAGGATGTTCTGGAGCGGTTCATGCATCTGCTCTTCCTGCTGTGCGGCATCGTGGCTGTGGCCTTTGTGCTGTGCATCAGCGTGTACCTCATCATCTCCGGCCTGCCCGCCATACAGGAGATCGGCTTAGGTAAGTTCCTGCTGGGGCAGACCTGGGCCCCCACGGCTGCGGACCCCTCCTACGGCATCCTGCCCTTCCTCCTGACCTCGGTCTACGGCACCGCCGGGGCCGTGCTCATCGGGGTGCCGGTGGGTCTCATGACCGCCATCTACCTGGCCAAGGTGGCCAACCCCAGGATGGCTGCCATCATCCACACCGCCGTGGAGCTGCTGGCCGGCATCCCCTCCGTGGTCTACGGCCTGGTGGGCATGATCATTCTGGTCCCCGGCATCCAGAAGGCGTTCGGTCTTTCCTCCGGTGCCTGCCTGCTGGCGGCGATCCTGGTCCTGGCGATCATGATCCTGCCCTCCATCATCAGCGTCTCGGAGACGGCCCTGCGGGCCGTGCCGGAGGACTATGAGCAGGCCTCCCTGGCCCTGGGTGCCACCCACCTGGAGACGGTCTTCCGCGTGACCGTTCCCGCCGCCCGCAGCGGTGTGGCCACCGCCATCGTCCTGGGCGTGGGCCGGGCCATCGGCGAGGCCATGGCCATCATCATGGTGGCTGGCAACGTGGCGAATATGCCGGGCCTGTTCCAATCCGTCCGCTTCCTGACCACCGCCATTGCTTCGGAGATGTCCTACGCCTCTGTGGGCAGCTTACAGCGCAACGCCCTGTTTTCCATCGGCCTGGTGCTGTTCCTGTTCATCATGCTCATCAACGTCTTCCTGAACGTGTGTATCAA
>OLQA01002256.1_pt1 | contig 15400 bp, 16 predicted proteins | sample 1673151 | NCBI WGS metagenome assembly OLQA01 (sample SAMEA3136760, study PRJEB25190) | human gut metagenome | biome: human gut; feature: human-associated habitat; material: faeces | place: Austria | collected 2013 | reverse complement strand
ACCCGGGGCCTGGAGGACTTCCACGGCGCCGGCCGCCGGTTTGAGCACAAGGGCAGCTATCACGGCGCGGCGGTGTACGACGACTACGCCCATCACCCGGCAGAGCTTCACGCCCTGCTGACCACCGCCCGGTCCATGGGCTATGAGCGGGTGATCTGCGCCTTCCAGCCCCACACCTACACCCGCACCAAGGCCCTGTTCGACGATTTCGTCCGGGAGCTCCAGCTGCCGGATATCACGGTGCTGGCAGAGATCTATGCCGCCCGGGAGCAGAACGTCCTGGGCATTTCCTCCCGGGATCTGGCGGAGAAGATCCCCGGGTCCATCTATTGCTCCACCCTGGACAAGGTGACGGACACCCTGGCGGGCCTGGCCCGGCCCGGGGACCTGATCCTCACCGTGGGCGCGGGGGATATTTTCCGGGCCGGGGAAAAGCTGCTGGAGCGGGCATAACGCTTCGTGCCGCCCCGCAGCGGCGGGAAAATGGCGCATGTCCCGTTTTTGCGGTGTTTTTCTACAGCAAAAGTCCCCCGCCGGACGGCGGGGGACAAGAAGCTTCCAGATGACGTTGGCCATGAGGGCACAGGGGCGGACGACGCTGTCAGGCGAGGCGGCTTTACGGCTGGGGAACCTGCTCGGCCGCCAGGACCTCCTGGGTGTCGGCCCCGCACAGGCGGATGAGCTTCTCCGCCAGGATCTTGGAAAAGCCCGCGATCAGGGCGCTTTCGATGACCAGGCGGGACACGGCGGCCTCGCCGGGCTGGTCCGGCGTGCGGATATCCTCCGCCGCGTCCTGGACCTGTTGGTTGAAAAACAGGGCAATGTGGCGGAATTTCTCGGAATACTCCTGATAGGTGGCCTGGACCTCCTCCTCGGGGATGTCCGCGGGGATGATCTTCTGCACATCGCTGATGCTGATGCTCTGCTTCATGGTCAGAATCATGATGAGATAGGCAATGTGGACCCGGAAGTATTTCCGCTTTACCGGGGCGGGCATGATCTTCAGCCGCACGTAGTTGTTGATGGTGGAGGAGGTGACGAAGCTCTCCTTGCCGCCGGGCATGGCCGGGATGAAGTTCAGATACTGCGCCAGCAACACCACCACCTGGTCCATGTACAGCCCCAGATCGGGAATGGAATCCCACTCCGGCAGGTGATAGTCGGTGATGAACCGGTCCCATCTGTCCAGCTTGTGGGCGATCAATTCTTTGTCATATTGCATACGGCATGCCTCCGGAAGGATGTTTTCTTATATAATATCAGAATATCTGTTCAGTTGCAAGAAAAATTGGTAATTAATAGGTTGACTTGCCTGAACTAATATGATATATTAGAAAAAACGGGGATGGAGGCCATTGCCATGCCGGATAAGATTTATATTTACGGAGATTCTCTGCTGAAGGCCACGGTGCCGGACGTGGATTTCCACTATCATTTTCACATCAACGAGGTGATGCAGCGCTACCAGACCAAGCTGGTGGAGGTGGTGAACCGCTCGAAAATGGGAGCCACCATCCGCAAGGGGCTGAGCCTGGTGCGGCATGACCTGGACCGGGGCCTGGAGGCCCGGTACGCCCTGGTGTCCTACGGCGGCAACGACAGCGACTATGACTGGGCCGCCATTGACGCCGACCCCGGCGCCGACCACCGGCCCAACACGGAGCTGCCGGTGTTTGCCGACACCCTGCACGAGACCCTGGACGCCCTGCGCCAGGGCGGCGTGCAGCCGGTGATGATGACCCTGCCTCCCATCGACGGGGAGCGGTATCTGTCCTTCCTGTGCCGGGACAACCTGCGGCGGGACCGTATCCTCTCCTGGCTGGGGGAGCCCCAGATGATCTATCGCCACCAGGAGCTGTACGCCGACACGGCGGCGGAGATCGCCCTGCGGGAGAATATTCCCCTGATCCCGGTGCGGCAGGCCTTCCTGTGCAACCATCGCCTGTCGCAGCTTATCGCCGCCGACGGCATTCACCTGACCATGCCGGGGTATGAGCGGCTGTTCGACACTCTGGCTGATTGGGTAAAGAAGAATATATAAGCATCTTAGGCGAAAATCTTGAAAGGAACTGTTTTATTATGATCCAGATCTTTGTGGATTCCGGAGCCAACCTGTCTGCGGAGCTGCGGGAGCAATACAACATCCACCTGCTGCCTATGGCGCTGACCATCAATGACCAGCCCGCGCCGGAGGGGCTGGACGGCCACGAGTATTACGAGGCTCTGCGCTCCGGGGCCGACGTGCGCACGTCCATGGTGAACCCCGACGATGCAAAAAAAGCCTTCGAGACCTATGTGTCCCAGGGGGACGACGTGGTGTATTTCAGCATTTCCGCCGGCATCAGCGGCAGCTGGTGGTCGGCAAAGCTGGCGGGGGACGAGCTGATGGAGGAATATCCCGGCCGCCGGGTCTGCCCCATCGACAGCATGGGTGCGTCCTTGGGCGCGGGCATCCCGGCCCTGAAGGCGTCCTCCCTGGTGCGCCAGGGCATGGAGCTGGATGAGCTGGTGGAGAAAATGACGGTGTACTGCCAGAATTACTGCCAGTATTTCGCCGTGGACGACCTGAAGTATCTGCGCAAGGGCGGCCGCATCTCCGGCGCGTCGGCGCTGGTGGGCTCACTGCTGCAGATCAAGCCCATTCTCCGGGGCAACGAGGAGGGCAAGATCGTCCTGTTCGACAAGACCCGGGGCAAGCTGCGGGCCATCGAGCGGCTGGTGTCCATCTATAAGGAGCGGGCCATCGACCTGGACGACCTGATCGGTATCTCTCACGGGGACTGTCCCGGCGAGGCTCTGCGTCTGGAGACGAAGCTGCGGGAGGCGGGCCATCGGGGGCCCATCCTGCTGGTGCCCCACGAGCCGGTCACCGGCGCCCATGTGGGCCCCGGCATGCTGTCGCTGTATTTCCACGCTGTGGGAAAATAAGAAAACCAACGAAAAAACCGCCGGGCCTTGGGCTCGGCGGTTTTTTTTGCATATCCGGGGCGACTGCGCGGCAGACTATGGGCAAGAGGTGATTTTATGACGTCCAAACGCCTGGGCCGCCAGACGGTGCGGCTGGCGCAGCCCCCCAGCGTGGTGTCCTATGCCAACATCGGCGGCAAGTTCGAGGGAAACGGTCCCCTGGCGGAGCACTTTGACCAGCTGTGCCCGGACTCCTTTTTCGGAAAGGACACCTGGGAGCAGGCGGAGTCCGCCATGCAGCAGCGGGTGCTGGAGCGGGCCCTGGAAAAGGGCGGGCTGATGCCCAAGGATCTGGATTACGTCCTGGCCGGGGATCTGCTGAACCAGTGCATCGGCACCGCCTTTGGCCTGCGGGGCTTCGACATCCCGTTTTTTGGCCTGTACGGGGCCTGCTCCACCATGGGGGAGAGTCTGGCCCTGGGCAGCCTGCTGATCTCCGGCGGCCACGCCCGGATGACGGCCTGCATGACCAGCTCCCATTTCTGCACCGCCGAGCGGCAGTACCGCATGCCGGTGCCCTACGGCAGCCAGCGGACCCCCACGGCCCAGTGGACCGCCACCGCCTCCGGCTGCTGCATCCTGGCGGACCAGGGGGATGGCCCGTATATCACCCACGTTACCTGCGGGAGGATCGTGGACAAGGGCATCACCGACGTGAACAACATGGGGGCCGCCATGGCCCCCGCCGCCTGCGACACCCTGTCCGCCCTGTTCCGGGAGACGAAAACCGGCCCCGGGGACTATGACCTGATCGTCACCGGCGACCTGGGGGTCCTGGGCCATGCCATCGTCACGGACCTGCTGGGCCGGGAGGGCGTGGATCTGTCCCGGAACTATCAGGACTGCGGCATGCTGCTGTACGACCTGGATAAGCAGGATATGCACGCCGGGGCCTCCGGGTGCGGCTGCTCGGCAGCGGTGCTGAACGGGTATCTGCTGGGCGGTATGCGGCAGGGCAGGTGGCAGCGGGTGGTGTTTGCCCCCACCGGAGCTCTGCTGAGCCCTACCTCCTCCTTTCAGGGGGAGAGCATTCCCGGCATCTGCCACGCGGTGGTATTTTCCGCCCAGAAGGAGGGATGAGCCATGGAATATCTCAACGCATTTCTCTGCGGCGGGGTGCTGTGCGCCGTGGGACAAATCCTTATTGACCGCACCCGGCTGACCCCTGCCCGGATCCTTACGGGCTATGTGGTGGCCGGGGTGCTTCTTCAGGCGGTGGGAGTCTATCAGCCCCTGGTGAACTGGGGCGGGGCCGGGGCCACGGTGCCCCTGACGGGCTTCGGCTACTGCCTGGCCAAGGGTGTGCGGAAGGCCGTGGCGGAGCAGGGGCTGCTGGGGGCCCTTACCGGCGGCCTGACGGCCGCTGCCGGGGGCATTGCCGCCGCCGTGGTGTTCGGCGTTCTGGCGGCGCTGCTGTTCCGCCCCGGGGACAAGCGGTGAAACCGGCGGATATGGACAGGAAAAAGCAGGAGCGCCGGAGCGCTCCTGCTTTTTATGTACCGATACGTTGATCGAACGATCAGATGATGTTCAGGGTGACGTTGTCGGTGGACTTCAGGTTGTTGTAATCGCTGTCGATGGTGATCTTGCCGCCAACGATATCCTTCAGCATGGTGTTGTACTCGTCAACAGTCCACTTGGTCAGGGACCAGGTAGCGGTGGGCAGACCCACAGCGTTCTCGTTGGCGCCCAGGGAGGTGCCCACGCCGCCGATGGAGGCGAACTCGTTGCTGTAGAACTTGCCCAGAGCCCACTGCACGGAGTCGGCCAGGCCCTTCATAGCGGAGGTGATAACGGTGTCGGATTCGGTGGACTGGTCAACGTCCACGCCCACGACCTTACCGTCGGCAGCGCCGGCAGCAGCGGCCACGGAGGCGAACATGGAGCCGCCGCAGGCGAACACGACCTCAGTGCCGGCCTCGTACCAGCCGGAAACCATGGTCTGCAGCTCGGGGGAAGCGGAGAAGCTGGCGCCATACTGCCAGGAATAGTTCATATCGACCTTCACGCCCAGCTCCTTGGCAGCGGCGTCAGCGCCCTGCACGAAGCCATAGCCGTAACGGCAGCAGGCGGGGTTGGTGCCGCCGCCACCACCGGTGAAGCCCAGCTTGGTGAAGCCTTCCTTGACGACAGCGTAACCGGCCAGATAGCCGCACTGCTCTTCCTTGAAGGCGATACCGGCAACGTTCTTCAGAACGGGGGAGCCGTCAACGCCGGCTTCCTCGGTGATGGGATAACCATCAACGAACACGAAGGAGACATTGGGGAATTCCTTGGCGGCCATGCGCAGACCGCCTTCCTGCATGAAGCCGGCGCAGACAACCACCTTGGCGCCGTTCTCCACGGCGGCCTTCATGGCCTCGTAGCGGTCGTCATCGGTAGCCTGGTCCTTGTTGGCGGGCTGATAATACTTGTAGGACAGCTTGTTGTTGGCAGCGTACAGCTTCACGCCGTCAAAGGTGCCCTGGTTAAAGGACTTATCCTTCAGCTGGCCCACGTCGGTGATGAAAGCGACCTCGTACTTACCGTCCTCGGAGGTCATCTCGTCGTTGATCTTGTCGGGGTCGGTGATGGTCTCGGTCTGACCAGGATTGTCGGTGTTACCCTGGTTGGGGTCTTTGGCGGGCTTCTTGGAGCAAGCCACCATAGACAGAACCATGGCCAGAGCAAGGATCATTGCCAGAAACTTTTTCATGGTGAATCTACCTTCCTTTTTATTTTTGGGCACAAAGCACCCCTATGGGCACATTATAGCAGAGCAGGCCAAAAAGTGCAACCTTTTTGTGCTAATTTCTGTCTTTTGCGGGACTTAATCCTGCCGGGCCATCTTCACGGCGGCCTCCAGGCCGATCTTCATCATGTTGGTGAAGGTGGACTGGCGCTCCTCGGGAGTCAACTCGGTGCCCAGCACCAGGTTGTCGCTGATGGAGCAGATGGCCAGGGCCCGCTTGCCCAGGTAGGCGGCGGTGCAGTACAGGGCGGCGGCCTCCATCTCCACGGCCATGACGCCCATCTTCCTCATCCGGTCGTTGCGGCCGGCGGCGTCATAGAACGTGTCGGAGGAGTACAGATTGCCCACGGGCATCTTCACGCCCAGCTCCCGGGCGGACTCCACGGCGGCCATCAGCAGGTCGAAGTCGGCGATGGGGGCATAGTGGACGCCCAGCTCATACTGGTCGGCAAAGCTGGAGTTGGTGCAGGCGCCCTGACCGGCCACCACACTGCCCAGCTCCAGGTCCGCCCGCATGGCCCCGGCGGAGCCCACGCGGATGATGTTCTCCACGCCGTACTGAGTGTACAGCTCGTGGGAGTAAATGCCGATGGAGGGCATACCCATACCGGAGGCCATCACGGACACGGGCACACCCTTATAGGTGCCGGTGTAGCCCTGGACGCCCCGGACGTTGTTCACCAGCACGGGGTTTTCCAGGAAGGTTTCGGCAATGAACTGAGAGCGCAGGGGATCGCCGGGCATCAGGACGGTTTTGGCGAATGCGCCGGGGGCGGCGCTGTTGTGGGGGGTAGACATGACTTGATTTCCTCCTTATATTGCGTTTATTCCTGCTCCATGGCCTTCACGGCCTTGACGATGCGGCTGGTGCCCAGGCGGTCGGCCCCCAGGGCCACGAAGTCCCGGGCGTCGTCCAGGTTGGCGATTCCGCCGGCGGCCTTGATCTTCACATGGGGGGCCACATGGGCCTTGAACAGAGCCACATCCTCCCGGGTGGCTCCGCCGCCGCCGAAGCCGGTGGAGGTCTTGATATACTCCGCCCCGGACTGGGACACCACGCGGCACATCTCGATCTTTTCGGCATCGGTGAGCATGCAGGTCTCGATGATGACCTTCAGGAGCCTTCCCTGGCAGTGGGCCTTTACGGCGCGGATCTCGTCCAGCACCTGATCGTACAGGCCGTCCTTTACCCAGCCGATGTTGATGACCATGTCGATCTCGGACGCGCCGTTGTTCACGGCGTCGGTGGCCTCAAAGCACTTGGCGGCGGTGGTGTCGTAGCCGTTGGGGAAGCCGATGACGGTGCAGACGGCGATCTGGCCCGCCACATACTCCGCCGCCTGCTTCACATAGGAGGCGGGGATGCACACGCTGGCGCAGCCGTACCGGATGCCGTCGTCGCAGATGGCCTTGATTTCGTTCCAGGTGGCACTCTGGGCCAGCAGGGTATGATCCACCCGGGACAGGATGGATTTGAGCTCGTTGTTCATGATAAAAATCTCCTTTCGGATGCTTGGGGGCGTAAATTTTGTGATAGACTCCATTGTAGCAGAAAAAATGTCTTTTGTAAACCTTGACACCGTTTCCGGGGTATGGCACCATGCCTGCGAAATGCAGAGCTGCCGCCGGGCAGGAGCGAAAACTCTCTTGACAAGCTGAAGGACCGGGCGTCAGCCCGGTCCTTTTGGACTGCTGTTATTGCCGGACCTCCTCGGGGGGCGGCTCCACCGGGAGCTCCACCCGTCCGCCGTTGCCGGGGTCGGTGATGATGTCGCCGACGCCCGGGGCGGGGTTGATTTTGATGGGGTCCGTGGGGTTGTCAACGGTGCCGGTACCGCTGCTGCCGGACACCAGCGTGACGGCGGTGGCTTCCAGAATGGTTGCGCCCTCCTGGGGACGGTAGGTGATGGTGACCCGGTCGCCGGTGTTCAGCGTTACCACCTGGGGCGCATCGGCGGCGGAGATGACGTAGTACACCGACTCGCCCTGAAGCCGCAGGTAATACCGGCTGTCGCCGCCGATCACGGCGGTGCGGATATCGGAGAGGACGCCGGCGGCCTCCTGGGTGTCGGCGGGGATGTTGGCGTCGGAGTCGTCGATGAGGTTATACCGGGCCAGCATCTGGCGGTAGTTGCTCTCGCACTCTGCCACGTCGCCGCCGGTGGCCACGATCTGATACTGGCTGACGTTGACCATGGCGTACATTTTCACCAGGCCCGCCGCATCTTTCAGGGCCATGAAATACGTGGGCTGGTCCGCAATGTTCAGCAGCAGGGGGAAGGTGGCGGCGTATTTCATCTGCTGCACCTGGCCCTGGGCAGACTCCATGGCGGAGTACTCCTCGGCTCCGGCCACGGTGTAAAACCGGGTCTCCTTGGTGCGCTGGTTGGACAGAATGAAGCCGATGTTGGACTCGTCGGACACCACGGAGGTGATGCCGGTGTACATATACACATCGTCGCCGATGGCCAGATAGTTATAGCCGTCGGTGGTGACGGTCACATCCCGCTGGCCGAACAGGGAGTTGATGAAGCCGTTGACATAGGTGCCGTGATAGTCGTACTGCTGGATGATCAGCTCCGCCGGGTACACATGGTCGATCCAGGAGGGAACATCCGCCGCGTCGTAATAGGTGCACTCACCGGTGACGGCATTGACCAGCACGGCTCCGGCAATGTCCGTGCCGCCGAACAGGCCGATGGTCTTCCTGATCCGGGGGCACACCCAGAAGGGGTTGCCGTCCTCGTCGATCTCAAAGGCCGGGGCGTCGAACAGATAGGTGGGGTAGTGGAACCGCAGATAGCGGTTCAGATTCCGGCCGAAGTGCTCGGCCGTGGTGTAGCGGATGCCCTGATCCAGGCGCACCACGTCCACATTCTGGGTCACCATGTCGATGACCAGATACGCCGGCAGGCCCTGGGAGCGGTTGTTCAGCCACTTGATCCAGTCGCCGTAGCGCAGGGGCGTCACCCGCACCGGACGGCCCTTGTAGTTGATCTGGGTATAGTCCCCGGCCACCTCGAACTGGGACACCATGTCCGCCAGCTCGCCCAGCTTGCGGTTGCCCAGCTTCTCGGCAGAGTCCTTGTCCAGCATGGGAATCTGGTCATAGCTGATCTCCTCCACCTCGGCGGCAAAGTCGCCGTTGTCCACGGTCAGCAGGTCCCGGTAGGAGCCGGCCCGGAACACCTCCCAGCCGACGGCCGTGCCCACAATGGCCGTGACTGCCAGCGCAGCCGCCAGCACAAAGGGCACGGTGCACTGCTTTTTCACGAAGCCGAAGTAGCCCTTGGCCCCGCTGCCCTGAAAGCCGGAGGTCAGAATGGCGCAGCCGCAGTATACCGCGCACAGCAGCAGCACGAACACATAGAATTCGCCGGAATGCAGGTTCAGCGGCGGCAGCACGATATAGAAATAAACGGCGCCGAAGATCAGCGTCACCGCCAGGTTCAGCAGCGTCCGGCCCAGAGGCGTGCCGATGGGCTTGCGCTGCTTTTTCGGGCGGTGGGGCACCGGTCCGCCGCCCTGGAAGGGATCGTGGTTCCAGCTATGGTTCATAAAAGCGCTCCTTTCTTGCGGAAGGGGGTGGATACTTCTTTTCATCCTCCAGTATAGCTTTCCCGGCCCGCCCCGTCAACCGATGCGGAAAAAGTTTACATTTGGGACTTGACAAAATTGTATTATTGTATTATTGTATTACTTACATAGTTCAATCATACAAGGAGGCGCGGCCATGGAGTGGTATTTTCGCAATGACCAACCCATCTATACCCAGCTGACCCAGCAGATCACCCTGGCCATTCTGTCGGGCTCCATTCCCAGCGGCGGGCGGCTGCCCACCGTGCGGGAGCTGGCGGCGGAGGCGGGGGTGAACCCCAACACGATGCAGCGGGCCCTGGCGGAGCTGGAGGGCACCGGCCTGCTGCATACCCAGCGCACGGCGGGGCGCTTTGTCACGGAGGATCTGTCCGTGATCCAGAGCGCCAAGGAGAAACTGGCCCGGGGCCGGACAAGGGAGTATCTCTCGTCCATGGCGCAGCTGGGCTACAGCCGGCAGCAGGTGAAAGCGCTGCTGGACACATGGGAGGAGGAATAACATGGCAATTCTGGAATGCCGGGAGCTGACCAAATATTTTGACAGCTCCCGGGCCCTGGACCACGTCAGCCTGACGGTGGAGCCCGGGCGCATTGTGGGCCTGCTGGGTCCCAACGGCAGCGGCAAGACCACCCTCATCAAGCTGGCCAACGGCCTGCTGGTGCCCAGCAGCGGCACCGTCACCATCGACGGGCACACCCCGGGGCCGGAGACCAAGGGCCTGATCTCGTACCTGCCGGAGCGGACGTATCTGTCCGGCTGGATGAACGTGGTGCAGCTGCTGGACTTCTTCGGCGACTTTTATCCCGATTTTGACCGGGACGCCGCCGAGCACATGCTCTCGGCCCTGGACGTCAGCCCCAGGCTGCGCATCAAGCAGATGAGCAAGGGCACCCGGGAAAAGGTGCAGCTGATCCTGGTCATGAGCCGGAGGGCCCGGCTGTATCTGCTGGATGAGCCCATCGGCGGTGTGGACCCCGCTACCCGGGACTATATCATCCACACCATCCTCACCAACTACAATGAGAACGCGTCTCTTGTGATCTCCACTCACCTGATCGCCGACGTGGAGAACGTGCTGGACGACGTGATCTTCATCAACAAGGGCCGCGTCCTTCTGCAGCAGTCGGTGGACCAGATCCGCCAGGAAAAGGGCTGCAGCGTGGACGAGCTGTTCCGGGAGGTGTTCCGCTATGCTGAGTAAGCTGCTGAAATACGAGTTCCGGGCCACCGGGCGCATCATGCTGCCGGTATACGCCCTGCTGCTGGTGACGGCAGGCGGCACCAGCGTCACCGGCTCCCTGATGGGCCGCTATCCCGAGAGCACGGTCCTGTCCATTTTCCGGACGCTGTTTATGACGCTGTTCGCCTTCACCACCTTCGGCGTGCTGCTGCTGACCCTGGTGCTGATGGTGTACCGGTTCTATAAGAACCTGATGACCGACGAGGGCTATCTGATGTTCACCCTGCCGGTGAGCCGCAGCCAGCTGATCTGGTCCAAGCTCATCGTGTCCATGGCATGGGGCATCCTGTCGGCGGTGCTGGCGGCGCTGATGTGGACCATGGTGCTGTCCGTGGCGGGCGGCGAGAACCTGTTCGCCGGCATATTCCGGGGGCTGCGGTCCCTGATGGAGTCCCTGAGCGGCAACGCCACCGGATGCATCGTGGGCCTGGTGGTGCTGCTTCTGGCCGCCGAGCTGGCGTCGTATCTGCGGTTCTATGCCGCCATCTCCCTGGGCCACAGCTTCTCCAACCACAAGGTCCTGCTGTCGGTGGTGTTCTACATCGGCTTCGGCATCGCCGTGCAGACCATTCTGTCCGTGGTCACCGCCGCAGGCATACGCATTGATGTGGACCCCGACTTCTGGGCGGATCCGCCTGCGGCTGTGCTCCTGTCCTATGTGATCTGGGGTACCGCGGCGTGGAGCGTCCTGGAATGCGCGGCGTACTACATTCTCACACTTCTGACGCTGAAAAAGCGCCTGAATCTGCAATAACCCCGTTCCCGCCCGCCCCCGGGCCTGTCAAAACGACAGGTCCGGGGGCGGTTTTTTTGTGGGGTCCCACAAGGTTTTCCCATCCCCGGAAATCACCGTTGACAAACGGGAACGGGACTGCCATAATAAAACTGTTCATTAAGTTATTCGGTGAAAACCCGTTCCGGAGAGGAGCCCGCCTATGAAGGTATTGATCATCAACCCCGGCGCTACCAGCACCAAGATCGCCGTTTTCGACGAGGAGGAGCAGCTGTTCAAAAAGAGCATCGACCACTCTGCCCAGGAGCTGGACCGGTTCGACCGGGTCATTGACCAGGCGGACTTCCGCCAGAAGGCCATTCTGGACGCCGTGACAGAGGGCGGCTTTCGGCTGACGGACTTTGCCGCCGTGTGCGGCCGGGGCGGCCTGTACCGGCCCATCCCCTCCGGCACCTACGCCGTCAACGACCGGGTCATGCACGACGTGGAGACCGCGCCCTACGGCGAGCACCCCTCCAACCTGGGGGCGTATCTGGCCCGGCGCATCGGCGACATGGTGGGCATCCCCGCCTTTTTCGTGGATCCGGTGTGCGTGGACGAGATGACGGACGTGGCCCACTACACGGGCTTTGCCGATTTCCGCCGTCTGAGCCAGTTCCACGCCCTGAACCAGAAGTCCATCGGCCGGAAGGCTGCGGCGGCGCTGGGCAGACCCTATGAGCAGGTCAACCTTATCGTCTGTCATCTGGGCGGCGGCGTGTCCGTGGCGGCCCACCACCACGGACGGGTGGTGGACGTGTTCAACGTCAAGGACGAGGGCTCCATGGGCATGGACCGGGCCGGCGGCCTTCCGGTGAACCAGCTGATCGATTACTGCTATTCCGGCAGAAGCAAGGACCAGGTCAAAAAGACCCTGGGCCGCCGGGCGGGGATGTTCTCCTATCTGGGCACCACGGATTTCCGGGTCATCTGCGCCAAGGTCACGGAGGGCGATCCCCAATTCGTGGAGGCATACCAGGCCCTGGTATATCAGCTGGCCAAGGACATCGGCGCCATGGCGGCGGTGCTGCGCTTCCACGTGGACGCCATCGCCTATACCGGCGGCATGGCCTATGAGCAGTTCTTCTGCGACGATATCACCGCCTATGTGGGGGGGCTTGCCCCGGTGCTGCGCTTCCCCGGCGAGGAGGAGATGCGCTCCCTGGCGGAGGGCGCCCTGCGGGTGCTCCACGGCCAGGCCCAGCCCCTGGCATACTGAGCATTTTTCCGTCCACCGGCGGCGGCCCGTCACATTTGGGAAGGGGGACGGGCCGCCCCGGCGGGTTCCCACATCATAACCACCCCACTGCGTATAGAAAGGAAGGAGATCACCATGAAGCACCTGATGTCCGGCAACGAGGCCACCGCCCGGGGCGTCTATGAGGCCGGGATCAAAATCTGTTCCGCCTACCCCGGCACCCCCAGCACCGAGATTCTGGAGAATCTGCCCCAGTATAAGGACGATGTCTACTGCGAGTGGGCCCCCAACGAGAAGGTAGCCACCGAAGTGGCCTACGGCGCGTCCATCGCCGGTTCCCGTTCCTTCTGCACCATGAAAATGGTGGGTCTGAACGTGGCGGCGGACCCCCTGTTCACCGCCGGCTACATGGGCGTGGGCGGCGCGTTCATCGTGGTCACCGCCGACGATCCCAGCTGCCATTCCTCTCAGAACGAGCAGGACAACCGCCACTATGCCCGGGCTGCCAAGATCGCCATGGTGGAGCCCAGCGATGCCCAGGAGTGCAAGGACTTTGTGGCCCTGGCCTGCGAGGTGTCCGAGCTGTTCGACACACCGGTGCTGTACCGCACCACCACCCGGGTCTGCCACTCCAAGGGCCTGGTGGAATTTGGCCAGCGCACGGAGCACACCCATGCGCCCTATGCCCGCAACGTCCGCAAGTTCGTCTGCACCCCGGCTCACGCCTATGCCAACCACCCTCTGGTGGAGGAGCGGCTGGAGAAGCTGCGGGAATACGGCTGCACCCGGGCTCTGGAAAACGGCCTGAACAAGCTGGAGATGGGCGACGGCAGGGTGGGCGTCATCACCGCCTCCATCGCCTATGAATACGCCAAGGAGGTGTTCCCGGAGGGGACGTCCTTCCTGAAGCTGGGCCTGACCTTCCCCCTGCCTATGGACCTGATCCGGGACTTTGCCTCCAAGGTGGAGAAGCTCTACGTCATCGAGGAGCTGGAGCCCTTTATGGAGGACCAGATCAAGGCCGCCGGCATCCCCTGCGTGGGCAAGGAGCTGACGGGCCTTCTGTACGAGCTGAACACCCAGCTGCTGCGCCAGCGGGTGCTGGGCCAGAAGGCGGATTACCGCACTGTGGACGTGGCCCCGGCCAACCGGCCCCCGGCCCTCTGTCCCGGCTGCCCCCACCGGGGATTCTTCTATACCCTGTCCAAGAACAAGAACTATGTGGTCACCGGCGACATCGGCTGCTATACCCTGGGCTGCGCCGCCCCGCTGAACTGCATGGACTCCGTGGTGTGCATGGGCGCGGGCTTCTCCGCCGGCATGGGCATCGCCAAGAGCTTTGAAAAAGAGGGCGTCACCGGCAAGGTGGTGTTCGGCGTGGTGGGCGATTCCACCTTCTTCCACAGCGGCATGACCGGCGCGGCGGAGATCGTGTACAACAAGGGGCGCATGATCCCCTGCGTGCTGGATAACCGCATCACCGGCATGACCGGCCACCAGGACAACCCCGGCACCGGCTATACCCTCCAGGGGGACCCCACCGCACTTCTCAGCGTGGAAAAAATCCTTACGGCCCTGGGCTTTGCCCCGGTGCTGACGGTGGATCCCCAGGACCTGAAGGCCATGAAGGCCGCCGTGGACCAGGCCGTGGCCGCCCTGGACGCCGGGCAGCAGCCCGCCATCGTCACCCGCCGTCCCTGCCTGCTGATCAAGCGGGATAAGTTCCGGAAGGGCATGTGCCGCGTCAATGCCGACAAGTGCCGCAGCTGCCGCAGCTGCCTGAAGGTGGGCTGCCCGGCCATCTCCCTGGAAAACGGCAAGGCCGTCATTGACCGCACCCAGTGCGTGGGCTGCACCGTGTGCGCCCAGGTCTGCCCCTTCGACGCCATCGAAAAGGAGGAAAAGTAACATGTCCAACGTGAAAAGTGCGCTGCTGGTGGGCGTGGGCGGTCAGGGCGCCATCCTGATCTCCAAGATCATGTCCAACGGCTTCATGCAGGCCGGGTTCGACGTGAAGCAGAGCGAGGTACACGGCATGGCCCAGCGTGGCGGCTCCGTGTCCACCCAGGTCCGCTGGGGCGACAAGGTCTACGGCCCCGTGTTCGGCAAGGGCGAGGCGGACATTATGGTGGCCCTGGAGCGGATGGAGGCCGTTCGCTACGCCGAGTTCCTGAAGCCCGACGGCGTGGCCGTCATCAATGACTATGCCATCAAATCCACCACCATTGCCTCCGGGGCCGAGACGTATCCGGACGGCTGCATCGAGGCCATGGAAAAGGTGTTCCGTACCATCGCCGTCCCCGCCAGCGAGATCGCCCTGGACCTGGGCAACGCCAGGTGCATGAACGTGGTGCTGTTCGGCGCCATGTGCGACAGCCTGGGCTGTCCCCAGATCGGCTGGGAGCAGGTGGTGGCCGACACCGTGCCGGAAAAGGTACGGGAGTTGAACATCCGGGCCTTCCGGGCCGGCCGCGAGGCCGCCCAGAGGTGCCGCTGATCCCCGGAAACAGACAAAAAAATCCCCGGTGCCAGGCACCGGGGATTTTTTCAGACTGATGTAATTAGTCAGCAGGATTGATAGCGCCGTTGGGGCAGGTATCACTGCAGGTACCGCAGTCCAGGCAAGCGTTGGCATCGATCACATAACGATCGTCACCCTGGGAAATAGCACCCACGGGACAGACGTCAGCGCAAGCGCCGCAGCTGACACAAGCAGAGCCGATCTGATAAGCCATAGTAGCACCTCCATTCAGATTATGGCATTATTGTATCATGAAAATCCGAAAATGCAACCCCCTGTCCGGATGAAATATCTGTAAACTTTCATTTTTCGTGGCGGTTCACAGTCCCGGGGGCCGGGATGGCCTTGCGTCCTGTGAAAAAGTATATTACAA
>OLQA01002242.1_pt1 | contig 15489 bp, 19 predicted proteins | sample 1673151 | NCBI WGS metagenome assembly OLQA01 (sample SAMEA3136760, study PRJEB25190) | human gut metagenome | biome: human gut; feature: human-associated habitat; material: faeces | place: Austria | collected 2013 | reverse complement strand
CGACCCGAGGGTTACACCCTAAGAGCAAACCACCCCTTTTAGGGGTGGTTCTGATTCGCGTTGTGGTGCGTTGGCGCGGTGCTATGCGGCCAACGACTTGCGGACCATACCCTTGGGATCTTTGAGGAGTAGGTAAAGCGCCCAGGCGATGAGGCCGGTCGTCACGATAACGAGACCCAACAGGGCGTCATCAATCATCGCGGCGTGGTCGGCGATCTCGATAAAGGCTTCGCCCTCAAGAAGGCTGGCAATGCCGTCTACCGTCCACATAAGGCCCGCACCCCAGTACATGAGGGCAAGGACGCCGATTTTCATCTGGCTGTTGGGGCCGGCAACATACCACGCGATGGTGGCGATGGCGGCGGCAAGAAGCGTGATGATGAGCGTCATATTAGGCCTCGGTTGCAACCGCGTGTGCGGAGCGCTTGACCACGGCGTCTGCCACGACGGTGACGATGGCCCAGCATACGGTGACCATGACGCACATGCCCACGCCGACGGTTGCCATCTCGTGGAGCATGGCGGAGGTATCGGCCGCGTTGTACATGGCGGTCAGGAACGGCGGGAAGGGCACGACCTCGCCATGCCAGATATGCTCGATGCACAGCAGGATAACGCCGCCCCACAGCATGTTGCACAGCCAACCGAGCTTGCGGGTCCAGCAGATGCCGGTTTCGGCAGCGTCGGTGAGCTGATTGCCGTCCTCATCGACGATACCGCGCTCCATCTCCTTTTTCTTGACGATGGAACGAACGGCAGTAACGGCAACGGCCTCGCCGCCTCCAACAACAAAACAAGCCATAAGAAGTCTCCTTAGTCTATCGATGCAATGTCGCATCGGGCTGTTTCTATTCGAAGCAGTATAGGCGAATTGCATCATGCCGCGCGTACTGCGCAAGACGTTTTACCAAACTGTCACGCTTGGCAAAAAATCGTCAACTTCGATGGTCTTGCGTGCGCGGCAGGGCGGGGCGAGCCTTTGTGCGCTCTGCGTTTTCTTGGGTGATAATGGCGAATGGGCAAAAGGGAAGATTGGGGTCTGCATGATTTTGTACTTTAGCGCCGAGGGCAACAGCCGCCATGTTGCTGAGCGCATCGCCGAGCATCTGGGTGATGTTGCCGTCTCGATTGAGGCGTTCAAAGGCGAGACCAATCCGCATATCGCTGTTGAAGAGGGCGGATGTTTGGGCTTTATCGCTCCCACGTACTGCTGGGGCCTGCCCATGCCGGCTGTCGATTTTCTCAAACGTGCAACGTTCGAGGTCCCTGCCAATGCCTATGTCTTTACCGCCACGACGTTTGGTACCACCGCTGGTCAGACCACGCGTTTTGCCGCGGATATCCTACGCGATCACGGTGTCAAGACGGCGGCGCAATACAGCGTCCAGATGCCGGATACCTGGACTCCGATGTTCGATCTTTCCGATACGGAGAAGGTGGCGGCGATTAACGCCCGGGCAGACGAGCAGATTGCTGAATGCGCGCAGATGATTGCCAATCGCGCGATGGGAAACCACGTGCGCCGTGCCGTCCCGATGTTTGCCGCCAAGCTGTACTACCGCTTTGGCCTGCCCGCATGCCAGGATACGAGCAAATTTAGCGTCGATGCGAATGCTTGCGTGGGCTGTGGCCTGTGTGCAAAGCGCTGCCCGGTCGATGCGATCAAGATGCACGACGGTGTGCCCACATGGAACAAGCTCGAGTGCGCGGCCTGTCTGCGCTGCCTGCATAGCTGCCCTAAGGGCGCAATCCAGCGCGGCCCCAAGACCCGCGCGCATGGGCAGTATCTGCACCCATAAGGATTACTGCTAAGGCTAAGGTCGATTCGCCACATAAAACTACGAGGTCATGTGCCTCAAAAACGCCTCAAGGAGTTTGCCTCCTGGAAGCGTTTCTTTTTTATGGGCTTGTTCGTGTCCGGGCCGGATGCTAGAGTGTGAAACACCCGGGGTCGAGAGACCCGCCTCCTGGTACAAAGGGCGCTTGGCGCCTTTAGGAGTTGCCGGCGGCGTTTGTGCCTGCTGCCGGATTCATTTAAGTACAACCTCATAGCGAGAGTTCTGGCGTATGCGGCTGCCGTTCTTGGCTGCTGTCTTTGCACGCCAGCTGCTGTTGCGCTTTTGGTTATTGCGTCTCACCCGGGAAGGAGCTCAATATGGGCGAGCACACCATCATCTACCAACCTCAAATCATCCGCGAGACGGCGGAGGGCCTCAATCGCCTCGACATCAGAGACGAGATGCTGAGCCGGCGCGAACTTGAACTCATGACATCCGTGGACGCGGAGTCGTGCGCTGCCGTTATACGCGGCCTGCTTTACCTGCAGCATCAGGACCCAGAAGCACCCGTGACGCTCTACATCAACAGCCCGGGCGGCGAGGTGCAAAGCGGCCTTGCGCTCTATGACGTCATGCAGGCCGTGACCTGCACCATCCGCACCGTTTGCCTGGGCATGGCGGCAAGCATGGGGGCGCTGCTGTTCATTGCAGGAGACGAGCGAGAGGTCCTGCCGCACAGTCGCGTTATGATTCATGACCCGCTTATCAGCGGCGGGGCAGGAGGCAGCGCGCTTTCCGTCAAGGCCCGCGCCGACGACCTCATGCGTATCCGCGACATCACTGCCGGCGTGATCGCACGCCATAGCGGTATGTCGCTTGAGCGTGTCTTTGAGCTTACGGCCTCCGACACCTATTTCGAGGCGAAAGAAGCCGTGGAGGCGGGCCTTGCAGATCGCATCATCACAAAGCTCTAGCGTGGGCAAAAACCCTGTATTACCTACATCTACCAGCGCGAACACATCGCGCAGAAAGCGAGTAATCATGATCGCTAAAACCATGAATCCTCGCGCCGCCTATGCGGGCGAGCTTCTCCTCACATCCGAGCGCACCGAGAGCATGGACTCATGGGCAACCGGGCTCAACAACAACGTCCTCGTGCTGGGCTGCTCCGGCGCGGGCAAGACGCGCAACTTCCTCAAACCGAACCTGCTGCAGTGCCACGGGTCCTATGTTGTGCTTGACTCCAAGGGTCGTCTCTTTCACGAAATGGCGCCGTATCTGAGCGACCACGGCTATACGGTCGACTGCCTCGACTTCACCACGATGGAAGGGACGGTTGGCTACGATCCGCTTCATCATGTGCGTTGGCGGCGGGGCCGTCCGCTTGCGCAGGACATCATTGGCATTGCGAGTGCGCTCTTTCCCCGCGACGAGATGGGTGACGACCCGTTTTGGGCGAGTGCGGCCGCCAATTACGTTGCAAGCTACATCGCCTACGTTTTTGAGGCACTGCCCGATCGCGAATGGAACATGGCCTCGGTAGTGAGTGTTTTCGAACAGGCCTGCGAGGGCAACATCGAGCAGCTGTTTTGCGACCTTCGCCGGCAGGACCCGGAAAGCTACGCCGTCTCGCTCTTTCGCCGGGCGCGGAGTACGGCTCGGGCCGAGAAGATGCATTCGAGCATCATGGGCATTATCGCCGCGAACCTGATGCCGCTTACATTTGACGGAGCGCTCGCATCGTTTCGCAAGCCCGAGCAGATTGACTTTCGCGACCTGGGGCGCGAGCGTCGCGTGCTCTTTGTGACGATGGACGACATGGATCGCAGCCTGGCCCCGCTCACGAGTCTGTTTATACGCCAGGCGTTTTCGAGCCTGTGCGACTTCGCGGACGCCTCATGTGAGGGAGGTCGCCTGCCCATACCCGTGCGATTCATGCTCGACGATTTCGCAAACCTGACGCTGCCCGGCTTTGACGACGTACTTTCCGTCATTCGTAGCCGCGAGATCAGCTGCACTGCCATCTGCCAGACGGTGAGCCAGCTCGAGGCCCGCTATGGCGAGGATCAGGCAAACTCGATCATCGGCAACTGCGACCGTCACCTTGTACTGGGATTCCAGGACGAGCGAACGGCTCGCTACTTTGCCCTGCGCGCCAACAAGACGCCCCCGACGCTGCTTGAGACTCCGGCAGGAAGATGGTGGCTGTTCGAGCGCGGCCAGCGCGGTGTGTGCGAGCCTGCTTACGAACTTGAACAGCACCCGGGCTATGCCGAGTTTGCTGGTGAGGAAGAAGCGCCTGAGTTTGTACCGGACATATGCGAGGAGGACCTTTGGTCCGAGATGCTTTTTGAAGTCGAGCCGTTTGGAGACGGCTCGGGTGTGGCTGCCTAAAGGAAGGGGAGACGATGGACAAAACGATGAACAAGACGAGCGAACGCCTGAGCTTGAGCGAACGCATTGCGCGTGCCAGCGCCATTCGTGACCAAGCGGCGACGGTGCAGCCAGAGCGCGAGCTTATTGACGCCGAGCGCAGAAGCGCGTTTGGTCCCTGTTATATCTACCGCGCGCATGCCGACGAGCTCTTACAGATTGTGGGACAGATCTCTGACGCGTTGCCGAGCCGCGCCTCCTTTTTGGCGCGCACGGACCCGATGGAGGCCGCGCGTCCCGAGAATCACTCGGTCGCAGCGTATGCCGAAGTGGAAAACCCCGCCGTCGCCTTTGTGTGGGAGCTGCGCCACAACCCCGAGGGTGCCCTTGCGACCTTGCCGGACCGCAGCTACAGCAAGGTGCTCGATGCCACGGATGTACTCAAGGAGCTGTGGGAGGATAAACCCGCAGTCAACGCAGTCAACGAGCTGGAGCTCGCGAAGGCCTTGATCACACAGATCGTGCTGCTCGACGACAACCTGTGCGAGCAGGTGCTTACCCGCGCAAACATCATGGCGAGGGAGTGCTCAACCGCCGTGGCCCCGTACCTGCGGCCCCAAAGTTGATGATTTTCCGCTGGGCTATTTGCGCGTGTCAACGCTAGAATCGAATGGATTGTTTCGAGACTAGGGGAGAAGCACGTGGCCCAGGACTTTTTCGACCTGCTGTACAACGGCTATACCGGCGAGTACCAGCTAATGAGCTCGCTGTATCGTAACGGCTTGGACGCACTGCGCCCGCCTGCAGACATGGGCGTCGACGTGGTGTCGCTCAACCTTAAACAAAGGCTCGAGCAGCCCGATGTGCCCGCCGAGATGTTCTATTTCCAGGTGAAGACTGCCGTTACCAACGTGAGTGAGAATGCAGATCGTCCCGGTGCGTTTGCTGTGGTGGAGTTCAAGCTCAAGGCGACCGAGGTCAATCTGCTGAGCTGCTCGGGCGACCGCGCCTTGTTCTGCTATGTGTACAACAGCGAGGCCGGTGCGCTTACAGATGCGTTTGAGACACCGTTTATCTGCTTTTGGCTCGATGGCTGCCTGCTGGCAAAGCTTGAGCGCCAGGGTGCCTTTTATTGCAAGGAGGGCGAGTCCAAGCTGACGCTGACGTGCCAGCTGCGCAAACCCGCGCATGAGTTTGGCCACTGGTATGCGCTTGTGGTGGACAAGGACGGCAACAAGCTCGAGGACGGTTACCTGGGCGTTGTGGGCGGCGAGGGAAACCCGGCGAATGATGGTACCGATCACTATAGCGTGGGCGGCTATCTAAAGTACGCGCGGCGAGGCTAGGTGCCGCGGACGTGATGGGTTTTATGTGCTAGCGCGTGGGTTGCATATCGTTTGTGGCAAATCTTGCAAAGTAGGATTGCAAGAAATCAAGAATCTAGCAAAATAACTTTGCAAGATTGGGGGCGCTTTAGAGTGGTTCTCGCTTTCCGGGGCGTATATCCGTTGTTGCTTTTCGACTGTGAGACCGTCGTCACCCTGGCGGTGAGCGTTGAGCTTTCCGACGTTCCGGCCGTGACAGCCTCCGAGGACGCCGAGATGCTGGGTGTGAGCACCGCGCGCGTGGCGCAGCTTTGCCGCGACGGAAGTCTGAACAGCTGGAGGGTCGGCAGCGCCCGCACGGTTTCGCGCGACTCCATCGGGTGCCGCCTTATTGCCAAGTCCGGGGCGGGAAGGCCACGCAGAGCCTCCGCCGAAGCGTAAAAATGAGGCTTACGAGTCGATGCAGACCTTACGAGAAGAACGGAGTGGTATATGATAGAAATCGAAAGTACCGGGGGCACTTCTAGCGGCTACGCAAGTGGAAATCCCCCGGTCGTATCTTCTCCACGCTTCAAATCGAATAAAGAGATTCTGGCGACACTTGCGAGGGAGGGGTTTCTCGATGCAGGCGCCCCCCGAGGCTCTGTACGTACTCGATCATGTGAGCTACCAGCACCTGCTTCCATACATTAAGGCCCTCGACTCCTTGCCTTCATGGGAGCAAAAGACCATGAAGGGTCGTCCCTTCGTCTGAAACGGGACACTTATAGTTAGCTGTCGATCTCTTCCTTTGCGATGGTAGATTTCTCCGGCGCTTGGGAAATCAGTTGACGTGTTCGCGACTTAATACTGCGAGAAAAGGCGCTTTTAGCTATGTTGGACGCAGTCGGCATCGGCGTCGACCCTGACAGCGCAAGCATCTTCGGGATGGGACGCGGATTTCGTCTAGAGCCCCAGTTCAGCAATCAGCTTCTTCATTACGATAGCCCACTTGAGCTGCTCCGATATGAATTCCGACCAGGCGCCCTCGTTGCCCTTGATTTTGCAACCGTCCTTGTAGAAGCGAAGCCCTGATGACTTCTTGGCCTCAAAAGGCGTGGCTGCGAGGCCGAGTCGTTCTTCAAACAACTTGATGTTGTAGATAGCCTTGTGGCCGATTTCCTTGTCGTCGGGTACGTAAAACTCAATGCCAATCCGACCGTGCTGCGTATCTATAAGCAGCGCGATGTGATAGGCGGGCGTACCGCAGCGCAATGTGCTCCAATGATTCTTTGAGGGTTTCTGCGGGTTGAACATCTTCAAAAATTCGGGCGTTGCCTGGGCTATCTCGCGATACTTGGTCCAGTACGACAATTTGACGCGCTGGGTCTCGGAGAGACCCTCGCTGAGCTTGATGGCTTTCGTCCACTCGTTCGGCTGCTCGACTACGCTGAAACGCGGTGCCGGCAGGGAGTCTCCGATGGACCACAGTTCCATCTCCACTAGGAAGAACCCGAAATCGCTATCGGTGTGCTGGTTAAGCCACTCGATAGCTTGGCGGTGCTCGTCGCGGGCATGGGCTACCACCCATATGACGACCTCAGCGCCCTTGCCAGCGGCGTAAGTAATAACTTTGCCTAGGTGGTCGTGGTTGGTGTCGTCGAGCTGGTTCTCGATGATTACCTTGCGCCCGGTGCCGGCTTCCTGCGCATAGATGTCCACGTTGAACGAGCCCACCGACGACTCGGTCTCTATAAGCTCGAGTTCAATGCCTATAGCAGAGCTCAGTATGGCAAGATTGGGCTCTTCGGAGAGCCACTTGGTGAAGTCGAGTGCCTCGTGCGGCCACACGTCGCGCAGCTCAACTTTCTTTAGCTTGTCGAGATTGTATTCCATCGTTCTCCTATCGATAGCTATCGTCTACGAACGTTGTTTTTCAAGAGGCTAACCGACAGCCTGCCTTCTATAAGCAGCTTATGGATAAGGTTCTTGCCGTGGTCTTTGTTGTCCAGTGTGAGGCCGTAAGCCGTAAGCAGGCGAATCACCTTTTCCATCATTTCTTTTCTGGCGCAATTCTCATCCTGCATGCAGCCGCCCGGTAGCTTATGGGGCCTGAAATAAAAAACGAGGCGCGTATCCCCCTCATACAACTTTACGGAGTCGAATATAGCTTGGAAGTATGAGTAGTCTGCTTCACCGAGGGAGTGACCGTAGAATTTGATCATCTTGGTTCCATCAGCCATGGGAACGCCGGGGGTTGGAACATGAACGAGTTTTCCAACGTTAGGGAGATCGAGTGCCATGAGTCTGTAGGTTTTGGTGAATGGAAGAGCCATGGGGTTGTCCATCCTATCCGTTCCATCGATTCCGAAGACAATCTCTCCACCAAGCCTTCCGTGGATATTGACGTACTCCGTATCATGTTCGTCGGAACGAAATTGGTTGATAACTCTTGTATAGTTGAAGCTGAGGATGCTTTCTTTCACGTCGTATTCATCGTTTGAAGGCCTTTGGTCAAGGATGATTTCCGACATCAATTCGCCGACCTTTTCCTTGTAATCCTTCGAAGTCTCGACTTCATGCGAAAGATATCTATCGAAGTCTGATTCCAGCTTGGCCAGGTCATCACGTGTTATCTGGAGCAGGTTCTCTGAGTTCCAGGGCCCATGGTGCTGATAACGCATTTCTAAAAACAGGGCTACAGAATCTTCCACTTTGTCAGTGTCGTAGGTTCTTGTTGGATTTGCCAATTTATACAGGGTCTTCTCGAACTCCGACTTTGGGCTCTTACCTTCTCTATTTTTTGGAGCAATCCAGTCTGCGATAGTTCCCTCTATGTCGCACCAATTTGCGTCCCCCATCGAAGAGAGAATTACATCCCAAATGGTTTTAGTGAAAAGCATGTCCTCTGCGATTTGTCCATGGTCGGCTTTTTCAAAATCGACAGTTCGGGCCTTGACAAAGTTCGAGAAACTCGACGCAAGCCCACATTCCAAGTCAAACCCGTTGCCTATTACAATGAGCTGATGCCAGCTTGTCCTGAAGACCGGGGGCTTAACTATCATGGAATCATAATCTGGGATCACTGAGGGCATTTTGGACAAGATACTCGTGGCGTTCAAACCTTTGAAGGCATCCATTATTTCATCGGAAAGACCAGAAGAAGCATCGTTCAAAACGAATAATCCTTTCTACTTGGCGGAACAATCCAAAATCGAACGCTTCCAATCGCGAATTGCATGCTCGAGTGGGCCGTTTCCCCTCGAGAGCGCAACATCCCAGTGCTCGCAGTTCAACGGGAAAAGACGAGGCTCTTCTCCACGCACGGACGAAGCGTGGCGGTGCTCACAGTCTGCGACTGACGGATGGCGTCGGCCTTGCCAGGCCATGTGAACGCATAGCGCTCCTGGCCCTCGTCCACATCATCGCCAAGCGGTAAGCGCAGCTTTTCAAAATCAATGCCCCCTTCGGAAAAGGCTTCAGGCATCAACTTCTTCAACTGTATCAATCGTGTGCTCACCAGGTCTTCCGATGCTAATGTCATCTTTTCTATCTCACGCATAGTTGCCTTCCTTAAAACTAAGCTCCGAAAACCTTCGCGATATATGGCAAAACCGCAATGATAATGTCAGGCCCCTTGTCCCCAAGCCACTGGATCAACTTCTGAAGCTTTTCTTTCCTTTTCCGGTCATCCTTTGCTGAAAGGTCTGCAAGTAAACCCTTAAGCAGCGTCTTCTCCTCATCCGTCAAATCATCATCAGCAATCTTGTCGATGCGCTCGTTGATGATTTCCCAGGAGATTTCAACAGTGCTGCTTGCTGCAGCGGTGCTGTTCGCACTGAGGTTGTAGGTCGCTCCTTGAGCCTCGGCTATCCTTACGCTCATCATTTTCTCGTCACGGAAATGCTTCAGTTTATCGATGCGCAAGCGAGTCTGCTCTTCGCTGAGGTCAGTGCCGCTGAAACCATAGGATACTAAGCCGTCGGTATACGATTCATAGCCCTGCTCATTCGCATAGACGTAGTCGATTGAGCTGTATACAGCTTTGAGTTTGTCGCCTTTCACGTCCCCTTCTAGAGCTTGCTCCAGTCTCCTGATATGCTGCGTTATAGTTGCGCAGAATGCGGCACCGAACGCTTTGTTGTCTGAGTCTTCCCGCTTTAGGCGCAACTTCTGGAGAATCGTCCCTAGGTCGCATTTCGAGTAACGAAATGAGCTTGAGGAATTGATGTATGCGAAAGCCTCGGGGTTAGTGTAGTCGAGGTCGAAGACCTGCATGATTTCACGGCAGAGCGCATCAACATCCTCATCCGCATCACCACTCAAAAGGCGCGCCGCTCGCAAAATATACTCATCTAGAACGGCCATTGCAGATCTCCTTTATCTCATCGGCGACCGCCTTCAGGCGTCGCTCCTCTTCCTGCATTTCCATCCTCAGCTTTGCGGACTCGTTGAGCGTTATGTCCTTCGACCGCCGTTGCTCCTTCAGCCGCTTGACGGAGGCTCCCAACTCATCATAGCGCGACGTGAGGACAATCAGTTTCTCCCGGTCTCGGGCGGGGCATGCGGGGTAGAACCCCAGGCCGCCGATCGCGCGGGACAGCGCCACGGCGCGCGACAGGTCGAGCAGGTACTCCCAGAGATCGCTCCGCGAGAGCCGCCCGAAGGCCAGCGCGCCCAGGAAGTCCGCGTGAGGGCGACCGATACGCACGCGCAGCCGCCCGCCTCAATCAGGAGCGCCGTCGGGTTCGGGAAGCACTTGTGCACGAGCTCCGCAGCCTCCGCCACAGCCATGGTCTCGGCTGCCATCTCACAGCGAAGGAAGACAATGCTCTGCACGTTGTGCTCGTCGTCCTCGTACGGTGGGATGCGCGTCGTGGACTTCTGGACCGTGGCGAAGTGCTCGAGGCACGCGACCTTGTCGAGCCTCTTCTGTTCGATCTTGGTGAGCACGGCCTGCTTCACAAGAACCGTCTTGGGGATGCGGCGGCCTCCTGCGAGCGCCGCGTCGGGCAGGCGCGGGATCCCGTTCCAGTTGACGCCGCTCATCGCAGCACCGCGAAACATACCAGCGAGTAGTCGTTGAAGCCCATGACGGTGCCGCTGCCGACCTCGCCCAGGCTGAACAGGCTCTCGATCCCCTTGTCCTGCTGCGTACCGGTGATAGCTGCCACCACGTCGTCGAGCAGGTCGGTGTAGGCTTCCATCCTCGTCCCGTCGCGGGTCTCGCGGTTGAGCTCGCGCCACAGCTCGGCGATGGGCTCGGGATGCCCAGAGCAGACGGCGCGCATGATGCCGAGCGCCGGCTTGGGCTGCGTGTACTTCGTCATGACCTCGCCGTCGGCCGACACGTACACCACGTAGTACGGGAAGACGGGATTCGTGTCCCTGAGGTCGTTTGCCTCGTCGTTCTGCTTGAGGCAGAAGACCACGCCAGGCTTAACGTCGCCGCGAAGCTCGTCGGGGATGGGGGTCACGGCGTGGAGGCCCGCCGGCGAGTTCTCCAGCGCGCCGGGATGCTCCTTCGCGTAGCGTTGGAGCTCCACGTGGAAGTCGTCGAAGGCGAAGTCCGTGATGGAGATGCCGCCCGAGATGTCCTCGAGGTCGAGCACCTCGCTTTTAAGCTGATGGAGCTGCTGGCGGCGGTACTTGAGGTCGTTCATCTCGCCGTTGCCCTTGGCCTCCAGCACGTTTTCCTCGCCGGTGGCCGACGCGTGAAGGAGCGCCATGCGCCCCTTCACGCGGCCCTCGAGCTGGATGTATTCGTCGAGCGCGAGGGCCGGCCAGAAGTTGACCAGCTGGATCTGCGCGTTCTTGGAGCCCAGGCGGTCGATGCGCCCGAAGCGCTGGGTGATGGGCACGGGGTTCCAGTGGATGTCGTAGTTCACCAGGCAGTCGCAGTCCTGCAAGTTCTGGCCCTCGGAGATGCAGTCCGTCGCGAAGACGACGTCAATCTCGCCGATCGCCCTCTGACTCTCCGGCAGCTCCTTGGAGACGGGAGAGAACCTCGCGAGGATGTTTTCGAAGGTGGTCCTGGGGAGCTTCAGCGAGTAGGTCCGGTTGGAGCTGCCCGCCATCTCGGCGCACTCGATGCCGAGCTCGCGCTTCAGCCAGGGTGCCAGCTGCTCGAAGAGGTACGCCGTCGTGTCGGCGAAGGCGCTGAACACCAGCACCTTGCGGTTGTCGGGGTTGTACGGCTCGCTAACCTTGCCCGCGATGAAGTCACGCAGCATCGCGAGCTTGGCGTCGCGCTCGGGCGTCACCGCATCGGCGTAGGTTAGCAGGGCCCGGAGAACCCGTATGTCGAAGTCGAGGTCCTGGCCCAGGCACAGGGCGTCGATGTCCCGCAGGTCGACGCGCACCTTGCCGCCGGCCTCGAACTCCTCGGCATCGTCGTCGTCGAATCCGTCCTCGAGGCCCTCGGTGCCGTATGCGACCCCCGACGCGTCGGCGTCGAGCCTCGCGCGCAGGTCGACGCAGCCGTCAAGGATGCGGCGCAGCGTGATGCGGAAGCTGTTCACGGAGGACTCCATGCGCTTGAGGACGTTAATTCACATGAGGTTCGCCACCGCCGTCGTGCGGTGGACCTGGCTCTCGAAGTCCTTGCCCCACGTGTCCCCGTAGCGGTCCTCGTACTTGCGCCGCTGGTCGGTGCGCACGTAGGAGAGCACCTGGTACTGGGCGAACGTGAGCTGGGCGATCATGTCGTTGGGCTCGGCGATCGGCGGCAGCTCGCCTTCCAGGTCGATAGGCGTCTGGAACGACAGGGGCGGCCGGTGGGCTGGGAAGGTCCCGCTCGCGGCGCCGTAGTACTTCGTGATGTGCTTGCGGCTGAGCGCGATGGTCAGCACGTCGAAGAGCTTGAAGTGGTCGGCGTTCACCGCGTTAACGAAGCTCTCGGTCGTGCGCTCGGAGTCGGAGAGCTTGCTCCACTCGTTGAACCTCTGCTGGGCGAGGCGCGTCACGTGGGTGATCGACGGGATGCCGTCAGTCTGGCCGAGGTACGCATCGTCTCCCTCGGTGATGAGCTCGATCTGGTTGCGCAGGTCGAGCAGACGGTTGTTCACCGGGGTGGCGGAGAGCATGAGCACCTTCGTGCGCTGGCCCGACTCGATGACGCCCTCGATGAGGCGCGTGTAGCGGTCGGTCTTTTCCGCGTCGGTGCTCTTGTTCCTGAAGCTGTGGCTCTCGTCGATGACGAGAAGGTCGAAGTGTCCCCAGCGCAGATGCTCGAGGTCCACCTCGCCGCTCATGCTGTGGTAGCGCGACAGGTCGGTATGGTTGAGCACCGTGTAGCTGAAGCGGTCGTCCGCCAGCGGGTTGCGGTCGTCGTTGTCCTGGGTCCACAGTGTCCAGTTGTTCCGCAGGCGCTTTGGGCACAGCACGAGGATACGGTCGTTGCGCTCCTGGTAGTACTTCATGACGGTGAGCGCCTCGTAGGTCTTGCCCAGGCCCACAGAGTCGGCGATGATGCAGCCTTTGTATTTCTCCAGCTTGCGAATGGCGCCCACGACGGCGTCCTTCTGGAAGTCGTAGAGCTTGTTCCAGACCACGGACTCCTCGAACTCGAGGCCGGGGCGGATGCCGTTGTCTTCGTCGTCCTCCATGAAGTCGCGGAACAGGTGGTACAGGGTCAGGAAGTAGATGAACTCGGGCTGGTTCTCGCGGTAGAGCGTCTCGACCTGGGCTGTCACCCGCGCGGTGACCTCCTCGATCATTGCGGGGTTGTCCCAGACCGACTCGAACATCATCTTGAGGCCAATAGCCTCTGTAGCGTTCTCGAAATGGCTCACGCAGGTCACGGTTCCCGCCCGACGCTCGTAGCCGAGACCCCCTGGGTGAAGTTCGCGGCGGCGCCCACGAAGGCGTGGTCGTCGCCGGAGGGGTTCTCCACCACGTAGGTACCGCCCGGCTGAATGGCGCCGGATGTCTTGGCGGACTTGAAGACACCCTTCTCGCGGATCCACTCGGCGCATTCGCGGGCGAGCGCGTGCTGGTTAAGGTTGTTGCGCAACGTGAGCTCGAGTCCCGAGCCGCCGACGCCGACCTCGCGCGCGGCGGGCGACCTCGAACTCGCACGGCTCCTTAGAGTCGGCCATACGCTTGATGAAGGTAGGCTCGCTGAACAGGAGCGAACCTCGTCGACTCTGGAGAGCTCCTCCTTGAGCTCCCCGTAAGCGAACACGGTGAAATATGAGCTGATTATCGACAGCCTCGCGCCGTCGTCGATGGATTCGCCGAGGGCGTCTCCCAGGCGCTCCGCGCCGACGTTGCTTAGCGACTTCACGCCTCTATGCCCCCTTCTTCGTGAGCTCTTCGATCATGCACGTGCGCACGAAGGCGGAGAAGCTCATGCCCCGCAGGGCCGCCTCCTTCTTCGCGGCATCGCGCAGGGTGTTGGGGATGCGCAGGGTCACGGAGACCTGATCGCCGTTCACCAGGAAGCTCCTGATCTCGGTCTCGTCGGGATTGCTCTTGATGAGCTTCTTGTAGCTGTCAGGCATTTGCGCTCCCATCGCTCGAAATGCAATACAAATGCGTTTGCAGCATTATGGCGTGGCAGCGTGGAGTGGTGCTGTGAATACAGGGGTCCGACGTTGCGGCTTTATGTAGGACGAGCAGGCAGCTAGGAACTGGGCTCTGGGGCGCAAATTCTGGGAGGTTCAGATCTGAAATAGATGACGGGAGCAATTAGCCAGGGGCTATTGTTTCGTCCCGTTGAACTGTCGAAAAGCGCTGCGAATTGTATAGCCGGCTGCTAGGGCCCGGGTTGAAAAATGCCCTCAACGGCCCTATTGTTTCCGCCCTCGCCCTACATCCTGGCCTCTACAGCCTCAACCAGAAACGCGGTGGCGCCAGCTCCGCAGGGGTCATCGTAATAGGACACAAACCGTGGGTCGACAAGGTATCCCTTAACAAGCCCCAGGTAAGTCTCGTCTTCGGGTCCACTTCCCCAGTGGAGGCCCACCCACCGGCGATGCATTTCTACCAACTTCTTCGCCTCGGGGCCGCGTGGGTCGCCCTCTGCCATAGCAATCGAGAGCTGGCCCAGAATCGCATGCTCAAGTTCCTCCATGTCATTCCACACTGCCGGATCCATATCCAAGATCCGCTCGTTGGCAGCATCGATCGCGTCATCCCCGTAAAGCCCGCGGGCTTCCTCGCCATAACGCTCCTCGTTCTCGCGCACCGCGCGCCACCGCTCCAGCTGCGGCAACACAGCGCCCATGAGCGACACTGCCTCGTCAAGTGTCATGCCCGTATTCTCTGCCAGGCGCGGGGCACAATCCTCAATCATGGCTTCCATTGTGGTCTCGTACGTGTATTCTCCGTGCTCATAGCACCACTTGCAGTAATGGTCGGTCTTCTTGCCGCTCGCATCGGTGCCGTAATCATCGGGGGTGAGGTACATGCCGCAGCTCTCGCAATAATGCTCGGGCATCTCCAAAAGGTGCGACAGCGGCTCGCCGGTGACGGCGGCGATGAGCTTCATCATGTCGATTCCGGGCGTAACCTCCCCGCGTTCCCAGCGGCTCACGGCCTGGCGCGTCACAAAGAGCTTTGCCGCAAGCTGCTGCTGCGTAAGGTTATGCGCTCGACGTACGGCAATGAGGTTCTCGGCAAAGGCCATAGTGGCTCTCCTTCCAGCGGGTTTCTTGATAGTGCAAGCTTAAGCGGCACAGGCAGCCAATCCAAGCGACCGTTTGTTGCGCGGGGCAAGTTGGCCTATAGCTGGGCAAAACCTCTCGGTCCCGTCGCGCGGCTTTGATACGATGGGACAAGCTCGAAAGGATCCATCATGCGCGTTATCGACCTTACCCATACCATCACCCAGGACATGCCGGTCTATCCGGGCTCGGCCACGCCTCGGCTTGCACTTGCCGGCACGTACGAGAAGGACGGCTTCAAAGAGACGCTACTGCAGATGTCCTCCCATACCGGCACGCACATGGATGCACCCAACCATCACATCCCCGGCAGCGACTATACAATCGAAAAAGTTCCGGCAGATCGTCTTTTTGGCCGCGGTGTCA
>OLQA01002240.1_pt1 | contig 15491 bp, 10 predicted proteins | sample 1673151 | NCBI WGS metagenome assembly OLQA01 (sample SAMEA3136760, study PRJEB25190) | human gut metagenome | biome: human gut; feature: human-associated habitat; material: faeces | place: Austria | collected 2013 | reverse complement strand
CAGACTGATGCGCTGCGCCGTTTTCTTGCCGATGCCCGGCGCGCGGGACAGCGCTGCGGCATCCCCGGTGAGGATGGCCAGGCGCAGATCCGCCAGCGGCATGCTGCCCAGCACGCCCAGCGCGCTCCTTGGGCCGATGCCGCTTACGGAGGTCAGGCGCTTGAACATGTCGCGCTCCTCCTTCTGGCAAAAGCCGAAGAATACCTCCCCAAGGAGATCAACTGCCCCAAGTGCGACGGCCCCAACGATTTCCATAACGACGTCTGCCGGTTCTGCGGGGCAAAGCTCAAAAAGGCCGAATACTATAACAGGGCCCGCAATATGGCCCTGGGTATTGAGGACGACGAGGATTCTACTGGAGAGCTGGATGACGAGGAGCGTCGTTCTTTCCTCGCGCAATATATCATCAGCTTCCTTATTCCTCTCGTTGGCTGGATCATGGGAGGCATCTTTCTCACACGAAACGACTCCGAGGAGCATGATGCGGGCATCATCTGCATCATGCTTGGTATCGCCTCCGGCGTCCTTGTCGTCCTTCTTTACTTCTACATCATAGGAAGCGCTATCAATACGATTTAAGACAAAAACGCCCCCGATGGAACTGGTATTCCCTCGGGGTCTTGTAATCAATATGCTGAGCATTCTACCGTCGAGTATTAAGCTGCCGAGCATTCCACCGGCCACCATCACCCGCGCAGAACGTCGTCCATCATGGCATACCGAACCGCGTCTATCGAGTGATCGTTCCCATCCGGTATGTCGTCAATCCAGGTGCCATCCCTATCCCGCAGATACTCCTTGCAGGTAAACTCCGCATACGTCAGCGGACACCGCTCCGCATCGATGTAGATCTCCCGCAGGTTCTCGCTTGTTTCGGCAATGGCAAGCTGAATGGCAGTTTCAAAAACATAAAGCATGTGCGGCTCGGAATCGGCGGGAAGGAGTGAATCCGCGGCATCAAACTGTCCGTTGAACATATTAACAACAAGCTCCATCAATAAGCCGTTCTTTGTTCGAAAAACGTTGAAGAAGGAACCGTTTGAAACATCCGCAAGCCTGCAAATATCCGATACGGTTGTTTTATGGTAGCCTTTTTCAATAAAAAGCTTTATTCCCGCGGAAATGGTCCGCCGCCTTACTTCCTGACTGTCGTAGCGTCTTGTCATGATAAACCCTTTTAAACAAATAAACAAAAACTTTTGTAGAGTTGAGAATAATTCGAAATTAGTTCACACTCTATTTTCGAGTATTATAATAACAGATTAACCGCCGAATGTCAACAGCATCAGTCGCTTTTTCGGTAAAAAGGACGGTATGCGCAGAGTTTGTCTCAGAATAATGCGGCTGCCACTTGCGATTTTCGGCGTAAGATGATAAAGTATTATAATGAGAGGAGAATTCATGCCATGCGTGAAACACGCAGGGGCACCTCTTGAAAATGCGACTTTTGACGAGGAAAATATGGAAAGTATCAGTGAATTTGCGGAACAAATTATTTCCTGCGGTGCGCACAGGATCGTGCTCAGCGGTCCGCGCGGGGAAAAACGATACAAGAAGAGCACGTTTTCACTTGTAAACGGCCAATATTTCATTGAAAGGCTGACAGAGAAGCAGGCGTTCCATGAGTATTGCGAAAAAAACGAGGCTGCGATGCGCATATGTTCCGATTTTGAGGGATATACGCAGGTTAATGCGTGGAACGGCGAGCGCGAATTTACGGCAAAGCTGACAAAAAAGGGCAATCTGCTGACCGGCAGCCGCGCCTGTACTGCAGCTCCGAAGGCGGTTGAATCGCAAAACCGAAAGAAAAAATACATCCTTGCGGAGGGCACTGTCATCCCCCCGCTGGCAGACATGGGCGTTATGACAAGTAACGGTGCGGTACACAAGGCTATGTACGATAAGTTCAAACAGATAAACAGATTTTTGGAATTCATCGACGAAATTGTAAAAGATGAGATTGTTGACGGAGAAAATAATGACGCAGAGAAGAAACCGATGAGAATTATCGATTTCGGGTGCGGAAAGTCATACCTCACGTTCATCGTGTATTATTATTTCACTTTTATTCGCAAAATCCCCGTACAAATGACAGGAGTCGATTTGAAGGAGGATGTTATCGATTTCTGCACAAAGCTTGCAGAAAAATACGGTTATTCGAATTTGCATTTTCAAGCGGGAGATATAGCGGACTGCGCTGCGGATGAGACAATCGATATGGTGATAACGCTTCACGCATGTGACACAGCGACGGATTATGCACTGTATAATGCAGTGAAGCGAGGTGCAAAGTACATTCTTTCGGTGCCTTGCTGCCAGCATGAACTGGCGGGAAAGGCTGATTATGCTGCATTGCCTATATTTGACGATAACGGGATACTGCGGGAGCGTGTTTCGGCATTGATAACGGACTCGATACGGCAAAAGCTTCTGACGGCATGCGGATACAGGACGGGATTGATGGAATTTGTTGACCTTTCGCACACGCCGAAGAACCTTTTGCTTCGCGCAAAAAAAACGAACTTGCCCGAACGTACCCGCCGCAGCGCATTAAAAACGGCTGAGGATACGCTCGAAGTTTTAAAGACGGGGCAAAAACTGCATGAACTTTTGAAAAAGGACGGTTACTTTGACTGAACGGTTTCAGACTCGGTTGAGGAACAAAAATGCAGAAAAGTATACAGGCACTGAAAAAAGCACAAAGCCCGAGGTGAAAACGAATGAGTAACAGCATCATGCGCAAGATTGCGAAATTTATCGTGGAAAAGCATATAATTATTATGCTTCTGTTCGTTGTGCTCGTTATATACAGCGCGCTTTCAATAAGCAAGGTTCGCGTGAATGAAGATATAACGGCACTGCTGCCGCCGAAAACGGCGACGAGGCGGGGCCTTACCGTCATGGAAAATGAGTTCACGGCTTTTGCTTCGGCAAATGTCATGGTTTCCAACATTACATATGAGAAAGCCGCAGAACTTGCCGAGAACCTGCGTGAAATTGAAAATGTTGCAACTGTTTCTTTTGATGATTCGTCGGAACACTATGCGTCCTCATCTGCGCTTTTCACGGTTGCTTTTTCTGCCGAAAGCGAGGATGAACGTGCGATCGATGCGCTTGAACAGATTAAGGACAGCCTTTCGGATTATGAAGTAAGCGTTTCAACAACTGTCGGACAGGATTACGTGAAGCAGATTGCGGGGGAAATAACGCAGGTTCTTATTCTCGCACTCATTGTAATTGCGGCAGTGCTTTTGTTTACATCAAAAAGTTATTTCGAGGTTATAATCCTTTTCATTGTTTTTGCAGTTGCGGCGGTGCTGAATATGGGCACGAATTATTGGCTTCGGGAGATTTCGTCAGTAACGAATTCCATTGCGATCATTCTTCAGCTTGCGCTTGCAATAGACTATGCGATTATTTTCTGCCATCGTTTTCAGGATGAATATGACAGGCAGCGCAATGTTAAAAGCGCGCTTACGGATTCACTTGCATATTCAATAATTGAAATATCGTCATCAAGCCTGACAACGATTTCGGGACTTGTTGCTCTGATGCTGATGCAGTTCCGCCTTGGTTATGATTTGGGTCTCGTTCTGACGAAAGGCATCATATGCAGCATGCTCACGGTGTTTTTGCTTATGCCGGGACTCATTATGCTGTTCCACAAGGCTTTGCTTAAAACCCGCCATAAGAATCTTGTTCCGAATATAACGGGTTGGGGAAGGCTGCTTTCAAAAAAAATTCCCGTGTTCCTGATTATATTCGCGTTTTTGCTGCCGGCTGCAATCGTGTTTTCGGCAAAATGCGAATACACATTTTCGGATTCCGAAACGGACAGGATTACGCTTTCGGAGCAGGACAGAATAAAAGCCCATATCTACAACACGTTTGATGAAACAAATATGATAGCGGTACTCGTTCCCGTCGGAGATTATACAAAGGAGAAGGCACTTATTTCAGAGGTTAACAGTCTTCCGGGGATACGTTCGGCACTCGGGCTTGCAAGCATAGAGATTGAGGAGGGGCGTGTGCTGACGGATCCGTACACCGCCCGCGCCGCTTCCGAACTTCTGGGTGTTGATATTGAAACCGCAAAGCTTCTGTATGCGCTGTACGGCTATGAACATGACAGCTTTCAGCCCATTCTCGGCGACAGCGATGCGTTTGCCGTGCCGCTTATTGACATGCTTGAGTTTCTTTTTGAAGCAAAGGACAGGGGAATGATAACTCTTGATGACGACAAGGAGCAAATGATTGAATCCATGCGCGGAACGCTGGATGATGCGCTTGTGCAGCTGCGCGGCGAGCATTATTCACGAATCGTATTCAATGCCGCCGTGCCGGTTGAAGGAGAGGAAAGTGTTGCTCTGATTGAAAACATAGAATCGTCTGCACGCAAATTGTATTCCGAAAACGGGAAAACGGAGCTTTCGGAAGATGCGATAATCGTAATCGGGGACATAACCAGCGCAAAGGATCTGGAGGATTCATTCAGAATGGACAACAATCGTGTGTCTTTTTTGACGATTGCATTTGTTTTTGTTGTGCTGCTGTTCACATTCCGTTCGCTCGGTGCGGCCGTGCTGCTGATTCTTGTGATTCAGAGCAGCATTTGGCTTAACTTCTCTTTCCCGTATATCACGGGGACGAACCTTTTCTTCGTTACTTATCTTATCGTAAGTGCGATACAGATGGGTGCGACGATCGACTATGCAATTGTTTTGTATAACAGGTTTCAGCTCAGAAAACAGGATTATGCGCCGAAACAGGCGATGGCAATTGCCGTTAACGAAAGCTTTTCAACAATACTGACTTCCGGAACAATTATGACGGCGGCAGGATTTATTATTGCTTTGCGGACCACCGATCTCTACATCAGCTCAATCGGGCTGACGCTTGGACGCGGTGCATTGATTTCGGTGATACTTGTGCTCACGGTTTTGCCGCAGGTGCTTTTGGTTGGAAATAAACTGATTGAAAAAACAATGATTGATTTTAAAAAATTGCTCGGAGGCGGCGCGGATGAACAGGAAAAGCTCGATGAAACAAAGTAAAAAAAAGACGATGACGGGCGACTGCCCGGCTTGCTCCGGGTGTGGTGTTAATCAAAAACTCCGCTTTAAACTGCGGTTGTTTGCTTGCGGAATGCTTCTGATTGCAACCCTGTTTTGCTGCCTGTTCGTGCCGATACACTCAGTTGCGGCGAGCATAAACACGGTGCGCATTGCAACAAAAGCGGAATGGCTGGAGTTTAAAGAGAACTGCCGTTTGGATTCGTTTTCAAAGGGTCTTTCGGTAAAACTGACTGCGGATATCGATTTGAGCGGAGAGACGGATTATGCCGTTCCCGTGTTTTTCGGAAACTTTGACGGCGGCGGACATACTGTGAGCGGAATGAAGCCGAATACGGATGCGGAAAGAACAGGGTTGTTTAGAATTATCGAAAAGGATGCAACTGTATGTGAGTTGAATGTCAGCGGTTCCGTGACTGTAACCGGACAATCCGGAACGGCGGGGATGATTTGCGGCGTGAATCGCGGCACGATTCGCAATTGCGCTGCAGCGGGCAGACTGGATGCATACAACGCTGTCGGAGGAATCGCAGGCATAAACGAACAAAGCGGGAAAATAATCGAATGCAGTTCTTCGGCGGAGCTTTCGGGAACATACAAAATCGGCGGCATTGTCGGTGTGAATGCGGGAGAAATCCATGAGTGCACGAATACCGGCGGGGTTAATCTTTCGGCAAACGAACGGTCAAGAAATATCGGCGGCATTGCGGGGACGAACACAGGAACGGTGACGGGCTGCATGAACAGTGCCGAAATCGGATATCTGCACACGGGTTATAATGTCGGCGGCATTGCGGGGCTCAACAGTGGCTTTACAGGCGACTGTATTAACAACGGAAATGTTCGCGGAAGACGCGATATAGGCGGAATCATCGGTCAGTCCGAACCGTTTTACAAAGTTGAATACGGGAAGAATACGCTTGAAATATTGAATGAAAGCATACGGGGCTTTTCGGACGCCTTGGATGAAACGATATTGAATCTTCGACAGGCTGTGCAGGACGGTGGAGAAGGGCTTCGCAATGTGCTTGAGGAAGCGGAAGAGCTTAGAGAAGGGTTGTCTGCCGATCTTGATATCATTGCGGGTGATGCCGCATGGCTGGCCGATGCGGAAAAGTATTTGGACACCATTGAACAAAACCTTGAAACTTTGTGGAAAGCATTTGCGGATTCAGCGGAAGTAACTCAGCTGATTGCCGAAATTGAATTGATAATCAGAGAACTGCGGAATGCAGAGCCGTCCGAGTGGGTTGAACTGCTTCAGGAATTGGAGGCAAAGATTGAGCAGCTGCGCATCCTGCTTGGCGATATTGCTTCGGCCGCTCCTGCATTGAAGGCACTTGCGGAGGCACTGAACGGACTGTTGTCCGTGTCAATCAGCGGTTTGCGGCAGGCGGCGGAGGATTGCTGCAAGCTTATTAAAAATGCCGAACAAAAACTTGATGAACTTACAAAAACAGCAAGCGAATACCTTGAACTGGTTAAAGCTGACGGGAACAGACTGGAAAACAGCGTTCAAAAATGTGTGAAGTCAATGCGGATCCTCCGCGAAAACATACGCAACGTATTGAACGGAAACGGCGGGAACATTAAAGATATTTCCGAAAATGCGGAACGTGATGCCGAAAATCAAGCAGGCGGAATGGCCGCAAAGTGCAGAAATTTCGGCGATGTTTCCGGTGACTACGGTATAGGCGGAATTATCGGGAACCTTTCAAAAGAACTTTCATCCGACTTAGAGGAAATAGACATTCCGTCAATCGATGATGTTCTTTTCACCGATACGACCCTTTTTATCAGGGCGACCGTTTTCATGTGTTCAAATGATGCGGTGATTTCGGCAAAGTATGATAATGCAGGGGGAATTCTCGGTTACGGCAGCCGCGGCTTTTTGCTTGGCTGCGAAAGCGGCGGCAGCGTTAAGGCGGGAAGGGAATACGCAGGCGGTATTGCAGGAAGGCTTTCGGGAACAATTCGTGAATGCGGCAGCATTACTGCACTCGACGGCAAAGCTTATGTCGGCGGCATTGCGGGAAGTGCGAAATCGGTGATTGACTGCGCCGCGGTACCGACAATGCTGTTGGCCGGAAAATCAAGCTTTGCCGACGGAGCCTATATCGGCGCAATTGCGGGAGAACTGACGGAGGAGTGCAGAAACAATATCTTTGCAGACACATCTAAGTTTAATGACTCGTTCGATTCGGTGCGCGGCTTGGGCGGCATTGACGGCATAAGCTATGCAGGCATTGCGTATGCGGTGAGTCTTAACGAACTTGCCGAAAAAGCAAAAACACCGAATCTGTTCAAAAAGGTAACGGTCAAATTCAGCATAGACGGCAAAATCACGGAGGTTTTCGAGGTTCCCTGCGGCGGCAGAATCACGGATCTTCCGCAAGTCGGGAATGAACAGGGCAAGTATTGGCGGTGGGATGATTTCGGAGCGGATTGCGTAACGTTCAGTCAAACCGTGAGCGGGGAGTGGCACCGAATGATAACAACAATTGCAACAAACGAAGAGATTCCCCAAATACTTGTTGAGGGCATTTTTGACGATGAAGCATATGTCGTTGCCGAAGATGCGGCGGAGTTTGCGTTAAAAAACGGGTTTGGCGAAGGAGTTCCGACAGCGGCTTTTCGCGTTCGCGTTTTCGGCGCGGAGGCCGGCGAAAGCACATACACCGTGCGCTGTCTCGCGGAAGAGGATTGCAAGCTGAGCGTATTGACCGATGCCGGTTGGACTGAGCGCGAATTCGAGCGTGACGGTAAATACATTGTGTTTGAGCTGAACAACAATGGTATTTTTGCCATTGAAAAAGTCATAAAAAAAGACCGTACGCCCTATATCATGATCGTATGCGGTGCGATTATACTGACTGCGGCCTTTGCGGCGATTATTGCGGTGAAACGCAGGCGCGGCAAAAACAAGGCGGAGTGAAGCAGAGTCAACCGAGTGAACGTTTCGGAATGGGCGGCGACAACGGCAGTAAAAAATGCCGAATGCCTTTTGAAAGGAAAAGAATGATAAAATACATCGAAAAGACACCGATAACCCAAGGTTGGTCGGATGATTATAAGTATTTTGCATTGGGTGCCGACGGCAAAAAGTACCTTTTGCGCGTTACCCCGGGAAAGATAAATCTCGATTTTATAACTCTGTTTGAAGCACAGAAGAAATGCGCATCGATAATTAGTGCGGCCGAAAACATTCCGATGCAGCAAGTTCCGATGAGCATACCGATCGAGTGCGGTAAGCTTGATGATATTCATGCTTTTTGTGATGATATTCGACAGCACACCGAAGGAACATATGCTGTTTATGCCTGGGCGGACGGCGGCGCGGCCGAACCCGCTGTTGCAGTGATGCCCGCTGCAGAACAGTACGCTTTCGGACTGAGGGCAGGCAGAGTTTTGAAATACATACACAAAGTTCCGGCTCCGGACAATGTGCAGAACTGGGAAGAACGCATTAATGTATCCATAGAGAACAAGTTAAGGCTTTGCCGTGAATGCAGCATCAAAAATGATGTTGCAGATTCCTTTGTCGAATATATCAAGGCGAATCGGCATCTGCTGAAAAACAGGCCGCAGACTTTTCGCCACGGGGATTATCATATCGGCAATTTTCTTGTAAACGATTCAGGCGAACTTATCGTTATAGATTTTAATCGCTCGGATTTCGGCGATCCGTGGCAGGAATTCAATCGCCTTGTGTGGAGCGCACACCTTTCCCCGTATTTTGCGTCCGGGATTGTGAACGGCTATTTTGATAATGCCGTGCCGCCGGAATTCTGGAAACTGCTTGCGCTGTATACATGCATAAACGGGATTGCATCCGTGCCGTGGGCAGTTAGATTCGGAGAGGAAGAAATTCAGGTTATGCTCCGACAGACACGTGAGGTTTATGAATGGTACAACGGTATGAAGAATGAAATACCGTCATGGTACATCGGCGTTCCCGAGCTTTGAGATGCATACACGGAAACAGATGAGCGCACCGGGCAGCTCCTGATACGCGGGGAGCCGATACCGGGAGGGTTATACCACATTGTTGTTGAAGTTTTGGCAGTGCATCAGGACGGTTCGGTTCTTTTGACACGGCGGGATTACAATAAAGGCGGTTATCCCGGGCTTTGGGAAAGCAGTGCGGGCGGTTCGGTACAGCGTGGAGAAGATCCGGAAACCGCAGCAAGACGAGAGCTCCGTGAAGAAACAGGGCTTGCCGCGGATGTGCTTCAGCCTATATTTACGGACCTCTCGCAGGATTCAATATATATGGGCTATTTGTGCTTTATCAGCGCGAAAAAAGACTCCGTTGTATTGCAGCCGGGAGAAACTGTTGAATATCTTTGGGCGGATAAAGAAGAATTTGTAAAAATATATAATTCGAAAGAGTACGTTCCGCCGCTGCGTAAGCGTCTGCGTGAAACGGTTGGAAGGCTGTTCGGAGAAAATGCGGCAGAATAAAATGTTTAAAGGTCTGGAAATGATTCAATATTAAACATGCCGAGTCCCTGTGAGTTTTTTGAACCGAGACCTGCGTCATAAAGAAAGTTGATAAGCTTGCCGTTGCCGCGCAAAACATAGCTGCCGCCGTATGAAACGATGGTGGATCTTTTAAACCTTGAAACGATGCGATGATTCTGAATTAACTCCGCCGGAGGAAGGGCAGGTTCAAAGGAAAAATCCGTCGGTGCGGGCGTGTTGAAATAGCTCTGCCATTTTCTGAGCGCATTGTTGACCACAGCAGTATAGAACAGAGGTTCATCGGGGGCTATAAAGCGGCGATAACCGCTTTTCTCGGTTTCAAAAACCGTAATCGGCGACAGCATTGAGATTTTTGCACAGCAGGTATTGGGTGAATAATCTTCAATGCGGCTGTCCAGAATTTCAAGTGTGTTTTCAAACAACTTGATTTGGCTGCTCGGACACAGCACCGAACCGAGTTGATACACGAAATTCGGATCAACGCTGCGAACCTCAAAATGCACGGTATCCTTAAAGATGATTTCACGTTCGCTGTGCATGAACGGTCCCGAAAGACGGCCGAAAGTAAAAAGCTTATAATTGCGCGCGCCGCAAGAATATCCGCTGTTGTGTACATAATTTGAATAATGCGGATTGCTTGCAAGAGCATGATAGAGCATTCCCTGCAAGGCGTATCGGTGCGACAGCGGCAAACGGACATGCCGAGCGCTGAATGTCAAATGTAACTGCATAGTTGTCCCTTTCTGAGTTTTTAAAGAATAAACAAGAACGGTTCCCGATAAAATACCGCACTCGGTGATTATCCGAAAACGAAATAAACCAATGCCTGCTGTATAGTTTTAACCGGTCTTTTTGCGGAACGGCTGTTCATGAAATATATAACCCGCATTGCCGCGATCAGACAATGTGAAGTTGATTGCATTATGTCGACCGAACTGCGGCTCCGCACAACATAAGCTGTTGCATTTTTGCCCGCTGCGGGCAGCTTAGAAGTCGTATTATCTGTTTCGCACACTCATTATATCATAACGAAATGCGATTGCAACACCGTCATGTATAAAAAAACTGCCTCTTATGCTTTTTGGCTTCAATACAGTTACTGAGCGTAATAAAACAAAAAACCGAGGTTGTGCAAGGTTCAAAATGAAAACGGCGGCTCGGTTGAGATGTTGTCAGATGAAACCGAATTGCGGCATACGGAGCGGTGCTGTCGGATTAACCACAGATATGTATCAAAAAAATGCGGCATGAACGGGTACAAAATTTGACAAATGCGGCGCAGCGGGCTATAATAGATATGTTTACAGTGGGAAGTATACATGATGCTTCCAATACCCGCTGAACAATGGGAGAATCAATACGATGGAAACAAACCGAAAGCGTCGCCGCGGCGACCGCAAGGATGCATACCTTTTGAGAGATCTTGATGCAATGCACAAATTTATTCCGTATCTGCTTCCGAACAGGTGCGATAATGAGGCAGTGATGAGCGAGCTTATCGACCTTACCGCCGTGAATGAATACGTTGCAAAAAAGAATGCATCAAATCCCGCATTCAGGTACACTTTGTTTCATGTGCTCTGCGCTGCTATTGCAAAAACCGTAACCCTGCGCCCAAGGTTGAATTGCTTTGTTGCGGGACATCGGGTTTACGAGCGCAAGGCATTGAGTGTCTCCTTTGTTGTTAAAAAGCGTTTCGAGGATAATTCCTATGAAGCACTTGCGATTGTAGACATTGACAGGCAGGGGCAGCCGCCGGTTGATCAGATTCACGATAAAGTTGAAAAATTCGTAACTTCCGTGCGCAAGCACGACAAGACGGACGGCACGACCGACGCAATGGAAACGTTGACAAAAATGCCGCGCTTTCTTCTTCGAATCGTGGTCGGCATTCTGATGTGGCTGGATTATCACGGTTGGGTTCCGACATGGCTTACAAAGGATGACCCATACAATTCATCCGTTTTTATAAGCAATCTCGGAAGCATCAAGATGCATGCGAGCTATCATCACCTGACGAACTGGGGCACTAATTCTTTATTTGCTATTATTGATGAAAAACATTTGCACCCGTTCTTCAACGCTGACGGAAGCTATGAAATGCGTGAGGCGCTGAGACTCGGGCTGACTGTTGATGAACGCATTGCGGACGGCGTTTATTTTGCAAAAAGTGTAACGCTGCTAAAAAAACTGCTCAGCGAGCCGGAATTGCTTGATCTGCCGATTCAGACTCCTGTTGAGTTCTGAACAAACGCAAACAACAACGGAACAACGGCACAGCGGTCGGACAATGACGCAAAACAGAAAAAGCGCGCATTGTCCTCCGTGTGTTGCTGCGTATTTCGATTTTTCCCAAAAATCGAAAGGAATAATATGCAAAACAATCAAATGAACCCGTTAGAACAGGGCGCACCGTGGCTTGCAAATTACGGTGACGTTCCTTTTCACCTTGAGTATCCGAATGTGAGCATTGCGGATGCGGTGTTGAAGACGGCAGAAAAGGAAAAGGATTTTCCTGCAATTTCCTTCATGGGCAAAACATTCAGCTACACCGTTCTTGTTGAAAAAATCAATCAAGCAGCTGCGGGATTTGTAGCTCTCGGCGTAAAAAAAGGTGATATGGTCACAATTTGCATGCCGAACGTTCCGCAGGCGGTGTTCTGCATGTACGCACTCAATCGAATCGGTGCGGTCGCAAGCATGATTCATCCGCTTTCGGCTGTCAGCGAAATAATTTACTACCTTAAGGAAGTAAAAAGTGACTATTTGCTGACGCTCAATCAGTTCTATTCAAAAGTTGCGGAGGTTGAAAAAACATATCCTGTCAAAAAGGTCATCATAACTTCCGCAGCTGATGAGCTCGGCGCCGTTAAGTCCGCTGCATTCAAGCTGATGAATGCAAAAAAGAACAAAGTCAACAAGGCGGATCCTTCCGTTATCTTCTGGAAAGATTTTATCGGGAACGGAAAAAAAGTCGATCTTGCAAAATATATCGTTCATATGCCGGCGAATGAAACGGCTGTCATACTGTTTTCGGGCGGAACAACGGGTGTCACAAAGGGCATTCAGCTCAGCGGAATGAACTTTAATGCTCTCGGACTGCAAACCGCGGCTATGTGCAACAGCGTTGTGCGTCATGCAAGAATGCTGGCGGCAATGCCGATTTTCCACGGTTTCGGACTCGGCGTCTGCATACACACGATGCTTGAAGTCGGCGGAACAAGCATTCTTGTTCCTCAGTTCAATGTTAAGAAATATGCAGAGCTCATCAAAAAGGAAAAGCCCAATTATATCGCGGGTGTACCGACCCTGTTTGAAGCGATAACGCGCAATCCTTATCTTGACGGCGAGAAACTCGACTACCTGCGCGGCGTATTCTCGGGCGGTGATTCGCTTTCGGTTGAATTGAAACGCAGATTCGATGCATTCCTTGAAGCGCACGGTGCAACAGTTCATGTTCGTGAGGGCTACGGAACGACCGAATGCGTTACCGCAAGCTGTCTTACGCCTTACAATCAGGAGCGTGAGGGCAGCATCGGCCTGCCTTATCCCGACACATACTATCAGATTTGCGCTGTCGGCACAAACGATGAAGTTCCTTACGGCGAACTGGGCGAAATCTGCCTTCGCGGACCTTCCGTAATGATAGGTTATCTCAACCACAAGGAAGAGAATGCAAACACATTGCGCACGCATTCGGACGGCCATGTGTGGCTGCATACGGGCGACCTCGGCAGCATGGATAAGGACGGATTCATCTATTTCAAACAGCGCATTAAGCGAATGATTGTTACGAGCGGATACAACGTTTATCCGTCCCAGCTTGAAAACATCATAGACGGACACGATGCCGTTCAGATGAGCTGCGTCATTGGCGTAAAAGATCCGTACAAGATGGAAAAAGTGCTTGCATACGTTGTCCTGAGGGACGGGTTCGAGCCCTCTGAGGAGCTGCGGCAGGATATTCTGAACTATTGCAAAAAGCATATTGCAAAATACGCAATGCCGTATACTATCGAATTCCGTTCGGAATTGCCGAAGACTCTTGTCGGCAAGATTGCATACACGGTGCTTGAAAAGGAAGCCAATGCGGATCTTGCAAAGGAACTCGTAAGTTGATTTGAATAACAAGCGGCTCTGCTGCGGGCAGGTTCGGAATTGAACCTGCCCGAGGCAGAGTTTTTTTGAAAACCGAGAGCGTCCACAATCCGAGGATACGGGCATTGCGTCACAAATATGTGTAATAAACTTGCACGAAATTGACTCTGTCGCGGATTTTTTGTTGAAAATGTGGATTCTTTTCGTTATTTTGCAAAAGACTGTATACAAGGACATGAAAGTGTGATAACATATAAACGCAAGAAAATTGTGTAATCGGCAAACGGAGTAAACCTTGATAAGTAACCTTTGCGGAGAAAGTTCACAGATTCGGGCTTAAACCCATAAAGAGAGTATCCGGGTGTACTTGAAAAACTTCAGAACCAATCAAAGCACTCATGAAAGTGCGGCATTGCATCGGGTTTTGTTTTGCAGAGTCAATACCAAACGAAAAATCGAAAGGAAACGTGAAACATGATTTGTCCAAATTGCGGTAAAGAGGCGGCTGACGGGGCATTATTCTGCACAGGGTGCGGCGGAAGACTCGATAATCTGCCTAAACAGGAAAAAATGACTGCTTCTGAGAACAGTAAAATTCTTCATGAACTTGAAACGGAAATGCCGGATGTTCAGATTGGCAAAGTCAATGTGGATGAGCAGATGGATCTGGCACGTCAGTTCCGTGTTGTCAGCATTCCGACACTGATTATTTTTAAAAACGGACAGGAAGTTCAGCGTATGGTTGGTGTGACATCCAAGGAAGAGCTGAAGGATGCGCTGAAATAAAAAGATAAAAAATTATAAAAATTTCTTGACAGATATTTTCATAGCAGGTACAGTAATAGTCAGAGAATAATTTAGCTAATTAAACTGATGATGTGGAGATAACGTTTATTGTGCACACACAGAGAGTCCGGGAAGATGAGAATTATATCCGGCGGCTGCGTAAATTACTGAAATGCGGGGAAGAAGCCTTCACGGATGATGGCATGGTGAAGGATGAAACAGGGCATGGCGATACAAGGCAAAATACTGAGATAAAGGACTGTATATGGAAAGCTTTTAAAATAAGAAGCAGAAAAGATTTTGAAGATGCCATGACAAGCAGTGCGGATGCGGTGATTCTGGATAACGGTTATGGAACAGGCGAGACCTTCGACTGGTCGATTCTTGAGGGTGCGGGAGTAATGATGCAGGAGAAAAAATTTTTTCTTGCAGGCGGTCTGACGCCGGACAATATAGAAGCGGCTATTCAGCGGATGGATGTGTGGGGCATCGACATTTCCAGCGGTGTGGAAACAGATAAAAAGAAAGATAGAAGTAAGATTCTGGCGGCGGTTCCAATGCTATCGGTGCCATGGTGCGCCTTGTCAAAGAGGCTAATCCGGACATCCCATGCGCCGTTGGATTCGGTATTTCAACACCGGCGCAGGCTGAAAAAATGGCAGCTGTATCGGATGGTGCTATTGTGGGCAGTGCCATTGTTCGTCTGTGTGAGAAGTACGGACGGGAGGCAGCAGGGCCGACCGGAGAGTATGTACGCAGCATGAAAGTGGCTGTGCTGCAAAAAGACTAAAGGCGGTCACAAAGTGCCGTCGGCCGACTCTAAGACAGCTTTCAATAAACAGTTTTAATAAACAGACAGCTTTCAATAGCAGGTCAAGACTTGACTTTTCAGGTTGTAAATAGTATGATATCTAAGCAGGCGTTTAAGTGTGAAACACCGGGATGTACTGGTTCGTCCGCTTAGTTTAACGGATACAACAAGTGCCTTCTAAGAATAAGCCGAGGCATTCCCCAAATTGGGGAACGTTCTAATGTTACCAAATCGAAAAA
>OLQA01002237.1_pt1 | contig 15508 bp, 15 predicted proteins | sample 1673151 | NCBI WGS metagenome assembly OLQA01 (sample SAMEA3136760, study PRJEB25190) | human gut metagenome | biome: human gut; feature: human-associated habitat; material: faeces | place: Austria | collected 2013 | reverse complement strand
GCGTAGTCTTTTAAGAGCCGCTGAGCCACGGCTTCCTGCTGCTCCTGGTACACCGACTCTCCGATGAAAGCAGGGTTCTTTTCCAGCAGCTTACCCAGAAGGTAGGCCCGGCTTTTGCGGTCGGCGCCCCACCAACCTGCCTGCCGGGTGAACACCTGGCGCTGCCGCGCATCAAAGGCGCCCTCCTGGCCGACGCTGTCGCCACGACGGTCGGCGCTGTCATCGGCACCAGTACGACGACGACCTTCGTCGAAAACGGACAAGGTGACGTCCTTATCACCTGGGAAAACGAAGCGCTTTATTCGATGCGCGAATATCCCGACAAGTTCGAACTCGTCGTGCCCAGCATCAGCATCATGGCCCAGCCCAGCGTGGCTGTCGTCGATCGCCTGGCCCGGCGCAAGGGCCACGAAGAAGCGGCCCGCCAATACTTGCAGTACCTTTATTCCGATGAGGCCCAGGAATTGGCGGCTAAGAACGGGTTCCGGCCGTCCAATCCGGACATCCTTCAGCGCTATGCCGACCGCTTCGACTTGCATGTCAAATTGACCAAGATCAGCGATTTCGGCGGCTGGGAGGCTGCGTATGTCAAATTCTTCAACGACGATGCCTTGTTCGACAAGATCATGGCCGACGTCAACGGCAATGAATAGGAGGGGAGCCGGATGAAACACTTTTTTGCCCGTTCTGGCGGGCGCAATCAGATTATTCCCGGCTTCGGCCTGACCATGGGCATGAGTATCACCATGCTGTCCCTGCTCATCCTCATCCCGCTGGCGTCAGTCCTGGCCCATTCGCTGCAACTGACGGCCAATGACTATGCCAAGCTCATCACCAACAGCGGTATCCGCAACGCCTTCATCACCAGCATTTCCTGTTCCGTCCTGGCGGCGCTGGTGAACTGCGTCTTCGGCTTTATCCTGGCCTGGGTCCTGGTACGCTATGAGTTCATGGGCAAGCGCCTCCTGAACGGCGTCATCGAACTGCCCTTCGCCTTGCCGACGGCCGTCGCTGGCATCACCTTGTCTAAGCTCTATTCCGATACGGGCTTCTTCGGCAGTTTCTTTGCCAGCTACGGCATACAGATTGCCTATACCAAGATCGGCCTGACCATCGCCATGGTTTTCGTCGGGATTCCCTTCGTCGTCCGGTCCATCCAGCCGGTCCTGGAAAAGCTCGACCCGACGTATGAAGAAGCGGGCAGCATGCTCGGCGCATCGCCGTTCACCATTTTCCGGCGCATCATTTTCCCGGAACTGCGGCCAGCTTTGCTGACAGGCTTTGGCCTGGCCTTTGCCCGGGGCCTCGGCGAATACGGCAGCGTCATCTATATTTCCGGCAACAGTGCCAAGCATCACACCCAGGTTGTTTCCTACGTCATCATGCAGAAGCTCAATTACGTCGATTACGCCAGCGCTACGGCCATTGCCTTGGCTATGCTGGTCATCGCCTTTGTCACCTTGTTTTCTATCAATATGATCCAGGTCCATCAGGCCCGGCGCGTCCAGTAGAGGAGGGGAGCCATTATGAAACACAGCAAGCTGGAAATCGCCTTGCTCACAATCAGCGTCGTCTTCGTCGTGGTCATGCTCATCGTCCCCCTGGTGTCGGTCCTGGTCAATTCGCTGGCCGAAGGTTGGGAGTTCTACATCCAGGCCCTGACGACGCCGTACGTCCTGTCGGCCCTGCGCCTGACCTTGCTGGCTACGGTCGTCTCCGTCATCGTCAATACAATCTTTGGCCTCGGCGCGGCCTGGGCTATTTCCAAATTCGACTTCCGGGGCAAGCACTTCTTGACGACACTCATCGATATCCCTTTTTCCATTTCGCCGGTCATCGCCGGCCTGGCCTTCATCATGACTTTCGGCCGCATGGGCTGGATCGGCCAGTGGATCGAAGTCCTCAACGACTATTGGGGGACGGATATCCAGATTGTCTTCGCCATTCCCGGCGTCATCTTGGCGACGATTTTCGTCACCTTTCCCTTCGTCTTCCGGGAAATCATCCCCGTCCTCAGCACCAATGGGCGCGATGAAGAGGAAGCGGCAGCCCTCATGGGCGCCAGCGGCTGGACGATTTTCTTCCGCATCACCCTGCCGCAGATCAAATGGGCCCTGCTCTACGGCATCGTCCTCTGTACAGCCCGGGCCCTCGGCGAATTTGGGGCCGTCAGCGCCTTGTCCAAACTGCGCGGCGAGACCTTTACGCTGCCCCTGGAAATCGACGCCCTCTATCAGTCAGGGTCAGCCGATGCCATTACGGCGGCCTTCGCCGTATCATCTCTGTTAGTACTCTTAGCCATTATCGTCCTGCTCCTTCGGACCTTCCTCGAAGCCAAGGCCGATAAGTCATCGTAAAGGAGGTGAAGCTCATGTATGTCGAAATGAAACACATCGAAAAGAATTACGGCTCCTTCCACGCGTCGCGCGATGTTTCCTTTGGCATCGACAAGGGCAAGCTCGTCGCCCTCCTCGGTCCCAGCGGCAGCGGCAAGACGACAATCCTGCGCATGCTGGCCGGTCTGGAGAATCCCAACAGCGGCGACATCTTCATCGACGGCCGCCGGGTCAACGACATTCCTGCTGCCAAGCGGGGCATCGGCTTCGTCTTCCAGAACTACGCCTTGTTCCGTTACATGACAGTTTTCGATAACGTCGCTTTTGGCCTGGAAATTCAGAAACTGCCGAAAGAGGAGATACGGAAGCGCGTCCTGGAAATGATCGATCTCGTCGGCTTGTCAGGCATGGAAAAACGCTATCCTAATCAACTCTCCGGTGGCCAGCGCCAGCGCGTGGCCTTTGCCCGGGCTCTGGCACCAAATCCCCAGGTCCTTCTCCTGGATGAACCCTTTGCCGCTATTGACGCCAAGGTCCGCCAGGAACTGCGCAACTGGCTGAAGGATACGATCCACCGCGTCGGCATTACCAGCATCTTCGTCACCCACGACCAGGATGAAGCCGTCGAAGTGGCCGATGAAATCATCATCACCAACCACGGCCGTATCGAACAGGTCGGCACACCGCTGGACATATACCGCCAGCCGCAGACGCCTTTTGTAGCTCAATTTATCGGAACTCCGGTTGTCATCAATAACTGCAACATTCTCACAGGGTTCCTCAGCATCGGACAAGGAAAACAAGCCATTGTCCGGCCGGAATTTCTCAAGATCTATAAATACGGTACAATGAAGCAGTACATCAGTGCCGCCGAAGAAGGGACCGTCGAAGCCGTCGTCTTCCGGGGCAGCCATCTCGACGTGACCGTCCGCATCAAGGGCCTGGCCGTCCATGGAGAATATTCTTTCGACGACCCGCCTTTGAATGTCGGAGAGACCGTCCAGGTCCTGATTTACCGCTTGTATGTCCTCGACGGCGACAAGACGTATTTGAAAGAAAACAGCGCCATGACTTCGGCCGACGTTTTCTATATTTAATGAAGGAGTTTATGCTATGCAGATTACCAGTGAGAAGCTCATCCATACGGATGTCCTCATCATCGGCGGCGGGACGGCCGGCTGTTATGCCGCTTTGACCCTCCGCAGCCTGTCTGACGCCTCGGTGGTCATCGCCGAAAAGGCCGATATCCGCCGCAGCGGCTGTCTGGCAGCCGGCGTCAACGCCTTGAATGCCTATATCACCAAGGGCCATACGCCGCAGTTCTACGTCGACTACGCCAAGAAAGACGCAGCCGGCATCGTCCGGGAAGACTTGCTCCTGACCATGTCCGAAGGCCTCAACGAAGTCACGAAGAAGCTGGAAGACCTGGGGCTGGTCATCTTGAAGGATGAACAGGGCGAATACGTCGCCCGCGGGACGCGCAATATCAAGATCAACGGCGAGAACATCAAGACCATCCTGGCCGACGCCGTCAAGAAACTCGACGACGTCCAGGTCATCAATCACTTGAACATCACCGACTACATCGTCCGCGATAACACCATTGCCGGCGCTCTGGGCTTCGATATCCGCACGGGGACAGCCTATGAAATCCGGGCCAAAGCTGTCCTCTGTGCGACTGGCGGCGCTGCCGGCCTGTATCGGCCCAACAATCCCGGCTTTTCCCGGCACAAGATGTGGTACTGTCCTTTCAATACCGGTGCCGGTTACGCCATGGGCATCCGGGCCGGCGCCGAAATGACGACTTTTGAAATGCGCTTCATCGCCCTGCGCTGCAAGGATACCATTGCACCGACCGGGACCATTGCCCAGGGCGTCGATGCCAGGCAGATCAATGCCCGCGGCGAAGTGTACGAACAGAAATATGGCCTGACCACCTCTCAGCGGCTCTATGGCACGGTCCGGGAAACGCTGGACGGCAACGGTCCGTGTTATCTCGGCACAGAAGGCATTACGCCAGCCCAGGATGAATCGCTCCTCAAGGCCTATCTCAACATGGCACCGAGCCAGACCTTGAAATGGATTGAATCAGGCAAGCTGCCGAGCCAGCAGAACGTCGAAATCGAAGGGACTGAGCCCTATGTCGTCGGCGGCCATACGGCCAGCGGCTACTGGGTCGACACGAACCGCCAGACGACGATCCGCCACCTCTATGCAGCAGGTGACGTTGCCGGCGGCTGCCCGCAGAAATACGTCACCGGTGCCCTGGTCGAAGGGGAGATCGCCGCCAAAGACATGGTCCGCCAGGGCCTGACCGATGCGACGGGCCTCGATGAAGCCAAGGAAAAGGCCATCCTCGCCGAAAAAGTGGCTGAATACAACGCCGCTCTCGGCGAAAGGGACAGTTTCTTCACGGTCGAACAGCTGGAAGAAGCCATGCAGAAGGTCATGGACACCTATGCCGGTGGCATCGGCAGCCATTACCAGTACAACGAGAAGCAGCTCGACCTGGCCGATGAAAAGATCGACCAGCTCATCGAACTGGCCGCCCACGTCGGCGCCAGTGACTACCATGAACTGCTCTTCGTCTACGAACTGCGCGAACGGCTGACGGTCTGCAAGGTCCTCATCGCCCATCTCCGGGCCCGCAAGGAAACGCGGTGGCATTCCTTTGCAGAAAACCTCGATTACCCGGAACAAAGCGATGACTGGCTGAAATACGTCAACTCCCGCTTGGGCGAAGACGGCCAGGTCCACATGATTTACCGCGATTTAGTACCAGGAGGGGACGTTTATGAGCATACGCATTAATCAGGAACGATGCATCGGCTGTGGCCAGTGCATCGACGTCTGCCCGGGCAGCCTCATCGACCGCAACGACCAGGGCAAGGCGTGGATGCATTATCCCAAGGACTGTTGGGGCTGTGTGTCCTGCGTCAAGGAATGTCCGGTCCAGGCCATCGACTTCTACCTCGGCGCCGACATGGGCGGCCGGGGCAGCACGATGAACGTCACGGCGGACGGCCATTACCTGCATTGGCATATCCATCAGGCCGACGGGACGGAAAAGACCATCACTGTCGACCGAAAACAGGCGAATTCATATTGAGTCTGATAGGGAAAACGCCAGTATTCAGTATATTTCTTATCTGTCGTTTGATGTTTAACGTTTGAAGTTTGACGCATAGACGCACATCAAACATCATACATCAAACATCACACATCAAACATCACACATCAAAACATAGGGGGATTCATATTATGTGTGCATTATCGCATCTCGACAAGTTAGAGGCCGAAGCGATTTACATCATCCGCGAAGTCGCTGCGGAATGTGAAAAGCCGGTCATGCTCTATTCTATCGGCAAGGACAGTTCTGTCATGCTTCACCTGGCCCTCAAGGCCTTTTATCCGGAAAAGCCGCCTTTCCCGTTCCTCCATGTCAATACGACGTGGAAGTTCAAGGAAATGATCCGCTTCCGCGATGAAACCATGAAGAAGTACGGTTTGCAGCTCATCGAATACATCAATCAGGAAGGGGTCAAACAGGGCGTCAATCCCTTTGACTATGGCGCAGCCTATACGGATATCATGAAGACCCAGGCCCTCAAGCAGGCGCTCAACAAATACGGCTTCACCGCTGCTTTTGGCGGTGGCCGCCGGGACGAAGAAAAATCCCGCGCCAAAGAACGTATCTTTTCCTTCCGCAATGAAGCCCAGGCCTGGGACCCGAAGAACCAGCGTCCGGAAATGTGGAAGCTCTACAATACGCACATCCATAAAGGCGAAAGCATGCGCGTATTCCCGATTTCCAACTGGACGGAAAAAGATATCTGGCAGTACATTAAACGGGAAAACATCGACATCGTGTCCTTGTATTTCGCTAAGGAACGGCCTTGCGTCTATCGCGATGGCAATATCATCATGGTCGACGACGACCGCATGCGCCTCAAGCCGGGAGAAGAAATCATGCACAAGAAGATCCGCTTCCGTACTTTGGGATGCTATCCTTTGACAGGGGGCATCGAATCCGATGCCGATACGCTGGATGCCATCATCGATGAAACACTGAGCGCCGTCTCGTCGGAACGGACGAGCCGCGTCATCGATAATGAAGCAGCTGGCAGCATGGAACGCAGAAAGAGAGAGGGGTATTTCTAAAATGGATAGAAACGGAAACGGCTTGTTAAAATTTATTACCTGCGGCAGCGTCGACGACGGCAAATCGACACTCATCGGGCATCTGCTCTATGATGCCAAATTGCTTTATGCCGACCAGAAGAAAGCACTGGAACTGGAAAGCAAAGTCGGCAGCCGCGGCGGCGCCATCGACTATTCGCTCCTCCTGGATGGCCTCATGGCCGAACGGGAACAGGGCATCACCATCGACGTCGCCTATCGCTATTTCAGCACGGATAACCGCAGCTTCATCGTCGCCGACACACCGGGCCATGAAGAATATACGCGCAACATGGCTGTCGGCGCTTCCTTTGCCGACTTGGCCATCATCCTCATCGACGCCACCAAGGGCGTCCTGGTCCAGACCCGCCGCCATGCCCGCATCTGCGCCCTCATGGGAATCCGCTATTTCATCTTCGCCATCAATAAGATGGACCTGGCCGGCTACAGCCAGGAACGCTTCGAAGAAATCAAGGCCCAGATTGCTAAGCTCCGCGACGAATTAGAACTGGCCAACGTCGTCCTCATCCCCGTATCGGCCACGGAAGGGGACAACGTCACCAAAACTTCGGCCAATATGCCCTGGTACCAGGGGCCGACCATCCTCGATTACCTGGAAACGGTCAACGTTGAAGAAGACAAAGAAGAAGGCTTCTACCTGCCCATCCAGCGCGTCTGCCGCCCGAACCATACCTTCCGCGGTTTCCAGGGCCAGATTGAAAGTGGGTCCTTAGCTGTTGGCGATACGATTACAACGTTGCCCAGCAAGGAAGAAGCCAAGGTCAAATCCATCCTCATCGGCTTCGATACCGTCGAGTCGGCCGTCAAAGGCCAGCCGGTCAACGTCCAGCTCGACCGCGAAGTCGACGTATCCCGGGGCTGCGTCTTTACGAAGGGAACGGATGTCGCCCTGAGTCAGCGCATTACGGCGACCATGCTCTGGATGGATGACCAAGACCTGGCTGTCGGCAAAGAATATGTCGTCAAATTGGGAACGAAAGAAATCGTCGGCGTCCTCACAGACATCGATTACACGATTGACGTCAATACAGGGGAAAAGAAGCGCGCTTCGAGCCTTACGAAAAACGAAATCGCCGTCTGCACGCTCTTCCTGCAGGAACCGATTGTTGTCGACACCTTCAGCCATCACAAAGTCCTGGGCGAACTGATTCTCATCGACCGCGTCACCAATATGACTTCGGCTTGCGGCGTCGTCATCGACGTCCACGATACCAATGCCGACCACACCTTCGTCCATGGATCCTTGAAGGCCCGCGGCGATGTCTTTGAAGATTTCTTCTACGGTATGCAGAGTCTCAATATCACCAAGGCTAAACCGGCCTTCCACCAGTACCACATCGGCGATACGATCCCGACGAAAGGCGAAACCTATGCCTATCCGGATAACTTCGACATCCTCATCCTCCGCGACAAGGTTGCCGTCGAAATCCGCGATGCCAAAGTCGCCAACATCCTGGCCCTCGACGGCTATGCCTATACAGAACAGCCTTTAGTCAACGGCCGCGGCTTTGCCATCAACGTCCATTCACCGCAGGAATTCGCTGCCTTCAAGGCGGACTACGCCAAGGCCGGGGAAAACTCCGATGCCGAACTCTTCGACAAGTGGATGACTTTTGAAACGTATCGCAAGATTAAATTCCACAACGACTTTGAATGATTATTAACACTCAAAAAGAGGCTGTCTTCAGGCGACAGCCTCTTTTTCTGTATGCAAAGACAGCATGGACTACCTGTAATAAGTTACAGTGTTATGATGAGTCATAGGACCTGAAAAGAAAAGATTATGGAAAAAAGTATGATGTATTTAAATTCCTCAACGATAACGATTTTAGATGATAAAAAAGCATAGTATTTAGAAAAAAATGAAAAAAAACTGTTGCTACGGCAACGGTTTTTTTCTTCTCCCGCTGTTATCATAAAATCAACGAGGCGGCTTATGATGTCGTCACGGTATATGTGAAAAAAAGTATTTGTTTATTAATCATATTTCTCATTTATATTTTTTGGAAAGAGGGTAACAGCATGGGCTATCAATTAAATGCAGATGCATTGGGCACGGTCTTTGCCAAATGGTCGGATACGTATGACATTTACGCTCCGAAACTGTTTGCCGGCACGGGACGTTCTTCGATGCAGGATATCGTACGCTATGGCAAGATCACCAAGCCGGAAGAAATCGTTTGGGACAAACGATCCGACTACTCGGCAAAAGACGTTTTGCTGCCGGTTTGCCAGACCTTGTTCTATTTCAATGAAAATACCGTCACCGAAGCCGAAGCTCCGGAAAAAGGCGCCATCATCTTGCTGCGCAGCTGCGATTTGCACGCCATCAAGCGCTTCGATTACATGTATCTCCAGAATGGTCCCGAAGACTATTACTACAAACGCGTCCGTGACCGCGTCAAATTCGTCCTCATGGGCTGCAGCCAGGAATTTGAAAACTGCTTCTGCGTTTCCATGGGCACCAATACCAGTGATAACTACGATGTCGCCTTGAATTTCAAAGACGGCCAGTATTTTCTCGATGTCAAAGATGACGTCCTGGGAAAAGCCGTTACAGAAGCCAAGGCTCCGGAAGCCGACGTCGTCCCCGACCATGTGACCGAAAACAAACTGCAGGTACATATTCCGGAAAACCTCTCGTCGGCCATCGCCAAATCCCACGTCTGGGATGAATACGACAAGCGCTGCATCAAATGCGGCCGCTGCACCCTGGCTTGTCCGACCTGCACCTGCTGGTCCATGCAGGACGTATTCTTCACGGAAGACCATAAAGCCGGCGAACGCCGCCGCGTGCAGACATCCTGTATGTTCGACGATTATACCCTGGTAGCCGGCGGCCTTTGCTTCCGCAAGAAGGCTGGCGAACGGATGCGCTTCAAAGTGCTCCATAAGACGCTGGAATTTAAACAGCGCTCCGGTTTCCAGATGTGCGTGGGCTGCGGCCGTTGTGATGCCATCTGTCCGGAATACATTTCGCTCAGCCATTGCATCAATGTCAAATTGCCGGAAGGCATGAAGGAGGTCACCGAGAATGAATAACGAATACTTACCGTTCCGTTCGGAAATCTTAGAAGTCATTAAACATGCCGATGTGGAATATACTTTCCGGATGGCCTATGACCGTGGCAAAGAACATCCGGTCAAACCGGGCCAGTTCTTTGAAATCTCTATCCCGAAATACGGCGAAGCTCCCATTTCTGTCAGCGGCATTACCGACCATTCCCTGGATTTCACCATCCGTAAAGTCGGCAGCCTGACCGATGAAATCTTTGAAAACTATGTCGGCGGCCACTTCTTCATGCGCGGGCCTTATGGCAATGGCTTCGACGTCAACATGTTCAAAGGCAAGGAAATCGTCCTGGTCACCGGTGGTTCCGGCTTATCTCCGGTCCACGGCGTCATCGACTACTTCGCCGACCACATGGACGAATGTAAGAGCCTGACTGTCATTTCCGGCTTCAAATCGCCGGCGGACATCCTCTTCAAAGAAGACCTCAAACGCTGGATTGCCGACGGCATGAACTTCATCTGCACGGTCGACAAGGCTCCGGAAGAAGGAAATTATGACGGCCATGTCGGCTTGGTCACCCAGTACATCCCGGAACTGCCCCTCAAAGACTTCGACAACGCCATCGCCGTCGTCGTCGGTCCGCCGATGATGATCAAATTCTCCATCCAGGAATTGATCAAACTCGGTTTCGACGAAGAAAAGATCTGGCTCTCTGAATCGCGCAAAATGTGCTGCGGCCTCGGCAAATGTGGTCACTGCCGTATTGGCAAAGTCTACGTCTGCCAGGACGGGCCGGTATTCAAATACACCGAACTTCGTACCTTAATCGACTAGGAGGCTGATACATTATGGAAATGAATTGCGGCAAGTTAAAAAAATACGCTTTCCGAGTAACGAAAAATCGCAATATGGCTTCCGCCCGTGTCCGCGTACCCGGTGGGTCCCTGAATGCCAAGGTCCTGGGCCAGGTCCAGCATATTGCAGAAACATATGGCAATGGTGAAATCCATCTGACCATCCGTCAGGGCTTTGAAATCATGGGGATTCCCTTTGAAAAAGTAGAAGAAGTAAAAAAGGCCCTGCAGCCGATCATTGATGAACTCGATATCAATCAGAGCGAAAAAGGCGCTGGTTTTGAAGCTTCGGGCACACGAAATGTCATGGCCTGCGTCGGCAACCGCGTCTGCCCCTTCGGCAACTACGATACGACGGCCCTGGCTAAACGGATTGAAAAGGCTATTTTCCCGAATGACCTGCACGTCAAAGTAGCCCTGACCGGCTGTCCTAACGACTGCGACAAGATCCGCATGCACGACTTTGGCGTCATGGGCATGACGGAACCCCAGTTCGACCCCAGCCGCTGCGTCAGCTGCGGCATGTGCGTCCGCAAGTGCAAACAGCTTTCGGTAGAAGCCTTGCAGATGAAGAACTTCCGCCCGGTCCGCAACGTCGAAAAATGCATCGGCTGCGGCGTCTGTACGACAAAATGCGTCTTCGACGCCATCCATCTCAAGCGCGACCACCCCGAATGCTCTACCATGATGAAAGCCGAGGATAAACTCAAGGGTATTGCATCCATGGCATGCAAGCGTCTCGGCCAGACGCTGCGCGGCAGAAAGGGCTGAGTCATGCACGAACTTGGCGTTGTCTTCCACATCGCAGACAGTCTGGCAAAAATCGCGGAAGAGAACCATGTCGCGCGGATCAGCCGCGTCACGCTCCAGCTTGGCGAGGTATCCACAGTCGTGCCGGAATATCTGACCGACGTCTGGAACTGGAACTGCAAACGCACGCCGCTTCTAACCGGCTGTGCGCTCGAGATTGAGCGCATCCCCGCCGTGACGCACTGCGGCGCATGCGGACAGGACTATCCAACTGTTCCGCAAGGCAAGCGCTGCCCCCGCTGCGGAAGCGAGGACACATGGCTGATACAGGGTAACGAGTTTATAATCAAAGAGATCGCCGTCCCGGACGGCTGAACACGCAAAACAGGCAGGGCCGTTTGACCCTGCCTGTTTCGTATATCGTTGCTCCGATCTCAGCCCCGGGCATGCGGCGTGCCGCGCAGAAGCTTTTCCATCAGCCCCGAGCGCCGGAAAAACAGAAGTAGCGGCACACCGAGCAGATATAAAACGACCGCTTCGCCGACCAAGACCTCGCCGCCGTTGAGAAAGAATCCCTGTATCAGCGCATCCGGCGTCAGCACATAGGCCAGCATTGCGCCGACCAGCACGGCGTTTGCAAGAATCACGGGCACCGGCACGAGCCAGTCCTTTTTCACTCTTGCAGCCAGCAGACAGCCAAGCAGCGTTCCGGCTGTGCCGATGACGATATCGAGTGCGGACACGGTCGAGAAGATGTTGGAGATCAGGCATCCGAGCGTCAGGCCGACGGTCAGACTCGGCTCCAGCACGACGAGCACACACAGCGCGTCTGCAATACGGAACTGGATATTTCCGTAAGCAAACGAGGCGGTCAGGATCGTGATAGCTGCGTAGAGTCCGGCAACGACGCCGTTCAGCGCGATCTGGCGGGTGGTGAGTTTTTTCATGGGTTGTCCTCCTTCTGCAAGCCGCGAAGATTGGAGGGATAGCGTCAGATGATGATAAAAAGATGGGCGCACTGCGCCCATCCTGCTTTCCCTAGTTTTATTTAAAGACAGGATGGTTCCGAACTGTCTGCGCCCGGTCTTTGACCGGGCGCTATGCGGTTTGCGGCTGTATTGTACCGGATTCTCGCCGGTTTGTCAACCGAGGATCTTCTGTCCGGCAACAAATTTCGCCGTCAGGTTCCGGTCATCCGCCAGATAGGCCGCGCGCTCCAGCCGGGCGCGGACGGAAAGTTCCTGCGGATGGTCGAGCGACGCGTCGTCCAGTACGACGGCATCAAATTCATAGCCTTCCAAAAAGCTGCCGACGTTTCCGAAGAACGCGCCGCCGCCCATGGTAGCCAGATAAAATGCGCGCTCGAACGACAGCGGCTTCACATCCTGATCATACAGCCGCCAGCGAAGCTTGGATGCCTGAATGGCGTGGGTCATGGCGCGCAGCATACTCTCATGGCTGCCGCCGGCCACATCAGTTGCAAGGCCGACACGCAGGCCGTTATCAAGGAATTTGTTGATCGGCGCAACGCCGGAGGCCAGGTTCATATTCGATTCCGGCGAGTGTGCGATAAACACACCGTTCTTTTTCATCAGCGCCTGCTCATCCTCATTCGAGTGGACGCAGTGCGCCATGATGCACGGATATCCGCCGCCAAAGAGACCGAACTGTTCGTATGCATCGCCGTAATGCTTCGAGCGCGGACACAATTCCCGAATCCACGCGATCTCAGAGTAATTCTCCGACAGGTGGCTCTGTACAGGCACACCGTACTTTGCCTGCAGCCGCGCCAGTCCGTACATGAGATCGTCTGTACACGATGGAATAAAGCGCGGCGTCAGGATGGGCTTCACATTCCGGTACGCCTCTTTTGTCTCGCAGAGCCAGCTTTCCGTGTCGCGCAGCGCCTGATTGGTTGAGATCTCACGCAGGTAGACCGGCGAGTTGCGGTTCATGTTGACCTTTCCGACGTAGCACGAAAGCCCCGCTTCATCCAGCTTCTGCATAAGAAGCTTCGTGGCGGGCACATGGATGGTGGCGAAAATGGCCGCGCGCGTGGTTGTGCTGTGCAGCAGATGCTCCACAAAGCTACTGTAGGCCCTGTCCGCGTACTCTAATTCCTTATATTTGGATTCCTCCGGGAAGGTATAGGTATTCAGCCATTCCAGCAGTTCCATATCCATACCGAGACCGCGGAAGGCAAACTGCGGCGCGTGGATGTGCAGATCGGTCATGCCCGGCAGAACCAGCCGGTCTTCATAATCCAGGACCGGCAGCTGCGCATATTGTTCCGGCAGCGCCCGGAATACGCCCACAACGCAGCCGTCCTCTACAACAAGATAGCTGTGCTCCATTAGGACCAGCTCGTCCATGCTGCGGCTGAAGCAGAGATTTCCCTTTACAACAAACGTCTTCACAATTTTGTGCTCCTTTGCGCAAAACGCCTCATATGCGGCATATCAGGCGTGAGCCCATGGCCCTACCGAAATATCATATCATAATAGCCCGCAGAATTTCCACTTATGTTCTTGGGCGTTCTTCACGAAATCGAACCGGCAGAATCGGACAATTATAACAAAGCGCCGGAAAAACTAAAAATTTTTTAGCTTTTCCTGAATTTTTTTGTGTATTTCTGCCCATAAACATGAAAATACTGATTGCTTTTTTGCATACAATCAATTAAAATACAACTATCCGTATTTGCTGCGCGTATTCCGCGCGGCAGGAACGCGGCATCCGCCGCAAAATTTTTTAGGAGGAACGAACTCATGAAAAAGATCATCGCTCTGCTTCTCGCCGTGGTCATGGTCTTCGCTCTGGTAGCCTGCGCTTCCACTGCCAAGACGGAAGAAAAGACCGACGAACCCGCCCCCGGCTGAGACCACCAACGAAGAGACCACCGCTCCCGCAGAAGAGACCGACGCTCCGGCTGAGGACGAAACCGCTGAGCCCGCTGGCGACGCTGTCGGCACCGACATCAAGATCGGCGTCGTTCTGATCGGCGACGAAAACGAAGGCTACACCTACTCCCACATCAAGGGCATCCAGGAAGCCGCCAAGGCTCTGGGCATCAGCGAAAGCAACATCGTCTGGAAATACTCCATCGGCGAGGACGAGACCTGCTATGACGCCTGCGTCGACTGCGTCGATCAGGGCTGCCAGATCGTCATCACCAACTCCTACGGCCATCAGTCCTTCTGCCTGCAGGCTGCTGAGGAATATCCCGATGTGCAGTTTGTTGCAATGACCGGCGATACCGCCAAGGCTTCTGGCCTCGACAACTTCCACAACGCCTTCACCGGCATCTATCAGGCCCGCTACGTCGGCGGCGTCGTCGCCGGCATGAAGCTGCAGGAGCTCATCGACGAAGGCAAGGTCGAAGACAAGAACAAGACTGCTGACGGCAAGATCAAGATCGGCTATGTCGGCGCTTATCCGTACGCAGAGGTCGTTTCCGGCTACACCGCGTTCTTCCTTGGCCTGCAGAGCATCGTTCCCGATGTCGCCATGCAGGTGCAGTACACCAACTCCTGGTTCAACATCACCGCTGAGAACGAGGCTGCCAAGGCTCTGATCGCTGACGGCTGCATCATCGTCAGCCAGCACGCCGACTCCACCGGCGCTCCGGCCGCCTGCCAGGAAGCCCTCGACGCCGGCACGACCGTCTACTGCGTCGGCTACAACGTCGATATGCTCAAGGTTGCTCCGAATGCTGCGCTGACCTCTCCGACCAACGTTTGGGAAGTCTTCTATGAGTACGCATTCCGCGCTGTTATGAACGGCGAGTCCTTCGATCAGAACTGGTGCCAGGGCTATGAGGCCGATGCCGTTACCCTCACCCCGCTCGGTGAGTCCTGCGCTCCCGGCACCCAGGAGAAGGTTGACGAGACCATCGCGGCTATCAAGGACGGCAGCCTGCATGTCTTCGACACCAGCAAGTTCACCGTTGGTGGCAAAACCGTTACCACGGCTTTTGCAACCGATACCGACGGCGACTTCGTGCCCGATGCCGACGAGGCAGTCTTCGACGGCTACTACCACGAGTCCTACTTCCAGTCCGCTCCGTCCTTCCAGCTGAGAATCGACGGCATCACCGAACTGAACTAAGCACCAACCCCCATACAAAAAGCGGCTGCTCCGGCAGCCGCTTTTTTTGCGTCTTATACGGGGTGCGCTGCACTCCAAAAACGTACAATCTTGGTGGGGTTCACATCGGCCCGGCAGAATGCACCGATTTTACGAAAATTTTTGGCGAATTCGGAACTTCCCAAACGGGTCGACAGAGGCGTCGGCACCTACGCCAAAGCTTCAATACTTCCCATATCCCGTAGGGGCGGACGACTCTGTCCGCCTGC
>OLQA01002235.1_pt1 | contig 15523 bp, 14 predicted proteins | sample 1673151 | NCBI WGS metagenome assembly OLQA01 (sample SAMEA3136760, study PRJEB25190) | human gut metagenome | biome: human gut; feature: human-associated habitat; material: faeces | place: Austria | collected 2013 | reverse complement strand
TTGCAGTATCTGGGTCAAGAGCACAGGCGTACTGTGCTTCCCAGTCCAGTTTCTGCCATGCGTCCGCCATGCGGTCGTCGATGTCGCGTGCTCCCGGAACACCCTTGGCAATATCCGCTGCGTGAGCCGCGATCTTGGATGCGATGATACCTTGTTTCGTGTCCTCAACGTCAGGCAGCGCAAGGTGCTCCGCCGGTGTAACATAGCACAGGAATGATGCTCCGCTCATTGCTGCTACCGCTCCGCCGATAGCAGATGTGATGTGGTCATATCCCGGTGCGATATCTGTTACGATCGGTCCCAGCACGTAGAACGGTGCTCCCATGCAGATGCTCTGCTGCACTTTCATATTAGCTGCCACCTGGTCGAGAGGCACGTGTCCAGGGCCTTCTACCATGACCTGAACGTTGTGATCCCATGCTCGTTTCGTCAGCTCACCCAGGCGGACCAGTTCTTCGATCTGGCAAACATCGGTAGCATCAGCCAGACATCCCGGACGGCAGGCATCTCCAAGGGAGATTGTAACGTCATGCTCTTCACAGATATCCAGGATCTCATCATAATATTCATAGAATGGGTTTTCTTCTCCGGTCATGCTCATCCATGCAAAAACAAGGCTTCCACCACGACTGACGATGTTCATTTTACGTTTATGTTTTTTGATCTGTTCGATGGTTTTTCTTGTGATTCCACAGTGAAGTGTGACGAAGTCCACGCCATCCTCAGCATGAAGACGGACAACATCAATAAAATCCTGTGCAGTAAGAGTTGCCAGGTCTCTCTGATAATGAATAACACTGTCATAGACCGGTACGGTTCCGATCATAGCCGGGCATTCGTGAGTCAGCTTCTGGCGGAATGGCTGGGTATTACCGTGGCTGGAAAGATCCATGATTGCTTCTGCGCCGAGATTAACGGCACTCATAACTTTCTGCATTTCGATATCGTAGTCTTTGCAGTCGCGGGAAACACCTAAGTTAACATTGATCTTGGTACGAAGCATGCTTCCGACACCTTCCGGATCAAGGCAGGTATGTTTTTTATTTGCACAGATGGCAACTTTTCCTTCTGCGACAAGCTGCATCAGTTTTTCAACCGGCATATGTTCTTTTTTTGCTACAGTTTCGATTTCAGGAGTCAGAATTCCTTTTCTGGCAGCGTCCATCTGGGTTGTGTAATTTCTCATGTTGTTTTGCCTCCGTTTCTTATTTGTCTGATACCAGGGTCAAAAGCACGTAGCAATCTGGTATCAAAGGGGTCAAAATATCTTTTGCCCCAACATCATTTGTATGTGAGTATCACAAAAATCTGGCGTCAGCAAAACACGGACAGCGTACACGAAAAAAACCAGACACAGCCTGATGGGTACACTTCCAGTTCGGAATGATAGAATTGCTAACGCCTTTGTCGGAAAATTTCCGGCAATGAACAGGATTTTATTTGAAAATCTCTGCCTTTTATTACGCGATACAAGGTGGTGTCCCCGGTGTAACGCGGTTTCATTTACAGCAGAGTGCTGTAAGAATGAATGATGATTATGCTTCTTTGATCTGTGACATAACGCCGCCTTTTTCCAGAACTGTGATCAGGATGAAAGCAAGGATGCTTCCTGCGACAGTGGAAATAAGGAATGGAACGACATAAACGAAAAGTCCTGCCGGCGCAATTCCCATCAGATACAAAGCAACCGGATAAGCGGCAAGTGCGCCAAGGAATCCGGTTCCGATCGCTTCGGCAAGGCAGGTAAGACTTAAGATGTGGCATTTTTTGTAGACAAGACCACAGCATAAAGCACCGACCATGCTTCCAGGGAAAGCCATAAGGCTTCCGAGGCCGAGCAGATTGCGGAGTAAACTTGCACAGAATGCAATGCCAACGCCCCATGCAGGACCAAGTGTTACGGCGGCAAGAATGTTGACCATATGCTGTACCGGAGCGCATTTGCTTCCGGCAACCGGTACACTGATAAAGCTTCCGACGATTGCAAGCGCGGTGAGAACACCGGCAAGTGCGAGTTTCTTTGTTGTATTATTTTGTTTCATAGTAGAGTTCTCCTTTCAAAATGAACTTCCTGTCTCATTGTATACACAAAAAAGGAACCCCACACCTGAGTGGAGTTCCTGCTGTCCGTAATCACTGAACACATCATCTTCGTGTTCCTGATATGTCATGTGAAAAATAAAAGATGCGGAGGCATCTCTATCAAATACATGGTATACATTCCCTCCGTTGGCATTATCCAAATCAGGTTACAGGTCGGGATAAATAAATCCCCTCTCAGCCGGCAATCTCCAGCTCCCTGGTACATATGAACTTGTACAAATAGAATTATAGCGCGGTATGCCGGATTTGACAAGAGGAAATGAAAAAGTATCTCAGAAAAGACATTGTGCAGAATCAGAGTACATTTTTGTACAATAAAAGACGGACAGAAAATTCTGCCCGTCCGGAATTTCATTACCGTCTTATGTAGAATACAGCAGAGATTAGCTGAGCTCTACCTTTAAAGCATCTTCCGGTTTGAATTCATTGTAAAGGTCATAGATGTTGTGACCAGTAGACTCGCTGAGGACACGACCTTCCAGAGAGTAGCAGCGGATGAAACGCTTTTTGTCGATTGCTGACCAATGCTCTACATCCCAGCTCATGTATCCGTCTTCATCAGACTTCTTTTCTTTCAGGTATACATCAACCTGGCGTCCGTCTACCATAATGTCTACAAGTTTCTTTGTGTCGGCTTCCAGCTCGACATTGTTTACAGTGTCAAATACTTTCATTTTAAAATCCTCCTATAATATCTGATCAGAATCTTCAGAAATATATTCCCCATACATTTGCAGATGTGATCTATTTGCACTATCTATAGTATACATAGAAGAAACAGGATAAGCAAGTAAAAAAAGTGACTATTCAGCGGCTAAGAATGTGTGGTATACTTAGAGCATCTGAGAGCAGTCAGTAAAAAGAAAGCGAGACGAAGGAAATGATATTTGATACACATGCACATTATGATGATGAACAGTTTGACGGGGACCGGGATGAGCTTTTAAAATCTATGCCGGATTTTGGAGTCGGAACAATCGTGGATGTAAGTGCGACTTATGAATCCTGTGAGAAGGTTTTGACACTTGCCGGAAAGTATCCACATGTTTATGCTGCAATCGGTGTGCATCCGGATGAGGTTGGAGAACTTAACGAAGATAAGATCCAGCACATGAAAGAACTCTGCTGTAACAAAAAAGTGGTTGCAGTCGGAGAGATCGGTCTGGATTATTATTGGGATAATGAACCGCATGAGGTACAGCAGAAGTGGTTTATCCGCCAGCTGGAGCTTGCGGGAGAAGTAAAGAAACCAGTAATTATCCACAGCAGGGAAGCTGCCGCAGATACCATGTATATCATGAAAAATTATGCACAGGGGCTTGGCGGAGTTATTCACTGCTATTCCTATTCACGTGAAATGGCTGAAGAATATGTGAAGATGGGATTCTATATTGGAATCGGTGGAGTCGTCACATTTAAGAATGCAAAGAAATTAAAAGATGTCGCAGCTGCGATCCCGATCGAGAAGATCGTGCTGGAGACAGACTGCCCGTATATGGCACCGGAGCCGTACCGCGGCAAACGGAATCAGTCTTCTTATATCCGGTATGTGGCTGAGAAAATTGCAGAGTTAAAAGAGATGAGTCAGGAAGAAGTGATCGCTGTGACAGAGAAAAATGCGAGAGATCTGTACGGCATCTAAGACGCAGGCAATGAATAATCAGGAGAATAACAGATGAAAACACCTACACTTGGAAATCCGCAGAATACCATTGAGATTCTGCAAAAATATAATTTTAATTTTCAGAAAAAATTTGGACAGAACTTTCTGATCGATGAGCATGTGCTGGATAAGATCATTCGTGCAGCCGAGATCACAAAGGATGATTACGTGTTGGAGATCGGCCCTGGAATCGGGACGATGACACAGTACCTTGCCTGTGCGGCAAGAGAAGTAACTGCAGTTGAGATAGACCGTGCGCTGATTCCAATTCTTGAAGACACGCTGAAAGAATATGACAACGTATCGATCATCAATGAAGATATCCTGAAGGTGGATATTGCAGCACTTGCAAAGGAGAAGAACGGAGGACGGCCGATCAAGGTGGTTGCGAATCTTCCATATTATATAACGACACCGATCATCATGGGCTTATTTGAAAGCCATGTGCCGCTTGAGAGTATTACGGTTATGGTACAGAAAGAAGTGGCTGACCGTATGCAGGTAGGACCGGGAACAAAGGATTATGGTGCACTTTCACTTGCTGTACAGTATTATGCAGAGCCGTATATTGTTGCAAATGTACCCCCGAACTGTTTCATGCCGCGTCCGGCAGTCGGCTCAGCAGTAATCCGCCTGACAAGACATCAGAAGCCTCCGGTAGAGGTTATGGATGAAAAGCTGATGTTCCGCCTTATACGGGCATCCTTTAATCAGAGGAGGAAGACTTTGGCAAATGGCCTTAAGAATTCAGGAGAGCTGAATCTTTCGAAGGAAGTCATTACTGTTGCGATAGAGAAACTCGGAAAAGGAAGCAGTGTCCGGGGAGAAGCACTGGATCTGGAAGAATTTGCCAGACTGACTAATATTATAAAGGAGGAAATGGAGCATGAGGTATGAAATTAAGGGTGATACCCTTCCGGTAGTGATCTGCCATCTGGAAGCTGGCGAGCGGATGATCACAGAGCGGGGATCCATGGCATGGATGTCTCCGAATATGAAGATGGAGACTTCGACAAATGGAGGATTTGGAAAAGCATTTGGAAGAATGTTCTCTGGAGAAGCGATGTTTCAGAATATCTATACCGCACAGGGCGGGAATGGACTGATCGCATTTGCATCCAGCTTTCCGGGTTCGATCAAGGCATTTGAAATCGGACCGGGGCAAGAATATATTTTTCAGAAAAAAGCATTCCTTGCTGGCGAACCTGGAGTAAATATATCTGTTCATTTTCACAAGAAAGTGGCTTCAGGACTATTTGGAGGAGAAGGATTTATCTTGCAGAAGGTATCCGGAAATGGAATTGTATTTGCAGAATTCGATGGACATGTGGTAGAATACGAATTACAACCGGGGCAGCAGATCGTGATTGATTCCGGTTATCTGGCAGCGATGAGTGTAACATGCCAGATGGATATCCAGACTGTGCCGGGACTTAAGAATATTGTCTTTGGCGGAGAAGGATTATTTAATACGGTTATTACAGGACCGGGAAGGGTATGGCTTCAGACAATGCCGATCAGCAGTGTGGCAGATTCATTGAGACCATATTTTCCAACAAGTAGTAAGTAGTTTACAAATAAGAAGAAGGGACGGGGGACGATGCTAAAAGTGCGTGTTTCCGTCCTTCATTCATACTTTCTGCAGTATTTGCAGAGCCTTTAACAGAAAGGAGTAGGTGTATGACAAATTCAGTGAACAGTGCGAAAGATCTGGATAGCATTCTGTTTGATATTTCGCCGAAAATCAAAGAACTTGCCGGATTATGTGAAGCGAATACCGGGATCGACAAAGAACTTTTTGTAAAGCATGATGTAAAAAGAGGTCTCCGTGATGTAAACGGAAAAGGAGTCCTTGCGGGACTTACCAACATTTCCGATGTATGTGCCAAAAAGATTGTAAATGGCGAAGAAGTTCCGTGTGCCGGTAATTTGTATTATCGAGGCTATAACATCAAGGATCTGGTTCGTGGATTCCTGGATGCGGATCATTTTGGATATGAAGAAATTGCATATCTGCTTCTTTTTGGTGAACTTCCGACGGTTGTACAGCTGGATGGGTTTCATGAGACACTGACGGAGAGAAGGACACTTCCGCCGAATTTTGTGCGCGATGTTATTATGAAGGCACCGAGCCATGATATGATGAACAATATTTCAAGGGCGATTCTGAATCTGTATTCTTACGATGAAAAAGCTGATGATACTTCAATCCCGAATGTTCTCAGACAGTGTCTGAACCTGATCAGTGAATTTCCGATGCTGATGGTCTACGGATATCATGCATACAATTATCGTCAGGGTCAGGATATGTACATCTATGCACCGGATCCGCAGAAGTCCACCGCGGAAAATATTCTGATGATGCTTCGTGAAGACCGACAGTATACGGAGCTGGAAGCAAGGATTCTGGATATGGCACTTGTGCTGCATATGGATCACGGTGGTGGAAACAACTCTACATTTACTACCCACGTTGTCACTTCGTCCGGAACAGACACCTATTCTACAATTTCTGCTGCAATGGCATCGTTAAAAGGTCCGAAGCACGGCGGTGCGAACATCAAAGTGACGCAGATGTTTGCTGATATGAAAGAAGAGGTCAAAGACTGGGAAGATGACGATGAGGTAAGAGCATATCTGGAAGGTCTGCTTGCAAGGGAGAGGTTTGATAAAAAAGGTCTGATCTATGGAATGGGTCATGCGATTTATTCAGTATCTGATCCACGTGCTGAGATTTTCAAGAAATTTGTGGCTCAGCTTGCACATGAAAAAGGATACGATAAAGAATACGCACTTTATGAGAAAGTGGAACATATGGCACCGGAAATCATTGCCGAAAAAAGAAAGATGTATAAAGGGGTAAATGCAAATGTCGATTTTTACAGCGGACTGGTTTACCATATGCTTGGAATTCCGGAGCAGCTTTATACGCCGATCTTTGCCGCAGCGCGAATCGTTGGATGGAGTGCACATCGTCTGGAAGAGCTGATCAATGTGGATAAGATTATTCGTCCGGCATATATGCCACTGGCAGAGTATCGAGAATATAAAAATTTAAATGACCGATAGTGTTGACAAACTGCTATGTAGTATGTAAAATAAAGAAACGACTGATATGTTCAAATGACATATCAGACATTTCAAAGAGATATTTCTCAAATTGTACGATATTGTGTAAACTAGACATCAGGAAAAAAAGACTTGCGGAGGGTTAACCTATTATGGTACAGAAGAATATACGTTTTATGACTACAGGACAATTGATGACTTTTTGTAATGTTTGCCAGAAGATGAATGCAGATATTACGGTAAAGGATGTGACAGGACGTTTCGAGATCGATGCCAAATCGATCGTGGGACTGATGACGATAAGAATGGGAGAGAAGATGCATCTTCTGATCGAAGGCGAAGAGGAACATCTGGCCGACAGTTATTTTGAAAAATTTGACTGTACACCGGTTACGATTCCGTTCAGTTAAAGGCGGCACTGGATATGCCGGAGATATACGGAACAAGGAGCAGGAAGATGGAAGTTACCTATGATTATTACCGTATTTTTTATTATGTGGCAAAGTATAAAAGTTTCTCACAGGCGGCGACAATCCTGATGAGTAATCAGCCGAATGTAACGAGGGCAATCCACAATCTGGAAAGTCAGCTTGGATGCAGATTATTTATCCGGTCTAACCGGGGAGCAGAGCTTACACCGGAGGGAGAACGGCTTTATTCACATGTTGCAATTGCATACGATCATCTGCATGCAGCAGAGCTAGAGCTTGAAAATGAAAAGAAGCTGGAACAGGGAACCGTAACGATCGGGGTAAGTGAGATTGCATTGCATTTGCTTCTGCTTCCGGTGCTGGGAGAGTTTAGAAGAAAGTATCCTAAAATCAGACTTCGCATTTCGAGTTATACAGCACCACAGGCGATACAGACGGTTCGAAACGGACTTTCAGATTTTGCGGTAGCATCTACACCGGCAGAGGTGAAAAAGCCTTTAAAGGCAATTCCGCTTCTTTCATTTAAAGAAATTCTGGTTGCGAATGCGGCGTACAAAGATATGTTTAAAGAACCGGTAAGTTTGAAAAAGCTGGTGGAGTATCCATTTATCTGCCTTGGGAAAAACACGTCAACTTATGATTTTTATACCAGATTTTTTCTGGAGCATGGAATTGCAATGACGGCAGATACCGAAGCAGCAACCATCGATCAGATTCTGCCGATGGTAAGACAGAATCTGGGAATCGGGTTTATTCCGGAACCGCTTGCACAGGAAGTGATCGAGCAAGGCATTGTCATTCAGGTTCCACTATTGGAAGAACCACCGGTAAGAGAAATCTGTTTTGTGGAAGATAAGAGCAGCCCTCACAGCATGGCGGCAAACGTATTGAAAGAGATGCTGTTTCAGGCTGGAGAGAAAGAGTAAACTTTATAAGAAAGAATTATTTTGACCGGAACCAGGTGATCATCAGATCAACCATCCGGTCATAACTTTTTATCCCGTCACTTTGACCATTTGCTTTCAGATAGTGGTCATTGATCTGACCAGATACTTCGGCGACCTTGCTGTCATATCGCTTCCAGAAGCTGCTGTTAGCCGAAAGATCTGCCTTTACATTGTCAGAAAGCCTGTTGTAGATTTCCTCAAAGGTGTCGTAGTCGGCTTCGTAAAGTTCATTGGTTGCGTAGATCCAGCCAAGAAGATAGCCGCTGTAGTTGAAGGCGGTATCGTCGGCATTTACACAGGCGAGAAAACCGATAAAATTTGCTTCTTCCTCCTGCATAAATCCACGCAGATGCGAAAGCTCGTGACAGATGGTAAATGGAAGATTGTAGGAAACCATTGCGGAGTTATAGTTTGCCTCAATGGTAAATGGTGAATAGATCCCGGAAAGATTCTGTACCGAGAGAAAAGCCGGAAATAAAAGACCTTTTGGCTGTGGATAGTATCCGGAAAGTTCAGGGTAGGCAGCACCGAGGGAGAACATAGCAGCCCGTGCACGATCCTGCAGATCCTTACCCATATCAGCAAGACCGTCGGAATCCCGGCCTAAAGAGTCAGAAAGTGTATTTAATTGATCAGTCAGTTCGTTGCATAAAGAGGTCAGTTCAGCCTGAGTATACTGACCGGATTCCAGGTGATATTTTTCTGCAAATGAAGTATGTCCGTAGTTGATTCCGCAGAAAAAAGTATAAATGGTAAACAGACATCCGCAGAGAAGCAGGAGTGAGGAACCGTAGCCGAGCCAGGCAGGGTTCTTTTTTGGGGCATACATTTTGTAAATGGAGCTGATCAGCATCCGGATCAAGGAAAGAAACAGAAGAATGACAAAAATATACAATCCAATTTCAGAAACAGAAAATTGGAAGATTCCAAAAAAGCGTCCGATGGACGAAACGAAAAGCGGGTAAATGGTGGAAGAATACCAGTCCGCGAATGCAGAGCTTTTGTGGCTGGTGAAAAGAGCAAGGAAACTTATGGCAAATAAAAGAATTGAAAAAATAAGTTTATGTAAAGTAGGGCGTTTCATAATAAATCCTTTCCGGTAATTGAGGATAAAAAGTATGATGTACCAGAGAGACATTCGTGCAAGGCCGTAAAAGGTTTGAGTTCATTTGATGATGAATGGCCGTGACTAACGTTTTATGCAGGTAGATATCCGGGCACACGGTACTGCATTTACAAATAAAATATGGGACGGAGGATAACCTTCGTCCCAGAATAATATTCTGTAAAAATCAAAGTGCGGCAATCGGGCACGCCCGATTGCGCTCACTTTATGAGGGGGGAGATAGTTGTTTCCCAACTATCCATCTATTACTATACGATGAAAATGTGTCAAAAGTGTTAAGAAATTATAAAATCTGATTAAAAATATAAAAATGATAGGTTTATAGAATATTAAAAAAATCCACAACGCAAGAACCTCTCCATAATGGAGAGGTTCTTGGTGTTTTTATTGTTATCTAAAAGGAATGAGAGTAAAGTGCAGCAATCAGAATTCTGACTGCTTCTACTTTATGAGGGGGGAGATAGTTGCTTTATCAACTATCTGATTATTAGTATACAGATAATTTGTGACAGAAATATGTTCAAACTCTAAAAAAAATCAAAAAAATATGAAGAAGAAATAAACAAAACAGGAAAAAATAAAAAAGGTGGGTAGTTAAATTAATTGTCATTAGCGTCAGGTAGGTGTCTGCTGGTGTGGTGGAAGGTGAAGTAGAAAACAATTCCTTTGGTGATAGAGGTAATTGTAAGTGCCCACCATACACCATTCAGACCGAGGCTGGTTTGAGTGAGGATCATGGCAAGTGGGATTCTGGCACTGGTGAGGACAATGCTGATGATACTGCAAAGCTTTGTCATACCAAGACCGGAAAGTGCGCCGATGGTCATAAGCTCAATGGTCATAAAGGTTTCGCTGAATCCGATGATGATCAGATAGTTGATCGCAATCGCCAGAACATCTTTTTCGTGGAAGAAAAGGGAAGCAATCGGTCCTGGCAGGAATACGAAAGCACCGGTTACAATGAGTCCCCAGACAGCGAGGATTTTAAATGAAATATTATATCCTTTCCGAATACGATCTGGTTTCTTTGCACCGTAGTTCTGACCAACGAAAGCATTTAACGCAGCAGCAAAGCCGTCAGCAGTGTTCCATGAAACAGATTCAATCTGTCCGCCGACTCGCTGTGTGGCAATGGCACCTGCCCCGAATGCAGAAACCATTCGTGTGAGAATCATGGAAATCATGCAGTAAATACTGCTCTGTACTGCTGTCGGAAATCCAATTTTAAAAATACTGATGTAGTATTTTGCAGGGAAACGCGACAGTACATGCATGTTTTGCAGAATATTTGGTTCCAGATCAGAGTGCATAATCCGAATCAGCATGACGATCAGAACCAGTATCTGCGAGGTCACGGTAGCAACTGCAGCGCCAACAACCTCAAGCCTTGGAAATGGTCCAAATCCGAGGATCAGAATCGGATCCAGGATCATATTACCAACCAGACCAAGAAGATTTGCCATAAGCGGTGTCTTGGAATCTCCCTGCGCAGTAGAAAGTCCGGTCAGAGTCAGATTTAAAAATGAAAACAGAATCAGTCCGCAGGTGATCAGTGTATATAATTTCGCAGCGGTATAAGTTTCTGCATCTCCGAGGTTAAAAAAGCCGAGCAGCGGATGAATAAACACGATACATACTGCAGCAAATAAAATTCCCAGTAAAAATGTAAGTCGCAGAGCGGAAGCGGCATATCCCCTTGCCTGTTCATAGTCTCCGCGTCCGCAAGCCTGTGCGACATTGACCTGTCCGCCCATTCGCGGAAGTGCCACGAGCCCTTGTGAGAGCCAGACGTACATTCCCCCAACGCCCACCCCGGCAACGGCTTTGGAACCCAGCATGCCGATCCATGCCATGTCCGTAATATTGTAGGCTGTCCCCAGCAGCGAGGAAGCCATGATCGGAAGTGCCAGCTCTGCCAGCGTCTTTAGAATCGGCCCGGAAGTCAGGTCGATTGTTTTTGTTTTACTCATTTTCTCAAATCCTTACCTGTAAAAATAATAAAATTCACCAGTGCTGCAAATATGTCAGCATGGCGTACTATGATAAGGATAACTTATGAGGAGGGGAAAGTCAATCTGGAGAATTCGCGAAATAAACATGCCCTTTAAAGGAGTGATGGAGAAGATAACCAGAATTCCAAAATAAAAGCCTTTGACTGCACGCCGCGTGCAGCTATAGGCTAGAAAGGGAAAGGAGGATATTATTGATTTGCTCCGGGAAAGCGTGGATATTTTTGAGGTTATGAAACCAGTGTATAACTTTAAGGCATCCGGAGATGATGGACCTTGGAAGAAGAAAAACAGGAAAGCTGATGGAAAAAATAATAGTACAAAAACTTCATGAAATAGAAGAAAAAGAGCATGGTAAAATATTACTGGCAGGTCAGTGGATTCTGGAGAGTGAAATAGCAGGATTGAGAGAGAAAGCGGGAAAATTAGGGGAAGAAAAAAAGGTAAGTTGGGAGAAATTGAATGAGATATTTTTGAAGGAAGTTTAATCAGACATACATCCCTTCGCCTTTGCATAGATTGTAAAAAAAATAAACTATGCAGGGGTTTTTATGAAAGATTATATTGAGGAGAGAGCGGTTGAGATTGCTTATTATATTATTGAAAATAAGGCGACGGTGAGGCAGACGGCGGTGGCGTTTGGGGTAAGTAAGAGTACGATACATAAAGATGTAACAGAACGTCTTCTCCAGATCAACCCATCTCTTGCAGGTGAGGCGCGAAAGGTTCTGGATCTGAACAAATCGGAACGGCACATCCGGGGCGGACTTGCTACCAGAGAAAAGTACCTGCATCAGCACGCATAAAAAATCCTTTTCTTTGCAAAAAGATGGTGTATTACATTTTTACAGTATATAATAGAGAAAACGGGGATATACAAAAGAGAAGGGACAGGAAAAGAGAAGAATGGAGAAAACGAAACAAAAACAGGATCGAAGTCATTATCTGTTTTCCAATCAGGAACTGGCAAATCTGATCGGACCTTTGGTAATCGAGCAGTTATTGGCAGTTTTTGTTGGGATGGCAGATTCTATTATGGTTGCAAATGTTGGAGAAGCAGCTGTGTCGGGCGTGTCGCTGGTTGACAATATTATGATTCTGATCATCAATATTTTTGCAGCACTGGCGACTGGTGGAGCAGTTGTTGCCGGACAGTATATTGGCAGGAAAGATGAAAAATCAGCATGTAAAGCGGCTACACAGCTGGTATGGTTTGTGAGTCTTAGTGCGGTTGCAATCATGATATTGGTTTACCTTGGAAAAGATATAATTCTGAATCAGGTATTTGGTCACATTACAGCGGAAGTAAAAGGACATGCAGATATTTATCTGCTAATTGTAACAGCTTCAATTCCATTTATCGCGTTATATAATGGTGGGGCAGCAATTTTCCGTGCGATGGGGAATTCGCAGGTATCTATGCGGGTATCGCTTTTGATGAATGCAATCAATGTAACTGGAAATGCAATTCTTGTGTTCGGATTACGGATCGGAACGGCGGGTGTTGCAATACCGACACTGATTTCCAGAATGGTTGCCGCGATAGTGATAACAGTGTTGCTCTGTAATCAGACACGTATCTTGCATATTGAGCGGACACTGAAAATCCGGTTTGATGGAAGAATGATACGGAAAATACTTGCAATTGGGGTTCCAAATGGTCTGGAAAACAGTATGTTTCAGCTGGGCAAAATTTTAGTGCTGAGTCTGGTTTCAACCTTCGGTACTTATGCAATTGCGGCAAATGCAGTTTCCAATGCGATTGCGCTGTTCCAGATTCTTCCTGGAATGGCGATCTCGCTGGCAATTACGACAGTTATTTCCCAGTGCGTCGGCGCAAATGATTATGAACAGGTACGTTACTATCTGAAAAAACTGCTTGCGATCATTTATGTGGCAATGGTGGGAACGGTAGCACTTATTTTCCTTGCACTTCCATTGATTTTGAAAGCATACAATTTGTCAGATCAGACAGCTGCGGCAGCAACAAATATTATTCATTTCCATGGAATCAGTGCAATGATTATCTGGCCACTTTCATTTGCTCTTCCAGCAGCGTATCGTGCGGCAGGAGATGCAAAAGCCTGTATGTATACATCGATTGTGTCGATGTGGATTTTCCGGATCGGATTCAGTTATCTGGTAGGAAAATATATGGGACTGGGAGTATTTGGCGTGTGGGTTGCAATGGTGATCGACTGGGTAGTACGTGCAATCTGTTTTATTATCCGGTACTTTAATGGAAAGTGGAAACATGGGGCAATTGTGTAAATACAGAAGAAAGTTGTCATTTGTGTTAGAAAGATGATGCCTGAATATGAGTTTTAATTGCAGACCAGAGTTCAAACTTTGGTTCGGGCGATAGAAAATGCTTGTAAAACATCCAGAGCTCTACTATAATAAAATATAAAAGCAATAAATAGAAAAAGCGGTCTGAAAGGATCGTATTTTACAGGAGGAAAACCTTGAAGAACGAATTAGTGATTGTACTTGACTTTGGTGGACAGTATAACCAGCTTGTCGCAAGACGTGTCAGGGAATGTGATGTATATTGCGAAATTTATTCTTATAAGATTGATATCGAAAAGATTAAAGCAATGAACCCGAAGGGAATTATCCTGACAGGAGGACCGAATAGCTGTTACGAACCGGATTCACCGACTTATTCTGAAGAACTCTTTAAGCTTGGCATTCCGGTACTTGGTCTTTGTTATGGTGCACAGCTTATGTCTCACGTACTTGGTGGAAAAGTTGAAAAAGCTGACGTCAGAGAATATGGTAAGACAGAAGTCATCATCGACAAGAAAGATTCCAAAGTATTTGAAAATGTATCTGCAACAACAACCTGCTGGATGAGCCATTTTGATTATATTTCGCAGGTGGCACCGGGATTTGAGATTACTGCACACACAGCAGACTGTCCGGTAGCAGCAGCAGAAAATGCAGCAGAAAAGCTTTATGCAATCCAGTTCCATCCTGAAGTGCTTCATACACCGGAAGGAACCAAGATGATCAACAACTTTGTAAAGAATGTCTGTGGATGTGTCGGCGAATGGAAGATGGATGCGTTTGTAGAGAATTCTATTAAGGCTATCCGTGAAAAGGTCGGAGACGGTAAAGTGCTCTGTGCATTATCAGGTGGTGTAGATTCATCTGTAGCAGCTGTTATGTTGTCAAAAGCAATCGGTAATCAGCTGACCTGTGTATTTGTAGATCATGGACTTCTTCGTAAAAATGAAGGAGATGAAGTAGAAGCAGTATTTGGACCAGATGGACCGTATGACCTGAATTTTATTCGCGTGAATGCGCAGGAACGTTTCTATAGTAAGCTTGCCGGAGTGGAAGAACCGGAGAGAAAGCGTAAGATCATCGGAGAAGAATTTATCCGTGTGTTTGAAGAAGAAGCTAAGAAGATTGGTGCAGTAGATTTCCTGGTACAGGGAACCATTTATCCGGATGTAGTAGAAAGCGGTCTGGGCGGTGAATCAGCAGTGATCAAGTCTCATCATAACGTAGGCGGACTACCGGATTATGTAGATTTCAAAGAAATCATTGAACCACTGCGTGACCTGTTTAAAGACGAGGTAAGAAAAGCGGGTCTGGAAATGGGTATTCCGGAGTATCTCGTATTTCGTCAGCCATTCCCGGGACCGGGACTTGGTATCCGTATTATCGGTGAGGTAACTGCAGAGAAGGTTCGTATCGTGCAGGATGCCGATTACATTTACCGTGAGGAAGTGGATGCCGCGGTAGAGGAATACCGCAAAGAGCATGGAGAGGCACCGGAGTGGATGCCAAACCAGTATTTTGCCGCGCTCACCAATATGCGAAGCGTGGGTGTCATGGGCGATGAGAGAACGTACGATTACGCGGTTGCACTGCGTGCGGTCAATACGGTCGATTTTATGACAGCGGAAGCTGCCAATATACCGTTTGAGGTGTTGCAGAAGGTTATGAGTAGGATTATCAATGAAGTGAAGGGGGTAAACCGCTGCTTCTATGATATTACCAGTAAGCCGCCTGGGACGATTGAGTTTGAGTGATGAAATGAACTTGAAAAAGCCTTTATTTATGCTGATTGCAAGCAAATTTGTTTAAGCCTTGGCAACGATTTGGCAACATTTTGGGTATCACTCACTGAATAACAGAATACTTCAATAAGAGAAAAACCTTGC
>OLQA01002228.1_pt1 | contig 15555 bp, 8 predicted proteins | sample 1673151 | NCBI WGS metagenome assembly OLQA01 (sample SAMEA3136760, study PRJEB25190) | human gut metagenome | biome: human gut; feature: human-associated habitat; material: faeces | place: Austria | collected 2013 | reverse complement strand
TGTGGTCACGGCCGGCGTCGATATAGGCGCCGCCGCGGATGTCATAAAAATCCGTCTTCGACGTAAGGTCGATGGTCGTATCCTCACCGAGCGACAAGGACGGCGTCACGTGAAGTCCGTAGTTCTTGACGACCCACTGACGCTGGACGTCTTCCTGCAAGGCTGCGGCGATGTCCCGCTCATGGCGCTGGACGAAGGCGACAGGCAGACCGTCCAGTCCGGCGTAGTCCCGTTCCAGATGGTTGCGGGCGCTGAGGAAGATGACCTTAGGCACATCATCGCCCTTGATGGCGACGCGGACGTTGCGCACGACAGGCAGCTTGGGCAGCATGTAGACCGTGACGTCTGTCTCGGGTCCGCCGTGGATGACGATGTGCGGATAGAATTCCGGCACCCGGTCTTCCAGTTCATTCTCCAGGACCGACTTGACGGCGCCGTTAGCCCAGTCCAGGGCATCGACGGGCAGTCCTGTGAGCAGGCTCTCAGCCATATCCCCGGCGTGTTCCAGGTCCTTATCGACCAGGGCCTGGCCCATCGCCGGCAGAGCGCCGTAGTCGATAACAAAGTGGACTTTGCGGATCGTATCGCCCCAGGGGCGGATGCGCACATCCAGGTCCGTCCGGCTGCCGGGATGGATGGCAATGGATTCCACCGTATAGCCTATGAGGACGCGGTTGATGATATCATTGACGGTTCGCTCGTATTCTTCATGACGGCTGACGATTTCCCCGCTGTCGTGGTTGAGGAATACGTGGTTCCCTACAGTTTGGATGCTGGCAGCAATACGTTTCTCGACTAATGGCGGAATCGCCTCCTCTACGGAGGCGACATGGACCGTCACTTGTTCTACCGATGCTGCTGTAGCACTACTAAGACTAGCACAGACGGCAAAGACAGTCAATAAATAAGTGCGGATCTTCATCATCCACGACCTTTCATTGTCTTAGAACTTACCGCCAAAGCTGAAGTGGAACTTGCCGCCATCCTGGCCTACGCCGTAATCCAGGCGGATAGGCCCGATTGGCGTGGTAATGCGGAAGCCAAGGCCACCGGAGTAATGGAGTTTATTGTTTTCATGGTACCAGGGGATATTTTCTACGCCACCCCAGGCATTGCCCAAGTCGGTAAAGACGACGCCCTGGATCTTCTTGGCAATGGGATAGCGGTATTCGATGGTCGCTTCGTACATCTTGTTGCCGCGGAATTCATCGTCTTCATAGCCGCGCAGGTTGTCGGCGCCGCCGAGAGTGAACAGGTCGTTGTAGGGCATATCGCCGGTGGCGATACCGCCCATGAGGCGGACGGCGATGACGTGGGCCCGGCCGACTTTATAGTACAGGCGGTTTTCGGCGATGAACTTGAAGTAGTCGAAGTCGCCGCCCATGCCATGGCCGGCCCAGGTGCCCGTAAAGGACAGGCGCTTGCCTTTCGTCGGGTCGTAGACGTTATCGCGGTTATCGAAGACGTGGGACCAGGTCAGGCTGTTGGTGCGGCCGAAGTTATTCTTTAAATAATTTCTAGCGACTTCTTGGTCAAATTCTTCAGGAATATCATACCCATCTTGCCAATGGTCATAATGATAGCCGCTATCCCAATCAGTATATTTCGTCCGCTTCGTTTCCAAAGTGACGTAGTCGCTGACGTATTCGCTGCGGACGCGGCCGTACGTGACGTTGAAACCATTGGTCCGGCGGTCGTATTCAGCCTGAGAATTGCCTTTTTCATCATAGTCGTCGTATTCCGATTCGCGGTCGAAAATGCTGAAGCCGATGGAGTCGCCGGCGTCGTTGAGGTACGGATGGGTATACGAGAAAATGTAGTTCTTGTTGGTGTCCGTATTGCCGCCGAATTCCCAGCTGATATTGGCCTTATCGCCCGTACCACGCAGGTTCGTTTCAGCCAGGCCGAGGATGCCGACCAGGCCGTCGGAGTCAGAGTAACCGGCACCGATGGTGACCGAACCGGTCTTCTGTTCGGTGACGTCGATTTCGACGATGACGTCTTTCGGATTGCGCTGGCCCGGCAGGAGGCGGACGTTGACGTCTTCAAAATAGCCCGTGTTGTAAACACGCTGGATACTGCGGCTGGCAGCGTTCTTGTTGAAAATATCGCCCTTCTTCATGCGCAGCTCACGCATGATGACCTTATTCTTGGTCTTGGTATTGCCGCGGAGGTTGATGTTTTCGATACGCGGTTCGGAAATGGCAATGTGCAGGGTCCCTTCGTCGTCGAGGCGGACATCGGAGACGCGGCTCATCATATAACCGGCATTGGCAAAGGCCGTGTTGATATTGGCTACGTCGTGGCTGACGACGGCGGTGTTGAGCGTCGTGCCCGGCGTCGTGGCGACGAGTTTCATCAAATCACCTGTACTGAGGGATTCGTTGCCGACGATGTCGATTTTCTTGACGACCGGATTCATCTGGACCGTATAGTTCAGGGAAACGCCTTCCGGTACAGTCGTAAAGGACGGCTTGACCGTCGAGAACAGGCCCGTCGCCCCGATGACGTTGAGGTCGTGACGGATGTAGTCCATGTTGACGGCATCGCCGACGCGCATGGCCAGCTGCGGCAGGAGTTTCTGTTCAATCTGGGCTTCCGGTACGGGGCCGACTGTAACGGCTGTAGCTACTTTGTCGATATAGGGTTTCAAGTCAGCATCGGTAACGGCTTCCCCATAAGGCAGGGCCACGTCCTGGCCGGGCTGAATGACGGCCATGGGATAGCCGGGAACGGACGTATCGAACTGCATGTCGCTGGTACCGCTCATATAGCTGACTTTATCGCCTGTGATCTGCGGCGTCGTATCGACAGGAGCCGGGTTGAGGATTTCATTTTCCTTGTGGACGGCTTCTGCCGTTTCCTGCTGAACGGCTTCCGGGCTCTTGCCAGCCGCAATGGCGGCCAGTTCTTCTGCCGTTTCATAGCCCGTCAGGCCCGATTTAGCCGCTTTCATGGCATCGGCTGTCGTTTCATCGTTAGGCGAGGTTACGACCGTATTAACAGCTGTTTTCTGGTCATCCGCCGGAGCGGCTGCCGAGCCAGATGTAACCGTCTGGCTGCCCGACGACTCATAACCTGTCGCCGCCGTCGTATCATCAGCCCAAACAGGGCACGTCAACATCGCACTGGTTACCATCAGGGCGAGAAGTTTTTTCTTCCGCATATTCATAAAAATCCTCCATTATCTATTTCGTAATACCTGTACCGCGCAAGGTATGCCGTGCTTCTTGTACAGTAGCTTGTACCTGGCGGTCCGACAAGACTGCCTTCCTTTCCACCCGTACCGGAGCCGCTGCTGGCGGTTCCGGTACGGCTGCAGCCGTCGCGGCTGGCTGCACAGGCGGTTCGTCTCCGGCAGGGGTTGCTGGCGGCGCAGATGCTGCCGCCGGCACGGTTCCTTCCTGGACAGGGGGCTGCACGCTGCCTGCCGGGACCGGTTCGGCCACAAGCGCATCCGTATCCACCGGGTCCTGGCCCGCTTCATTCCCTGCCGCCGTATCCTGGACGACGGCCTCGACGGCCGGCGGCCGTTCTTCCTGTCCGGTCAGGCGGAAGGCATACCAGCCGCCCAGCGCCAGGAAGAAGGCCGTAACCATGGCACCGGCCCGCAGCCAGTTCCTGCTGACTGGATGGTGTTTGCGCAAATTCTTCATTTCCGCTTCGGCCAGCATCAGATTGAGTTCGCCCTTGATATCGGACTCTTCATCAAACGAGGCTTCGGCCTTTTCCAGCCAGGACCGGACGGCCCGGACCCGGTGAACTGTATCGCGTTGGGAATGTTTCATACAGCCTTCTCCTTTCTGCCTAGACGAATACTCTTATAAAATCGGCAAAGGCCGTATGAATTTATACCGGCAAAAAGGCGCAAAAACATGCCATAATCTATATTTTACAGCATTTTTCGATTATTTTCACCTAAAAACGGGCCAATTTTAAGAAAATGTAAAAAAAATTTTAGTGGCGGCTCTCATGGATGAACCGGCTGAGCATGCCGCGCACGCGGCGGATGCCCCGTTTCTGCAGGCGGTAGACGTAAGGCAGGCTGACGTCCAAGCTCTTGGCCAGGTGCTTCTGCTCCACGTCGTTCAGGTACACGCCTTCGACGACGGCCTGTTCCTTTTCGGGCAGCCTTTTCAAGACGTGGCCGACCTTTTCCAGCAACAGCTGGCGGCTCGTGGCTTCGACAGGGTCCTGGCGTTCATCGCAGAGCGTATCCTGCAACGTCACGCCCCGTTCATCCGGTTCGTCAAGGGATACGGCGCTGACGGCGCCTTCGCGCTTCAGATAGTCCAGGATGGCCCCGCGGATGCGGTGGACGGCAAAGAGCGGGAAGGCCACGCCACGGCGGTAATCATAGCGTTCCACGGCTTCGATGAGGCCCAGCGTCCCTTCCTGCAGGGCGTCGGACAGGATGTCGCGATGGATGTGCCAGCGCATGGCCTCTTTGAAGACCAGGGGTTGGTACTGCTCGATGAGGCGGCTGCGGGCCTCCAGATTCCCCTCGTCCTTATAGGCCTGCCACAGGGCCCGTTCTTCGTCGGGCTGGAGCAGGGTGATGTGCTGTAGTTCTTTCAGATAATCGTCTAACATGGCCTTTCACCACCTTTTCATTCAAATGGAATTCACACATATATAGGGACGGGCGCCCCTACAAAGGCAATGGCGTATCCACACATATACAGAGATGGGCCTGTGTCCCATCTGTAGGGGCTTGCACGTGGCAAGCCCGCTTCAGGACATGTTTCCTTCCCGTTATTCCTGTATGTATGGCGTCCTGTCATCAATCCCCGGATGCAACGGCATGACCCCATATACGGAATCAAAACGAATACTTATAGGCACCGCCGATGAAACTGTCGTCGTCGGACGTCCAGGCGTTGACGCTGAACTTGCTGCCCAGGTCATACATGAAGCCGAAGCGGTCGTCACCGTGGTTGATGCCGAAAGCCGCCGTGACCATGAAGTCGTTGAACAGTCCGATCCCCGCGGGGAGCCGGTCCGATTTGGCGGCAGCTTCCGCGGCCATGAGGTACACCTCGCCGAGCCGTTGGTGACGGTGAGCATATCCAGGGACAAGGCCTTTTCCAGGCTCTGTGTAAGGCCCAGGCTGTTCAGGGTCATGCGGATGCCCGATCCGAGGAGGCTGTCCATATCTTTCTCGCTGAGGGAGCTCTGGGGGCGGCCGCCGCTGTTGCGCAGGGTAATGAGCGATACGATCTGCTGCTTCGTCAGGGGCGGGTCGGAGCGGAGCATGAGGTCCATGTTGTCCGCCTGGCCGCGCAGGGTCAGCATGACATTGTACTGGCCGACGCGGCTGAAGCCTTCAGCGTCGACATAGGGCAGGAAGGAATCATACCGTGAGAAATCGGCCTTAGCCTTGGTCACGCGGAAATTGGTGTCCAAATAATGGACGGTCCCCCGCGTCGCTTCAAAGCGGCCCGACGGATGGGGATGATTGAGGTTGCCCTGGAAGGTGACCGACCCATTGACCATCAAGTCGTACAGAGCCGGATTGTACAGACGGACCTTGTTGCCCAAAGTCAGGGTGAAGTCCAGGTCCAAATCGGGCCCTTCACTGCTGCTGGCCAGGGCCAGGGGAATGTCGACAGTCGTATTGTCGACCTGCATGAGGCCGCTCACTTTAGGCCGCCCGTCACCAGGCGTGACGTTGACATAACCCGTAATGGGACCGTCGTAATAAGGGCAATTCAGATAGAGGCCGGAAAAATCAGCCGCCAGGGAATACGAATCTAAGCTGCGGCCACTCCAGGCGGCTTTGCCGTCAAGGCTGATGATGCCGGGATTCTTCTTCCCTTTCTTATCCATAGTACCGCTGCCGCTGAGGACGGCCGAACGGCCTTTGAAGGCCAGGTCAGCATTGATGTTGGCCAGGGGATAAGCCGTGTCCTTGAACTTGATGGTGCCGTTCTTGACGGCAATATCGCCGTTGACCGTCGGCGCATCCAGAGTTCCGCCGATTTTGACGGCCCCCTGGATGGGACCGTCGGCTTCGGTGACGTAAGGCGTCAGGAAAGTCAGGACATCGAGGCCGGCGTTATCGAGCTGCAGCGAAAGGTCCATGGATTCGCCGGTCTTGCCGCCAGACAAGGCGCTGACGGGAATGGTACCGTGTGCGCTGACCTTATAGGGGTCGCGGCTGCCGTTGGCCTGCTGCAAAGTGATCAGTCCGTTGCGGATGTTGAACAGGGCATAAGCGCCCGTAAAGGAAATGCCGTTGGCCGTGCCGCTTCCCAGCTGGGCCGATACGTCGGCCTGGAGGTCATCGCCTGTACCGCTCAGGTCAGCGGCAAAGTCGATAGGCGCATCGACGACGAAGTCTTTATGTCCCAGAACGTCGGTCAGGGCCTTGGCCGGGAACTGCTTGGCAGCGACGGACAATTTCACCGGACCGTGCAGGGCATACGTCCCCTGGGCGGCCAGGACGCCGCTGCCGATGTTCAGGGCCATCTTGTTGATGGTGACGACACCATTTTCCATCTGGACGTCGATGTCAGCCGGTTCGACGGCCTGGCCGCCGAAAGAAGCGTCACTGATGGTCCCCTTCATGGAGACCGTCGGGTTGTCACCTGTGCCGCTGATGTCGACCTGGCCATTCAGCTTGCCGGCAATATCCTGTACTGGCAGGGCCGCGACCTTGAGCAGGCCGGCAATGTCGCCGTTGACGACCGTCGCCTTGCCCCGCAGGAGGGACGATTTCGTATTATACAATAAATTGCCGTCATACGTCCCGCCGAGCTGGGCAAAATGGAGGTCTGTCAGGCGCAGCATATTGTCATAATAGGCAAAATCGCCGTGGATATTGTTCAGGGCCATGTGGTTGATGACCAGATTGGCCGCCGTCAGTGAACCGGCTGCCGTCGGATTGTCCAGGCTGCCGCCGATATGGGCCTGGACGTCGAAAGATCCGCTGCGCGGCGTCTTGTTCTGCGGTACCAGGCGGGAAATATCGACGTTCTTCCCGGTCAAATCGAGATTGAGCGTATCGCCGATGGAACCGGACAGGGCCAGGGATGCCGTGTAGGAAGAAATATCGCCGTTCGAGAGATAGACTGTCCCATTATCCAGGCGGTAATCGGCGCTGACATTCTTATAGAGGTAGCCTGCATAGGATCCGCTGGTCAGGCGGAACGAGCCAGAAGCCGTCGGATTATCCAGGCTGCCGCTGAGGGTAATCGTATTATCGGCCCAGCCAGTGAGCGGCAGGTCTGCCTTGCCGATAGCCGGCAGGAGCTGTTCGATGCGCATATGCGCCGTCGTCAGCGATGCCTGTATCGTCCGGGCATCCAGGTCCGCCTGGCCGCGCAGGGTGTGGGTCCCATCACCGCGGCGCCAGTAGAGGGCCGGGATTTCGATGCGGCTGCCCTGTCCCCGGGCCGTCCCGTCGATGCTGTCGAAGGGGACGCCTTTGATCTGGCCGCTGCGGGCATTGAAGGCCACATCCCACTGCTGCCCTTCGACGTGGCCGGACAAATCGGCCGTCCCATCCATGGGAAGGGACACGAAAGGCGAAGCGGCGTCGAGGGGCAGGTCATGGCCGGTAAAGGTCAAGTGCGGCGTCTGGCTGTCCACTTCATAAGAGCCGCTGACGTCGATACTGCCGCCTGCCAGGTCAGCGTGACCGCTGCGCAAGGTCACGACGCGGCCATCATAGGCTACATCGCCGGCTGCCGAGTCGACAGTCAGGCCATTATAAGACAGGTCCCCTGCCGTCACGTGGCCTGTCGCCATGATCGAGTTATCCTTACTGTTGCCGGCTGCGTGGAGCGACGCCGACAGACTCCCCATGACGGCCACAGGCACGCCGGGAACGGCCGAGAGGTCCAGGCCATCTACGTCGGCATCAGCTTCATAGGCACCGCTCTGGATGTCATAGACGCCCTTCCCGGTCAGGGAGGCGCCATAGGCCCGGGCCGTCAGGGAATCGATATCGAGCCGGTTCTGGCTGTAAATCAAATCTGCCTGGGCCTCATCGACGGTATAGCCGTTATAAGTCATATCGTGCAGAGACGCTGTACCGCGGGCATTCACGTCCTGTACCGTCCCCCAGACCGTCCCTTTGAAACCGGCTGTCCCGCTGATGGCAACGGGCAGATAATCGGCAAAGGCCGTCACGTCGGCTCCCGGGACGTCGACGTTCAGGTTGAATACCGGCGTGTCGCCGTTGGTCACGATAGTCCCGCCGACGCGGAAATCCTGCCCGTTGACACGGCCTTCGACGTCCGATAAGGTAATATCTTTGCTCGTCAGGGCCGCATGGCCTTTCAGGCCGTCTACCTCGAGGCCCTGGACGGTGACGTGGCCGTCAGATACGTCGGCCTGGCCGGACAGGAAAAAGCCGTTGTGGCTGTCCGCGACGCGTACTTTGACATTTTCGACAGTCCCGCTGCGGATGACGACATCGGCCGACGACGGGATGAATGACGACGCATAGGTCCCGTTGATGGCATCGGCGCTGACAGTGAAGTCATACTGGCGGTTCGAGGCATACGTCCCGTGGGCCTTCACCGTTTGGCCATCGACGGTCATGGACGCATCAATGGCCAGCGACGGATAATCGGCAAAAGCCACGCTGCCGTTGACGTTTTCTCCGGTGACGACCGTGCTGTCCGGTAATTGGGCGTCAATAGTCCCGTTGTGGACGTTGATGGCCCCGCGGAACCCGGCATCGGTCGTACTCTGATTCTTCTTGATGAGCGACGCCACGTTCCACGTGCCATCGTCTTCATTCTGCCAGAGATGCAGGACCGGCGCATCGACATCGGCCGTATCCAGGGCCTGAAGGATTTCACCCTGCTTCAGGGCCGTCATGATCTTACCGGGATTGACATAGACCCGGACGGCGTCGCCTTCGATGACGACCCGCCCTTGTGTATCTTTAATGACCGGCTTGGCCATGACCAGCTGGCCATTCAAGGATATATCCAGTGAAGAAAACGACAAGGTCCCGTTCAATTTACTGTTTGCAGTTGTCGTAATCGCCTGGCCAGCCATCTGGGTCAGAGCCGGCTTTTCCATCCACAGGGCAATCCCTGCAGACAGGAAGAAGGCCGTGACGCCACAGGCAGCCATCCATTTTTTCTTCATAATCGAGCTCCGCATACAAAAAAAGAGAGAATCGCACGTTACAATTCTCTCTTTATTCTACCTATGGAGTTGAGGAAAATCAAGAAATAGATGATAAATAGGATATTTCCCTTGTAAATTGTTAAAAACCTGTCATCATCTCTTTAAGCCCTGTTTATCCCCGATATGTCGTCGCCGTCAAAGACGGATGGATGACACCCGATTCGACATCGACGCCCATGACCTGTTCCAGTTTGGCAATGCCGACGTTGTAGTCGTACAGGGCCTGGATATGGTTGACCTGGGCTTCGTTGAGGCTCAGCTGGGCATCGAGGACGTCCAGGTTGATGCCGACGCCGGCCTGGTAACGGATATTCTGGATACGATAGTTTTCACGGGCCTGGTCGACGACGGTCTGCGTTTCTTCGACCTTCTGGGCGGCACTGCGGATGTTGAGGTAGGCCTGCTTGACTTCCAGCTGGACGGCTTCGCGGGTCTTCTGTTCCGTTTCACGGGCCACGAGGAGGTCCTGTTTGGCCTGGTTGACTTTAGCCTTGGTAGCGCCGCCGTCATATAAGCTATAGGTGACGCCAGCAGCTACTTTCCAACTTCTCTTATTAGCATCAATGCCAGGGAAGGTATTATCGGCCCAATCATTACCGCCTGTAATGGCGACAGTCGGCCTATTGCCGGCATTGGCGATGTCGATGTTGCGTTCCGCTTCCTGGACGGCAATGGCTGCCTGGAGGACTTCCGGCCGATATTTCATGGCATAGTCCGTCGCTTCCTGGAGGGAAATGTTGTACGTATCGAAGGGCAGCTGATGGTCGGCCAGGTTGAGCTTCGTTTCCAAAGGCAGGCCTAGGATGTTGTTCAAGTTCGATTCGGCAACGGCGACGTTGTTATCTGCCGTAATAGCCGTCGTCTTGGCGTTGGCCAGGGAGACATCGGACGAGAGGACGTCGACTCGTGCCTTCGTGCCGACATTGTACTGAGCCTGAACGTTATCTAAGTGGCCCTGGAGGTTGTCGACGGCTTCATGGTAGACGCCTTGCAGTTCCTGATAAGCCAGGAGACCATAATAGCCCTGGATAGCCGAATATTTCGTCGCCTGTTCGACGCGCAGGATTTCTTCCTGAGCGTTGGTCTTGCCCAATTTAGCCACGTCGATTTTCCCTTCAACGAGACCGCCAGTATACAGCGGAATGTTTACAGAAATGCCATTAGAAAAGGCATTACTGATACTATTGGTACTTTTAGCACTGCCACTTCCCGCATAAGCACTGGGATCCATTTGCAGACGTTGCATAATGTCTTGTAACGCCCGAGCCGCGCCACTGGTTCCTGAACCAGAACCTGCATAAGTAGCAACGTCAGTAGCACGACTACGCTGAGCACCAAAGGTATAGTCGACAGTCGGCTTCTTACCGGCCTGGGCTTGATTAATGGCGTATTCAGCCTTCTTCAGGGCGTACTGGGAATTCTTGATATCCCGGTTGTAATCGAGGGCCATCTGAACGGTCTTAGGCAGGTTCAAATCGACAGTACCATTGGTCGGTACGCGGCCGATGACGATGACCGGATCGACTTCCTGTGTCTTAGCCCGTTTGGCAGCGGCTTTTTCTGCCAGCTTCGCCGAATCGTCAGCGATTTTCTGAGCCAGTTCTTCGCGCAGTTCCGGCGTAATATCGACAGGACGGACGGCATCGGCAGCCTTTCTAGCCTTGGCTTCAGCCTTGGCCGCTTTCTTCTGCTGAGCCTTTTCCGCCTGGATTTCCTGCTGTTCCGCTTTGGCACGGGACTGGATCGCATCGGCCTGCGCTAAGTCGACAGGACGGACAGAAGCCGTCGTATCCGCTGCCGAAGCAGCGGCGACTGCGCTTATGGTCGTAATCATCATGGCGATGACCAATTTCTTGTACAGTTTGTTGTTCATCATGGGGACCCCCGTTATTTCTATAGAATCTGCTAAAAAGCGTAGTTAATACCATAATAATTGCCACCGTCACTGCGACTCATGGGCCGCGTGAACTGGCTGAAGAGATAGAGATCCGGCGCCAGGCGGTACTGGGCTTTCAAACGGAAGCGCCAGTCATCGGGATCATAGCCTTCCAGGGACAAGCGGAAAGGCCCGTCCTGGAAGAAATCGAAGCCCGCACCGAGGTCGCCGTTGATCAGGCCGGCCCGCGTGTCGAACAGGCGGCCGCGGCGGCCGTACTGCAAGTTGAGGTTCGTACCGTTGCCGATGTTCTCTGCCCCGACGAGGCCGAACGTATCGCCACGGTACACCTTAAAATTTACAGTGCCGCTGGTCTCATTCTTGGTCGTATTATATAAGAGTCCGGCTTCGCCCTGGACTTTGATATCCGATGCGCCGCCGAGTATCTTATTCACTTTTGTTGTAATCTGGGCCGTATTATTCAGCGTCGTCTGAATATTGGCCTGGGTCTGCGGATCCGTCGTCATCTTTTCCATCGACTGAGCAATAGTTTCAAAGCGATCCGTTATCTGCTTCATGTTGGCTGCCGTCGCCCGGACGTTGGCCGAAGCCGCGCCGTCGCCGTCAAGGTTCTGCATGGACGCGTTCATCTGGGCCGTCATGGCTGCCATATTGGCCGTAATCTGCTGGATATTGCCGGCATTGGCGTCCATCATCTGGCTCGTTTTCCCCGTAATGGCGTCGATGTTCTGGATGGAACCGCGCATGGCGGCCTGGGTCTTTTCATCGCCGATGATGGCGTTGATATTCTTGACCATGTCATCGGCACTGCCCATGAGCTTGCCGGCACTATCCATCATGTCATCCATGTTCTTGCTCTGTGTGCCATCGATGTAATCTCCATCAGCGAGAAGATGATTCTTGTCATTACCCGGTGTAATGGCCACGATTTTTTCGCCGAGCAGGCCGTCCGTCGTAATCGTCACTTTGGAATCGCGCGGGATTTCCGTCCCCTTTTCTAATTTCATAGCTACGTCGACGCCGTCGCGAGACGGTTTCACACTTTCGACTTTGCCGACGTGAACGCCGACATAGCGGACGGAATTCCCTTTTTGTAGGCCATTGGCATCCTTGAATTCCGTATGGACGACAAAGCCGGGCTTACCAAAGATTTCGGCATGAGCCAGGGTCAGGACGACAAAGGTAAATAAGAGGACGCCGACGATAGTGACCAATCCCACTTTTGCTTCTGCACTCCACTTCATAGGCTATCCCCTCTTTCTTCTGGAAGACGCCCGCCGTGGATAAAGCGCTGCACTTCCTCATCATCTGTATGGGCAAAAGTCTTCTTATCGGCAATGAGCCGGAAGCGCCCGTCTTGTAAATAAGCCAGGCGGTCAGCGACATAGAAGGCCGAGTCCATATCGTGGGTGACGATGACCGACGTCGCATGGATCTGCTTCTGCATACTGACGACCAGGCGGTTGATATCCATACAGCGCAGCGGGTCCAGGCCAGCTGTCGGTTCATCGTAGAGGATGACCTGCGGGTCCAGGGCAATGGCCCGGGCCAGGCTGACGCGCTTCTTCATGCCTCCTGATAAATCGTTGGGCATCATGTTCTCGATACCTTCCAGGCCGACGAGGTGGAGTTTCTCCTCAACGATGCGCTGAATCGTCGCTTCATCGTCTTTCGTATGCTGGCGCAGGCCAAAGGCGACGTTCTCGCCGACAGTCATGGAATCGAAGAGGGCCGAATACTGGAAGACCATGCCCATGTGGCGGCGCACGGCTGTCAGCTGTTCCTCATCAAAGGCGGTAATGTCTTCATCGTGAAAGAAGACCTGCCCTTTCGTCGGCTTCTGCAGACCGATGATCAGGCGCAGGATGGTACTCTTGCCTGAGCCGCTGGCACCGAGGATGGCCAGGGTTTCACCCTGATGGATATCTAAATTGATGTTGTCTAGTATGACCCGGTCGCCATAGGCGACGGTCACATTGCGAAGACGGATCATAGCACTCCTCAATACAACAGAACCGATAAGATATAATTGCAGATAAAGATGAAAATAATCGACGTGACGACGGACTTCGTCGTAGCCTGGCCGACGCCTTCGGCCCCGCTCTGGGCATGCATGCCTTCATTGCAGGCGACGAGGGCGATGATACCGCCGAAGAACATGGCCTTGATGAGGCCGTAGACGACGTCGCTGACTTCCGTAAAGAGTTCGATGGAATTCACATAGGTGAAATGCGTGAGCCCGGCGCCCAATGTGGCCACGCCGTAGCCGCCGGCCGTACCGATGACGTAGCCGTAAAAGGCCAGGATAGGCACCATGACGACGCAGGCTACAAAGCGCGGCACGACGAGATAGGCAATGGGATTGACGGCCATACAGCGCAGGGCATCGATTTGTTCCGTAACCTTCATGGTCCCGATTTCAGCCGTCATGGCCGCACCGACGCGGCCTGCCATGACGACGCCAGTTAAAATAGGGCCTAATTCACGGCCCATGGCGACGGACATGACGCCGCCCAGCGTCGACTGGGCGCCATAGCGCAAGAGAATATCGACGATCTGCAAAGTCATGACCATGCCGGCAAAGAGCAGGGTCAGGCTGACGATAGGCAGGGAATTAACGCCGAGATGAGCCATCTGGGCAAGGGTCAGGCGGCGTTGTATCTTTGGCAGCTGACGCAGGGTCTGGCCAAAGAGGATGGCAATGACGCCGACTTGTTCAAAGACACGGAGCGTAAAGCTGCCGATGCCTTCCAAAATTTCCTGCATGAAAGACCGTCCTTTCTTTAAGTATCATACTACTTTACTATACCATCATTAAAAATGGATGTAAAACACCTGTATTCAATTGTGCCTAAATTGTGAGAAAGAAAATAAGGAAAACTAAAATTGCGATTTGAGTTTTCTACAGCTAAAATAATAGCATTTTATGCGAAAAATGGCAAGGGAAAAGGCGCTGTCATATGAAGACAGCGCCTGTTTAGTGGCTAGTGACTAGTGGCTAGTGGTTAGGTGTTAGGGGCTGACCGCTGACGGCTAACTGCAACCTGCGGCCTGCGGGACGCCCTTTGGGCGTCCCCTACGAACGGCTAGTGGAACATATCCAGGTCGACGGTGCGGATCGGTTCTGCCGATTTCTTATCCTGGCCTTTATCAGGCTTCTTGTCGCTTCCCTTGTCATCTTTCTTGGTTGTATCCTTATTGTCATCGCTGCTCTTATCGGCTTTGACCAATTCATCATCCTGCGAGGACCCGTCGGTTTCTTCACCGATGACGGCTTTCGCTTCGTTGATGTTGTGGTTCTTGGCCAAATAAGCGTCGCGTTTTTCCGGCGTGACGACTTTGATGGTGATCTGGCCGTCGCCTTTGACGATATACGGTGTCGGAATGGAAGATTTGGCGTCGTTCGGATTTTCATCGCCGATGTTGTGCTTGCCTGGTTTGATGACATCCTTGGCGCTGGTCCCCGGTTCTTTGCCGCGGATCTTTTCCTTCTTCACTTTCGTGCCGCTTTCGTTGATCATGCTGACGCCCTGGCTGAGGATTTCGATGACCAAGTCATTGTTGGCATCTTCTTTTTCGATTTCCTTCTTCAGTTCATTGAAATCCTTATAATGGCGCAGGCGCTGGACGATTTCGTCAGTCAGGTTGTAGCGCTGTTTTTCGATGAGGTACGGCAGAGGAATGACGCCGCCGCCGCGCACTTCCAGGACCATATCGCCGAGAGGCTGGTTCTTGGGGACGGTGAAGCTCATGGTCTTCACTTCATCGACACCGCGGTACGGGTGGAGCTTGACCTTGAAATAGACCGTATCGCCCGGGCTGACGACGACAGGCGCTGCCGACGCATCGACGATGGTCGCCGACTTGCGGGCCTGCGTGATATCGACGGACATGTTGATGTCCAGGATAGGATAGTCGATGAACTCATTATGTTTCAAGATATCCAGTACATTGTAAAGCTCGTCGATACTCTTTTCATTGATGTTATCTTCGGAATAATACATATTGTGCCGGGTAATATCCTTATCACGGCCATTGGAAGAGCGGATGGTATACGACAAGGTCGCCGTGCCGCCGCCCGTGCGGTCGATGGTCTTATTGACCGTATTGTACACCGTCGTAGCCGCCAGGACCGGCGTCAGTTCATTGTCTTCGATGATCTTGACGCGCTTGGTCATGGCCGTGTCGGTGTCCGTATCCCTGGCCTTGATGACGACGGGGATGCCCGGTGCCAGATAGCCATACTGGCCGCCGATGCCGGCGCCGCGGTCCTGAGTGATCTTGCCCACTTCGGCACCGATAGAGCCCAGCTTAAAGGAACTGGACAGGTTATTGACGACCGTAAAGATGTAGGCATTGTGCATGAAATAATTGATGCTGCCCTTTTTCAGGAAGGGATGGCCAAAGGCGACGATCTGGTCGTTGTCGACGTAAGTGACCGTCCCGATGGCACCCATCTTCATATCGCCGTTGACGAAGGCTGCGGCGACGCTGCTGCCCGGTTCCAG
>OLQA01002224.1_pt1 | contig 15582 bp, 14 predicted proteins | sample 1673151 | NCBI WGS metagenome assembly OLQA01 (sample SAMEA3136760, study PRJEB25190) | human gut metagenome | biome: human gut; feature: human-associated habitat; material: faeces | place: Austria | collected 2013 | reverse complement strand
AGGCTAAATACTGGACACTAATCTAGAAAGTAATAATAGATAGAATTATAACGACTGTGCATTTACTAATAGGGGGTTTATTCCCCTGTTTTTTTTATGTATACTTGTTTAAAAGCGAGGTAATAAGAAAAATGTTATTTAATACACATACACATTTAAATAGTGAACAATTATTTGGAAATCGTGATTTATATATTCAGAATGCAATAGATAGAGGTGTGAAGTACTTTACTGTTGTAGGTTATGATTTAGAGTCTTCACGTCTTGCAGTACAGATAGCACATGAGTATGACTTTATTTATGCTGCAGTAGGTATTAGTCCTAATGATTGTAAAGAGACAACAGATGAGGATTTAGAGGCAATAGAAGCACTTGCGAAAGATCCTAAGGTTGTTGCTGTAGGTGAAATAGGATTAGATTACTATTGGGATGAAGTATCTAAAGAAAAACAGATTGACTGTTTTAAGAAACAGTTAGAAATAGCCAAGAGATTATTTTTACCTGTTACTATTCATGCCAGAGATGCTTATGAAGATACATTGGATATACTTTCTAAGTCAGGTGTAAAGGGTATTATGCATTGTTATAGTGGAAGTTATGAGATGGCTTTAAGATTCATTAAGATTGGTTATTATATTTCTTTGGCAGGTCCTGTTACTTTTAAGAATGCGAAGGTTCCTAAAAGAGTCGCTGAAGGCGTAGATTTAAACTATCTACTTGTAGAAACAGATGACCCTTATCTCACACCAGCACCTTATAGAGGAAAACAGAATGAACCAGGTAATGTCTATTTTGTTGCCCAAAAGATTGCTGAACTAAAAGGATTAAGCTACGAAGAAGTCGCCAAACAGACAACAGAGAATGCACTTAAAGTATTCCAGTTAAAGAAATAGTAATTAAAATAGAGTATAATATAGTCTATCAGGAGGCTTTTTATGAACATTTATGATAAGCTCGAACAATTATCCCTTACAGAAAGTGAAAAAACACTTATAGACTATGTTATAGAACATTCAGAAGATATTATGAATATGTCTGCATCAGATATTTCTAAGAATAGCTATGTGTCTGTTTCTACTATTTATCGAATTATTGATAAACTAGAACTTTCAGGTTTACAGGCATTTAAATCCCATATTCACTTTGATCGTGAAAGATACCAGAAAGAACTTGTTTCAGTAGACTATAATTATCCTTTCAGGATCAATAATACGAACCATGAAATTATGACTAAAATGTTGAATCTCTATGATCAGACACTTCATTCTACATTAAACCTAGTGAATCTCGATGAATTTGGTAAAATTGTCCAGAAGATGTATGATGCGAATGCTATCGCATTATTTCCTTCTATAGGTAATTTCTTCATGGCTGAGTGTTTTAGACAGAACATGTTAGAAATAGGTAAGGATGTCATAGTAGAAAAACAGATTTTCTATCAAACAAAGGTGGCTGAAACATTAAAAAAAGGAGACCTCGCAATCGTGATCTCCTATGCTAATAGAACACCTCATGTAGAAGATTTCATCCGTGTGATGAATAAGAACCAGGTGACAACTGTTCTTATTTCTTCTACTAAAGAGAGTGAATTATCTAAACTCGTTGATTATCATCTTTATTTTGCATCGTATGAAGATTCAGAAGAAAAGATTGCCTCTTTTTCTTCAAGAGCTTCATTACAATTCTTATTAGATTGTTTATATGCATGCTATTTTAATAAAGATTATGAAAAGAATATAGACTATCGTATTGAACACTATATAGAACTCTCATAGTTCTGTGTTGTACTTAATATCATAGTCCCAAGAAGAATATATTCCTGCATGTTATCTACTTTGGTAATAGGCGGAATATATTTTTTTGGTATAAGAGTAGCCATTTCTTCATATAATGGGAGTACATGAGGAATAAAGTCACAATAGAATACAAGTTCCTCAGGACTTAATAAACTGATAATAGATACTAAATAACGGGCGACAACCTCAATACATCCTTCAGGAGACATACTGAGTGTCATTTTATCTTCTGTTAAATCTAAAGGAAGAAATTGTACTTCTCCTACTAAGTTATGCATACCATGTAGTAGGCAGTTATCCACAATAATACCTGCACCACTTATTGCATGTACAGGCTGGAATAAGAAAGCCAGTGAACTTACTTGATCCTGTGAAGAATAATAACCTACAGCTGCTGCATTGACATCATTACATATACATACAGGCAAATGATAACGTTCAGTGAGGACGTCTTCTAATCTCTCTGGTGTTTCCCATCCGACTAAACTTGTAGAAGACACATAACCATCATCAATAATACCTGGAGTCGCAATACCAATATAACGAATACGTGGATAATGAAGACGGGCAATATCTATAATGTCACAAACATCTTGAAGATTAACTACAGGTTTGATTACTTCGTTATCTAATAGTATTTCTTGATTCTTATCATATACACGATAAGCAACATGAATGGATTGTTTATTACGGAAAATAGAGAGAGCCAATGTCTTATGTTTAATTTCTACATCCAACATAACAGGTAAAGGAATCTTCTGATCAGATTGGTTCTTTTTAATCTCTAATGATTCTTTCACAAGTGTAAAGACGGCTTTTACATCATATTTCGCAAATACTTCAGGTGGTACATTCAAGACAATCTTATCTTTAAGAATATCACATGCTTTAGCATGTAAATAAGAAATCTGTGGTGCTAAGAGAACGACATCATAATCCTGCGCTACATAGTATAAATTATTATAACCACTTGCTTCTGTCACATAAGGAAGACTCATTAATTTAGAGGCTTCATTCATCTTCATCGCAAAATAGCTAGTTGTTAATCCACCACTACAGCACAACAATATCTTAATAGTAGGCGATTCACCAATATGCTTCATATAATGAGTGAGTTCTTTAAATAACTTCATTGCATGATTCAATGTTTTCATCTGGAAATGTAGATAATATTCAATCTCACCAGATTGTGTATTGGTTGCTTTAAACTCTATGATATTCAATGGATTAAAGACAATTTCAATATCGGCATGCTTATTATAGAAATGAATCTCTGTATAGTCTTCATTCACTTTTGTTTCAAAGTCAGGCACTTCCTGCAATAGAATCCATTTCGCAAAGAGTATTGTATAAATATCACTTAAGAAATCATCCATGAATATCACCTCCATGTCCATATTTTAACATACTCCTAATCTTTAAATACAGTAACTCTTGAAATATGAAAAATATATATCATATAAGCTAAATTAAAGCTGATAGAAATGAAAAGAACCTTGTGAATGCAAGGTTCTAGGTATCCATCTCAAAGATGAATTTAGTATTTGTGATATTGTTTCCTGATAGACCACTATAATGGTCTTTTTCTTTTAACTTCTTAATTGTAGTTATATCAGTGATTTTTTGAATACCTTCCTGATCAAATAGACTCATTCCTTCAGATAAGCTTTTTGCGCCAGTTGTAAGAGTCTGGTATTGTTGAGAAAGTTCATTCCCAGCTTGACTCAACTCTGATAAGCTAGAAGATAATGTCTCTAATTGTCTTGATACAGGACTTTGAGAAAGCAGTTGTGAGAGTTGTTCAAGACTCTTCTTATTTGACATTAAGCTTTCCTGAACACCTTCACTAATCGCTCTGTTTACTGCAGCACGCTGTTCATCAGTGAGATCAATGTTATTTATTTTAGATTGAATCAGTTCTGTAGGATCCTTCATAGAAGATATTAAGTTTTTAATCAGTGCCTGTGTAGACGCATCATATTGTTTAGAACCTTCTAACAATGCATTGGCTCCTTCACTTACTTTTGACACATTGGACATATATGTATGAAGATATTGTCCATACGTTGTACATCCTGCGAGTAATTGTGCTGAACCTTCTACTAACTTCTGTGATGATTGATTTAATTGATCCGTTGTCTTTGTGAGTTCACTTAAGTCTAAATCTTTAAAGATACCTTCAGTAAATATAGTACTCATATAGTCACATTGGAAGCTCTTGATCTTCATAGTCACTTCCATAGAATCCTTGAATGGTTCATAACCAGGACATCCTATTCCAACAATGGCTTGATAATCATCCATCAACATACTCTTCCCATTCTTCACTTCAATATCACTGACTGTTTCTTGAGGAAGAAGCATAATAGTAGTCGCTACGAAAGGAGTATCAGTATTATTTTTATACTTAAATACAGCCTTTAATGTCCCTGTTTTACCTTTGATATCTGTCACTTTCTGTCCATCCAAATAATAAGTCATATCGACACCAACAGGAAGTGCTGCATCTAAAGTACCTTCATACTGAATACTATTCTTATTATTCTCTATCAATAATTGATGATTATTCAAAGTTATATTCTCATCACCCTTATTACTGATATCCTTTAATACAGTTGTATCTTGAATAAGATCACCTTCACTTATAGAAGGAATAGTCACTTCCGCTTTTGTGCTTTTTATCTCTCCAAGTGTATTTGTCTTTACAGTAATGGTTTCACTCTTATTTACTGCTTCCTTTACATCATGTCCATTAGTTGTAAGTACAACAGGTGTTTCTTCTACAGTAGAAGGTTCTTATGACATCGGTATGGCATCTAGAGATTTAAAAGATGATGAAACATCACAGGGTGTAGAAGGAAAGACTATCGCAAAAGATGGTATTGCAGTTGTCGTAAACAATGACAATTCCGTAGATGAATTATCCACAGATCAGGTAAAATCTATCTTCACTGGTGAGACAACATCATGGAGTGACGTTAGTAAATAAAGGAGTGGGGCAGACATGGCAAAATCTAAAGAAAAAATCATGGAAATCGTTTTCCTCCTCGCTGCCTGTGTCTCCATTCTCGCTGTAGCATTAATATGTGTATTCCTTTTTGCAAACGGAATGCCTGCAATGAAGAAAATCGGCTTTGCCGATTTTCTGCTTGGTACGACCTGGAAACCGGGAAATGATATTTATGGTATTTTCCCGATGATTCTTGGAAGTATCTATGTTACAGTAGGAGCCATTATCATTGGTGTTCCGATTGGATTACTTACCGCTGTTTTTCTGGCATGGTATTGTCCGGAAAAGATATATAAAGTTATAAAACCGGCAGTAGAACTTTTAGCAGGTATTCCATCTGTAGTATATGGTTTCTTTGGTATGGTAATGATCGTGCCAGCAATCCGTTACAACTTTGGTGGAACAGGAAGCAGTATTTTAGCAGCTTCGATTCTTTTAGGGATTATGATTCTCCCAACAATTATCGGTGTATCTGAGAGTGCGATTCGTGCCGTACCAGGAAGTTATTATGAAGGTTCTCTGGCACTTGGTGCTACGAAGGAAAGAAGTATCTTTGTAGTTATGCTTCCGGCAGCTAAATCAGGTATTCTGGCAGCTGTTGTGCTGGGAATCGGTCGTGCTATCGGCGAAACAATGGCGGTGATCATGGTAGCCGGAAACCAGGCAAGAATGCCTGCAGGTTTACTCAAAGGTCTTCGTACCATGACAGCAAATATCGTAACTGAAATGGGTTATGCAACCGGACTTCACAGAGAAGCACTGATTGCAACAGGAGTTGTACTTTTCGTATTCATCCTGATCATCAACCTGAGTCTTTCTTTACTGAACAGGAGGTCAGAGAATGCAAACTAACGCAGCAGTAGCAGAACCGATGGTGGAAAAAATGAAAAAAAGAAATGAAACATCAGCAGCAGATCGAATTCGGTCTTATCTGCGTCATCCAGGATCAGGTGTACTTGCACTTCTTACGATTGGTGCAGCAGTTGTTACGTTTGCAGTCCTGATTTTCCTGGTGGCTTATATTCTGGTGAAAGGTATTCCATATCTGACACCAAGCTTATTCAGCCTGGAATATACATCAGAGAATGTTTCTCTGATGCCATCACTGATCAACACTTTTATTATGACAGCTTTGTCGCTGGTAATTGCAGCACCACTTGGGATCTTTGCTGCGATCTACCTTGTAGAATATGCAAAAAAAGGAAATAAACTGGTACAGGTGATTCGTATTACAGCAGAAACACTTTCTGGTATTCCTTCAATCGTATATGGCCTGTTTGGTATGCTGTTCTTTGTAACAGCACTTCATTGGGGAATGTCTCTTCTGGCAGGTGCATGTACACTTGTTATCATGGTTCTTCCTTTGATCATGAGAACCGCTGAAGAAGCATTAAAGGCAGTTCCGGATTCTTACAGAGAAGCAAGTTTCGGACTTGGAGCTGGTAAGCTGCGTACAATCTTTACTATCGTACTTCCATCAGCAGTTCCTGGAATCCTGGCAGGAATCATCCTTGCAATCGGACGTATCATTGGAGAAACGGCAGCACTTCTCTATACATCAGGAACAGTTGCTCAGGTCCCGAATCTGATGGGATCCGGCCGTACACTGGCTCTTCATATGTATGTACTTTCCAGTGAAGGTCTTCATATGAATCAGGCATCTGCTACCGCAGTTGTAATTCTTTTATTTGTATTAATTATCAACGGTTTGTCCGGTATGGTGGCAAAACGTATCGCGAAAGGATAACAGAACATGAGTGATAATATCAAACTTTCAATTGAAGATATGAATCTTTTTTACGGAAATTTTCATGCACTGCATGACATCAATATGCATATTCCAGAAAAAGAGATTACCGCTTTTATCGGACCAAGTGGATGTGGAAAATCTACACTTCTGAAGTCTCTGAACCGTATGAATGACCTTGTAGAAGGCTGTAAGATCACCGGTAAAGTAGAACTTGATGGAGAAGATATTTATGGAGATATGGACGTAAACGTTCTTCGAAAAAGAGTCGGAATGGTATTCCAGAAGCCGAATCCGTTCCCGATGAGTATTTACGATAACGTTGCGTACGGACCGAGAACTCATGGTATCCGTTCCAAGGCAAAACTCGATGAGATCGTAGAAAAATCTCTCCGTGATGCTGCCATCTGGGATGAAGTAAAAGACCGATTAAAGAAAAGTGCACTTGGTATGTCTGGCGGACAGCAGCAGAGGCTCTGTATTGCAAGAGCTCTCGCAGTAGAGCCGGAAGTTCTCCTGATGGATGAGCCGACCTCCGCACTTGATCCGATCTCAACCTCCAAGATTGAAGAGCTTGCAATGGAATTAAAAGGAAAATATACGATCGTGATCGTTACGCATAATATGCAGCAGGCGACTCGAATTTCTGATAAAACAGCGTTCTTCCTTCTGGGAGAAGTTGTAGAATTCAGCGATACAGATACTCTGTTTTCCATGCCAAAAGACAAGAGAACAGAGGACTATATTACAGGGAGGTTTGGTTGATTATGGCAACGCATTTCGAACGGCAGCTTGAAGAACTTCATGTACAGATCATTACAATGGGAAGCCTCTGTGAAAAGGCTATTTCACTTTCGAACAGAGCTATCCGCGGTGATAAATGTATCCAGGAAATCTTTGATACTGATAAGGAAATCGACACAAAAGAGCGCGAGATCGAGAACCTCTGTATGCGTATTCTGTTACATCAGCAGCCGGTTGCAAGAGATCTGAGAGAGGTTTCTGCAGCACTGAAAATGATTTCAGATATGGAAAGAATTGGAGATCAGGCATCGGATATTGCGGATCTTTCCAAGTTCATTGAGGAAAATCATGTGCAGATTCCGGAACTGATTGGCAAGATGGCGGAGATGACAGTCGGCATGGTGACAGAAAGTGTAGATGCTTTTGTCAAGAGAGATCTGGACCTTTGTCGCAAAGTTATTGATGACGATGATCAGGTAGATGATGCATTTAATCAGATCAAAGAGGAGCTGGCAGAGCTTATGTATCAGAATCTGGATGCAAAAACAGGCCTTGATCTTCTTATGACTGCGAAATATATGGAACGAATCGGAGATCACGCAGTGAATATTGCAGAATGGGTTGAGTATGCAATTACTGGTGTTCACAGAAATAATGAACATCAATTAGGAGGTCATTGATGTGACAAAAAAGATTTTTAAATCAAACATACTGGTAGCTGCGGCTGTACTGATTTTTGGGATTGCATGTGTTATGGCAATCCTTTATCAGCATTTTGGAAAACAGATCAATACTGAGTTGAAAAAAGAAGCAACTTATCTGGTATATGGTGTAGAGGAGAATGGTATAGATTATCTGAAACAGATCAAAGAAAAAGATGATCGTATCACCTTTATTGCGGAAGACGGAACGGTTCTCTATGATAATCAGGCTGATGCCGCAACTATGGAAAATCATGGTGACCGTAAGGAGATTCAGGAAGCACTGAAGACGGGCAGCGGCCATGCGGAACGTACTTCCAAAACCCTGTCGCAGAAAACTTTGTACTATGCATTGCGACTGTCGGATAATAGTGTACTCAGGGTATCCAGTACGCAGTATTCTGTCTGGGTACTTCTTATGGAACTGGTACCACCACTTATAGGCATTGCTGTTGTGATGCTGATTCTGGCAGCAATTATGTCTGTGCATATGGCAAATAAGATCGTGGAGCCGATCAATAATGTAGATCTGGAGCATCCGGAAGAAAATCAGATTTATGAAGAAGTAGGACCGCTTCTCAGCAAGATTTACAAACAGAACCGACAGATCAAGAGTCAGCTGGAAGCAGCCCGACGGAATCAGGAAGAGTTTGGCATTATTACAGAAAACATGCAGGAAGGTCTTCTTGTTATTGACAGTTACACAATGATTCTTTCGGGCAATTCCAGCGCATGGAAGCTGTTTCAGTTAAAAGATCCAAAGATTGGTGACAGTGTGTACTCTCTGAACAGGAATGAAGATTTCCGTCTTTTGATCGAACAGGTACTGAAGGGACAACATGGAAGTGTTCTGCTTCATATGGGAAGTGAGGCCATTCAGATGATCGCAAACCCGGTAAACAGGGAACACAGAGTTGTGGGTGCGGTCATCCTTCTGATGAATGAAACAGAGAAGGTTGAGCGGGAACAGTTACGCAGAGAATTTTCTGCAAATGTATCTCATGAGCTGAAAACACCTCTGACTTCTATTTCTGGATTTGCAGAGATCATCCAGGACGGACTTGTCAAAGAAGAGGACATCAAGAAGTTTGCGGGCAGAATTTATAACGAAGCACAGCGTCTGATCACGCTGGTAGAAGATACGATCAAGGTTTCGCAGCTGGATGAGGGTGAAAATCCATATGAATGGGAGATGTTGGATGCGTATACAATAGTGAAGGATGTCTGTGGCCGTCTGAGAGAAGTTGCAGAGAAGAAGAATGTACATCTCTATATAGACGGTGGCAAAACGATGCTTACGACGGTGCATCCAATTTTGGATGAGGTGATCTATAATCTATGCGACAATGGTATCAAGTATAATAAAGAGGATGGAACGGTAAGTATTCATCTTCGTGATCTGGGAGAAAATGTGGAGATTCGTGTCAAAGACAGTGGAATCGGTATTCCGGGTGAAGACCAGAGCAGGGTATTTGAAAGATTTTACCGTGTGGATAAGAGCCATTCCAAGGCAATTGGCGGAACAGGACTGGGTCTTTCTATCGTCAAACACGGTGTGACTTTCCTTGGCGGTACACTGAAGATGGTCAGTGAGATTGGCAAAGGAACCGAGATCACGATGACATTTCCGAAAGAACGAAAGGCAGTTTGAAAGAGCAAAAAAGATGCTGACATGCAATGCACGCCAGCATCTTTTTTGTCGTTAATAACAATAGGCGCCCTCATAGCTGTTGCAGGATTCTTTCTTATGGGAAAGATCCTTGCAGGAGCTGCAGTGATCACAGAATTCCTGCTCATAACAGGTGGCGCAGACACAATTCCCACAGTGGCTGCGGTCATAGGCCGGAGTACAGGTGTAGGGAAGAGCATCTTTTTTCGCTTTTTCTTCCATATACGATTCACCTCTCCTGAAGTTACCGTTCGTTTCGTTCACAGTAACTTACTGATACATTTCTGATACTGATATTATATCGCTGTACTTCAAGAGATTCAAGAAAATAATGATAAAAATTATCAAATTTTCAGAAGAATTTGAATACTTTATTTCGCTTCCCAGCGGCCGGAAGCACCGCATGGAAGTACCAGCCCATTGGAAGTTACCGGGAGTCCGATTTCCTGGGAATCGACATGTCCGTCAAATTCTTTCAGCTCTGTAGCCAGCATATAAGTCAGCACAGCCGGAGCAAGTCCTGTAGTATAGGAGTTGATCAGGAAAAACAGCGGATTTGGACTTAAAAGCTTCACACACAGCTTGATGAGCGGATGAATTGCTTCTTCAATCTTCCAGATCTCACCTTTTGGTCCACGTCCGTACGATGGTGGATCCATGATGATCGCATCGTAGTGATTTCCACGGCGGATCTCACGTTCTACAAATTTCACACAATCATCTACCAGCCAGCGGATCGGTGCTTCAGAAAGTCCGGATGCAGCTGCATTTTCTTTGGCCCAGGTAACCATACCCTTGGAAGCGTCTACGTGTGTAACCTGTGCACCGGCAGCGGCAGCAGCCAGAGTTGCACCGCCTGTGTAAGCAAAAAGATTCAGGACTTTGATCGGGCGTCCGGCTTTACGAATTTTATCACCGAACCAGTCCCAGTTGACAGCCTGCTCCGGGAAAAGACCAGTGTGTTTGAAACTGAATGGTTTCAGATGAAAAGTAAGATCCTTGTAATGAAGATCCCACTGCTGTGGGAGATCAAAGAATTCCCATTCACCGCCGCCCTTTTTGCTTCTGTGGTAGTGAGCATTCATGTTTTTCCATCCACGGCTTATCTTTGGGGTGTCCCAGATCACCTGTGGGTCCGGGCGTACCAGCGTGTATTTTCCCCAGCGTTCAAGTTTTTCACCGCAGGAAGTGTCAATTACTTCGTATTCTTTCCAGTCATTTGCAATCCACATATATGATAACCTTTCTTTGATAACCTGATTTGTATATTCTGCTTATTTAGTATAGGTGAAAGCTCGAAATTGTGCAAGTTTTTTATATTGCTAGGGACTTGACAATCAGTATTTTACCATACTAAAATATACAGGATAATGATTTAGCATAAAAGCTATATCAGAAAATCCATTATAAGATGAATGAATTTTGCCGGACAGTATTCTGGAAGCGGCACGAGGAGGACGAACAATGCAGAAATACAGTGAGATGAGCAAAGAACAGCTTCAGGCTCTCAAGAAAGAGCTGGATCAGCAGTACGCTGAAATCAAGGCACAGGGACTTGCCCTGGATATGTCACGTGGTAAACCGTCAGTTGATCAGCTGAATATTTCCATGGATATGATGGATGTTCTGTCAAGCAGCACAGACCTGAAATGTGAGACAGGCGTTGACTGTCGTAATTATGGTGTAATGGATGGTATTCCGGAAGCCAAACGTCTTCTCGGAGAAATTTCTGAGGTTGATCCGGAACACATTATTATTTATGGAAACTCCAGCCTGAATGTTATGTTTGATACTGTATCACGTTCCATGACCCACGGTGTTATGGGAAACACTCCATGGTGCAAGCTGGATAAAGTAAAATTTCTTTGTCCGGTTCCAGGATATGATCGTCACTTTAAGATCACAGAGTTCTTCGGAATCGAAATGATCAATGTTCCTATGTCTCCGGAAGGACCGGATATGGATATGGTTGAAAAACTGGTAAGCGAAGATCCGGCTATCAAAGGTATCTGGTGTGTTCCGAAATATTCCAACCCGCAGGGATACACATATTCCGAAGAGACCGTTAAGCGTTTTGCAAATCTGAAACCGGCAGCACCGGATTTCCGTATTTACTGGGATAATGCTTACAGTGTACATCATCTTTATGATGACGAAAAAGACCAGGATTTCCTTCTTGAAATTTTGGATGAATGCGCAAAAGCCGGAAATCCGGACATGGTTTATAAATTTACATCTACATCCAAGATCAGCTTCCCGGGTTCTGGTATTGCAGCTCTGGCAGCATCTAAGGCAAACCTGGATGATATCCGCAAATACATTACCGTACAGACAATCGGTCATGATAAGCTGAACCAGCTTCGTCATGTAAGATTCTTCAAAAATCTGGATGGAATCCATGCACATATGAGCAAACATGCAGCAATCCTTCGTCCGAAGTTCGAAATGGTAGAAGCTACTCTTGAAAAAGAACTTGGCGGACTGGGAATCGGTTCATGGACAACACCAAAGGGTGGATATTTCATTTCCTTTGATTCTATGGACGGATGCGCAAAGAGAATCGTAGAAATGGCAAAAGAAGCCGGCGTTGTTATGACTGGAGCAGGAGCTACCTATCCATATGGAAAGGATCCGAAAGACAGCAATATCCGTATTGCACCATCTTTCCCACCGATTGAAGAGCTTGAAAAAGCGGCACAGGTATTTGTCGTTTGCGTTAAACTTGCCAGTGTAGAGAAATTACTGGCTGAATAAAATTTCATATTTCCGAATGTTAAGGAGGCGCCATGGCGGAAAATAACAAGAGTATGGACAAAGGAAGAAAACTACTGATCGGTTTTATTATTGTACTGCTCCTGCTTACCGCAGGCGCCTACTTTTTTGGAGTTTATTATTTTACCGAGCATTTTCTTCCCGGCTCACAGGTGAATGGTTTTAACTGTTCTTATATGACAGAGAAGGAAGCAGAGAACCTGCTGGAACAGAAGACAGGGGTATATGCACTGGCAGTACAGACCAGAGGAAACGGACAGGAAGCAATCACAGCGGATGAAATTCAACTGAAATATACATCTGACGGCAGTGTAAATAAATTGCTTCACAAACAGAATCGTTTTAGCTGGTTTTTAGCATTCAGCCAGCAAATGACTTATGAGCTGCCTTCTTCTGTGTCTTATGATGAAAGCCTGTTTGAACAGAAAATTGCCAGTTTGAAATGTATGCAGGACAATGTAGAGCCGGTGGATGCGTATATAAAGGAAATCGATGATGGATTTGAAGTTGTTCCGGAAATTGAAGGAACAAAAATAGACCGTGATAAACTGATGGAGGACATCAAAAATGCTGTTACTACCGGCAGGACAGTTGCAAATCTGGAAGAAGACGGATGTTACATAAATCCGACCGTGTATGCAGATGATCTGACAAAAGACTGCCAGCAGATGAATGAACTTACGGATGTTGTGGTTACGTATGATTTCAGCGACCGCAAGGAAACAGTAGATCGGTCTGTGATCAAAAACTGGCTGACAAAGGACGAAAATGATGATCTGGTGCTGGATAAGGCGGTTATTGCAGATTATATTTCGGAGCTTGCGAAGAAGTATGACACTGTAGGCACAGAACGAACTTTTTCTACTTATGACAATCAGGAAATTACGGTATCCGGTGGAAATTATGGCTGGGTGATCGACCAGGAAAAAGAAACAGATGCATTATATCAGGATATCATGGACAAAAAGACAGAAGTACGGGAACCTGTTTATGAACAGGAAGCGCAGAGCCGTAATACAAATGATATCGGATATTCCTATATAGAAATTGACCTTACCCGTCAAAGAATGGTATTATATCAGAATGGATCCCCGATCGTGGATACTGGTTTTGCGGCAAGCAGCAGTACGCCGACAGGTGTTTACAGACTGGGTGACAAGCAGGAGGCTGCTTCTGTAGATTTCTGGATGCCTTTTACAGACAAACTTGGCATTTATGGAGATTCCGGTCTGGTCATTACAGGAACGGATGTGTCAGATGAAACTGGGGATTCTGGCGATTTTGGAAGCTCAGAGGAGAGTGTGGATTTTGGCTCCTCAGACAGCTGGATGAGTACAGAAGGCTGTATAGTGCTGCCGGAAGAGCAGGCGCAGACAATTTATCAGAATGTAGATTCTGGATTGCCGGTAGTTATATACTGATACCAGGGAGAAAAGATCTGAATCCATGTGAGCTTGCTCACAAGTGGATGAGTTAGAATATTATGTGAGGATGATGAGAAAATGAAAATTGTTGTATTAGCAGGTGGAACCAGCACAGAAAGGGATGTTTCAATCGTATCTGGAACAGGAATCTGCGGAGCGTTGAGACAGAAAGGACATCAGGCAATTCTGGTAGATGTTTTCTGTGGTCAGGAAGAGGTAGACTGGGAAGATCCGTTCCCGGCAGAATATGATGTGGAAAAAGCAGCAGCTTATATCAGAGGATTTAATCTGCAGATGGCTGAACTGAAAAAAACAAGAAAAAATTTCTTTGGACCGAATGTCATCGATCTTTGTAAAAAAGCAGATTTTGTTTTCCTGGGACTTCATGGAGCCAACGGGGAGGACGGTAAACTGCAGGGAGCATTTGATCTGATGGGTATTCCATATACCGGAACCGGATATCTGAGCAGTGCCATGGCAATGGATAAAGGTGTGACCAAGGCAATGTTCCAGATGAGAGGTGTTCCGACTCCGGCAGGTAAGGCCATGAAGAAAAAGGACCGTGTGGAAACTCCACAGGAGCTGGGAATGGATTTTCCGGTTGTTGTCAAGACATGCTGCGGTGGTTCCAGTATCGGTGTCTATATTGTTGATAACCAGGAAGACTACACGAAAGCACTGGATGGTGCATTCACTTATGAAAACGAAGTAGTTGTAGAGGAATTTGTAGAAGGTGTTGAATATACAGTTGCTGTTGTGGACGGTAAGGCATATCCGGTCGTTCAGATCGTTCCGGTACAGGGCTTCTATGATTATGAAAATAAATACAAACCAGGTGCAGTAAAGGAAACCTGTCCGGCGCCGATTTCAGAAGAACTGACAAAACGTCTTCAGGAAGCAGCCGTGGATGGTTATCATGCACTGGAGATGGAGAGCTATGCCCGTCTGGATTTCATTGTGACAAAAGATGAAAAAATCTACTGTCTGGAGGCAAATACGCTTCCGGGAATGACACCGACCAGCCTGATCCCGCAGGAAGCAGCGGTTCTGGGTATGGATTATCCGACACTGTGTGAAGAACTGATCAAAGTGTCTCAGAAAAAGTATGCTTAACAGACGAATATGTACCTGAATTGAGGTAACATATCAGGAGAGGAAATCAGAATGAAAAATCTTACTTTGAGAAATCTTACAAAAGTATGTAATGGCATCTGGCATGGCGACAATGCTCTGCTGGATCAGGAGATTTCTGCAATTACTACAGACAGCCGTAAGATTGAGAAAGACTGTCTGTTTGTGCCAATCGTGGGAGAGAGAGTCGATGCACACCGTTTTATTCCGGATGTGATGACGAAGGGAGCACTTGCAACACTTTCCGAGCGAGAACTGCCGGAGGCTGACTATGCATATATTCAGGTAGAAGCTTCTCTTCAGGCAGTTAAAGATATCGCAGAGTTTTATCTGGAACAGCTGCAGATTCCGGTTGTAGGTATTACGGGAAGCGTTGGAAAGACCAGCACCAAAGAAGTGATCGCATCCGTCCTGAAAGAAAAGTACCGCACTCTGAAAACACAGGGAAACTTTAATAATGAGCTCGGACTTCCTCTTACAGTATTCAGACTTCGTGATGAAGATCAGATTGCAGTTCTGGAAATGGGAATCAGTGATTTTGGCGAGATGGCCCGGCTGACAAAGATTGCAAAACCGGATACCTGTGTG
>OLQA01002217.1_pt1 | contig 15617 bp, 18 predicted proteins | sample 1673151 | NCBI WGS metagenome assembly OLQA01 (sample SAMEA3136760, study PRJEB25190) | human gut metagenome | biome: human gut; feature: human-associated habitat; material: faeces | place: Austria | collected 2013 | reverse complement strand
AGCACCGCCGCCAGCACTGCGGCGGTCACGGCAAACCATACGGGCTTCCAGTTCAGCTTCTTCCGTTTCTGTACCCGGCGGGGGGCATCCTCCTGGGGGTTGCCGCGGTCAAATTCCATCTGATCCATTGAGTCTTTCATCTTCATACCACACCCTCGTCAGGTACAGACCTCCCGGCGGGGCAGTGGGCCCGGCCAGAGTACGGTTGCCGCTGTCCAGGATGGCGGGGATCTCCTCCGGCGTCAGCTTCCCCTCTGCCGCATAGAGCACCGTGCCGGTAATGGCCCGTACCATATTATACAAAAAGCCGTTGGCGCAGACCTTCAATTCCAAAAGGTCCCCCTGCCGCCGGACCCGGCAATAGTAGATGGTGCGGACGGTGCTGCGGACGTTGGTGCCCACGCTGCGCACGGCGGCGAAATCGTGGGTCCCCTCGAACATCCGGGCAGCACGGTCCATGACCTCCTCGTCCAGGCGCTTGGGGTAAAAATACGCTCTGTTTACGTAAAACGGGTTCTTTACCCGGGAATTGTAAATGCGATAGGTGTACTCCTTTTTGATGCAGGAGCCGATGGCGTTGAAATCCTCCGCCACCTCATAGGCCGCCTTCACCACGATGTCCTCGGGAATATGGGTATTCACGGCGAAGGGCAGCCGGTCCACAGGAATGCGGGAATCGGTGCGGAAATTGGCCACATAATGCTCGGCGTGGACCCCGGCGTCGGTGCGTCCGCAGCCGGTGCACTTGATGGGCTGGCCGCACACCATGGACAGGCCCCGTTCCAGGGTCTGGGCCACGGTGGTCTCGGTTTTCTGCACCTGCCACCCGTGGTAGGCGGTGCCGTTGTACATCAGGATCAGGGCGATGTTGCGCATAACGTACCTCTCAGATTCCCAGCCGGCCCAGGGCGATGATCCCGGCCGTCAGGGCGATGAAGCCCAGCAGCACCCAAATGTCGGCGGCACGATACCGAAGCACATGGAGGGCGGTGCGGCCCTGGCCGCCGTGGTAGCAGCGGCACTCCATGGCCGTGGCCAGCTCGTCGGCCCGGCGGAAGGCGCTGATGAACAGGGGCACCAGAATGGGCACCAGGGCCCGGGCCCGCTGGAAGATATTGCCGGATTCAAAGTCCGCGCCCCGGGCCTTCTGGGCGGACATGATCTTGTCCGTCTCCTCAATCAGCGTGGGGATGAACCGCAGGGCAATGGACATCATCATGGCCAGCTCATGGATGGGCAGGCGCAGCTTCTTCAGCGGCGACAGCAGACTCTCCAGCCCGTCCGTCAGGGAGATGGGGCTGGTGGTATAGGTCAGCAGGAAGGTGCCCATGATGAGCATCACAATGCGCAGGATCATGTAGATGGCGGAGCGCAGACCCTCCTGGGTGATATGGCTCAGCAGCCAGCCTGTTCCCAAGGGCGTGCCGCTGGTGAAAAACAGGTTCATAATGGCCGTGAAGGCCACGATGATGTAAATGGGCTTCAGGCCCCGGGTCAGTGACCGGAAGGGCACCCGGGACACCAGAATGCACAGAACCAGCACCGCCATGACCATGGCGTAGGTTACCACGCCCTTGGCGTTGAACAGAGCCACGATATACAGGATCACCGCAATGAGCTTGGTGCGGGGGTCCAGCCGGTGGATAAACGTATCGCCGGGGAAAAACTGGCCCAGGGTGATATCCTTCAGCATACGCCCGCCTCCCCTCTGACGGAGAGCAGCGCCTGCTCCAGCTCGTCCACGGTGTAGACCGCCGTGTCGATCTCCAGGCCCATCCGGCGCAGAGCCAGGGCAATCTTGGTGGCCTGGGGCACGTCCAGGCCCACGTCCTCCAGATCGTCGGCCCGCCGGAATACCTGACGGGGCGTGCCGTCCATATACACATGGCTGCCCCGCAGCACCAGGATGCGGTCCACGTTGCAGGCGATCTCCTCCATGCTGTGGCTCACCAGAATGACGGTGGTGCCGCGCTTTTGGTGATAGGCCCGGATCTGGGCCAGAATGGCCTCCCGGCCCCGGGGGTCCAGCCCCGCCGTGGGCTCGTCCAGGATCAGGACCTTGGGCTCCATGGCGATGACCCCGGCGATGGCTACCCGGCGCTTCTGGCCGCCGGACAGGTCAAAGGGTGACTTGTCCAGCTGGTCCTCCGTCAAACCCACCAGGGCGGCGGATTCCCGGACCCGGCGGTCGATTTCCTCCTTGGAAAGGCCCATGTTGCCCGGGCCGAAGGCAATATCCTTGTACACCGTTTCCTCAAACAGCTGGTACTCCGGGTACTGGAACACCAGGCCCACCTGAAAGCGGACCTGACGAATTTTCTTGGGCTCGGCCCAGATATCCTTCCCGTCCAGCAGGACGCGGCCCTGGGTGGGACGCAGCAGCCCGTTGAGATGCTGGATCAGGGTGGACTTTCCGGAGCCGGTGTGGCCGATGATGCCCAGAAACTCCCCGGGCATCACGTCTATGCTGACATCCTCCACCGCGCTGCGCTGGAACGGGGTCCCGGCGCTGTAGGTGTGGGTCAGGTGCTCTACTCGAATGATCGGTTCCAACTTCGTTTACTTCCCTTCCGCGCCATGGAGCGCCTGGAATATGGCGCGGGCACACTCGTCAACGGTAATGGCCGTCAGGGGCAGGGACATGCCGTGCCCGTTCAGCCGGTGCAGCAGCTCCACCGTGTCCGGGGCCGCCAGACCCAGGGAGCGAAGCTCCTCCACCCGGGAGAAAATGTCCCGGGGCGTGCCGTCCATGGCCACCACGCCGTCGTTCATCACGATGACCCGGTCGGCGTCCTCGGCCTCGGACATATGGTGGGTGATGTGAACCACGGTGATGCCCCGCTGGCGGTTCAGCCGGTGGACGGTGTCCAGCACCTCCCGGCGTCCGGCGGGGTCCAGCATGGCCGTGGCCTCGTCCAGCACGATGCAATCCGGCTCCATGGCGATGACCCCGGCGATGGCCACCCGCTGCTTCTGTCCGCCGGACAGCAGGTGCGGCGCATGGCGGGCGAACTCCGTCATGCCCACCGCCGCCAGGGCATCGTCCACCCGGCGGCGAATTTCTGCCGTGGGGACACCCAGATTCTCCGGGGCAAAGGCCACATCCTCCTCCACCACGTTGGCCACGATCTGGTTGTCGGGATTCTGGAACACCATGCCCACCCGGCGGCGGATCTCCAGCAGAAGGTCCTCGTCCTGGGTGTTCATGCCCTCTACATATACCGCGCCGCCGGAGGGCAGCAGCACGGCGTTGAAATGCTTGGCAAGGGTGGATTTGCCGGAACCGTTGTGGCCCAGCACCACCACAAAGCTGCCCTTTTCGATGGACAGGGTCACATCCTCCAGGGCTGTGGTCCGACGCTGGCCCTCCTCCACCGGGTAGGAGAAGGAGAGTGCGTCGGTTCGGATCATTGCTTGCATTGGCTTTCTCTTTTCTGCGATATTTTTACTTGCTCATCCAGCGGCCCGTGGCGCCGCAGGGCAGCGCCATGCCGGAATCCGTGCACGGCAGGCCCAGCTCGTCCCAGGTGACCCGGCCGCCAAAGCGCCGTCCCACCAGCATTTGCAGGATATAGCCCAGCACCGACGGGGCCAGCCCCGTGGTATAGGAGTTCAGGATCACGAACAGGGGCTTGTCCGACAGCACCCGGGCGCACAGCTTCACGAAGGGATAGAGATTCTCCTCCAGCTTCCACACCTCGCCGCCGGGTCCCCGCCCGTAGCTGGGCGGGTCCATGATGATGGCGTCGTAGGTTTTGCCCCGGCGGATCTCCCGCTCCACGAACTTGGCGCAGTCGTCCACGATCCAGCGGATGGGAGCGTCCTGGAGTCCGGAGACCCGGGCGTTCTCCTTGGCCCAGGCCACCATGCCCTTGGCGGCGTCCACATGGCAGACGCTGGCTCCGGCGGCGGCGCAGGCCACCGTGGCCCCGCCGGTATAGGCGAACAGGTTCAGCACCCGGATGGGGCGTCCCGCCTGGCGGATCTGCTCCATGGCGAAGTCCCAGTTGGCAGCCTGCTCCGGAAACAGCCCTGTGTGCTTGAAGTTCATGGGCTTCACCTGGAACCGCAGGCTTTTATAGGAGATGGGCCAGCTTTCCGGCAGCTTGTTCTTGTCCCAGTGGCCGCCGCCGGTGCTGGATCGGCTGTACCGGGCGTTGGCCGTGCGCCAGCCGCGGTTTTTCCGGTCCGACTCCCAGATGGCCTGGGGGTCCGGCCGCACCAGGATCTGGTCGCCCCAGCGCTCCAGCTTTTCCCCGCCGCCGCAGTCCAGCAGCTCATAATCCTTCCAGCCATCCGCGATCCACATAATGGGTATACCTCCGCACATTAAATCAGTTTATTATACAATATCCCGGCCCCCAGCGTCAAGTGCGGCTTTGACATTCGACTTGACGGCGTTTTGCCGGACAAAAAAAGGAGCCGCCCGCCTATGCGGGCAACTCCCTTTTTACAATTTACGGAATCAGCGCTCAGCCGTTCTCACGCATCTTGGCGAAGCAGTCGCTGCAATAAACAGGACGGTCGCTCTTGGGCTCGAAGGGCACACGGGCCTCGCCGCCGCAGGCAGCGCAGGTAGCGGTGAAGAACTCCCGGGGGCCGCGGGCGGCGTTCTTGCGAGCGTCGCGGCAAGCCTTGCAGCGCTGGGGCTCGTTCTGGAAGCCGCGCTCAGCATAGAACTCCTGCTCACCGGCGGTGAACACGAACTCCTTACCGCACTCCTTGCAAACCAAAGTCTTGTCTTCGTACATGATTTTACCCTCTCTTTGAGATGAAATATATTGCGTTCAGCTGTTGCTGATATCGCCGGATGAAAGCTGCCGCGCCACTTTGCGGCGGATCCGCTGCACGGCGTTGTCCACCGATTTGATGGGCCTGCCAACAGTTTCCGCGATCTCACAGTATGCGAGACCGTCTAAAAATAACCCTAAAATCTTTTCCTCGAAAGCGGACAACTGTTTGCGGGTATTCTCCAGCAGACTGGCAGCCTTTTCTCTGTCGATCAACAACAGCTCGGGATCGACCTGTGCGAAGGTGGGACTTGCGTTCAGAAGCGAGGGATTCAAGGGGACGGATTGATTGAGCGGTGCGTTTTTCTGGCTGGCGTCGCGCTTGAGCGCGGAACACACCTGTTGATGGATGCATAGACCCGCAAAGGGACGAAACAGAGAAGAACGGGCGGGGTCAAACTCCCGCATGGCCTTGATGAGGCCAAACATTCCCTCCTGCATCAGGTCCTCAGTGTCGCCGCCGATGAGAAAATACGGACGGGCGCAGGCACGGACCAGCCAATGATACCGGGTGGCCAAAACATCCTCCGCCTGACGCCGGCCCGCACGACCCAGAGCACAAAGCTCTTCATCGGACAGGTTTTCTAATTGGTCATAGCGAAGTCCAGTATCCAAAACCATAGACATTATACCTTTTCACTAAATAATTTGTCAAGCCTTCTGGGGAAATTTGTGTATCCTGTGATGAAAATCACAGTTTTTTTATGAAATCAGCCAAAACAGAGGCCACCTGATGGGCGATTTCCGTGGTTTTCGCCTCTACCATGACCCGAATCAGGGCCTCGGTGCCGGAGGGACGGATGAGAATGCGGCCCTGGCCGTTCAGCTTTTCCTCCCAGCGGCGGGTCTCCTGCCGGAGACCTTCGTCGGCCATGATGCGCTCCTTGACACCGGGCGTGTGGGGCACATCCACGTTGATGAGCTCCTGGGGATACTGGGGGCAGCGGGCAGCCAGCCGGGAGGCCGGAACGCCGCTGCGGCGCAGAGTCTGCAGGAACTGCAGGGCCGTCAGCTCACCGTCGCCGGTGGTGGCATATTCCCGGAAAATGGTGTGGCCCGACTGTTCGCCGCCGATGGCAAAGCCGTCGGCGAGCATCTTCTCCAGCACATGGCGGTCGCCCACGGCGGTGCAGACCAGGTCCAGGCCGTTCTCCCGGCAATATTCGTGCAGACCCAGGTTGGACATCACTGTGGCAACAACGGTGTTGCCGGAGAGCTTCCCCTGACGCTTCAGCTCGGAGGCGCACACGGCCATGACCTTGTCGCCGTCGATGGTCTGGCCCTTTTCGTCCACCAGCAGGCAGCGGTCGGCGTCGCCGTCGAAGGCAATGCCCAGATCATAGCCGCCGGAGACGACGCCCTGGGCCAGGGACTCCAGGTGGGTAGAGCCGCAGCCGTTGTTGATATTGACGCCGTCGGGCTCCGTATGGATGAAGTCGGCGTGGAGGGGCAGCGCACGGAACAGGTCCGGGGCCGTGGCGCTGGCGGCGCCGTTGGCGCAGTCCACCAGCACCCGCAGGCCGGTAAGATCGCAGTCGATGCTGCCCAGCAGGTGCCGGATATAGGCGCTTTGCAGGGCGTGCATGCCGTGGTGACGGCGGCCCACCGTGCTGTCCGCAGCAGGCTGGAGCCGGACATGATCCAGGATCAGACGCTCCACCTGCTCCTCCATCTCGTCGGACAGCTTGTAGCCCTGCCCGTTAAAGACCTTGATGCCGTTGTAGGCATAGGGGTTGTGGGAGGCGGAGATGACAATGCCGGCATCGGCGCGCTGCTGCACCGTCAGGAAAGCCACCGCCGGGGTGGGAATGGTGCCCAGAGGCATCACGTCGCCGCCGACGGAGCAGATACCGGCCATGAGAGCCGCCTCCAGCATGTCGGAGGAAATGCGGGTGTCCTTACCGATGGTAACCAGCGGGCGGCTGCCCTTCTTTTCCGTCAGGACAGCAGCTACCGCCTGCCCAACGTGAAATGCCAGCTCTGCCGTCAGGGTCTGCCCCGCAATGCCGCGGATGCCATCGGTGCCAAAGAGTTTTCCCATATTCCAATTCTCCTATTCGTTAGATTTCCAGCTGTTCCTGCCCCACGAAGTCCATGTGCAGGTGCTCGTATGCCTTACGGGTGACGCAGCGGCCCCGGGGGGTACGGGTCAGAAAGCCCAGCTGCATCAGATACGGCTCGTACACGTCCTCCAGAGTCACGGATTCCTCGCCGATGGTGGCGGCCAGGGTGTCCAGTCCCACAGGGCCGCCGCCGTAGTTCTCAATGATGGCCCGGAGCATCCGGCGGTCCACCGGGTCCAGACCCAGATAGTCGATCTCCAGGGCCTGCAGGGCGTGGTCCGCCATGCTGCGGGTAATGGTGCCGTCGCCCTTCACCTGGGCAAAGTCCCGGACCCGCCGCAGCATCCGATTGGCGATGCGGGGCGTGCCCCGGGACCGGCGGGCGATCTCCATGGCGCCCTCCGGCTGGATGGGAACACCCAGGATACCGGCGCTGCGGGTGACGATCAGGGCCAGCTCCTCCGGCGTGTACAGCTCCAGCCGCAGGGTAACACCGAAGCGGTCCCGCAGGGGGGCGGACAGCTGTCCGGCCCGGGTGGTGGCCCCGATGAGGGTGAATTTCGGCAGGTCCAGCCGGATGGAGTTGGCCGACGGGCCCTTGCCGATGATGATGTCGATGGCGTAATCCTCCATGGCCGGGTATAGGATCTCCTCCACGGAGCGGTTCAGCCGGTGGATCTCGTCCACAAACAGAATGTCGTTTTCACTGAGATTGGTCAGCAGCGCCGCCAGGTCCCCGGGCTTTTCAATGGCGGGGCCGGAGGTGATGCGGATGTTCACCCCCATCTCGGCGGCGATGATGCCTGCCAGCGTGGTCTTGCCCAGGCCCGGAGGGCCATGGAGCAGCACATGGTCCAGAGGCTCCGTCCGGCGGCGGGCCGCCTCGATGAAGATGGACAGGTTCTCCTTGGCCTTCTGCTGGCCGATGTACTCCCGCAGGGTGTGGGGCCGCAGGGACAGCTCGCCGCTGTCCTCCGGCAGGAAGCTCTTGGATACAAGAGGCTCCTCGTAGATGTCCGTTCCAAAGTCAATGCTCATGCATCCGCCTCCTTACCGCACCATTTTTTTCAGAGCCTGACGGATGATCTCCTCCAGGGGCAGGGCGTCCATGTCGATGCCCTTCAGGGCCAGGCCGATCTCCTGAGAGCCGTAGCCCAGCACCGCCAGCGCGGCGGCGGCCTCGCCGCCCTTGTCGCCGGGAAGGACCACGGGAATCGCGCCGCTGCTCTGGGCGGAGAAGCTGCTCTGATCCTTGGCCAGCTTGTCCTTCAGCTCCAGAATGATGCGCTGGGCGATCTTTTTCCCGATGCCCGGGGCGGCGGTCAGGGCCTTTTCGTCGCCGGTAACGATGGACAGGGCCAGATTCTGGGGCGACGTGGACGACAGCACCGCCAGCGCCGCCTTGGGGCCTACGCCGGAGACGCCGATGAGCATCCTGAAGCTATTGAGTTCCGCCTGGGAGGAAAAGCCATACAGCTCGAAAATATCCTCCCGGACATAAAGATAGGTATACAGCTTGGCGCGCTCACCCTTTTTCAGCTGGGACAGGGTATAGTTGGTGGTGGCGCAGGCATAGCCCACGCCGCCGCAGTCGATGACGGCCAGATTGGGGCCGGTTTCGGCCACGGTGCCGTTTACATAGTAAAACATATCAGACGGTCTCCTTTACATCCGGGTCCTTCTGCCGCAGGAGGCTGGTGGCGCTGCGGGCGCGGCACATGGCGATGGCCAGCGCATCGGCGGCGTCGTCGGGCCGGGGAATGGACTTGAGCTTCAAAAGCCGCCGGGTCATGTCCATGACCTGGTGCTTGTCGGCCAGGCCATAGCCCACTACCGCCTGCTTGATCTGCATGGGGGTGTATTCATATACCGGCAGGTGCATCCGTTGGGCGGTATACAGGATAACGCCCCGGGCGTGGGCCACGGCGATGCCGGTGGTGATGTTCTTGCTGAAAAACAGCTCCTCGATGGACATTTCGTCGGGCCGGAACCGGTTGATGAGCGTCTCCATATCCTGGGCGATCTGCACCAGACGGGCAGCCAGCGGCTGGCCCGCCGGCGTGGTAATGGCCCCGTATTGGATCATCTGCTGCCGGCCCCCCTGGGTCTCGATGACGCCGAAGCCCACCGTGGCCACACCGGGGTCGATGCCTAATATGCGCATAGCCGCTCCTCCACCGTGTAATCGTCTTATTATAACAAATGTTCGTGTAAAAAGCAACACAGCACAGTAAAAAACTGCGCTGTGCTGATTCAGACGTCAGGCCAGAGGATGCGCCTTGTGATAGACATCTTGCAGACGCTGCTTGACAATCTGCGCATAGATCTGGGTGGAGGAGATGTCCGCATGGCCCAGCATTTCCTGAATGGAGCGCAGATCCGCCCCGTTTTCCAGCAAATGCACCGCAAAGGAATGGCGCAGGGTGTGGGGCGTGATGTCCTTGGTGATCTCCGCCTTCCCCTGATAATATTTCACGATTTTCCAGAAGCCCTGGCGAGTCATGCGCTGGCCGTTCATGTTGACGAACAGTGCCGGCTCCTCCTGGCCCGCCAGCCGGGGACGCACAGTCTGGATATAGTCACGCAGAGCCTTCACCGCCCGGGGATACAGCGGGATAATCCGTTCTCGTTTTTCGCCGCCGCAGCGCAGAAACGCCGCCTGCAGATTTACATCCTCCCGATTCAGCGCAATAAGCTCCGACACCCGGATGCCGGTGGCGTACAGCAGCTCCAGCATGGCCCGGTCCCGGAACCCTTTTTCGTCCACGCACTTGGGCTGCTCCAGGAGCAGCTCCACTTCCCTGCCCGTCAGGATCTGAGGGCACTTCCGCTCCGCCTTTGCGGCGGCAATGCCCTTAGCAGGGTTGGCCTTCATGGCGTCGGAAACCACCAGGTAATTGTAGAACGATTTGATGGACGCGGCGCTTCGGATAACGGTGGCCGCCGAGCGGCCCCGGTCCGTCAGGTAGGTCAGATAATCGGACACGGCGGCAGGCTTGACCCGGCGCAGGTCACTGCCCTCCGGCAGCCAGGCGCAAAACTGTGTGACGTCCCGGATATAGGAGCTGACCGTGTTGGCGGAGGCGTGCTTTTCCTGCTCCAGATAGATGCGGTATTGAGCGATATAGTCAGGCATGCGCGTTTCCTCCTCTCTCTTTTTACAGTACACGGGCGATGACCCATTGCAACAGCCGGGGGGCCAGCGTCAGCTCCAGGGCCGTTCCCAGCAGCAGTATCAGGCAGCACAGCCCTGCCCGCCGCCAATAGGCGGCATCCGGCAGGCCGGTGCGCTGTCCGCTGCGGCGGTGCGCGGCGGCGGATAAACCCTGCACCGTCAGAAGCAGGGTGCAGGGCAGAACGAACAAGCAGCGGGGGCCAAAGGCCGCCAGGGCCAGATACACGCCGCCGCGGCCCAATGCCCGGGCGAAGCAGCCCACGGAAAACGACAGAAAAAAGCCCTGTACCACGGACAGAACCGGCAGCAGAACCAATCCCGCCGCCGTAAGGCCCAGAAGCAGCGCAGCCGCCGGATATCGGAAATAGGCCGCGCCCACGCTGAGCGCCGAGGCCGAAGGCCCTTGGCCATTCGCTGTGGCCTGGGCGTATTCATGCAGATAATCGCTGAGCTCCTGGCGGTCCTGCTGGGGCACAGCCCGGCAGACGGCAAAGCCCAGTGCAGCACCCAGGCACAGCAGCAGGCACACCAGTACCAGCGCCGGAAGCCTCGGGGCCTGCGTCCTTACGGGAAACAGCTTCATTTGCGCACTCACCTCATCTGATTCTATGAGACAAGCAGGGCAAATAGAAGCCATTAGCTCAGCAAAAGGGACGCTCTCTAATATAGGCCAAAAACACCGCCGACGCAAGGCTTTTTTAGGCAGTGAAAACAAGTTTGTGAGTTATGTTAAATTGTTATGTAAACAGGATTATGTAAACCACATCGGTGGGAGACGCCGAATAGCCCTGCGTGGGCGGAAAAGGGCAAGATATGGGATGCGGAGCATTCACCGTGTCCCATATCTTGCCCTCACAGATGATCACGATCTGTATAGTCCGGCGTCAAGTGTTTTTTCGCCGCCGGTGCATTTTCGTGATTTTCACCATGGCCTATTTCCGCCTCGCGGGCTTCCGGATCGGTGCGCGGGGGTCCCGGCGCTTTTTCCGGGGCCTCCCGCTGCCCAGCAGCCCCGCCGCCGCGGCGCCCGCAAACAGGGCGGCAGTCAGATACAGGCCGCCCTCCCGGAAGGACGGGTCTCCCAGAGCGACGCCTGCCAGCCATGCCAGCGGGTACGCAGCCAGAGCCGCTGCCAACGCCGCTGGCAGGGTCCCCTCTCCCCTGCCCCGGATGGCCAGACGCGCCCCTGCGAAGGATGCCAGCACCCAGCAGCCGCAGCTCCAGGCCAATGTCCCGGTTTCCGGCAGCACCCCCTTCACCACCAGCAGCGCCCCCAGAGCGCAGCCACCTGCCGCCGACAGCAAAATAGCGCACGCTCCCAGCCAGGTCCGTTTTCCCAGGATAGCCCCCAGCACAGACATAAAAAGACCTCCCCTTGCCGCTTTTTCTAAGCGTATGCAGGGGAGGTCTGCTTATGACGGAGAAATTACTCCTGATCGTCTTTTCCCTCGGCCTCAGTTTCGGCGGGAGTCTCCTCCACGGGGGTCTCGGCAGGCTTCTCGGCCTTCTTGGACTTGCGGCTGCCGCGCTGAGCAGCAGCGGCCTGCTCGTCCAGGGTGCCCACAGAGCCGATGGCGGACTTCAGGAACTCGATGCGGACCCGGTCCTCGCTGGTCTCGATGACCACGGTGCGGTCGGTGATGGCCACGATGCGCCCATACACGCCGCCGATGGTGGTCAGCCAGTCGCCCTTCTGCAGAGAGCTGCGCATTTCCTCGGCCTGCTTTTTCCGCTTGCTCTCCGGACGGATGAGCATGAAGTAGAAAATGGCGACCATCAGGACGATCATCAGGATAGACATACCGCCGCCGGAGGGGTTGGCAGCGCCGGACGTGGCGGCATAGGCAAATTCAATCATGGGACAAAAACTCCTTCTTTACGAATATAGCGCTATTATACAATAACTCTCTCCCCTTTTGCAAGGGGGACAGGCGAGTTTTTTCGGAAATCTTGCTCAGAGAGAACCATCAGATCCTTCCGCTGAGCTTTTCGCTGTACTCCCGGCGGAAGTCCGCGAAGCACCCGGCGTCCAGGCTGTCGCGGATGCGCTGGGCCAGCTTGTTGTAAAAGTACAGATTATGCATCACCGCCAGGCGCATGGCCAGCATCTCCTCCGCCGCGAACAGGTGGCGGATGTAGGCCCGGCTGAACCGGCGGCACACCGGACAGTCGCATTCGGGATCGATGGGCCGGTCATCCAGCTTGTACTTGGCGTTCTTGATGTTCATGGCTCCCTGCCAGGTAAAGAGCTTCCCGTGCCGGGCATTCCGGGCAGGCATGACGCAGTCGAAAAAGTCCACGCCGCGGGCCACGCCCTCGATGATGTTGCTGGGAGTGCCCACGCCCATGAGATACCGGGGCTTGTGGGCGGGCATATAGGGCTCCACCGCCTCGATGATCTGATACATGACCTCCGTGGGCTCCCCTACCGCCAGTCCGCCGATGGCGAAGCCGTCGCAGTCGATTTTGGCGATCTGCTGCATGTGCCAGACCCGCAGGTCCTCATAGGTCGCTCCCTGGTTGATGCCGAACAGCATCTGCCGGGGGTTCACGGTATCGGGCAAAGCATTGAGCCGGTCGTGCTCCGCCTTGCACCGCTCCAGCCACCGGAGTGTGCGCTGGCAGCTGGCCTTGGCATAATCGTACTCTGCCGGGTTCTCCACGCACTCGTCGAAGGCCATAGCGATATCCGAGCCCAGGTTGGACTGGATGCGCATGCTCTCCTCCGGGCCCATAAAGATCCGGTGACCGTCCAGGTGACTGGCGAAGGTGACGCCCTCCTCCGTGATCTTCCGCAGGCTGGCCAGGGAAAACACCTGGAATCCGCCGGAATCCGTGAGAATGGGGCCGTCCCAGCGCATGAACCGGTGCAGGCCGCCCATCTGACGCACCACATCGTCGCCGGGACGCAGGTGCAGATGATAGGTGTTGGACAGCTCGATCTGACAGCCCAGGTCCCGCAAATCGAAGGCATCTACGCCGCCCTTGATGGCGGCCTGGGTGCCTACGTTCATAAACACCGGAGTCTGTACCACGCCGCCGTGGGCGCACTGGAACTCGCCACGCCGGGCGTGTCCCTCTTTTTTGATGACTTTGAACATAGATTCTCCTTATTGAATGAACATCGCATCGCCAAAGCTGAAAAAATGATACTTTTCCCGGACCGCCTCACGGTACGCCGCCAGGATATGCTCCCGGCCCGCCAGGGCGGACACCAGCATGATCAGGGTGGATTCCGGCAGGTGGAAATTGGTGATCAGCGCATCCATGACCTTGAATCGGTAGCCGGGATAGATGAAAATATCCGTCCACCCGGCGCTGGCCGTCATGGTTCCATCCTCGGCAGCCCAGCTCTCGATGGTGCGGCAGGAGGTGGTGCCCACGCAGATGACCCGCCCGCCGTTTTTCCTTGTCTCGTTGATCAGGTCCGCCGTTTCCTGGGGAATGATGCAGTATTCGCTGTGCATCTCGTGGCCCTCGATCTCGTCCTCCTTCACCGGCCGGAAGGTGCCAAGGCCCACATGCAGTGTAACGTAACCTATCTTTACACCCATTGCAGTCACTCGCTCCAGCAGCTCCTGGGTGAAGTGCAGGCCCGCCGTGGGGGCCGCTGCGGAGCCGTTGACCCTGGAGTATACGGTCTGGTAGCGCTCCTGGTCCTGAAGCTCCTCCTTGATGTAGGGCGGCAGGGGCATTTTGCCCAGCTTCTCCAGCACCTCCAGGAAAATCCCCTCATAGTCGAACCGCACCAGGCGGTTGCCGCCGGGCAGCTCCTCCACCACCTCCGCCGTCAGCTCTCCGTCGCCGAAGGACAGCTTGGCCCCGGTACGCATACGCTTGCCGGGACGCACCAGGCACTCCCAGGTCTTTTGGCCCCGGTCAATGAGCAGCAGTACCTCGCAGGCGCCGCCGCCGGGCAGCCGGTGCCCCAGCAGCCGGGCCGGGAGCACCCGGGAATTATTGAGAATCAGGCAGTCGCCGGGCCGAAGATACTCCGGCAGATCGTAAAAATGCCGGTGCTGCCATGCGCCTGTATTCTTATCCAGCACCAGTAGCCGGGAAGCGTCCCGACGCTGAATAGGCGTCTGTGCGATCAGCTCCGGCGGCAATTCATAATTAAAGTCACTTGTTTTCATATTGTTCGTCCTGTTTCCGGTAAATTGTGCCAACGGCACCGTCAAACAAGTAGTATAGTATATTTTCCTCGTTCCGGCAACCGTTTTTCGGAAAAAAGGAGAGAAAAACCGGATGTGGGGTACAGCACATCCCGGGCAGCACCGGAAAAATGCGGCCAAGGTCCGTTTGAAGTGCTTGACAACGGCGCGATCTGTGGTAAAATACAAGCGATAAAGGCAATGACGAGAAGAATCTGCCGCAAAATGCGCCGCAAGCGAGACGGGGATGGTGTGAGCCCGCCGGACGCCTGGCAGAGGGCCGTCTCTGAGCCGGCGGCGACGAGCCGCACGCCCCATCCCCGTTACCGGATGACTGAGATGACGGCTCCGGCCGTTAATTAGGGTGGTACCGTGAAGCATCGCTTCGCCCCTATGTGGGGCGGGGCGTTTTTGTGTTTTAGGGTCCGCCGACTCATCCCGGGAGGCAGCCTATGAGCTATCACATCATCGACATGACCAACGACCCCCGCAGCGGACAGTTTGCCTATTTCCGGCAGATGCTCTTCCCCTTCGCCGGGGTCACGGCGGAGGTAGACATCACGGACTTTGCCGCCCGGCGGCAGGGACGGCCCTTCTTCCTGAGCTTTCTCTATGCCGTGGTACGGGCGGCCAACGCCGTTCCCCAGCTGCGCCGCCGCATCCGGGAGGACGGCAGCGTGGTGGAATACGACTGGTGTCCGCCCTCCTACACCGCCATGAAGCCCGACGGGGTGTATGTATACTGCACGGTAGAGGGGGACCTGCCCTATGAGGCGTTCGTGGCGCTGGGACAGCGGCGGCAGCGAGAGGTGCTGGAGCGGGGCACCCTCACTGAGGACGGCGACCCCCTGAGCTTTTTCTTCGTATCCAGCCTGCCCTGGCTGCACTATTCCCAGCTGGAGCACCCCGCCGTCAGCGCAGACGACTCCAACCCCCGCATCAGCTGGGGCAAGGCCCTCACCGCAGGCGGGCGCACCACTCTGCCGGTGTCCCTGTATGTGAACCACGCCCTGGCGGACGGGCTGCATATCTCGCAGTTTTTCGCCAATCTGGAGAAGGAACTGCGGGACCTGACCCGCCAATGGAATCCGGAATCTGAAAATTGATCATAAAAAGGAGTAATGAACCATGTCCCATCCCTATCACGGCCTGAATGAACTGCGGGAGATGTTCCTGTCGTTCTTCGAGTCCAAAGGCCATCTGCGGCTGCCCAGCTTTTCCCTGGTGCCCCAGAACGACAAATCCATCCTGCTCATCAATGCCGGCATGACCCCCATGAAGCCCTGGTTCAAGGGTGAGGAGGAGCCCCCCTGCCACCGGGTATGCACCTGCCAGAAGTGCATCCGCACCGGCGACATCGACAACGTGGGCAAGACCGCCCGCCACGGCACCTATTTCGAGATGCTGGGCAACTTCTCCTTCGGCGACTATTTCA
>OLQA01002209.1_pt1 | contig 15655 bp, 16 predicted proteins | sample 1673151 | NCBI WGS metagenome assembly OLQA01 (sample SAMEA3136760, study PRJEB25190) | human gut metagenome | biome: human gut; feature: human-associated habitat; material: faeces | place: Austria | collected 2013 | reverse complement strand
CGCAAGCTCGCCCCTCATCAGTCGCCTGCAGCGACAGCTTCCCCCGCGGGGGAAGCCTTTTTACTTTAGCTCTCCTCCGGCGGCACGATCCCCGGGCCATACGGCTCCTGCGCGGGTGGGACAATGACCTCCTGCGTCTGCTTCGGCTCATCCTCGTCGCGGTACTGCTCGTCGGGCACCTCGCTCAAATCGGTCCAGAAGCCTTCGCGCTCATCCTCGGCACCGCGGGGTCCAAATTCATCAAACATACCAGACACTCCTTTATAATAGTGTATAAGCGCGGCCCTTGCGGCCTACACTGTAGGCATAGTCTTTGCTGGGGGAGTGTGGGTTATGCGTTCCAACCGCGGAATTTTCTGGTACAGCCTCGGGCTGACGCTGCTTCTGCTGCTGCCGATGGTGCTGACCGTCGCGTTCTTCACCGACCAATACCAGAAGCAGCAGCTCCTGCGCCAGGCGTCGGCGGCGGACAGTACGCTGCACATCGAGCCGGGTGCGCAGGGCGTGTATACGCTGCTGCTCGTCGTCCAGCAGGAGGAGCCCGCCTTTGTGCTGGCCCGTGCGGACGGCCCGCAGCAGACGGTCACACTCTGCGCACTGCCGGGTTCGCTGCGCGTCAGCGCACCCTCGGGCACAACAACGCTGGCGGAGTGTGCGCTGTCTGCCGGGGCCGGGCGGGCCGCACAGCTGCTCGTCGGCACGGTGGCTACGGGGGAGACCGCCGCCCCGGCGCTGCACTATATCGCGGCCACGCCCGCCACCTGGGCGGACTGCGCGGGCCGCACAGCCTCGGCACGCATCGACACGGCATCGCTGCTGGATGCCGCCGCACGCACGCGCCTGGGCTACGGCGAGGATCCCATCGCCGTGTGTACCGCCGCGCAGGCGTCGGAGCTGATCGCCCAATTGCAGGCGGCGCTGCCCGGAGCAGGGGAGGGCTGCATGGCCCGCGCCGCCGTCTGGGCGGCGTTCCTGCGGCAGGACCCGGCGCTGCTGGCCGGTCTGCCCGACGGTCTGCGCAGCCGCAGTGCCCGGCTGCTGACCGACCTGCTGGCCGCAGACCTGAACGCCCTGGGCGAAACACTGGCCTATTTAAGTGCCCGTACCGCCCTGACGATCGACTACACCACCGCCGCCGTGGCCGCTGCCCGGGGCGGCGTGCAGCTGACGGAGGAGGGGATGGCAGCCGTTTGCGCCCTCCTGCTGTGACGGGGAACGCGGCTATGCCCGCCCGCGGAGCTTCCGCTTCTGCGTTCGGCGCAAGGCCGTCAAAATTTTACAAGAATTTTTGCAAAACCGCTTGACGTAGACCCGCAGTCGTGTTATTATGATAGCACCTCTTTTGCGGGTTTATTTTTTATGCCCTTTTTCAAGGGCGCCTGCAAGCGCGAGGGAGGCTTATTAACCGATAATGGAGGTGCCGAACAATGACTGTCAAGATCACCCTGGCCTGCACGGAGTGCAAGCAGCGCAACTACAACAAGGAGAAGAACAAGAAGAACTCTCCGGACCGTCTTGAGATGAAGAAGTATTGCCGTTTCTGCAAGAAGCATACCCTTCACCGCGAAACCAAGTGAGGATAGGAGCTTAGAGATGGCAGACAATAAAGCAGCCACCGCTGCAGCCCAGACTCAAAGCGACAAGCCCAAAAAGAACGACGGCAAGAAGAAGGTCTCCTTCTTCGACAAGGTCAAGAACTTTTTCAAAGGGATCGGCAAGTATTTCAAAGATACGAAGAGCGAGCTGAAAAAGGTCGTGTGGCCCAGCAAGAACGACGTCAAAACCAATACGATCACCGTTATCGTGGTCGTGCTGGTCGCAGCTGTCGTGCTGATCCTGCTGGACCTCATCTTTGGCGGCGCCATCCACCTGTTGATCGGCGCCTGAGCGCGTTGAGCGGAGGCAAAGACAATGGCTGAGCAAGCAAATTGGTATGTGGCACATACCTATTCCGGCTATGAGAACAAGGTCGCAACCGATCTGATGACGATGGTGGAGAACCGCCACCTGCAGGATCTGATCTGCGACGTCAAGGTTCCCACCGAGACCCGCATTGAAGAAGTTTTTGACAAGCGCGGCAACAAGACCGGCGAGAAAGAGGTTCAGTCGAAGCTCTACCCCGGCTACGTCTTTATCAAAATGGTCATGAACGACAACACCTGGTACATCGTGCGCAACACGCGCGGCTGCACCGGCTTTGTCGGCCCGGAGTCCAAGCCCGAGCCCCTGACCGAGGCGGAGGTTGCCAAGATGGGCGTCGAAACCACCGTTGACCTTGAGGTCGAGTACAAGGTCGGTGATACGGTTGAGATCACCGCCGGTCCGATGGAAGGCTCCGTCGGCACCGTCGACGAGATCGACATTCCTGCACGCAAGGTGCGCGTAAGGATCACCATGTTTGGCCGCGAGCTTCCGGCAGAGCTGGAGCTGCATCAGGTCAAGCTGTTCTGAGTTTTTCTCAGGACACCCTAGTTTCCGGTAAAGACCGCGAACGGGCCTGTGCCCGGGGTACGGTTTTTATAGGGCGCGCGGAGGTCGTGCGCCCGTGGGAGGTCTGCACCGCAGGCCGCAACTCACCACAAAATTTGGAGGTGCAAGTATTATGGCACAGAAAATCACTGGCTACATCAAGCTGCAAATCCCCGCCGGCAAGGCAACTCCGGCTCCCCCTGTTGGTCCTGCTCTGGGTCAGAAGGGCGTCAACATCATGGCGTTCACCAAGGAGTTCAACGAGCGTACCAAGAACCAGATGGGCATGATCATCCCCGTCGTCATCACGGTCTACGCTGACCGCTCCTTCTCCTTCATCACCAAGACTCCTCCGGCGCCCGTTCTGATCAAGAAGGCTGCCGGCATCGACACTGCTTCCGGCGTGCCCAACAAGAACAAGGTTGGCTCCATCACGCTGGCTCAGGCCGAGGAGATCGCCAAGACCAAGATGCCCGACCTGAACGCTGCTTCCCTGGAGGCCGCTGTCAGCATGATCAAGGGCACCGCCCGCAGCATGGGCGTTACCGTTGAGGGCTGAATAGGAGGGTAATACGCAATGAAACACGGCAAGAAGTATATCGACGCTGCTAAGCTGATCGAGAATAACAAGACTTACGATCCCAACGAGGCCCTGGAGCTGTGCTGCAAGACCGCTACCGCTAAGTTCGACGAGACCGTTGAGCTGCACGTCCGCCTGGGCGTTGACAGCCGTCACGCCGACCAGCAGGTCCGCGGCGCTGTTGTCCTGCCCAACGGCACCGGTAAGAACGTCCGCGTTATCGCCATCGCCAAGGGCGACGCCGCCAAGGCCGCTGAGGCTGCCGGTGCGCAGGAGGTCGGTGATGACGATCTGATCGCCAAGATCGCCGGCGGCTACCTGGACTTCGACGTTCTGGTCACCACCCCCGACATGATGGGCCGCGTTGGCCGTCTCGGTAAGGTCCTGGGCCCCCGTGGTCTGATGCCCAACCCGAAGGCCGGCACCGTTACCCCCGACGTCGGCAAGGCTGTTACCGACGCTAAGGCCGGTAAGATCGAGTACCGTCTGGACAAGCAGAACATCATCCATGTGCCCATCGGCAAGGCCTCTTTCGGCGCCGAGAAGCTGATGACCAACCTGGACACCGTCCTGGATGCCATCGCCAAGGCTAAGCCCGCCGCTGCCAAGGGCCAGTACTTCAAGAGCGCTACCATCGCCACCACCATGGGCCCCGGCGTCCGCGTTGCTACCAACAAGTACGGCGTATAAGTTTTTCAGCTTTGAGCTGAAAAACGCTTGACAAACGCACGTTCGCGTGCTATACTAATTAAGCTGTTTTTGAGACAGCAGGTGCCGCAAGGCATAACGGGTTTTACCCACCTGCCGAGAAACGTGCGTTTGATTGCAATGCTTTCAAGCCCTTTCCCGGCGACGGGAAGGGGCTTTTTTCTGTATATCACATAAAAAGCCGCTTACCGAAACCAATCTGTAAGTGGAATGAGGTGAATTTCAAATGCCCAGTGCAAAGATTCTGGAAGCTAAGAAGGCTCTTGTTGCTGATCTGAACGAGAAGATCGCAGGCTCTCTGGCCGGTGTTGTCGTTGCTTACAACGGCATCAGCGTTGCTGATGACACCAAGCTGCGTAAGGAGCTGCGTGAGGCTGGCGTGCACTACATGGTCGTCAAGAACACCATGCTGCGCCTGGCCGTCAAGGGCACCCAGTACGAGGGTCTGACCGAGTACTTCAAGGGTGACACGGCTATCGCTCTGTCTCCGGAGGATCCGGCTGCTGCTGCTCGCATCCTGTGCAAGTTTGCTGACGCCGACAAGTCCAAGCGCTTCGTCGTCAAGGGCGGTTTCTGCGATGGTCAGGTCATGGACGCTGCAGGTATCAAGAGCCTGTCTACCATGCCCAACCGCGAAGGCCTGCTCTCCATGCTGGCTGGCTCCCTCAACGGTATCGTTGGCGGTCTGGCTGTTGCCCTGCAGGGTATCGTCGACAAGCAGGACGAGACTGCTGCCTGAGTTTAGGTTTAGCAGGTTGAGCGCACCGGCGCAGCGCTCCTTGAATACAAACCGCGCCGCTTAAAACTATAAAATTTATGGAGGTAACTACCATGGCTTCTGAGAAGATCACTGCCATTGTCGAGTCTGTCAAGACTATGACTGTTCTGGAGCTGAAAGAGCTCGTTGACACCATCTGCGAGGAGTTCGGCGTTTCTGCTGTTGCTGCTGCCGCTCCCGCTGCCGCCGGCGCTGCTGCTCCCGCTGAGGAGGAGAAGACCGAGTTTGACGTCATCCTGGCTGACGTTGGCGCCAACAAGATGCAGGTCATCAAGACCGTTAAGGAGCTGACCGGCGCTTCCCTGATGGAGGCCAAGAAGCTGGTTGAGACCCCGAACGCCAAGCTGAAGGAGCAGGCTTCCAAGGCTGATGCCGAGGACATCCAGAAGAAGCTGGCCGAGGTCGGCGCTAAGGTCGAGCTGAAGTAATTTAGCTTACCAAATAGCTTTCAACACCGTGTGGTTTAACACCGCACGGTGTTTTTGTTTTGTGTACCTTAACAAAAACTTCCTCGCTTCTTTGTACATTCCTCTGAATTTGACCGTGTTGCATGGGCCTTGCATTTCGTATAATATTGATGTATCCTTTTTGTATCGAATAAAATGGGAAAGCGAGGCTGTATACTCTTGGAGAACGAAAAGCCAAAAGGCGGCGGGATGGAAAAGCTGGCTTCGTTTATCGTTGATAAACGCAACCTGTTCTTCCTGTTATACATATTTGCGCTGATTTTCAGTGCCATCGCGACGGGCTGGGTCAAGGTCGAGGACGACATCACGACCTACCTGCCCGACACCACCGAGACCCGCCAGGGCCTGACCGTGATGAACGACAACTTCGTCACCTACGGCACCGCCAACGTCATGGTGTCCAACATCACCTACGATACTGCGCTGGACATCCAGTCCCGGCTTGAGGACATCGAGGGTGTCACCACCGTCGAATTTGACGACACCGACGAGCATTACACGAATGCGTCGGCGCTGTTCTCCGTCAGCTTTGATGCAGAAGTAGGGGACGAGCGCGCCGAGAACGCCCTGCAGGAGATCCGCGACGAGCTTGAGGGCAGCTACGACACCTCGATCTATTCCGAGGTCGGCTACGATTCCTCCGCGGACCTGCAATCGGAAATGCTCGTCATCGTCATCATCGCGGCCATCATCATCGTCGTCGTGCTGACGCTGACCTCCCGCTCCTATGCCGAGGTCCCGGTCCTCCTCATGACCTTCGGCGCGGCGGCGCTGCTGAACATGGGCACAAACTTCCTGTGCGGCACGATCAGCTTCATCTCCAACTCAGTCACCGTCATACTGCAGCTGGCGCTGGCCATCGACTACGCCATCATTCTGTGCCACCGTTTCAGCGATGAGCATGAGACGCTGCCCACCCGCGAGGCCTGCATTGCCGCGCTTTCCAAGGCTATCCCGGAGATTTCTTCCTCCTCGCTCACGACGATCAGCGGCCTGGCCGCGCTGGCGTTCATGCATTTCGGCATTGGCCGCGACCTGGCTACGGTCCTGATCAAGGCTATCCTGTTCAGTATGCTCTGTGTCTTTACGCTGATGCCCGGCCTGCTGGTGCTGTTCAGCAAGCTGATCGACAAGACCCGCCACAAAAACCTGATTCCCAAGATCACCGCCGTCGGCAAGTTCGACATCAAGACCCGCTTTATCATCCCGCCGATCTTCGGCGTCATCATCGTGGCGGCGGCGGTCTTTGCCAACCTGTGCCCCTACTGCTACACCTACACCGACCTGGTCACCGCCAAGCAGAGCGAGCGCCAGATCGCCTACCAGAAAATCAAAAACACCTTCGGTTCCAGCAACATGGTAGCCGTCATTGTGCCGTCGGGCGACTATGAGTCCGAGGGCAGGATCCTCGACGAGCTGGACGCCTGCGCCGAGGTCAAATCCACGATGGGTCTGGCCAACATTGAAGCGATGGACGGCTATATGCTGACCGACGCTGTGACACCGCGCCAGCTGGCCGAGATGGCCGACCTCGACTACGAGGTTGCCAAGGCACTGTACGGCGCCTACGCCGTCGACCATGACGAGTACGGCGAGATCATCAACGGCCTGGACGATTATAAAGTGCCGATCTACGACATGTTCAGGTTCCTGGAGCAGGAGATGCACGACGGCAACATCACGCTCTCGGGCGATGTGCAGGACACGCTGGACGACCTGTTCGACCAGCTCGATGAAGCCCAGAAGCAGCTGCAGAGCGACGATTACAGCCGTATGGTCGTCTATTTGAACCTGCCCGAGGAGACCGACGAGACGTTCGCCTTCGTCAACAAGATGCACGACATCATCGGCAAATACTACGCCTCAGATTCGTTCTACGTTGTCGGCAATACGACGAGCGCCATGGACCTGTCCAGCTCCTTCGGCGAGGATAACCTGCTGATCAGTGTGCTGTCCGCGCTGTTCGTTATCCTGGTCCTGCTGTTCACATTCAAGTCCGCGGGTCTGCCCGTGCTGCTGATCATCGTCATTCAGGGCAGTATCTGGATCAACTTCTCGGTGCCGTACCTGCAGCACACCCCGCTGTACTTCCTCGGCTACCTGATCGTCAACTCCATTCAGATGGGTGCAAACATCGACTACGCCATCGTTATCTCCAGCCACTACACCGACCTGAAGAAGGTCATGCGCCCGCGGGAGGCCATCGTCACAGCCCTGAACGAGTCGTTCCCGACGATCTTCACCTCCGGCTCCATTCTGGCATCCGCGGGTATTCTGATCAGCGTGCTGACCACGAACCCCGTTATCGCCGCCATCGGTACCTGCCTGGGCCGCGGCACGATCGTTTCCATCCTTCTGGTTCTGTTCGTCCTGCCGCAGATCCTGATCCTGGGCGACACCATCATCGAGCGCACGAGCTTTGAGATGAAGGGCGTTGCCGGTATGGCCCGCACGGCCAGCGGCACAATGCACGTCAATGGCCGCGTGCGCGGCTACATCAACGGCGTCGTAGATGCTGAAATCAAGGGCGTGCTGCACGGCCAGTTCAGTGCGAACATTGCCACCGGCACCGAATTTACCGTTGACAAGCCCGACATGTACCTGTCGGAGAAGAACATCCACGAATCCGAGGACGGTGCCCCCGAACCAGGCACCCCCGATACGCCCGACACTGACACGAAGGGAGGCGACGCTGAATGAACCGCATTTCTGACCTGACGCGCCGCCTCTGGGCTGCGCTGCTGGCGCTCTGCCTTGTGCTGGCGCTGACCCTGCCCGTTTTTGCGGAAGGGGAGAGTGGGACCGCCGACACCGCCGAAAAGGAGACCTTCCACATCGGCACCGTCGATGACCTTTTGCAGCTGGTCGATTCCTGCCGCCTGGACAGCTGGAGCAAAAACCGCACCGTCTATCTGGACGCCGATCTGGAACTGACCGGCAGCGGCTTTGCGGGCATCCCGTCCTTCAGCGGCGTATTTGAGGGGCAGGGCCACACGATCTCCGGCCTGAGCCTTGTAGATGACGGCTCGGTCATCGGCTTCTTCCGCTATGTGCAGCAGGGGGCCAACGTCCGCGACCTCGTCATCCGGGGCCGCTCGATGCCCACCGGCAGCCGCTCCACCGTGGGCGGCATTGCGGGCAGCAACGCCGGTACGCTGCACAACTGCCGCTTTGAGGGCGTGTCCTCCGGCGCGTCCGTTGTCGGCGGCATCGCGGGCACAAATCTGGCCGCCGGCGTCATCGAAAGCTGCACGACCACGGGCAGTGTCTACGGTGCGCACTTCATCGGCGGCATCGCCGGTGAAAATCACGGCATCATTGCCAACTGCACGAACACCTCCAGCGTCAACACGACGGTGGAGCAGAACGACATCGACCTTTCCTCGCTGACGCTGAACGACCTGATCGGCACCGAGAACGTCGCCGACATCACCGACATCGGCGGCATTGCGGGCCAGTCCGGCGGTGTCATCCGCGCCTGCATGAACCGCGGCACCGTGGGCTACCAGCACATGGGCTACAACGTCGGCGGCATCGCGGGCAGCCAGACCGGCTACATTGAGGGCTGCGTCAACTACGGCACTGTCTACGCCCGCAAGGAGGGCGGCGGCATCGTCGGCCAGATGGAGCCGAGCAGCACGCTGGAATACACAAAGGACACGCTGCAGGAGCTTTCCGACGAGATGAGCACGCTGCAGACGCTGGTCAACCGCGCCTGCGATGACGCCAGCGCCGCCAGCAGCGACCTTTCCAACCAGCTCGAAGCGCTGAAGAACAACGTGACCAGCTCCCGCAATGCCATTGAGAATCTGCTGAAGCAGGCCCAAAACGGCGTGTCCATCGGTTCCCAGACCATCAAGACCGACTTGAGCCAGTTCAAGCAGGACCTCAAGAATACCAACCTGCCCGACGCGGGCGACGGAGACAATGCCGCGGACTCGGACACAGTCATCGACTACAGCGAAGCGACGCCTCCGTCTGACACCGACCCTGTCGATCCGAATTACACGCTGTCCCCCTCGGAGGAGCCCGCGCAGAGTGCTGACCTCTCCACGCCTGACGAAAGCAGTACGGCAGCGCAGGACACTGCCCCCGCACAGGAACCCGCTGCAGAGGGCAGCGAGGCGGACCGCACCTCCCACGGGCAGCCCGGCCCCGAAGCCGTTGACGATTCCGCTGACAGCACCGTTATCAGCGAGGACGACGGCACTGCCACAAAGCCAGACGAGCGCTATCCGATCGACCCGGGCTATACGCACATCACCGAGGATCTTGACGACCTGCCCGACACAAAGGATGTGCTCAATGACATTTCGGATGCATTGCCGGACTCCGTGGACGTCGAAATTCCAAAGGTCGAGCTGACGAACCGCGACGCCATCACGGCCAGCCGCAACGATCTGAGCAGCAGCCTGACCAGCATGGGCGACATCGTCAGCAGCCTGAACAACAACGCCAGCAGCAACAGCCAGGCGCTGATCAACGACGTGAAGGCGATCTCGAAGCAGATCAACAAGATTGGCCAGACGCTGTCCGGTGCCAGCGAGAATGTCAACCGGGATGCAGACGACATCGTGGACGATGTTTCCGATGACGACACCGATGACGACGTCGAGGCCAAGGTCACGAACTGCATCAACAGCGGCACGGTCAAAGCCGACCTCAACGCCGGTGGCATTACCGGTGCAATGGCCCGCGAGAACGATCTGGACCCCGAGGACGACTACACCACCGCGGGCAGCGAGTCGCTGAACTTTACCTTCAAGACCCGTGTCGTCACCCGTGACTGCACAAACTACGGCACGGTCAGCGCCAAAAAGCAGAACGCGGGCGGCATCGTCGGCGACGCCGAGATGGGCTCTGTCATCGACTGCAGGGGCTTTGGCACCCTCGATGCCGAGGACGCCACCGGCGTCGGCGGCGTGGCCGGCATCAGCAAGTCCACGATCCGCGAGAGCTGCGCCAAGGGCCGCCTGTCCGGTGCAAAGCAGGTCGGCGGCATTGTCGGCAGCGGTGCCACCATCGAAAACTGCCGCGCCATGGTCATGATCGACAACGCTGCCGAACAGATCGGTGCGATTGCCGGTATCGTGGACGACCCGCTGGACGGCAGCGTGACCGGCAACACCTTCGTGGATGGGGGTGTCGCGGGCATCGACAGCGTCAGCTACCAGGGCATTGCCGAACCGCTGGCCTACGAGGATTTCGTCGCGCAGGAAAATCTGCCCGGCGATTTCGGCAGCATCTGTGTCCGCTTTGTGACCGACGAAGATTCGCTGGTCCAGGAATACCACATCCCGTACGGCAGCGACTTCCCGACGGATCAGCTGCCGCCGGTTCCCAACCACCAGGGCCAGTACGGCAGCTGGGAGGATGTGGATCTGACCGGCATGGCGTTTGACGCGACGATCCACGCCGAGTACAGCGACATGAACACGGTCCGCCAGAGCCAGGAAAAGCGCGGTGAACGCTCTCTTGTGCTGGTGGAGGGCAGCTTCGACACCACCGACGAGCTGATGCTCCATGAGGTGGACGACGCGCCCGAGACCCCCGGCACGCTGGTGGAGGCGTGGGGCCTGGAGCTGCCCGCCGACACCGGCCACACGCTGCGCTATATGCCGCCGGAGACGACGGACAACACCGTGCTGTGGGTCAGGACCGACGCAGGCTGGCAGCAGGCCGACACAAGCGTGGACGGCAGCTATCTGACCTGCACCGCCCCCGCCGGTACGACGGCCTTTGCCGCTGTGCAGATGCCCGCCAGCAAGGTGCCCCTGCTCGCGGCGGCTTGCGGCGCCGCAGCCGCACTGCTGCTGGTGATTTTGTTCATCGCCCGCAAGAAGAAAAAGAAGAAGGCCGCGGCAAAGAAAACCGCGTAAGGCCCTGCCGGGCCGATGCTCGTCATCGACCCGCGCATACGGCAGATGCCTCGCACAAAAAACCGCTGCTGCACAGAAGCCTGTGCTGCAGCGGCTTTTTGTTTCAGCAGCTTTCTATAAACGCCTTAAAAATCTTTTGGCTGTCCTCATTCACGCGGAACGAAAATTCGGGGTGCCACTGCACAGCCCAGATGAACCTTTTATCCGGCAGGCATACGGCCTCCGTCAGCCCATCCTCCGAGACGGCCATAGCCGCCAGCCCCGGCGCAAGCGTTCACACCTCACTGTAAAAAATAAAACAGAGAAGTCCTGTGCGACCTCTCTGTCCGTTGTGCTGCTTATACCGCAACGCGCGGCGGATTGCAAGCCCTTACATCGGCGGGTGGCTGCCCTTGAAGCGCTTATCCGTCGGCAGGGTCGTATATTTGTCGTACAGTTCCCGCAGCAGCACGGTACGGCGCACCATGCCGATGAACACATTGCGGTCATCCACCACCGGCACAAAGTTCTGTTCGATGGCTGCCTTTAAAAGCGTCGGCATGTCGGTGGTCACGGTAACGGCCTTGTAATCGCGGCGGCGGGGGAAGCTGGAAATCGGCACGTCCTCGCTGGCTTCAAGGTCCAGCCCGTGCAGATTTTTCATGCCCCAGAGGATGTCGCCCTCGGTGATGCTGCCGACATACTCGCCGTTGCGCTTCAGAACAGGGATGGTGGCGTAGCGCTGGTTGGACCATTTTTCCAGCGTCTGGCGCAGGGTGAAATCCTCGTAAATGTACAGGACGTCCTGCTTGGGTGTCAAAAAGAATAAAAGGTTCATGGTTTAAACCGAACTCCTTTGGTAAGGTTGTCATACTTCTGTAAACAGTATATACTCTTGCGCTGTAAACTTTGTGAATGGAATGTTAAATCCACGCGCCAAAATAAATTTCTCCGAAATGCCCTGTTCAAGCGGGGAAAAATGGTGTATAATAGCTAAAGATTCATATAGTGCAGTTGCGGGCTTAGCCGCAGCTAACCCTGAAAAGGAGGATCGCAGATGATCACCAAGGTCAATCCCTATGGACATATTTCGCTGACGAATGACTACTTCTCCGGCCTGGTGGAGCAGGCCGCCAAGCAGTGCTACGGCATTGCCGCCATGGGTCAGGCCCCGGCTGAAAGCGTTGTGCGCAGCGCCCTGCGCACCGGCAGCCTGCCGCCGAAGGGCGTCACCGTCACGCAGGAGGCCGGCAAGCTGGTCATCGCCCTGCATATCAAGGTCGGGTTCGGTCTGAACATCTCGACCATCACCCAAAGCATCACCCACCGCGTCAAGGACGAAGTTGAACTTGCCACCGGCTTAAAGGTCGCCCGCATCGATGTTTACGTGGACGACGTCATTGCCGACTAAAGACTGTTTTACCCAAAAAATATGAGGTGTAACGAAACCATGATTACTGGCCAGACCCTGCGCGACGCCATTCTTTCCGGCGCCAACAACATTGCCAACCAGCGCACCCGCGTGGATGAGCTGAACGTTTTCCCCGTGCCGGACGGTGATACCGGCACGAACATGAGCATGACCATCGGCGCCGCCCGCGCCGAGCTTGAGGCCATGCCCGACAGCTGCACCGTGGCCGAGGCCAGCAAGACCGCTGCCTCCGCCATGCTGCGCGGCGCCCGCGGCAACTCCGGCGTTATCACGAGCCTTTTGTTCCGCGGCTTCTCCAAGGCGCTGAAGGACAAGACCGAGGCATCCTCCGCTGACCTGGCTGCCGCCTTGCAGCAGGGTGTCGAGGCCGCCTACAAGGCCGTCATGAAGCCCACCGAGGGCACGATCCTGACCGTCTCCCGTCTGGCTGCCGAGAAGGCCGCCGAGTGCACCGAGCTGGACGTTCCTGCCATGTGGGACGCCACGCTGCAGGCCGGTCAGGCCGCGCTGGACGACACCCCGAACCTGCTGCCCGTGCTGAAAAAGGCCGGTGTCGTGGACGCCGGCGGTCAGGGCATCATGCTGATCTTTGAGGGCATGAAGCAGGTGTTCGACGGCGGCGAGATCATCGCCGGTGCCGAGGTCGCCGCCAAGCCCAAGGTATCCAGCGAAGCCGCAGGCAAGGGCGTTTTTGCCGACGACCTGATGAAGGTCGAGGACATCAAGAACGGCTACTGCACCCAGTTCCTGCTGCACAAGGATGCCGATGCCAGCGTTACCCGCCTGCGCGCCTTCCTTGAGTCCAACGGCGACTCCGTTGTTGTGATCGAGGACGACGATGTTGCCAACTGCCATGTCCACACCTCCGACCCCGGCATGATGCTGAGCGAGGCCATCAAGTACGGCTACCTGACCAATTTTAAAATTGAAAACATGCACGAGCAGTTCCTCGCCCGCCAGAAGCAGGCGAAGGGTCTGGAGAAGCAGGCCGAGGCCGAGGAGAAGAAGGACAGCGAGTTCACCTATGCCGCCGTTGACCCCGAGCGCGAGTACGGCTTTGTGGCCGTGGCCGCGGGCGAGGGCCTGAAGGCTGTGTTCGGCGACTTGGGCGTGGACGCGGTTGTCAGCGGCGGCCAGACGATGAACCCCTCCACCGAGGACATCCTCGCCGCCATCCAGAGCGTGCCCGCCAAGACCGTGCTCGTTCTGCCCAACAACAAAAACATCATCATGGCGTCCGAGCAGGCGCAGAAGCTCGCGGACCGCAAGGTCATCGTGCTGCCCACCCGCACCGTGCCCCAGGGCATGACCGCCATGCTGAACTTTGACCCCGACCTGAAGCCGGAGGAGAACGCCGTTGCCATGATGCAGGCGGCGGACCGCGTCAGCACGGGTCTGATCACCTATGCCGCCCGCGACAGCGAGTTTGACGGCAAGCCCATCAAGAAGGGCGAGATCATGGCGCTGGAGAACGGCAAAATCGTTGCCACCGGCACCGACCTGGTCAAGATGACCTATCGTCTGGCCCGCTCCATGAAGAAAAAGGACACCCAGTTCATCACGGTCATTTCCGGCTGCGACGTCAGCGACGAGGACGCCGAAAAGACGACTGATCTGGTGCGCGCCAAGTGCGGCAGCAGTGTCGAGGTCAGCCACATCAGCGGCGGCCAGCCCGTGTACTACTACATGATCTCCGTTGAATAAATATTAATATTGATATAAAAAGGTTCCTGACGCACTGTCGGGAACCTTTTTTGTCACCAATATAATTCCGGATGCATGCTGGAGCAGAAGTATGTATAGCCAAGCTCGCTGTCGAAGTACGCGGAATAGACCCCGCCGCCCTGAACAAAGTTTGCCTGAAACACGACCCACGGCTCCATCAGGCGCTCGCCCTCGAGCAGCCGCCGCGCGGCGTTGACGCACTCCTCCGTCGGCATGAGCACGTACGCAAATTCAAAGGTATCGACCTCCTGATACTGCCCCGGCTCGTACACGACGTCATGGATGCTGTCCGGAAACTCCGGTGATGCGACGCGGTTGAGCACGACCTCGCCTACGCACATGCGCCAGTCGTCGCTGAGCTGCGGGCTGCCCGCCTCGGCGCAGATTATCTTCGCCAGCAGAAACAGCTCGTCAAAATCCAGCTTCGTCTCTCCGGTAAGCTCGATGTCGATCTGCTCGTTGCGGCATATCGCGGCGGCGCGTCCGGCCTCAATGTCGCCGACCTCCGCCGCGTGCAGCATGATGGAGAGGTAGTCCACCTTCGGGTCGTAATCTGCGTGCCCGGGCGGACTGAGGGCGAGCATGAGCGCCAGTGCCAGCAGTGCTGAGATAAGCTTTTTCATTTCGTTTCCTCCTATACTGTGCGTACAGTATAGCGGCAGACAGCCGGGAAACTTGTCGCAACCGGACTTTACGGGAAATAAAAATTTTCCGGAGCGCGGCGGGAAAAGAAAAAGCCGCATAAAGTGTGAAAATCCGCCTGATTTCGAGCTTTCAGCCCAAAATCAGGCGGATCGTATTCTCTACCCGCTTATCAGAACGCGGGGAGGAGTATAGTTGCGACGCCGCCGTTTATGACGGCTTCGATGGAGTACATCGGCCGGTAGAAGTTCTTGGAGTCACCTGCGTAGACGATATTGACCGTGCGGCACTGCACCTCGTCTATCTCACTGGAGATCATTACGCCGCCAGTGCAGATGAATTCGCCGCGGCGTATGAGCCGGGCCACGCCGTCGGCGCTGAGGGTGTATTCCTCGCCGAGCGGGAGCATGGTGTACAGCTCATAATCGAGGTATTCGAGACGGCCGTCGTGTACACTGAAATTGACGCTGCCGTTATAGATCTCATCGCCGCTGTGCAGAAAATCGGCGGTGAGGCGGTATTCGTCGTCGTCGGCGATCTCGCGCGTGAGACCGGCGGGCAGCGGGCGGCCGATGCTGTCAAGCAGCTTGTACACAAGCTCAAACGGATCGGAACCGCTGCTCTCGCCGCCGCTGTACAGCGTGAAGTTGAAGGTCGCGTCGTTATAGCACCACAGCAGCGCCTGCGCGTCGGTCGAGCGGTAGAGCAGCACGGAGTCGTACGCGCTCTTATAGCTGCGGTCGCGGGTGAAGCCGAGCGCGGAGAACACGTCGTCCGCGGCGGCGTCCGTGCTGCCGGACGGAGCGGCGAGCGAATAGAGCTCAAGCTTTGATGGCAGCATGTCCGCAATCATCGAGCAGTCCACGGCGGCGCGCTTCACTTCGTAGGGGCTACCGGTCTCGCAGGGGAGGTAGCCGTATGGCCGTGCGGAATAGGAGATGAGCAGCGCCGCAGTCAGCGCCACGGGGACGGCGGTCTCGACGTAATGCCAGACGT
>OLQA01002208.1_pt1 | contig 15655 bp, 14 predicted proteins | sample 1673151 | NCBI WGS metagenome assembly OLQA01 (sample SAMEA3136760, study PRJEB25190) | human gut metagenome | biome: human gut; feature: human-associated habitat; material: faeces | place: Austria | collected 2013 | reverse complement strand
GTACTGCATTATCTATTTTATTTGCAGTTATATTTACATTCATAACATTATTTAAATCAATATTAAATATACCTAAATATCCAAAAGATATTGCTATAGCAAGTATTAAAGTAACTGCTATTGATACTATAATAATCTTCTTTTTATTTTCTATCTTTTCCATATAATTACTTTCCTATCTTTACTAATTTATCATACCATAATAAAACTACTTTTCCAAGTAGTTAAGTTATAAAAATTTAAATTTTAGTAGTTAAATGAATAAATAATTAAAATAGAAATATATTTTATTGTTTTAACTCCCTTAATATTTTTTTCTTAATTTTATCTATATCAGTAAAAAATAAATTAGTTCCCCATTGTTTTAAACTTATCATATTCTTAAATAAACTTTTTATTTTGAACTTATTTGTATAAACCATAAAATGTCTTTATCTTTAACAGTAAAATAAGTTTCTTTCGTGATATTTTTCATTAAAGTATCATCATCTACAATATCAAAATACTCATCTTTTATATGATATAAATAACCTCTTTTAATTTTCTGGCGTGTCATCTCCACTCGTAAAAGAAATCAAAAGAAAACCTCATCTTACGATGAAGTTATCTAATATTTTCAACCAGGATCATTTATTAGTCGCACCACCTGGAAGCGAAAAACATTGTCGCCTGGAATCATTTATTAGTCGCACCATCCAGAAGCGAAAAACATTTTCGACCGAGATCATTTGTAACTCGCACCACTCGGAAGCGACTAACATTTCGCGATTGGAATCATTTATAAGCCGCGCCATCCATAAGCGACTAAACATTCTCACACTTACCAGTGCAATTTAAATATACTACATTTATGTAAAAATATCAACTAATAACAAGTTTTATTATAGTGTATATTATAGTATATTTATTAAAATATATTGTGAACAGCTCTGAACTCTTGTGAACAGCTCTGAACTCTTGTGAACAGCTCTGTACTCTTGTGAACAGCTCTGTACTCTTGTGAACAGCTCTGTACTCTTGTGAACGCATATGAACAGTTGTGAACGCACCAATTCAAACGAATTGGTGCTATATATAATTAAAATTATATATTATAATTTTAAAATATAATTACCTAGCCTATCACATTTTGTTTTGAAAATTTAATATAATGGATCACTTCTTAATTTTAATTTAGTTAGTTACAATTTGTAACCATCTTATTTTTTTATCTATGTTTTAATAGCTTTTATTCAAATATTTTTTACTTTGCTTCAATTTCTAATTCATCTTTATATTCATAATTTAGTCTGTTTTGTTTAGTAATTACACTTTCTCCTCAATTTTTTCTATGTTCTCTTTTGCAATTTTTGCTGTCATACCAGACCATTCTTTATAAATTTCATTAGTTAATATAACATATTCTTTTCCATCAGTTATACCACCATTTTGCCAAATATCAGTTAACTCTTTTCTATCTTAAATTTCTTAATCCATTTTTCATCATAACCTTTAGCACGATATATATCTACAGTTCTTTGAGCAACAATGGATAGTTCAAATACTTCCTCAATTCTTTCACTTCCAAGTTTTGAAAGCCATACTTTTATTGGCTTTCGAATTTTACTAGGAATAGATTCAATTATTCTAAACATGCCCTCGATATCAACAACATCTGTAAGTTGATATTTTCCTTCTTGTGCCTTTAATTTCAACTGTCCGATTTTTTCGGACACTTCATTTTCTTCTTATTTTAGTTTGCTTTTTATATACTTTTTTACACAACTTGTAACTAGTTTTAAGTCCATTCTAGTTTTAGATCTTATAATATCACATATAGATCTTTCAATGTCATACACACAATTTGGTGTTTTTTTAGATAACCCATGAAAATATAAAACTGTCATGTGAGAAAATATTACATTAGGCATACTTAAACAAAAAATATAATAATTATCTTTTTTTATATTAACATAAATATAAATACCTTTTTTATAATACCTTTATCTTGCATAATTGATAAATACATTCTATGTAAATCAAACATATCAAGTTCTTTAGAAGTAATATATTCTTTATTTTTTTTCATAAGTTCTTTAATAATTTCAATATTACTTTTATCTTGAAATTCTTTCATAGTTATTTTTTTCATTTAATACCTTTTTTGCAACTATACTACCATATAATTTCAAAAATAGTGCAAGTCAATTTTACAACAGTAAATGCAAAAATACCTAGTATCCATTAAGAACACTAGGCATTGAATGACTTAGAGCTTCTAAAGTATTCTAAGTACCACTCAATTATATTATATTATTATATGTTTAATCCTGGCTTTTATTCACTGGAAAACCCATTATATTAAGCACATCATTAATATCAACAGAATTTAAACTATGTTCCAAATTAGATATTTCCTTATTAATTTCACTTTTAAAAATAGTAGCATACTCTGAACTTAGTAATTTTTCCATACACTTTATCATCATATATAAATTAGTTGATTTATCTTCGCTTGCATACTTCTTATCAATCAATTTGAACTTAATATATTACTTCTAAAACTATAAATTCTATCCATATGGGCACTTATATTACGAATAAATGTTAAATTCTTTAAAATTTGCTTTAATACATTATCAGATAATTTAAATTTTTTTGCAATTGCTTGACGATCAGATTGTTCAAGCAATCCATAATATCTACTTAATAACCCAAATGTCAAAACTTTTGTTAAAACAAATGGTGGGATAAATCCATATTTATCTTTATAATGTGTAATAGCACTGTGAGCTTTATAGTCATCTTCAATCTGATGATTTATTTTTAAAATAAGTTCTTTTCTATTATCTATACTTGCATTATTATCCAACTTTTCTTCATCTAAATAAGATTCTAAGCCATAATGAAATGCAACTTGATTTGCTATTAGTGCCTTTATATTTGTTTCAATTTCTAAAGTATATTTTAGAAATATATATTTTAAATTTTTATCAAATTGATATAGAGAGTAAATTTCTTCAAAAGTAACATCAGACTTATAACAATTTTCTTTATTCGAATCTTTAAAAATATTTTTATAACTATTTACAATAGAATAATATGAATACTTGTCTATTATAGATAAAGCTTCTTTTTTGTTTATAACTCTAACATTTTTAGATTCTAAATACTCAATTAATTCTTTATTGCTTTTGTATTCTTTCATTGTCAGCCCCCAAAAAAATGACTCAGGGCTTCTAAAGTTTCCTGAATACCACTCGACATAAACTATATCATTTTAATTTATATTTGTCAATAAAAAATTTCTATGTCTACAGGATAAACGGTTACAGTTCAGTCAAGACATTAGAAAATAAGTGAGTTTTTTTGGAAATAAAATTTAATTAAACTATAACAATTAAAAAAGTCTCCAATAGGAGACGCACTTAATTAAGTGAAAATCCACATTTCTGTGCACTAATTGAATGTAATTTAATTATACTCCTTTGATACTGAATGTCAATTAGAGTATAAAAAAATTTAATTCATTATATACTAATATATATATATAACTTTTTTTGTAATAATTTTTACTTTGTTTCAATTTCTAATTCATCTTTATATTCATAATTTAGTCGGTTTTGTTTAGTAACAACACTTTCTCCTAAATTTTTTTCTATGTCTTCTCTTGCAACTTTTGCTGCATGACCACCCATTCTAGCAACTTCTTTATTTTGATCTAAACCTTGTGGTTTATGTTTTTCAGCAAGTCTTTTTGCAGTTTCTTCGGATAAATCAGTTAATATTAGTTCAAGATTATCCATATTATCTCTTAAAGATTCTTTACGAAGACCTTTATATTCTTTATATTCTTTTGCTGTCATACCAGACCATTCTTTATAGATTTCATTAGTTAGTATAGCATATTCTTTTCCATCAGTTATACCACCCTCTTGCCAAACATCAGTTAATTGTTTTCTATCTTGAATTCCTTTTAATCTTTTTGAAATCCATTTTTCATCATAACCTTTAGCACGATATATATCTACAGCTCTTTGAGCAGCAATAGATGGATCAAATACTTCATCAATTCTTTCGCTTCCAAGTTTTGCAAGCCATTGTTTTATTGGTTCAGCATTTTTACTAGGAATAGATTCAATTATTCTAAACATACCCTCAATATCAACAACATCTGTAGCCCTATATTTACCATCTTGAGCTTTCAATTTCAACTGGTGACAATTTGTCACCGTTTCATTTCCTTCTTCTTTTAACCTTTGTTTTAATTTATTCCAATACTTTCTAGGGTTATCACTTTCTGATAAAACTCCAACCAAATCTACAATACTAATATAATATTTTTCTTTTTCCTTATCCCATACAGTTCTTATTGTTTCATTATTAAAAATTTTATTAATTAAATGCATTTTATCTTGATTCATTTTTAACCTCCCATTTCCTTTAGAATTTAGATAATTTTTATTTACGACAGCAAATCAATATAATTCATTGCCACCTTCTTTATACCAAACTTTTCAGCATATAAATATAGCTTAACAAAATCTTTGTCTTTTCTTTTTATATACTTTTTTACACAACTTTTAACTAGGTTAAAGTCCATTCTATTTTTAGATCTAATAATATCACATATACATCTTTCAATATCATATACTTTTATTTTATTACCCATAGGTGTTTCTATTTCAGTAAGACCAAGTTCATAAATATCATTATTTACATAAAATACATTATGTTTTCTTAAATGAGTACTATTATAACTTTTTTTTACTGTTATGTCATACACACAATTTGGCGATTTTGTAGATAAACCATGAAAATATAAAGCTGTCATATGTGAAAATATTGCATTAGGCATACTTAATCCAAAAATATAATAATTATCTTTTTTAATATTAACATCAATATAAATACCTGGTGCAACTTTTTTTATAATACCCTTATCTTGCATAATTGATAGATACATTCTATGTAAATCAAACATATCAAGTTCTTTAGAAGTAATATATCCTTTATTTTTTTTCATAAGTTCTTTAATAATTTCAATATTACTTTTATCTTGAAATTCTTTCATAGTTATTTTTTCCATTTAATATCACCTTTGACTTTCTTACTACTAATATAACATTATCAAGTGATTAAGTCAATGCAAATTTTTATTTTTAATTTCAACTAAATTCTAATTTTTAATTTCAACTAGTAACAAATTGTCACGATTTCATATCTTGCATACGATTTCAGTATAAAAATAAATATTTTAAATTAAAACAAAAATTTTTCAAATAAAAAAAGCAGAAATTAATCTGCTCAAAAGTTAATATACTAATTATTTTCTTTAATAATTTCTAATGCTTTATGCATTGTCATATCATATTTAACTACATCAATAGTTCCATATGCTTTAATTAATTCATCAACTGTAATACCATAGTTTTCAGCCATTTCTTTTGCTTTAGCATCAACTTCTTCTTTAGTAAAGTCAATATTTTCTTTTTTAGCAACCTCTTCGATTAAATAACGACATTTAACTCTTTTTGCAGCTTCACCTTCCATTTTTTTATGAAGTCCTTCTTCAGTATCACCAGTAAGTTCAAAATATTTATTCATATCTAAACCTTGCATTTTAAGTTGTCTTTCATATTCATGGATCATTCTATGAATTTCATCATCAACGATTTCTTCATTAAGCTCAATTTTCATATTTTCCATTGCTTTATCTAAAACTTTATCTAAATGAATATCATCAAGTTTAGCTTGCTCTTCTTTTTGAAGTTCTTCTTTTACTTTATTTTCTAATTCTTCTTTAGTTTTGACATCATTATATTCTAAATCTTTAAAGAATTCTTCATTAATTTCTGGTAAAACTCTTACTTTTACTTCATTAACTTTTACTTCGAATACTACATCTTTTCCTTTAAGATTTTCTACATAATCCTCAGGGAATTTAAGATTTAAAGTAACGATATCACCAGTTTTATGACCAACTAAGCCTTCCTCAAAACCTGGAATAAATGAATGAGTTCCAATCTCAAGTGAATAATTTTCAGCACTTCCACCCTCTAAAGGCTCTCCATCAACAGTTCCTTTAAAATCAATTACTACAGTATTACCTTCTTCAATAATACCATCTTCTTTAACAATTAAATCAGCAAATTTATCTTGCAATTTTTTAATTTCTTCATCAATTTCTTTTTTACTTACTTTAGCTTCTTCTTTTTTAATTCCTAAATTTTTATAATCTCCTAAAGTAATTTCTGGTTTAGTTATAATAGTAAATTTAAATTCAATTTCTTTTGCAGAAATATTTTTAATATCTACTTTTGGTTCAATAACTGGATTAATATCTTTATTATCCTCTAAAGCTTTTTTATAACCAACTGCTACTGCTTCATCAACAGCATCCATATAAAGACTTTCAATACCAAATCTTTTGATAAATATATCTTTTGGACAAGCTCCCTTTCTAAAACCATCTACTTTAGTTTCCTTAACTTTTTTCTTAAATGCATCATCTAAGCATTTTTCCCATTCAGTAGTAAGTTTAATTTCAATTTCATGTACATTTTTCATTTATATTTCTCTCCTTTTTTCTTTCAATATTATATAATAAATAAACTCTTTTTACAACCTTTTTATCACTAAACTATTGTAAGACCATATAATTAAACTCTATTATTTTAAATAATCAAAAAAGCATAAGTTATTTACTTATACTTTTTAATTTCCTCAAGATCACTTTTTGTGATTCCTAAGTATTTAAGAATATCTAATTCAGGCATACCTGAGTTTAACATTTTTAAAATTGTTTCTTTTTTTCCAATTACCATTCCCACGTTTTTGCCAATTTCTATACCTGCAGTTTTACCTTTTTTATAACCTGCTTCTTCAGCAATCTGCTCATTAAATTTTTCCTTATCATAATAAAATATTGCATCAAAGTTTTCTATCATATATTCCATCCTCCTTAACATTAATTGACCTAGTTTACTATTTTTATATAACTCATAATATTTATCATTATTTTCACTTGTAAATACATAAAATATCTTTCTTGGGTCATCACCCGGTAAACTAGCAATTTCATTATATGTCATATTATAACTATTTTCAAGATTAAAATCGACTATAAAAAATTCTCCATTTCTTATCTCATTAGTTATACTATCAATTAATCTAGTTATATTTATAAATTTTTTTGTTTTAAATGGGCTTTCGTTATTTATATTAATTTGTAATATCTTTTTTATTTTATCTGTTTCACCAGGTTTTATCTGTCTTAAAAGTAAAGCACATAAATATGATAAGTTTTTTAAATTAACACTTATTGAAGTTTGACAATTGCCTTCGATATTTACTAAATAATTATTTGATTCATATAGTAAATCTGATTCTCTATTTTTAATATTTATATTATCATTTAAATTATTATCAAGTAAACGAATACTATCATCGATTGGTAGATCAAGTAAATCTAAGGCGTAATTATATACGTAGTTAAGTAACTGTGGCGTTTCAAGAAACAGTTTTTTAAATGCTAAATCACGTAAAAATCCTGATTTAGAATATAATTTATTAAATATCATATGTTTCCTTTCTAAGGTGTGTGATTTTAAAGTCTTTTTTTCACATAAAAAGAACTTGTTTTTTTCGAGCAAATTAAATATATCAAAAATAATTACTATTGTCTATACTTTTTCATCTTCGTGGCATATTTTTTAGATATTCACTTTTAATATAATCATCTGTTATATGAGTATATATTTCTGTTGAGGATAAAGATGCATGTCCTAAAAGTTCTTGGACACTTTTTAAAGGACATCCATTTGAAAGCATGTGTGTAGCAAAAGTATGTCTAAATGTATGTGGTGAAACATGAACTTTTAAACATGCTTTATCTATAACATTTTTTATTATGAGTTCAATTCCCCTTACAGATATTTCTTTTCCTTTATTATTAAGAACTAAATAATCATTATTAAAACCTCTGTTTTCTAAATATTTATTTATAGCTATAAGTGAATGATTATTAAAAAATACTATTCTTTCTTTACTACCTTTTCCCATTACTTTAATACTTTTTTCACTAAAATTTATATCTTTTATTTTAATATTTTTTAGTTCACTAACCCTTATTCCAGTTGCATATAATAGTTCTATAATCATTTTATTTCTAATAGATAAAGTGTCTGTTTCTTCGATTGAATCAATTACTTTTCTAATATCTTCATAACTTAAAAAAGTTGGTAATTTTTTTTCTAATTTAGGATTACTAATTAATTTAAAATAATTTACTTCAATCATTTTATTATCTAATAAATAGTTATAAAAACATCTTAATGAACTTAATATAGCACTTATACTTTTATTAGATAAATTATCTATTTTTTTTAAATAATCTATTATTATATCTTTATTAATATTTAAATAATCTATTTTATTTTCATCACAATAAAACAGAAATTCTTTTACATGAATTATATATTCTTTTATTGTATAACTTGAATAATTAAGTTCATATTTTAAATATTCTTCATATCTTTCTATCATATCTTATCCTTTACCACTATATTATATAAAATATAATAATTTATTTCAATTAATTCGAATAGATATTTTTATTTGCTATATGAGGTCCTTAAATTATATTTCTTACCTACTTCATTAACTAATTTTTCAGCGTAACTTCCTTTCTAACTTGTTATCTTAAATTCTCTTGCAAATATTCGTTCATCAGAACAGTATTCAATTACATATTTATTATTTCTAGCACATATAATTATGCCAATAGTTTTATCATGATAAGGTTTCTTAATAACTTTATCAACATAGTTCATATAAACTTCAATCTGACCTATATGTTCTTTTTTTAGTTCAGTTACTTTAAGTTCTATAACAACGTAACAGTTATATTCTACATTATATAAAAGTAAATCCATATAATTATAGTTATTACCAATCTTTATTTTATATTCGTTTCCTGCATAAAGAAAACCATTACCTAACTGTTTTAAAAAGTTATCTAAATTATTAAGTATCGCCTCTTTAAGTGCATATTCAGTTATTTTTTCCTTATCAAATTCACTCTTAATTAATAAAGGATTTGGAACTAAATCAGGTAATTTTAGTTCTTCGTTTGTAATTAATTTATTTTTAGTTTCTTCGCCTAGTCTTTCGTATTCTTTGGATTTAATTAACGATTCTAACTCCCTTTTTGTAAGATTTCTTTTTTCACAAACATCTATATAATATTTTATTTCATCAACATTTTTTAAAGGCAAAAGTACCTTATAATGGCTCCAGGATAAAATGGAACCCAATGGGTTCCATTTTATTTCCAATGTCATTTCATAAAATTGTCTCATATATCTTAAATATCTTTCATTATATTTTTTGCCCACTTCGTTAACTAATTTTTCTGCATATTGTCCAATAATGTTTTTACCATACTCTTTTCCTGCCTCACTTAAAAGTTTACCTACCTCAAAATAAGTAAGGACTTTATTTCTTTCTTTAGAATAATCCTTTACCTTTGCATAGATTTCATTTTTTAATAATTTTTCTTTAATTTCATCATAATAGTTTATCATTTAAACACTTCCTTTCTATTTTTAAAACCGCAAAAAAAGATGCTTTCGCATCCCAACAAAACTTTTAATTATAAAATAGTTTAAAACTAAAAAATTAATAACTCACAAATTAATAATATCAATATTTTCTAAATTAATCAATAGTAAAAAATAAAAAATAAAATAGCCCAAACCTTTTTACATAGAAATAATACTTTTTTAAATTTTTTTAGTTACGTATTTATATTTATACTTTCAAAAAAGTTAAATATCTTATAATAGTTTTCTAAATCTTTATCAAGTAAGTTATTCAGTAAATTAATTAATTTTTCTTTCTTTATATATATATCATAGTAATAACTTGCAAGTTTATTATATAAATCATAGACTTCATCATTACCGAACATTTTTTTAAAAATATCAACTTTAAGCTTTCTAAACCTCAAGCAAAAATTGTTTCTCATATTATAACTTCGATTATAAATGCAGAAAATGTCACTACTTTAGACATTTCTAAATATTATATTGACGATTCTTTTCTTTCTAATCAATCTTCTATTGAAAAGAAACTATGGAGATTTTCCAATAATAAATTTAATGGTATAAAATTTTTTAATAGTTCAATTAAATATATTATTAATAATAATATAGGATGTATGAGACTCAACAAACTTGTTGTAGTTTTTGATCATATGTATATGAAAAATAATTTTGTTACTTTAATGTTCACTTTAAAAGTTGGAAAACAGTCTATTTCTATTTGGTTCAAATGCGATAAAACTAAATCTAATAGACATTATGAAATTGATGAGCTTACTAAAAAATGTTTATTTAGTGAGAAAGTCATTTTTAATGCTATTAATGAAGTTATTGAACTACTCTCTTCATTAAATGCTAAGATTACTTTTTTAGCTGATAGATGGTTTTGTAATTTAAAATTGATGAAATTTATTCACGATAAAGGTCATCACTTCTGTATCAGAGCAAAAGTAAATTCTAATATTAGAGTTTATATTTATGATAAAAAAGAAAAACATAAAATTTATAAAAAATTTACTGATTTTCCAATTAGAAAACATACTTCACTTTATTATGAGGATATAGAATTAGGTGATTTTCATTTTAAATGTAACTTATCTATTGCTCGTGGAAAATTAAGTGATGATCCTTGGTTTATTTTATCTAATATTGAACCTAATTTAGCTTTAAGAGAATATGGTCATAGATTTGGTGCAATAGAAATGTTTTTTAAGTTGCAGAAAACTAATGGTTTTAATTTAGAAAAAACTAAAACTAGAAATTTACATGCTTATGAAAATTTATATAGTTTAGTTTGTTTTGCTGGACTATGGCTTACAATTATTGGTATTGATTATACTAAAAATTATACACATGTTAAAAAAACTTAAATATAAGATGTGTAAAATATGATAAAAACAAAAAGCCTATACGAATACTATCTTTATTTAATCTAGGATTAACTATTTTTAAAATGTGTTATAACTCACATATAAATTTCAAAATAAAAACTAATATGCAATTATATCTTTAAGAAAAATTAAATCAATATTTATTTAAAAAATTTTGTTAAGAATAAATCTTAACAGTTTTTAGCGTATAAAAAAATGCAAAAAATTTTTAGATTTTAAAATTTATTTGCATTTTTAATATTTTCTAACCTCAAATACAAGGTATTTCAAGTAAAATTTATATATTGTTGGGCGAAGATTTTGTTTTACAATCCCAGTATTTATCTAGGTTTTATCAAAAGTATCCGTCAATCAGTACTATTCATATAAACCTTCTTTCATATTTTTATTAACATTGTATTATCCTATTCTATATGGATTTGTTGATGAGCCATCTCCTGTACCAACAATTTTTAAAATACTAGAATCTAGATAAAATGTCGGACGAACAGCAAAACTGTGACTGTTAACATCGTAGCTGCCATAAAAAATCACAGACCCTTCCATATACAAACGAGCAGCACACCACGAATTCGAAGAATAAGGAGAAAGTAACCATTCATTCTTGTTTGAACCCCAACTAGACTTTTGTGATGTAAATAACCAATCATTATTTTTACAATCACTATATAAAGTATCACTCCAATTATATATTGCAGGACAACTTGACTTATCTGTTGTTGTACCTCCTACTGTTGCGTATCCATAATCACTTGGGTACATGAGTCCTACCTTTGCATATATACTACTTGGATTACCACTATATATTGCACTTGTATTTCTTTCCTCAGTATATATATCTTCAGCAGTTAAAGTTTGATAATTAGGATCATTTGCTCCTCCTAAATGCCATTTTGCATTTGCTATTGCACTAGAAAGTTTACTATTTACATTTGAAGTACCTAACAAAGTAGTCAAATACGTTCCATTTAATTCTGTTTTTAGTGATGCCGTACTCCAATTATTTGTTCCAGCTGAATTCCACTTTTTACCATCTGTTCCACCATAATTATTTGTATCTATTACTTTTAAAAGTTTTTTTGAACCATTACTCGTTGTTCCATCATTTGATGTGTCTTCATCAAATAATCCTATTATTCTAAATAATAATGAACTATCTGAACAAGTACCACTTGTTTTATTATCTAAACATATGTAATTATTTGGATCTGCTCCTTCATATCTTAAACCATTTTCATTAAAAATATCAGTATTATTTGCTGCAAAGACTGTATCAAAAGATTTTCCACTAGGTTCCTCTACGGCATCTCCAATTACAAAAGGATTTGTAAAAGATCCATTCCCTGAAGAAAAATAAGTTTTTGGTTTTAATGAAACGGACGGACGCACCCCCCCCGAATCGACCACGTCGCTGCCCGCCAAGCCACCCGAATCGGCCAACCCGACGTAGGCGTCGTTGCTGATGAAGCTGAAGGGAGAAGCAAGCCAAACATACTGTCCATTATTATAGTAATGACTACTTCCATAACCAGATAAACTTAATTCTGGTAATGACAATAATCCTATAGGATACTTTAATTTTGCTTTAGGATTACTCATACTAAATCGATCTGTTTCATTTGCACATACTAAACTTTGATTTGCATTATAATTTTTAAATTGTAAACTAGTTGATGTACTTCCTCCAATTGGATTCCATCCATTTGAAGATTCATTACTCATTGACCTATCATTACAAAATACTGTGTCCTCCAGTTTATTATCATACTTATCTTTTATATTAGATTCATACCAACTATCTATATATGTTTTTATTGTACTATCATTTTTATTTACATCGTCTGCATATAGCATTTCATTTAATGCATCATTTACTGATTTTCCATTTGTTAATGTTATATAATATGCATTCGAAGAACTTGCATAATAAACATAATAAATAGATGAACAAGTTGTACCTGTAGTCATACATGTATAATGATTATTATTTATTGTATTATATCCACTACTCCATGTTGCCACTGTTTTTGTATCTTTTAAAGTATAAGTCCCATTTGCATATGTAAATGAATTACCAAATACTATATTTGACTCTGAGGACATTGATTTATCAGAATATGCATATACTTTATTATACATATATCCTACATATGAGGGAGAATTATAACTACTATTAAAGGCACTTCTTCCTATTTGTGAATCAGTTCCTGTGTTATTACAAGAGCCATTCTTTTGAATGCCATTATAAACTATCTTTACACCACCAGTTTCTGTAGTTCTTACTATCTTCCAACAAAAACCTGCAAATAATACATTATTGTTTTGTACATTACCTTTATAATAATATACTGGATTTGCATAAGTAGCTGCTCCCTCTCCATTATATAATCCAAGGTATGTTTTATCTTGATTATATCTATTTTCAATAGTATGATATAAATCTAATTTTAAATCTCCAATAGTAGAACCACTTCCTAATGTTAAATAAGCATTTAAAGATTTGTTCATAGTGGAGCCATTACCTAAACTTCCTTCATCTTTATCTATCCATAAATATAAATTATATGTTTTAGTTCCAGAACTAACTGTTCCACTTCCTACACTAAATCCATTTTTTAATGTTTCATTTTTAATAGCTAATAATTGTTTTTGAATAGTACTATCTAATAAATATTCATTTGATATAAGTGTTCCAGTTGTTGGAGTAACTCCTTCCTCAACTAAAGCATATTTTAACGCTTTAATTGGCATTGTATTAGAACTATTTGGTACAAGAAGTAAATTAAATGATTGACTAGTATTACAATTATTTGTTATAGTAACTGAAGTTTTATATGTATTAGAACTTAATGCTTTTTTATCAGATATAGGTACAGCATATTCATTAGATATTGTAATATTATCTGAGGATAACTGAAGTGACATACAAAGTGCTGCTCCATTTATTGTTACATTAGTATTTGCATTATTATTAGAACTAGCAACCTTAAAAAATGCGTAAGAAATAGATATTCCTGTACACATTACAAGTAATATTAAAATTGCTGTTAATGTTTTTTTATTACTATTCATATAAACCTTCTTTCATGTTATATAATTTAAAAATTATACTTAATAATTATTTTTATTAACTCTTAATAATTATTTTTATTAACTATGTAAATAATATAGGTAAACAAATGATTAAATTAACTATCTATTTACTATCTACCTTACGATAAAATCTTAGCATATTTTAATCTAAATTTCAATAATTTGCGAAAATTAATTGAATAAAAAAGTTATAAAATTTATTTTTTATAATTTAATGAAAAGGATGATAAATTTTTACCATCCTTTTTATCTAATGTGATATGGATTTGTACTTGTTCCTTCTCCTCCAGCAATACTTAATTCTTTAGAGTCAAGATAAAATACAGGTCTATAATTATATTCATCAGTTGAATCTATTCCAGAGGCTTGTACATATCCTTTTCTTATTATGGATACGTTATTAGCATTTGCACTACTTGGAGAAATGAGCCATTCATCAAGAATATTATTAAATGTATCAAGTTGAGATTGATATAGCCAATTGTTATCTAAGCAAGTTTGATTATTATGTAATTCACTTAATTTTGTTGATTGACATCCTTTTGCAGCATAACCATAATCGCTTGGATACATAAGCCCAACATAACCAAAAGAATATGATGGATTTGAAGAATAAACTGCACTAGTATTTCTTTCTATTGCATACATATCCGCTGCTGTAACTTGTTCCCAATTATATGTGGAACTATTTGCTCCTCCTAAATGCCATTTGGCTTGTGCCAGACCATTACGTTGATTTGCAAATTTTGAATGAAATTCACTTATATTAAATAAGTTACCTATATAATTATTATTTAGCGTAGTAGCAATATCAGATTGTTCCCAGTTATTTAAATTATAGTCATTTGAACTTAATGAACTTGCTGCCCACCTACTAGTTCCATAATTGGTTGTAGAAATTATTTTCAATAATTTTGATCTACTATTATTCATAATACTACTACCAGTAAGTTCTTCTTCAAATAATCCAATTATTCTAAATAATAAATTTTTATTAGAACAACTACCAGTTGTATTATTATCTAAACATATATAATTATTTGGATTAGCCCCTTCATATCTTATACCATTATGATTAAACAAATCGTTATTATTTGCAACGAATGTAGTATCAAATGATGTTCCAAGAAGAACAACAATTTCTTGAGTAGTTGTATTACCTTTTGCATCTTTTACCCATAAATAATTTCTTCCCTCTTCTTGAACATTAGTATTTAAATTATAAGATTTTCCACTTATTGAAACCCAGTTTTTTGGTGTACTAGTACTTTTACTAATTGCATAACCAGTAAGCCCTTTTTCACCACTAAGTGTTGCTGTAACATTTTTGCCACTTATACTTATATTTTTTACTGTTGGTTTATCGCTAGCTACTTCATATACATTATTCCAAGTTCCATCACCGATTAAATTAGCCTCAGAGGATAGAGAAACTACGCCGCGAACACCATTCTTGCCACTGACATAGCTACGGTTCAGATAGCCATCACCATACACATCGAACTCAAACGAAATACCACCAAAGAATCCACCAGGGGAGCCCGCCCAATAGTATGCCCCAGTATGTAAATAAAAACTATTATTTGT
>OLQA01002198.1_pt1 | contig 15723 bp, 10 predicted proteins | sample 1673151 | NCBI WGS metagenome assembly OLQA01 (sample SAMEA3136760, study PRJEB25190) | human gut metagenome | biome: human gut; feature: human-associated habitat; material: faeces | place: Austria | collected 2013 | reverse complement strand
CGGTGCGGCCGATGGAGCCGAAGAACAGCGTGTCGCCGGCAATGAGGACCGGCTTGGCATCCAGGCGCTCGGTGAGCGAGGAATCCAGGAACAGGCACATGCTGCCCTCGGTGTGGCCGGGGGTGCTGATGACCTTCCACGGCATGTTGCCGATCTTCACCACGTCGCCGTGGTTGACGCGCTGGTCGACCGGGCATGCGGGGAACTTCTGGTCGTCGCGCGGCACGGGCTTGTCGCCGCAGATCATGTCGGCGTCGATGGCCGAGGCGATGACGGTGGCGCCCGTGAGGCTGCGCAGCTCGGCAGCGGCCGCCACATGATCGGAGTGGCGATGCGTCAGCACGATGGCATCGAGCTTGCGCCCGCCCAAAGCCGCCGCGATCTTCTTCGCATCGCTTGCGGGGTCCACCACGAAGGTGGCGGAGCCGTCCGACACAACGTAGACGTTGGTTTGATACGGCCCCAGAACCAGGAACGACGCGTCGACGCACGTTCCCTTCACCTTATATGCCATGTTGTCCTCCTACATCAGTATCTTCGAACGTCGAGGGCGGACGATATCGCCCCTCGACCCTGTAACGGGAATGGACCCCATCGAAGCGCCCATTCCCCCTATCCAACCAAGTCGACGCGGGAAAGCGGGCCGCCTCCGGGAGGTTTCCGGAGCCGGTCTCCCCGCATCCGATCGAGCACCGAAATCCGCCACCCGGGAAACCCGGGCGTCAGGCGCTCCGCCCACCCTCCTACAGCAGGGCGGAATCCTTCCCTCCGCCGACCTTCGGCACCATGCGGCGAGCATCGAACACGCCCTCGAGCGCCTTGAGCTTGCTGAGGATGATGTCGATGTGCGTGATGTCGCTGACCTGGAACAGGAAGCGCATCTCTGCCATGCCGTCGCGGTGCGACACCGTGTTCGACGAAAGCACGTTCGCCCCCATGCCCGACAGCACGAGCACGACATCGGAAAGCAGCTGCAGACGATCGAGCGCCTCGATGTAGACCTCCACCTTGAACGATGTGTTCTTCGGCAGATCGCTTTCCCAATGCACCTTCATGATGCGCTCGGGCTGGGCCATGAGCTCCTTGGCGTTCGGGCAGTCGCGGCGGTGCACCGACACGCCGCGGCCGCGCGTGACGAAGCCGATGATCTCGTCGCCCGGCACGGGGTTGCAGCAGCGCGACAGGCGCACGAGCGCGCCTTCCACGCCTTCCACCACCACGCCGTTGGAGCTTTTCGTCTCGTGCTTCTTCGGCTTGTTCACCAGCGTGAGCATGGGCGGCAGCTTGCCGGTGGTCATGGCCGCCGTGCCCAGGTTCAACGGATCGGGCTGCTGATCGCCCTTGCGACCCAGCTCGGCGAGCAGGCGGTTGGCCACGCTTTGCACGCTCTCCTTGCTGGTGCCGATGTTGACGAGCATGTCGTCGGCGTCCTTATAGCCCAGGTGCTCGGCAACGGTGCGCAGCGCACGCTCGGAGCGGGTGTTGGAGATGCCCAGGCCGTGCTTGCGCATCTCGCGCGCCAGCTTGTCGCGGCCGCTGAGCAGGTCGTCGGCACGGGTGACCTTGCTGAAGTACGCGCGGATCTTGTTGCGCGCGCTGGGCGTCTTCACGATGTTGAGCCAGTCGCGGCTGGGGCTTGCCGACTTCTGCGTGAGGATCTCCACGCGGTCGCCCAGCTGCAGCTCGTAGGCCAGCGGCACGATGGCGCCGTTGACCTTCGCACCCACGCAGTGGTTGCCAACCTCGGTGTGGATGGCATAGGCGAAGTCGACGGGCGTAGATCCGGCGCGCAGGCTCATGGCCTCGCCCTTCGGCGTGAACACGAACACCTCGGTAGGCGCCAGGTCAACCTTCAGGTCCTTCAGAAACTCGCGCGAATCGTGCGTCTCGTCCTGCCAGTCCACCATCTCGCGCAGCCAAGCCAGCTGCTTGTCCATGGCGTCGTTGCCGCCGCGGCCGCCCTTTTCCTTGTAGCGCCAGTGCGCCGCCACGCCGTACTCGCTTTGGCGGTGCATCTCCTCGGTGCGGATCTGCACCTCCAGCGGCCTGCCGGCAGGGCCGATGACCGTGGTGTGCAGGCTTTGGTACATGTTGAACTTCGGCATGGCGATGTAGTCTTTGAACCGCCCGGGCATGGGATGCCACAGCGTGTGCACCGCGCCCAGCGCCGAGTAGCAGTCCTTCACCGAGCTGGTGATGATGCGCACGGCGATCAGGTCGTAGATCTCGGAGAAGCCCTTGCCCTTCTTCGCCATCTTCTGATAGATGCTGTACAGGTGCTTGGGGCGGCCCATGATCTGCGCCTGGATGCTCACCTTGTCCATCTCGCCGCGCAGCACGGAGATGACCTGGTCAAGGTACTCCTCGCGCTCGGAGCGGCTTTCGGTGACCATGCGAGAGACCTGCTTGAACTTGTTGGGCTCGAGGTAGTAGAAGCTCAAGTCCTCAAGCTCCCATTTGATGGAGTTGATGCCCAGGCGGTGCGCGATGGGCGCGTAGATCTCAAGCGTCTCGCGCGACTTGAAGATGCGGCGGTCCTCCTTGAGCGCCGCCAGGGTGCGCATGTTGTGCAGGCGGTCGGCCAGCTTGATGAGGATGACGCGGATGTCCTTGCTCATGGCAACGAACATCTTGCGGATGGTTGCCGCCTGCTCGTCGGTGAGCGTTTCCACCTCGATGCGCGTGATCTTGGTGACGCCGTCGACGAGCTGCGCCACGTGCGGGCCGAACTCCTGATCGACCAGCTGGCTGGTCACGTCGGTATCCTCCACCGTGTCGTGAAGAAGCGCCGCGCACAGCGTTTCCACGTCCATGCGCAGGTCGGCCAGGATGATGGCCACTTCCACCGGGTGCGCGATGAACGGCTCGCCCGACTTGCGGCACGCGCCCTCGTGGGCCGCAGCGGCGAAGCGGAAGGCCTTCTCGAGCTTGGCCTCCTCCTCATCGGTCAGGTAGCCGCGCGTCATATCCTGCAGGTCGGCGAAGCGCTCATCGGGGGTTTTCTCACCCTTGGGCATCACCTTCGTGGCCTCGGTGGAAAACGCCTTCTCCGCCACGTGCGGACGGCCCAGCAGGCTATCGTCGACGGTTTGCCGGACCACGTCGGGCTGCGCCCCCAGCAGGTTCTGGTCCGGTCTGCTATTCGACTTGGTCATTTCCAGCCTCCTTTGCAACGGCGGTGGTTGGCAGGATTGGATGCGATACGCGCTTCTGCAGGTCGGCGGCGTTGCTGCGCATGACCCAATCGCGGAACGCGTGGAAGATCTCGCGCTCGTCCATCCCCTCGCGATAGCGCACGCTGTCGGTGAGCTGCACCTTGTCCTGCGTGTCCTTCACGTGGATGGAGCGCACCAACCCGTCGGGGCCGAACATGGCGTGCGCCTCGATAAGCCCCAACTCGCGGAACACCGCCACGGCGCACGTGACCGACGCCGTGTTCACCGGGAAGATATCGGTGGACACGTTCTTGGCCAGCTCGGCGTCGCTGGTGGTGAAGAACAGCGTGTCGGAGGCGCGCTGCATGGCGCGCAGCTTGCGGTACACCTGCGCCAAGCTGTCGTGGCACGGCGTCATGTCCGCCAGGATGCGCTCGTTGAGGGCGCAGTCGTTGCGGCTGAACAGCAGGTGCACGCAGGCCGGCTTGCCGTCACGTCCGGCGCGGCCCGACATTTGGTTGAATTCTATCTCGTTGAAGGGCATGTGGTACAGCACCACGTGGCGGATGTTCGGGATATCCACGCCCTCGCCGAACGCGCTGGTGGCGATGAGCACCAGGAGCGCGTCAGTGCGGAACAGCTGCTCGATGCGCTTGCGCTCGCTGCGCGACAGGCCCGCGTTGTAGAAGCCGATGAGCGGCGCCACCTGCGGCGCGTGCTTGCGCAGCGCGCGGGCGACGGCCACGGACTGCTCGCGGGAGTTCACGAACACCACCGTCTTCTCGCCGGTTGCCACCAGGTTGGCCAGGTAGTTGTCGCGGCTGGGCACGTTGCGACGGTCGTCCAGGCGCAGGTTCGGGCGATCGGAGGCGTCGAACACGCATGCGTCGATGGGAAGCTCGCGGCGCACGGCCTGCGCGCATTCGTCGTCGGCCGTGGCGGTGAGCGCGAGCACCGTGGGGTTGCCCAGCCTGCGCACCGCGGAGCCGATGGTGGCGTACGCCTCGCGCTGGCCGGCGCGCGCCAGGCCCACGTGGTGAGCCTCGTCGACCACCACGAACTTCACGCGCCCGGTGTAGGCGAACGAATCGGCGTGCCATGCCAAGAACTCGGGCGTGGTCAGCGCGATGTCGACGCTGCCGTCGGCCAGGCCCGCGAACGCCTGGCGGCGCTCGTCGACCGTGGACTCGCCGGTGAGCGTGACCACGGTGATGCCGAAGGGCGCCAGCGCCTCGCGCAGGTGGAACGCCTGGTCGGCGATGAGGGCGCGCAGCGGGTACACGAACAGGCTGGCCTCGCGGGCAGCCAGCGCGCGCAGCGTGGCATGCACCTGGAAGGTCAGCGATTTGCCGCGGCCCGTGACCATGACGCCGAGCACCGACCTGCCTTCGGCAAGGTTATCCAAGATGTCGCGTTGGGCCTGGTGAAGCTGGCCGTCGCCGATGATGGCGCGCACGATGTGCTCGCGCAGGCGCTGCGGGTCCTGGCGCGCCATGGCCTCCCAATGTGCGCGGTTGACCTCCAGCTCGTTCTCGTATTCCTCGATGGCCTCGGGGTCGTGCGGCGCGTCGGCGCACAGCTCCTCGTCGCGCGTGGCGTACAGGTCGCTCACGAAGCTGAGGTTCTCCGGGTTCAGGCACGCCTCCAAGGCGGCGCACGTGCGCGCCGGCGACAGCGACTTGAGCATGGCCTTCACGCTGCGGCGGTTCTTCCATTCGTCTATCTGCACCTCGAACGCGGCGTTGACCACGCTGTCGGTCTTCATGAGCGCCTCGATGTCGTTGCAATGGAACATGATGCCGGCCACCGTGGTGCGCCCGTTGGAAAGCGAGCACGAGAAGTGGTTGCGCTCGGCGCCCACCGCGCGGCTGTGCAGCAGCGTGACGTCGCGCGCCAGATACACGGGCACGGGATGCTCCTGGCCGAACGGGGCCAGAGCATCGAGCTGCGCCACGTTGCGCAGCGTGAGCTCGTCGAGGTTCACGCATGCGTCGATGGTGATGAGGGGGTGGAACGCCCCCTCGGGCAGCGCGTCCATGTACTCGCACAGGCGGCGCTCGAACTCGGGCAGTTTCTCGGTGGGAAGCGTCACGCCCACGGCCGCCTCGTGCCCGCCGAAGCGCAGCAGCAGGTCGGAGCAGCTTTCCACGGCCTTGAACAGGTTGACCTGGCCCACGCTGCGGCCGCTGCCGCGCGCCTCGTCGCCGTCGATGGTGAACAGCAGGCAGGGCACGCCGTAGATGTTCACCAGGCGGCTTGCCACGATGCCCTTCACGCCCTCGTGCCACCCTTCGCCGGCCACCACCAGGGCGCGCTGGCCCTTGTAGGTTTCGGCGGCCTGGGCCTTGGCGATCTCGGAGAGCTCCGCCTCGATGGCTCGGCGCTGGTCGTTGACGCCCTCGAGGCGCTGCGCCTGCTGGTTGGCCTGCTCGAAGTCGTCGGTGAGCAGAAGGTCGAGCGCCAGCTGCGCGTCGCCCATGCGGCCGGCGGCGTTCAGGCGCGGGATGATGGAGAAGCTGAGGTTGGTGGCGGTGACCTGCTTGCCGGCGGCGCCGGAGGTGTCGAGCAGCGCGGCGATGCACGGGCGGGGGGCCTGGGTGATGCGGCGCAGGCCGTCGGCGACCAGGGCGCGGTTCTCGTCGCGCATGGGCATGAGGTCGGCGATGGTGCCGAGCGTGGCGAAGTCGGTGTACTGGCGCCACAGGTGCGGCTTGCCGAAGCGGCCGCCCAGCGCCTGCACCATCTTGAGCGCCACGCCCACGCCGGCCAGGATGGCGCTGGGGCAGGCGGGGTCGCGCTTCGGGTCCGCCACGGGCACGCCCTCGGGCACCAGGTCGGAGGGCTCGTGATGGTCGGTGACGGTCACTTCGATGCCGCGCTCCTGCAGCAGGCGCACCTCCGCCTTGCAGGCGATGCCGCAGTCGACGGTGACTAGGAAGTCAGGCTTGACCTGCGACAAACGCTCGATGGCCGCCGGAGTGATGGCGTAGCCCTCCTCGAAGCGGCGGGGGATGAACGGCGTGACGCGCGCGCCGAACTCGCGCAGGCCGCGCGTCATGACGGTGGTGGCGGAGATGCCGTCCAGGTCGAAATCGCCGAACACGAGGATGTGGTCGCCGCGGCGGATGGCGGCCTCAAGGGCGTCGGCAACGTCCGCCAAGCCGGGAATGGTATAGGGGTCGCGCCAGTCGCGGTCAAGCGACGGCGATAAGAAGCGGTTCGCAGCTTCCGGGGTGTCGATGCCGCGCGAGACGAGCGTGGCCGCGATGAAGTGCGGCATGTGCAGCTCGCGCTGCAGGCATGCGACCGCCTCGGGCTCTGCCGCCTTGATGTTGAATCTGGCAGACATGGTGGGTACCTACTTATTGCAGTGCTTTCCTATAGTTCGCCTCTATTGTCGCACAAGTGCATGGCGGCGCCGCCGGGAAGTACCGCGGTCGGCGGGCAACGTGGCAAGCTGTTCGGGCGACGCGCCCTGATGCGCTGCGGAAGCGCACGAGAAGGCGCGACCACGCGATGCCGTCCCGGCCGCCGCGTCCCTGTCAGCTTGCCTGCCCTTTCCGCGCCCGCGCCATTTCGTCGGCTACGCCCCGTCGTCGTACACAGCCGGCCTGACCGTCACCGCCCCGTTCGCAGCTTTTTTGCAGCCTTTCGCCCTTAGCCCGCAGCCTGGCGCAAGCGTGCGATAATGGGGCCTTCCTACCCTGAACAACGTGCAGGAGCATCGCATGGCCAACTGCCTTGTCGCCCAATCGGGCGGCCCTACCGCCGTCATCAACGCCAGCCTTGCCGGCGTCATCCGCGCAAACCAGCTCAACCCGCTCTACGACCGCGTCCTCGGCGGCCTTCACGGCATCGAGGGAACGCTGGCGGGCAACCTGTTCGACCTGACCGACCTGAGCGGCCGCGAGATCGAGGTGCTCAAGCAAACGCCCTCGTGCGCGCTGGGCACGTGCCGCTACAAGTTCTCCGACGAAGCCGATTTCCGGCGTCTCATCGATGTCATGGACGAGAACGACATCTCCACCATGTTCTACATAGGCGGCAACGGCTCCATGTCCACGGTAGCCGCCATGACCGCCTGGGCCGCCGAGCGCAACCTGGACAAGCGTTTCATCGGCATCCCGAAGACCGTCGACAACGACCTGGGGCTTATGGACCACTGCCCCGGCTTCGCCAGCGCCGCGAAGGTGGCGTGCGAGATAACGCACGCCACGCGCATGGATTACGACGCCTACACGCGCCCCGAGGTGTTCGTGCTGGAGACCATGGGCCGCGACGCAGGCTGGCTTGCGGCCAGCACGTTCATGACCGGCGACGTTGACCTGCTGGTGCTGCCCGAAGTGGATTTCCGCCGCAGCATTTTCCTGGAACAGGTGCGCGCGAAGATGGAGCAGCAGGGCAGCTGCTACGTGGTGGTGTCGGAGGGCGCGCGCTGGTACGACGGCACGTACCTGTCGGCCAACGGCAAGGCCGCCGACGGGCTGGGCCACGCCATGCTGGGCGGAGCCGCCGGGCGGCTGAAGTCCATGATCGTGGAAGCCGGCATCGTGCCGCGCTGCGTGGTGCAGGACCTGTCGCGCGTGGCGCGCTCGAGCAACTTCGCCATGAGCTTGGTGGACCTTGAGGAGTCCTACGACCTGGGCGTCTCCGCGCACATGCGCAGCGCGAAGCCCGAGTTCACAGGTCAGGTGGTGGGTATCCGCCGCGGCCAGGGCGTCGACGGCGGCTACAACACCGAGTTCTTCGCCTGCCCCGCCTCCGACCTGGCCAACTTCGTGCGCCCCTTCCCCAGCGAATGGATCCTGCCGAACTACCAAGGCGTCTCCGACGAGGCGCTCGATTACTTCCGCCCGCTCATCCAAGGCGAGCCGAAGCTGATCTGCGAGAACGGCATCCCCTTGACCATGCGCCCCTTCAACAGGCGCTAGCGGGTAAGACCTGCAGACGATAGGGCGAAACGGCTGCGGCCGCGAAGACGAGCCCGCGGCTTCGGACTCTAGAACGCGATGCCGAATGCGGAGATGATGAGGCCCCAGAACACGCCTGTGGCCCACAAGCCCGCCAGCACGATGAGGTTCTGGCGAAGGCCGCGGTTAGTGCGGAACAGCACCAGCAGGCCCACGCCGGCCGACACCAGAAGGCCCGCCATCATGGCGCCCGCGCCGAGCGCGCCCTCGACGTAGAGCTGCGCGATGGCGCTCCATCCCCAGCGCTCCTTTGTTCGCGATCGGCACCGGCGCGCTCGGCAGGACATGATGCGGGATGCCCAGGAATGCCGCCAACGCGTCCTCGCCGACCAGCTCCAACGCACCGTCGAGCACAAGGGTGATGATGAAGATGAACACCGTGACCTGCAGCGTGTGCTTGAGGGCGCTGCGCAAGATGGAGCCGCCCTCGTGATGGTGCTCGTGTTCCTCATCGTGCTCGAAATCGTACGCCAGCTCCGGCTGCTGCTCGCAAGTTTCGCAATCGCCGTTGCAATGGCAGCGATCGCGCTCGCACAGCTCGTGAATGCGCAGCTTCTCGCGGTCGCGGCGCGCCAAGCGGATGACCGCGTCCACCACGAATCCCATGACCATGCCGATCATCAGCTTCACGCCCATGATCTTCAGGATGGTCATCGGCGCCACCTGCTCGGCCAGGAAGATGGGCAGCATCTCGTCGGAGGTGGACAGGAACACGGCGAACAGCGTGCCCAGCGTGATGACGCGGCCCGCCCACAGCGTTGCCGCCGCCGCCGAGAAGCCGCATTGCGGGACGATGCCCACGAGCGCGCCGACCACCGGCCCTGCCGCACCCGCGCGCCGCACGGCGCCCTCGGCCTTGTCGCCCGCCTTGTGCTCGAGCCATTCCATTGCCAGATAGGTGACGAACAAAAACGGGATAAGGTACAGCGTGTCCTCGAGGGAGTGCTCGAGGACGTGCCCGATGAGATGCGTGATGTCTTCCATGAACCTTGCCTTGCGATCGAAAGATGCCTTTGCCTGCACATGCATCGCATGCGCTCCGTGTGTCAGGTTCCCAGTTTACAGAACGCGTCAAGCGAACGTGAAGAAACCATGAACGGTGGCTAACTTTCCTGCGCCTCAATATGCGACGGGCCCGGAATCTCTCCCGGGCCCGTTTGGGTCCTGTCTTTCCCCTTGCCCAACGACAGGTGTTCAGCGGGGATGCGCGGCGACTGGCTAGGCCAGCGCCTCCTTCAGCTGATCAATGCCGTCAAACGGGGTTTCGCTGTTCCCGTTTTGGCGGTCGATCTTGATGACTGCGCCCTTCCACGTGGGGTCCTTGCGCTGGGCCGCCGAGCTTGCCGGCGCGTCATCGGCGGGCTTGCCGCCTTCCCCATCGTGCTCCTTGAACTCGTCGGTTCGCACGACGAAGCGGTAGTCGAACTTCTTGCGGTCCGGCAGACCCTTCGAATCGAAGCCGTACTTCAACTGGCCGAGCATGCCGCGCATGGCCTCGACCGCACCGGCTTCCCCGATGCCCACCATACCGAGCTCGCTGCTGTACAGCGACTTCGGCGACACGTACAGCGTGCGGATCTGGCGGCGGCGACGCTCCTCGAAGCGGACAAGGATCGCGGCGATGGCCACGATACCGGCCCACCATACGATCGCCAGCGTCAGGTCGAGCGGGCTATCGATGCGATTGAAGCCCAGGTGGTACCACAGCACCAGCAGCAGAGCCGCGACGACGGCCGCCGCGCCCAGCACCAGATAGTTGCTTTTCCTCATGGCCCTAAGCCTCCATTCCCGCGGGCCTGGCGGCGGGAGACCCCGAGGGGTCCTTGCCGTCGCCATCGCCCAAGACGTCGTTCATGTCGTTGCGCAGCTTGTGCTCGTGGTTCTTGCGACGAAGCGCCGCCGCAAGACCGTAGACGGCCGTCAGGACCATGCCGACGATCATGTACCAGTGCACCCAGCAATGATCCTCGACCGACTCCCTGCCCAACGGGTTCTCGGCGTCGTAGATCCGCTCCTCCTCGACCGGGTTATCGGCCTCGGGGCCGCCCGTCACCGACTCGTACGCATCCTCGAGCACACCGGCCAGCGCATCGAGCGGGCCGGCGGCTGCAGAGGCCGGGGCCGGCGTCGTGCTGCCGTCCGGATTCGCACCAGGCGTCGAGCCGTTGTCCGGCGTGGGCGTCGGCGTGGGCGTCGGCGTCGGGGCAGGCGTCGGCGTCGGGGGCACCGGAGCCGGCGTGACCGTCAACGTGCCCAGGTGCTCGTCGATGACGTAGTTGGCGGCATCGACATCACCCCACGTGATGCGATAGGCGTTCTCCGAGCTGCCCACCTCGGTCTGGCTGCCGGTGGTGGCCGCAGTGACGCGATCCTCGCCCTGCAGGCCCTCGATCGACAGCTCGTTGTTCACAAGCTCGCTGCCGTCGTAGATCTTCGAGTCGCTGCCCGTGGTCACCGTCAGCGGCGCGGGCGCGATGCGGTACGTGCGCTCGACGCCGCCGGCGTAGTTGCCCTTGCCGATGACGGTCACGGTCACCTCGCCGACGTTCTTCACGTCACCGGAGAAGGAAAGCTCGTAATCACGGCCCTTCACCAGCGCCTTGCCGTCCTTATCGACCACTTCGGGCTCGAAGCGCTGGTCGGCACCGTTGTACACCGTGTCGGTCAGATAGCCGACCGTCACGCCGCCGAACGCGCCGGCGTCGTCGGGATCGATGGACTGCGCCGACACCGTCAGCGTGCCAAGGTTCTCCTCGACCGTGTAGTTCGCCGCCTTCGCGCTGCCGTCCCAAACCAGCTCGTAGCCGTTCACGCTCGAACCGACCTCGGTCTGGCTGCCGGTGGTCTTGAGGGTTGCGGCCTCGCCGTTCACGAAGCCGGATGCCTTGCCCTCGGCCGTCAGCGCCTGGCCGTCGTAGGGCTTGGAGGCGCTCGGGGTGGTCACCGTCAGCTTCGCCGGCTCGACCTTGATGGCGCCGTCGACGAACTTGACGTTCAGCTTCGAGGTGACGTCCTCGCCCTCGGCGTTCTTCTTGAACCAGCCGCAGCGGATCTTCGGGCCCTGGAGATCGACCATGGCGGCGACGTTACGACCGGTCGCCTTGGAGGCCGCGCGCACGTTGTTGTAGACCTTGAGGTGATCCTCCGGAGTGCCGTGGGAACGGTTCAGACGGGCCACGTCCATACCGGCCTCAACCAGCTTGGTGATGCCTTCGGGAGACTCGGTGGAAGGACCGATGGTGTCTACGATCTTGGCTTTACGCATGAATGCCTACCTATTCTTATGTGATTTCTTCTAGGAAGAAGTCTTGCGACTTCCACTGCCACAGGCAAGTGTACTAGGTTTGGGCGACGTGAGCCACTGTTTTCACGGGCGTGTTGTGAGCGCTCACATTTTTTTGGGCGGCTCAGGCTTCGCTCTTCGCGGCCTCGACCGACTTCATCTTCATGACGCTCGCGATGGCCGACGATCCGATGGCGACGACGATCACGACCAGCGACACCCACGTCGGTACCTCGGGCACCCAAGAGACCGGGTGACCGCCGTTGATGAACGGCAGCGTATTGCCGCTCAACGCCTCCATCACCAGTTTGATGCCGATGAAGCCGAGCACGAACGCGAGCCCGACCGGCAGGTAGACGAGCTTGTCGAGCAGTGCGCCCAGCAGGAAGTACAGCTGCTGCAGGCCCAGCAGAGCGAACACGTTCGACGTGAAGACGATGAACGGATCCTTCGTCAGGCCGAAGATCGCGGGAATGGAATCAAACGCGAACATGACGTCCGTCGTGCCGATGGTCAGGAACACGATCAGCATCGGAGTCCAGTACGACTTGCCGTCCTTCTCGGTGCGCAGCTTCTCGCCGTCATAATCGTCGGTGATGCGAATCACCTTGCGCAGCATGCGGATCAGGCCGTTCTCATGGTATTCCTCATCATCATCGCCTCCGACGACCAGCTTGATCGCCGTATAGATCAGGAAGGCGCCGAACAGGAAGAACACCCACGTGAACCGCTGAATAATGGCCGCGCCGACCAGGATGAAGCAGCCGCGCAGAATCAGCGCGACGGTGATGCCGACGGACAGCACGTACTTCTGGAGCACTTTCGGCACGGCGAAGTTCGACATGATGATGACGAAGACGAACAGGTTGTCGATGCTCAGCGAGTACTCGGTGAGCCATCCCGAATAGAATTCGATCGCGGGCTTCGAACCGGAAAAGCACCATACCAGTCCGCCGAAAATCAGCGCCATGACCACGAAAAAGGCGATGTGCTGCACGCACTCCTTGGTGCTGGGCACATGCGGCTTGCGGCCGATGACGAACAGATCCACAACGAAAAACGCGATCAGCACCGCAAAGGTGGCGATCATAAAAGCGACAGGGGTTTCAGACATGTATACCAGCATAGGAAAGGGCTGTGACGCTCTCTGTTACGAAATGCTCACTTGTTCGCTTCCGTCATCTGGCGCAGTTCCTTCTTGAGGTCGCGGATCTCGTCGCGCAGGCGTGCTGCGAGCTCGAACTGGAGCTGTTCGGCGGCGGTGTGCATCTGCTCGCTCAGCTGACGGATAAGGTCGGCGAGATCCTGCGCGGGAAGCCCCGCCTTGAGTATCTCCTCATGTCGCTTGTCGGCCTCCGCGGCGTCGAGGGAGGGCACACCCAGATGGGTGTTGCCGGCCTTGCCCGCGTTGCGGTAGCCGCCTTCGAGCAGCGTGGCCGTGTCCACGTCCTCCTTGGCGAGCATGTCGTTGACGTCGCTGATCTTCTTGATGAGCGGCTTCGGGTCGATGCCGTGCTCCTTGTTGTAGGCGATCTGCCGCACACGGCGACGGTCGGTCTCGTCGATGGCCTTGCGCATCGCGTCGGTAGTCTCGTCGGCGTACATGATGACCGTGCCCGATACATTGCGGGCCGCGCGACCGATGGTCTGGATCAGCGAGCGGTACGAGCGCAGGAACCCCTCCTTGTCGGCGTCGAGGATGGCCACCAGCGATACCTCGGGCAGGTACCTCTCGCAGCAGGTTGATGCCTACGATGACGTCGATCTTGCCTTCGCGCAGTTCGCGCAGCAGTTCGACGCGCCGCAGCGTGTCGACGTCGGAATGCAGGTATTCGACCTTGATGCCGCGTTCCAGCAGGTAGTCGGTCAGATCCTCGGCCATCTTCTTGGTCAGTGTCGTCACCAGCGTGCGCTCGTTTTTGTCGACGCGGTCCTTGATCTCGGCGAGCAGGTCGTCGATCTGCCCCTTGGTCGGGCGCACGTCGATCTTCGGGTCGACCAGACCGGTCGGTCGGATGATCTGCTCGACCACGCCGTCCGACAGACCGAGCTCATAGTCGCCGGGCGTCGCCGACAGGTATACGGTCTGCCCGACGCGGTCCAGGAACTCCGGCCATTTGAGCGGGCGGTTGTCCATCGCGGACGGCAGACGGAACCCATGTTCGACCAGCGTGCGCTTGCGGGACGCGTCGCCCTCGTACATCGCGCCGATCTGCGGCACGGTGACATGCGACTCGTCGATGACCAGCAGGAAGTCATCCGGGAAGAAGTCGAGCAGCGTGTGCGGCGGCGTACCGGGTGCGCGGTTGTCGAAATGCCGCGAATAGTTCTCCACGCCTGAGCACACGCCGACCTGTGTCAGCATCTCCAGGTCGTATGTGGTGCGCATGGTCAGGCGCTGCGCCTCCAGCTCCTTGCCCTGCTTCTTGAGTTCGGCCACGCGCTGGTCCAGCTCCTCCTTGATGGTCTTCAACGCATGCTCCATGCGCTCGGGGCCGGCGACGTAATGCGAGGCGGGGAAGATGTGCACGGAGGTCTCGTGGTCGATCACGTCACCGGTGAGCGGATGCAACGTGGAGATGCGGTCGATCTCGTCGCCGAAGAACTCGATGCGGATAGCCAGCTCCTCATATACCGGTATGATCTCGACGGTGTCGCCACGCACGCGGAACGTGCCGCGCGTGAACGCGATGTCGTTGCGCTTGTACTGCATGTCGACGAACTTGCGAAGCAGCTGATCGCGGTCAATCTGCTGGCCTTCCTGGAGGAACAGCATGCGGCCAGCGTACTCCTCCGGCGTACCGAGGCCGTAGATGCACGAAACGGTGGCGACGACCACGCAGTCACGCCGCGTGAGCAGGTTCGCGGTGGCCTGATGGCGCAACCGCTCCACATCGTCGTTGATGTTGGAATCCTTCTCGATGTACGTGTCGGTCTGCGGTATATACGCCTCGGGCTGGTAGTAGTCGTAGTAGCTGACGAAGTAGCTGACCGCGTTGTCGGGCATGAGTTCGCGGAATTCGGCGCATAGCTGCGCGGCGAGTGTCTTGTTCGGCTCGATGATGAGCGTCGGCCGCTGCAGCCGTTCGATGAGCCATGCGGTCGTCGCGGTCTTGCCCGTACCGGTGGCTCCCATGAGCACCACGTCGTTCTCGCCGTTCTCGATGCGGGTGGCCAGCTCCTCAATGGCCTGCGGCTGGTCGCCGGACGGCTTGTACGGTGATCTGACGACGAATGGCTTGTCTGCGCGCTCGATGTTGAATCCCATGGCTTCCAGCTTACCGCCATCCGTTCAGCGAACGGTTCTCAATAAGAAAAGTGCGAGGATAACGCACAAAACAGCACAATCGCACAAAACATGCATGCCTTGGAAATACAGGGATTGGGCGGGTTTCATGTGCGTTTTGCGGCGCTGCCGGGCTCACACCTTTTCACGGGCGAATGATTCAGTGAGCCTTCCACCGGCGATACAGCCCATCGACCTGCGCCAGCATGTCGGGGATCGGGCGGGTGGAATCGATGACGATGTCGGCAAGCTCCCGGCGCTCGGCTGTGCTCGATTGGCTGCGGATACGGTCTGCGGCCTGCCGTTCGGTCATGCCGCGCGTCGCGACCATGCGCCTGATGCGCATCTGTTCCGGCGCCTCCACCGTGACGATGTGATCGAATTGGAACGGAATCGACCGGATCACCTCTGTGAGAAGCGGCACGTCATGGACGATGACCTTCGCGCCGGGATTCCGTCGCTCCATCCGTGCGGCTTCGGCATATATCAGAGGATGCTCGATGTCGTCCAACCGTTCGCGTGCGCCGGGAGCGGCGTCACGGCCGAACACGCGCTCGGCGAGCCACGCCCGATTGAGCGATCCGTCGGCCAGCAGCGCGTCCGGGCCGAACACGGCGGCGATCCGTGGCAACGCCACTCCCCCGGGCGCAACGATCTCATGCGCAAGTCCGTCATAGTCGATGACCAGCGCGCCGAGTTCCCGCATCCGGGCGGCGACGGTGCTCTTGCCCGCGGCGATGCCTCCGGTCAGTCCGATACGAATGCTCATGACATCATGCTATTCGCGACACGCCCGGTTTCGTGGCAGAGATGGAAGGCGATTTTTTGGACTCTCGCAGCATTCCGCCATTTCACTGATTCGCGCATGGCAGGCTTGCTGGATATCCGGGCGTGTCGCGGTTGTTCAGGGCAGCCGGGAAGTGAGGATGACCGGCATCGCGCAAAGACAACCCTCAGTCTCGCTATGCTCGACCGCTCCCGCCGGCGGTGCTCTGCGATGAAGTCTTCCTTAGAAATAAATTCATTGGA
>OLQA01002194.1_pt1 | contig 15735 bp, 10 predicted proteins | sample 1673151 | NCBI WGS metagenome assembly OLQA01 (sample SAMEA3136760, study PRJEB25190) | human gut metagenome | biome: human gut; feature: human-associated habitat; material: faeces | place: Austria | collected 2013 | reverse complement strand
TTTCAGACTGAACACGGCTTATCAGCCCTTGATTTTCCATTCTTTCCAGCATCGTCGTAAGAGATGTTATCGCTAATCCGCATTTGACCGAGAGTGACCTGATTGAGATTCCATCCTCCTGCCACAGCACATAAAGAATGCGCCCCTGGGCTCCATTGAACGCATCAATATTCTTTTCGCTGAGAATCTTCTCAAAAATCCGGTCTCCAAGTTGTTTTATTTTGGTGACAAGAAATCCTCCATTTGTTTTCATGCAAAAGCTCCTATATAGTAGTTTATAAAATCATACTATATAGGAGCTTTATTGTCAAGAGCTTGTATGTTTGAATAGAGGTAAATTCCGATTTGTCAGCCTCATTCTATCGCACACTCGGTACATTTCCCGGCTTGCGTATCACAGCGGCAATGCAGGTATTCCACATTGCCGCTGTGATTTTCTTTTTAGCGTTCTCTGTCTGCGGATGATTTTTGCGGCTCCTCCTCACCTCGCTCACCGTCCACGATCTCATTTTCCGTCTTATCCAGGTTTAGCAGGGCGTTCAGCTCGTTCAGACGGGCCGTTTTCGCTGCAAGCTCTTCCTCCTGTGGGAATGGCTTCTGCACCTCGGCCTTTGCATTTTCAAGCTGAACCTGCGTATTCTCCAGCTGCTCGGTGCACGCTGCCATTCGTTCCTCAAAAGCGCCGAGGGTGTTATCCAGTCGCTGAATATTGCCGAAGATGTCCGTGCCCAGCGTGACCGTATGCCGCAGCTGATGAATCAGCGTGATCTTATATTCCCGGCTAAAGGTATCGAAGGACAGCTCCATATCAAAGCCTCGGTACTGACCGATGGGAATCGGGTCGGGGCTTGTCATGGACTTGCAAAGGCCGAGGATGGCATCGCCGGCAGCCTTCTTTTCCCTTACCGTGCCACCCGGCATAATCATCGGAGAGAAGCCGTCCTCGTTGGGCTCGGTATTTCTTTTTCGCTGGTCAATATCCGTCCGATAGCCCTCAATGCACTGCTCCAACGATTTGATTTTCTGCGGAAACTCCTTCAGAATTTGATCTTCCAGAGCATAGCGTTGGCTCAGATGGTTGGCCTTGAGCAGCTTCAGGCGAGACACATCGATATCTAAATCCATCTTCTCCTTGATGTGGGGATTGCCGGCGCACAGCGCCTTGATTTCCGCATAGCTCAGGGCGGTTTCGTCAATGTCCTCCGCAGAGCGCACCGGGGATTTGCTGGTCATGATCTGCCCAATGAACTTCTGCTTGGATTCCACCAACTGATACAGGTAGCTGTCGAAGGTGTTCTCGGTCACATAGGTGTAGATATCCACTTCCGGGTTCTCATTGCCTTGCCGGATGATACGACCTTCCCGCTGCTGCAGGTCAGACGGTCGCCACGGGCAATCCAAATGATGAAGTGCCGCAAGCTTCGTCTGCACATTGGTGCCGGCTCCCATTTTCTGCGTGGAACCGATGAGCACACGCACCTGACCGGAGCGCACCTTGCCAAACAGCTCTTTCTTTTGCGCCTCGGAGTTTGCCGTATGGATATAGGCGATTTCCTCTGCCGGAACGCCCTTGGCAATCAGCTTGTTTCGGAGATCATCGTACACATTGAACTTGCCGTCGCCGTGGGGCGTAGACAAGTCGCAGAATACCATCTGTGTCGATTTCCGATCGGCGGTGCGCTGCCAAATATCAAAAACATTCTCCGCACACGCGCCCACCTTGCTTGTCTCGCTGTCGGGGAGCATATCGTTCATGAGCCGCTGATCCAAGGCGAGCTTTCTGCCGTCATTGGTGATGAGGAGCATGTTATCCACGCTGGAATCCACCATCTTATTGCGGACACGCTCGGCTCGTTCTGAAAGAGAGGCCACCATTTCCTTTTGCGTTTCCGATGGCTTCAAAACAACGCTGTGATAATGGGCCTCCGGCACGGGGAGCTTGAGCATATCCGCCGTTTGAATATCTGCGGTCTCCTTGAATATTGCCATAAGCTCCGGTAGATTATAGAACTTGGCAAACCTCGTTTTGGCGCGGTAGCCCGTGCCCTCCGGGGAGAGCTCGATGGCTGTCACCGTCTCACCGAAGGTGGAGGCCCAGGCATCGAAGTGGAGAAGGTCATTCCTGCGCAGCGCTCCGTACTGGAGATACTTCTGCATGGTGTACATCTCCACCATGCTGTTGGAGATGGGTGTGCCGGTGGCAAACACAACGCCTCTGCCGCCGGTCAGCTCGTCCAGATACTGGCACTTCATATACAGGTCGCTGGACTTCATGGCCTCGGTTTGGCTGATGTTGCCCACATTCCGCATTTTTGTAAATGCGGCGAGGTTTTTATAGTAATGCGCCTCATCGATGAAGATACGGTCAACGCCCAACTCCTCAAAGGTCACAACATCATCCTTGCGGGACTGGTCATTGAGCTTGTCCAGCTTCTGCCTGACCGTTTTCTTGGTTCGCTCCAGCTGCTTGATGGAGAAATTATCCCCACGGTTTTTCTTCAATTCAGAAATGCCGTCCAGCACTTCATCCAGCTGTTGCTGCAGGATGGCACGCTGTCGTTCCAGGGACATGGGGATCTTTTCAAATTGGCTGTGCCCAATGATGACCGCATCGTAGTCGCCGGTGGCAATGCGCCCGCAGAACTTCTTGCGGTTCTTGGTCTCAAAGTCCTTCTTGGTGGCGACAAGAATATTGGCGGAGGGATAGAGCTGGAGGTATTCGCTCGCCCATTGCTCCGTCAGATGATTGGGGACCACAAACAGGCTTTTTTGACACAAGCCCAGCCGCTTGCTCTCCTGTGCAGCCGCTACCATCTCGAAGGTCTTCCCGGCCCCCACCACATGCGCAAGCAGGGTGTTGCCGCCGTAGAGGATATGGGCAATGGCATTGACCTGATGCGGCCTCAGCGTGATCTCCGGATTGATTCCCACGAAATTCAGGTGGCTGCCGTCATACTCACGGGGGCGAATGCTGTTGAACTTCTCATTATACAGCTTGGTCAGCTGCTCCCGGCGTTCCGGATCGCTCCATATCCAGTCTGCAAAGGCCTGCTTAATAAGCTCCTGCTTGCCCTGTGCGATGGCGGTTTCTTTCTTGTTGAGCACAGCCGTTTTCCTGCCGTTTCCGTCCTCGATGTAGTCGAAGATTCTTACATCTCGGAGGTTCAGGGTTTCCTCCATGATCTTATAGCCATTAACTCTGCCGGTGCCGTAGGTGTTGTGGGCTTTTACATTGCTGCGGTCATAGGATTTCCCCTCCACATTCCATTCGCCGGTGTACTGCGCGTAGTGAACATGGATGTTCCACTGGCAGTAGCGTGGGGTGCTGAACAGTTCAAACATGAACTCCTCAATGATTTCCGGAGGCAGCCATGTTGCGCCCAACCTTACGGAAATCTCACTTGCCGTCAGGTCAACCGGCTGCACCGCCTCAAGCGCACGAATATTCTCACCGTAATCTTCGGGGTAGAGCTCCGCACTCCGCTTTGCCCAACGGAGCTTTTCACGGACATTGCCGGAGAGATATTCATCGGCAGGGAGATACTTCGGCTTGCCGTCCTCTTCGCTTATGTGCATGGGGTTGAGGAAAATAACACCCTTCAAATCCTCGAACAGCTCCTGCTCGGTTTTACCGGTAAGCTGCGACATATATGGCATGTCGATTCTCGCTTTTTCCGAAAGGGACAGAGCATAGGCCTCGGAAGCCGTGTCAACCGACTGCACCGTTACCTTCTGCTTGATGGTTCGTTTGGAGAACATATCTGCCTTGCGGAGGAAGTTGCCCTCATCGTCCAGCACCTCCAGCGAAGCAAGCAGGCAGTAGGAGCTGTCGGAATTGAATGCCGAGTTGTTGGCTCTTGCGCTGATAAGCCCATATTTTTTGCTGAAATCATCATAGAGCCGATTGAGCTTTTCCTGCTCCGCCTTGATATCGGCATCGGGATAGTCCTCCGTCTGGTACTCAATCAGCGTCCGGACACAATCACGGATGGCAATCATGCCTTTGATGCGGCTTTCGGCAGTCGCGGAAACATCCACGGGATTCATGCGGCTGTTTTCACGGTAATAGATTTTACCGTCCACCACCGTGAAGCTGAAATTGCGCACATCAGGGTCAGCGGGAATAGAAAGGTCCTCATCCTCCGCTTCAAGATCGTCGATTTCAAATTCGGTAATCTCGGCATGAATGTTCTGGATGGCATCCCGCAAGAGGTCCCCAAGCTCTGCATTTTCATAAGCAATACAGGCGGACTCCATGCCGTGAGGCCCGCTGACCATCTGCATGTCGCCCAACACCATTTCAGGGTTGTCCACAAAATAGGCGTTCATCCGGATGCCATTGGCGTCGGTGGCCAGATGCACCCAATCGGGCTCAATATCCACCAATCGGTCACGCTTTTGGAGGAAGATAATGTCCGATGTGACCTCTGTGCCGGCAGCGGCCTTGAAGGTATCATTCGGTAGCCGGATAGCGCCGAGCAAGTCGGCTCTCTGCGCGATATACTTTCGAACATTGGGATTTTCCTTATCCAGCGTACCCTTTGAGGTAATGAAGGCGATCACGCCGCCGGGTCTCACCTTATCCAAAGTGCGGGCAAAGAAATAGTCGTGAATGAGAAAGTTGTGCTTATCGTAGCGCTTGTCGGGCACCTTGAACTGCCCGAAGGGGACATTGCCGATTGCAGCGTCAAAGAAGCTGTCGGGAAGGTTTGTATTCTCGAAGCCCTGCACTGCGATGCTGTTTTTCTGATAAAGCTGCTGCGCAATTCGCCCGGAAATACTGTCAAGCTCCACGCCGTAGAATTTCGCGTCATTCATGCTTTCGGGAACAAGCCCCATAAAGTTTCCGATGCCGCAGGAGGGCTCCAGCACATTGCCGGTCTGAAAGCGCATGTTCTCCAGGGCACTGTACACCGCCTTGATCACCACGGGCGGCGTATAGAAGGCCGTCAGCGTGGATTCTCTTGCCGACGCATATTCCTCATCGGAAAGCACATTCTTCAGCTCGGTATAATGGGGATTGTCCTCCTTGAAGAACTCGGATAGACCGCCCCAGCCCACATAGTCGGCAAGCACACGCTGCTCGGTGGGTGTTGCCAATCGGCTTTCCGCATCCAGCTTGTTCAGGAGCTGAATGGCACGGATATTGTGATAGAACCGTTCCAGCGGCGTGCCCACGCCGATATCATCGCTCTCGATTTGGAAGTTGGTTCGGTACTCGGTGTTGATCTCCGGGTGCAGCACATGAGGCGCGATCTTGGAAGGCCTTTTCACTTGTAGAGGCGGGGCAAGCGCTTCTTCCTGGTCATCCAGCAAGGCCTCCGCATTGGGGTAGGTCACGACCTCGCCGTCTTTGACGGTGCTGATGGGCAGAGCATCCAATTCTTCGTCCGTTAGGCTCTCAATTTCGGAATCGTCTTCTGCCAAATCTTCCGTTTCTCTGAATACCCGTGTGCCGTCCGCACCAAACTCCGCCTCATATCGGTCAGTCTCTCGCGCTGCTTCCCGGTCTGCCTCTAAAGACAGAATATGCGATGGACACAACAGACATCCAACGCTATCCCGACAATTACGAAATTCTCTCTACCGATGCTGCGCTTCGGGCGGAACGGATTGCCTGCCGGCTGCGGCATTTGATATATTCCAGCACCTCCATCCAGAAGGGCGAGTATCTCCAATCCGCCAGCGTGGCGCAGGGCATCTCGATAGCCTATGAAAACGGGGTCCTGGAAGTGACCCTTCCCGGGCTTCTCCCGAAGCGCCGGCAACGGCAAAGTTCCGAGTTTCTGTTAGACACGCTCTATTTCGCTCTGGAGCAGTACGCAAAGGAACAGCCTCTCCCCCATTACCGGAATTGTGTTGTCTGCTTTGCCCAAGTTTACGATCAAACACTTCCCACCAGGCGGGTGCGTGATTATGACAATCTGGAGGAAAAGCAGTTGTTGGATCTGTTGTCCACCTTTGTGATGGCCGATGATACCGGCTTGCTATGCGACGCCTATAATACCACAGAGCTGGGAGAGCAGGACTGCACCAAGATCTTTGTCATGGAAAAAAAGCGGTTTCCCCAATGGCTTGCAGAGCGCAAAGAGAGCTTGAAAACCATCTCGGATTTTTGAGCCTTTTGGCCCTTATTTTTCCCGACATACCTTGATGGCACAAAAAAGCCCGGATTTTCAACGCTTCCAGACTTGCGCCACTGCAGAATTTTACCGAAGTTCTCAGTCATCACGGTAAAAAAACAATTCACAAGGGAGGTGATCACTTGGGAAAAGCAGCCGGACATTTCCACAGCCGGACACGCTCCCGTTCCGGCTTCTGGCGTTGACAGCCATCTCTGGAGAGTTCCCCACCAGCCAGCTCAACCGTCTCCCAGCCAGTCCTTACTATTTGGAGTCGGTTGTGACCGATCTGAAAAAGAGCGGGCTACTCCGCACCTATTACCGAGACAAACTCCGCGGCTATCGTTTAGGCGTTCGCGCCAAAAACAGGCTGCTGGACAACTGGCCTGAGCGTTTTGCTTCCTATCTGACAGGTGATACCGACACCAACCGGCTGAAAAGCGAGATTGGGCGTCGGCTTCGTCTTCACCGTCTGGCAGAAACCTATGTCACGATGGACAATGCAGGGGTTGGACTTTTCCAAGATGAAAAACCGAAGGTTTTTGCCCCGCAGGGCTATTCCGATGGGGCCGTGAAGTATCCCTCATTTTACAGTTCCCGCGAAGTCAAGGAGATGGGGGTGGATACCACGCAGATCCGCAGTTCTCGCTTCACTGGTGTGCTCCTTACCTCCGGCGGCATCTATGTTACTTACAACAGCAGCGCAGCTCTGATGAAATGGAGCTACAAGTCCGAGATGCGGGTAAAGGCTCTGATGTGGAGCGTTCTGTGTCAGCAGCGCCTCACCGGGCAATACAATGCAGACGCTGTGCAGGGGGTCATTCTGGGGGAAAGCATGGAACTCGCTTACCAGATGCTGACCAGCACTGGCGGCGCCAAACATGACTATTTCATGCTGGACGGAAGCTATGACCATTTTTTCTTTTTTACCAACGACCATCAGGGAGAAGTGCTGCTGGCCTTGCTGTGCGATTGTGCTAAGACAGCGCAGCTCAATGACATCTTGAAGCAGGGCCTTACAACCAGGGCTACGAGTCGGGCCATCGAACACGATGCCTTTGAAGCGGATGGAACGCCTGTTTTGTTTTGCTACTTCTTCGATTTGCCCAGGATTGCGCGCTTCAACAGCGCCCTCGATCTTATGGATAGTTCCGGAACGATCATTTGCTTTGATTTTCAGGTAGATGTGCTGCGGCGCTACTGCGGCAGCAGAGTGCGCTTTCAAACCATTGACTTCATCAAATTTGAGAGGAGGTTCTTCCCATAAACAAAAAGAAAATGATTGCCTGCCTGATGGCTGCTCCTTTGGCCTTCCTCGCCATTCTCTATTCTGGCGGCTTTCTGGGGCAGATATTGGGCAATTACGCAGCTTGGAAACAGGGCGGCGGCATTCCCGGGGACGGCACATCTCCGGTGGCGGCGTCGCCCGACTTTTTTACCTGCCTGACCTCAGTGCTGCACCCTCCCTATGGGGTATACGGTGTTCTGATCTGCATCGGCCTGCTGGCTATCCTGCTCCTGATGGTGATGAAGATGGGCTACAGTGATGCCGGCGAATATGATACCGACCGGAATTTCATCTATTCGGCCAAGGGAACCTATGGCACCTCCGGCTGGATGAGCCGCAAGGAGATGTCTGGGGTACTCGATCTGGTGCCCGATCTTCGCAGACATAAAGGTGTTGTGCTGGGAATGTTAGATGGGAAAGCGGTCTGCATCCCTGAAAACCCCAAAATCAACGGCAATCTGGCCGTATACGGTTCCAGCGGCAGCATGAAAACCCGCTCCTTCTGCATGAACCGCATCCTTCAGGCGGTGATTTGCGGGGAATCGCTGATCATTTCCGACCCCAAAAGCGAACTCTATGAAAAATCCAGTGAATATCTGCGCGATCAAGGCTACTGTGTCAAGGTGTTCAATCTGGTACTCCCGGAAAACTCGGACAGCTGGAACTGCCTTTCCGAAGTGGAAGGGCAGGAACTGATGGCCCAACTCTTTGTGGATGTCATCATCAAGAACACCAACAGTACCGACAAGGGCGACCACTTCTGGGACAGCTGCGAAATGAATTTGCTGAAAGCCCTTGTCCTTTATGTAGATCAGAGTTATGCGGCGGAGAACCGCAATATCGGTGAGGTGTACCGCTTACTGACGCTGAACGGAGAGTCCGATCTGGACAATCTGTTCGATGTTCTGCCTCCCACTCACCCTGCCAAAGCTCCGTACAGTCTGTTCAAGCAGGCCAGCGATACCGTGCGCAGCGGTGTCATCATCGGTCTGGGTTCCCGCCTGCAGGTATTCCAGTCAGAACTGATCAAGAAAATTACCACCCGGGACGAAATCGATCTGGAGCTTCCCGGCCAGGAGCGGTGCGCCTACTTCCTTGTTACCAGCGACCAGGACAGTACCTTTGATTTTCTGGCAAGCCTGTTTCTCTCTTTCTGCTTTATCAAGCTGGTTCGGTATGCGGACAAAAACTGTGAGGGAGGCAGGCTCCCGATTCCCGTCCACATTTTGGGAGAAGAGCTTACCGCCTGTGGCACCATCCCTGATCTCTCGCGGCGACTCAGTGTGATTCGCTCTCGCAACATTTCCATGAGCTGCGTGTTCCAAAATCTCGCGGGCCTTCAGAACCGCTACCCGCTCAATCTCTGGCAGGAAATTCTGGGTAACTGCGACGCACAACTCTTTCTGGGCTGTACGGACGGCCTTACAGCCGAGTTTATCTCTGAGCGCACCGGCCTGGCCTCGGTGTCGGTATCCAGCAAATCCAAGCAGCTGGGCACCTGGCGCATTTCCAACTACACTCCGGAATTCCGGGAAACTTCTGGCGTTGGCAAGCGGCCTGTGCTCACCCCGGATGAAGTGCTGCGATTGCCCATCACACAGGCGCTGGTCATCATCCGCGGTCAGAAGGTGCTTAAAGTTGACAAGATGGACTACTCCAAACACCCGGAGGCACCTAAGCTCCATTCTTGCAAAGCCTCTTCCCACATTCCTGAATGGCGGCAGATGCAGCAGGAACAGCCAGCTGCCCCCGCTGCTCCTCCCCCGCCGCCCTCGGCACCGAAAAAGCCGGCACGGAAAAAGCCCAAGCCTTCCGATCCTGCTACTGATGTGAAAAAACCTGGAGCCAAACACCCGGAGGGCATTGTTTCAACCGACAAGGATTCGATCCTTTCGTAATACACCAAATTAAGGAGGTTTTTCTTATATGGCAACCAAGAAAAAGGAACTTCTGGAACAGGAGGCCCCTGTTTCTGAGACCATCGCATTGGAGGATTCCCCCGTTCCCTCCGAGGATACGACCGCTCCTGATGCCACCCCGGTTGACGGCGAGGACCTGAACGCTCTGTTGGCCGCTATGGATCAGCCCGACAGCGCGCCCCCTTCCGATGATACCACCAGTGATTTGCCGGAGCTTACGGAAGCCGAAATGTTCGGCGATGACTCTGTGAGCAGCGACGAGAACAACACCGCGGCCCCTGTTGACGAGAACGCAAACTTCGAGCAGGACGATGAGGCAAAGGATGACGGCGACGGAGATCTTCCCGCAGAGGTAGACAACGCAGGTGACGATACCGCTGCTTCTGAGCCGAATCCCCAGGCCGTCGAAGGACCGCCTGCCGCAAAGCCCAAGCGCACCTCCCGCAAGAAGAAGGTGTCGGATACCGCTGCTGAGGCGGAGGCCCCTGTTCCGCAGGCAGACACTGAACCGCTTCCGATGGATGAGGCCCCGGCTGAGGATACTACTGCGGAGGGTGAACCCGTTTTGGAGGATGATCCCGCTCCGGTGGAGGAGCAGGTGCCTGAAGCCACCACTCCCCGGGCGCCCGCTCGCCGGCGGAATGTGCAGACGCGCCGTGAGCCCTCTATCCTGACCATCCGCAGCCGCGAGGATGTAGAGACGGCGGAAGACCGTGAGGATGTCATCTGGCATGAGATTCACAACGCCTACCGTACCCGCCGTATTCTGACGGGCCAGCTGGGCGGCATCGAGCAGCTGGACAACCGTAAGACGGTGGCCGTGGTGGACTACAAGGGTTTCCGCATCATCATTCCCATCAAGGAAATGATGATCAACCTGGGCCGTAGCCCTTCTGGCCAGGACTACGCCGACCTGATGCTGCGCCAGAACAAGATCCTGGGCAACATGCTGGGCGCCGACATCGACTTTGTGGTGCGGGGCATTGACTCCAAGACCCGCAGCGTGGTCGCCAGCCGCCGGGAGGCGATGATGCGTAAGCGCCAGATCTTCTACTTCGATCTGGATGCTGACGGCATGTACCGTGTCTACGAAGGCCGCATTGTGCAGGCCCGTGTGATCGCCGTGGCTGAGAAAGTCATCCGCGTGGAAGTGTTCGGCGTCGAGTGCTCCATCTTGGCACGGGATCTGGCCTGGGACTGGATCGGCGACGCCCATGAGCGTTTTGCTGTGGGTGATGAGGTGCTGGTCCGCATCCTCAGTGTGCGGCGTGAGAGTCCGGAAGACCTGAGCATCCGGGCCGACGTTAAGAGTACCTCGGAAAACACCGACCGGGACAACCTGCAGAAGTGCCGCATCCAGGGCAAGTATGCCGGCAAAGTCACCGATGTCCACAAGGGCGTCGTCTATGTCAGGCTTTCCAACGGCGTCAATGCGGTGGCCCACTCCTGCTACGACTACCGGATGCCCGGCAAGAAAGATGATGTGTCCTTTGCCGTCACCCGCCTGGATATGGAACGCGGCGTAGCCGTGGGCATCATCACGCGGATCATCCGGCAGAACCTGTAATGTAAAAGTCGCCTGGGAAGTATCGAACACATACTTCTCAGGCGACTATTTTTTCGACTTACAGCTTACTTACATAGATAGATACAAAGCGCCCTCGACCTGACAATCGCATATTACTTTTTGCAAAATCGATGTGTTATTGTCATGCAAGCGCAAGTAGGATCTCTCTGAGTTTTTTCCATTGTTCTACTACATAATCAAAAGACAGCACATCTTCTTCTAAAAAAACATAGTTCCGCTGCATATTCTGATAATCTTTACGCAATGCAGCGTTATCACCGAACCCACCAAGCAGTTGAAAATCGGAAAACTTTTTTTCTGCCAAGTCGCTGCCTGTTCGTCTGGTTTCTTCCAGTCTTTTATACCCCAGCATTTCAAGAAACATCTGTTGGTTTCCAATCATTTTTTGAATCTGCTCTAAATCGAGCATGACACTGACATCATAAAGATGTTTTGCCACATCAAAATACATTTTACGTTCATAATAAAACTCAGCTGCAAAAATTTTGTCTGCAAAAATACGCTCCAGGCGAATTGTATTGATCCGGAAAGGTCCAACATCATATTGCGCTTGAAGAATTTGGCGTTGTTCTTCTGTGGCATAAGTATAAAGTATCGGTTCAATTTCAAGTGGAGTAAAGGGTTCGCTGACAGTGAAAGAGGTGCCTTCTACTTTCACATATCCGAAACGCTGTAGTGGATCATCTGAGTCAATCCCCACGAGTGGAGCATAGTCGTAAACTGCTGTGATACTGCCTTTGCGGTCGTCCTCCAGTTCTTTTCTGGATGTACGGGGGAGCGATTGATATTTCTTTGTTGCCAGTTCCAGCCGTTTCTTTGCCTGATTATTACTGCAGTTATCAATACATACTGTCAAATCAATATCCTCAGAAAAACGACGGATGCTTTTCTGTGCTTTATACAGAGCTGTTCCGCCTTTAAAATAAGCCGGCAACTCTGCTTGCTTGCCTGCCAACTCTCTAAGCAGTAGCGTAACATAGTAGTCTTTTTCCAAAATATCGGATCTAATGCCGCTATCTTCATGAACCAGATTGATAATATTCAAAAAAGCAAACTTATCCTCGTGCAGATTCATAACTACCCTCCAACATAATATCTATCGTCCGAACTAAAGTCTTTTGCCCGTAATACTTTCGAGCCATCAGAATCATCTGATCCGTTTCTAACGCAAATTTCTGAACTGTCGCTCTTACTACATCAACCGGCTTCGCTGTATCGACGGGTGCCATATCCAGTTCTCGAATTGCATCCAAAATTTGCAGATATCGAAAGTTATCGGCATTGACTCTAATTGGCGGTTTCCGAATCTCTATCTGCATTCCTTTCGGAATCCTTTTCATGTGCAAGTTTGTTGCAATGCACCTTTTTTGGGGCATCTGAGATACCAGACCAATGCGATTGAGGGCAGATAATCCTGTTTCATATCCAATCACTTCGTTTTCATTGCGAAGAAGCTGCTTACAAAAAAGCGTTTCTTTATCCGGGGTATAGTATCCAAATGCTGTTTTTACCTTCCTACAATAAATGCCTTTTGTCAAACGCACAATTTCCCCTTCTTTTTCAAGACGGGCCATATTTACATTGACTGTCTTTTTTACTGTTGCTGTTTCGAGTTGAAGTTGTTCTGCTACATACTGAGCAACTTGTTCTGTTGTAATCACTTGATTCGGGTCCAATGCAGTAAGGTACCGCATGATCAAATCTCTATATTTTGTCTTCTCCATACAGTTCTCCTTCCTGCCGTAGACATACGCTTGTTATTATGATACTCTATCATCATCTATTTTATGCACTTATAATAACACTTTTTTCTGTTGTGGTCAATGCTGACTGAGAAGACAAGTTGAAATACTTTCTGCAGAACCGTATCAAAGGAATTCTTTTCACGGTTCCCAGTTGATTGGCACAATCTTGTCCCTACATTGGCGCAGTCCTGCCCTTTCGCCGTAAATCCATATCTGTTATACTTGGTACAGTCAATACTTTGTAAAGCAGCCGCTCCGGCAGGGGGCGGCTGCTTTCATTTGTCAGAAAAGGTGGTGGTTCACATTCATACTTTCCTGCAGAAAGCCCGCAGGACAATGAAGAGCGAGCGAGGTGAGGCCAACTATTTCTCCACGGTGTTCTTCATCTTTATCGCCGTTGTCCTGCTGGCATTTATCATCGATCTGTTCGGTATCATCTCCACGAAACAGGAGTTGGATCACGCAGCCGATCAGATGGTAAAGCAGATCCAGCTGTCCGGTGGCATCAACAGCGAGACGGATTCTCTCTTTGAATTTCTGTGCTCGGAGATCGAGGGATCGGAAAACATAACCTACTCCATCGACGCCACATACAAGTCGCCCACACCGGCCGGAATGTCCAGGGCCATTCAACTCGGGACTCCTTTCTATATCACCATTGAGGGTGAAGCAAAGTTGGGCGGCTTCTGGAATCTGGATCTGGTCAACATCACGGTGGTGGCCCGCGGCTCCGGCGTCAGCGAACACTATTGGAAGTGAGGTGGCCTATGAAGCATTTTATGCGGTGGCTGCGACGGCCACTCCGCAACGAGCGGGGTGAAATCACTTTCTTCGCCTGCTTTTTTGTGGTCGGCGTAGTGATGCTCATTTCCTTTCTTCTGTTGTATGCCTCGGTGCGGATCAATTGCATCAACATCCGAAACGGCGCTAAAATGGAGCTGAACAATCTGAGCGCCACCATCTATGCGGACACTTACCGCTCCCAACGGGAAACTAACTTTGAAGAGTACCTGCGCACCCTCTATTCCAGCAGTGACTACACGGAAATGCTGGAGTCCACGGTGGCCGGCGGACTGGCCTCCAAAATCCCGCTTTCCACGGACGACTACCAGGTATCCGGCATCAGCCTGAAGTTCAATGTGGTGGGCGACCGAGTCGAGTATATCTTCTATTGTGATGTAGAGTTCTATGTGCGGATGTTTGGGCACAACTACCCTACCATCACACAGCGGGTAGAATTGACTGGCTATCATAACACCAAATTTTAGCGGCGCTGTTGAAACATCAGTCAGTTCCACAGTATATGCTTTATATAACAGTAAAGAAGGAGTGTGTACACACATGAAAAAGTTTTTCCAATCCAAAGGCTTTATCGTTTCGGCGCTGGCCGTCCTCTGTGTTGCGATCCTGGGCGTCTGCTGGTTCGTAAGCTGGGATCGAACGGAGGATTTCAAGCCGGATGAATCACCTCCCAGCAGCACCACCAGCGATTGGTCGGACGGCGGCGCCCAAAACGGGGACAATTCCAGCGGAGCAGATGCGTATTCCCCCGGGCAGTCTCCCAGCTCTGAGGAGGAATACCCCAAGGTAACCTCCGAAACAGAAAGTGAAGTGGTGATCGACTTCACCGATACGGACAAGCCGGAGGAGACTCCGCCCCCTGCTCCGGAAGGCAAGACAGAGATCGCAGACCCCGGCGAAGATCACGATGTCAACCCTGACCCGTCTGTACCTCAAGTCACGGCGCCGCCGGCAGAAGAATCCATTTCCAGCAATGAGCCGGCCCCCGGCTCCAGCAGTGGCAGCGGCGCCGTCTACGATCCCGTCTTTGGGTGGGTGGTGCCCGGCGATGTGCAGCAGTCCACCGGCGGCAGCGATGGTGACCTGAACAAGCAAGTCGGAAACATGGGCTGATTGCCCCACAACTAAATACGGATCTCCAGGGCCGTCACAACTATGTGGCGGCCCTTCAATTTTACATGATTGGAGTGTGATGTCATTTGAAACGACTTCTCGCCCTCCTGTGCAGTCTGGCGCTGACCCTGTGCCTTATTCCTGCCACTGCTTTTGCTGCCGGCGGGAACGGCAACATTGACGGCGGCGGCGGTGGTATGGGCCAGGGCACCAGCACCAACTTCTGGAACCCGGGTAATGACGGTGTTCGCATTACGGTGGTAGATGCAGCGAGCGGTTCTGCCGTCTCTTCTCCGATTGACTTTTCCAATCGTACGCAGAACAGCCGCATTCTGCACTTCGGTAAAGTCAATAAGCTGCAATATCTGGCCGGTACCGGGCTTTCTCTTCAATCCGGCGTGGCCTATACCTGCATCAAGCCCACCCAGTCTATGCCCACAATCGTCAGCAGCAGTGGGCAGAATAATATTGATGCCATCAAACGGTACTTCTGCTCAGAATATGCCTGCATGATGGTTGCTCAGGCAGCAGGTGTAAATTACGAGCGGATGATTGCCGGCGAATACAGGCTTCTGATCGAGCCCATCGCCTACTTTACCCACAATGGCCAGTATTACTGCATGACAGCAACTGAAGCTGGCCTGTACGATCAGCTGGCGGGTGGTTCACTGCGAAGGACTATGACCTCACTCACCCATAAGAACTTGCCCTTGAGCATGTTTCTGGAGTTCAGTGATCTGGGCATTTCTGCATGGGGCGGCAGCACCACCGGGACGCAAAACAACTCCGACATCATCAATACCCTCGGCGTTGGTATCGTCTGGTTTGATGAAATCCCGCCCGAAGGCGAGATTGAGGCTCCTGATGTAGAGTATCGGGTGGATACCGATGTAATCACGACCGTGACACTTCGGACTGACACTGACCTTACACCGGATAACCCCGCTTCGGTGACTTTTTCTATTCTCGGCACATCCTACCGGGTCAACAATATCGTGATTCCGGCCGGCGACAGCCAGAAAGTCTGGGTCAAATGGCACACTCCCTCCACTCCCCAGACAGTTACTATAACGGTATCCGTCAGCGGCGCTTATACCGCTCAGGATACCTTTGTCGCAAAAATCGTGGATCTGAATGAACACATTCCACCTGACCCTGT
>OLQA01002190.1_pt1 | contig 15755 bp, 12 predicted proteins | sample 1673151 | NCBI WGS metagenome assembly OLQA01 (sample SAMEA3136760, study PRJEB25190) | human gut metagenome | biome: human gut; feature: human-associated habitat; material: faeces | place: Austria | collected 2013 | reverse complement strand
TGCTGCTTAATACTTTTACTTTATAAGTATCATTACTTGAGAAGTAGTTTTCAAAGTTCTCAATACAAAAGTAACAGGCATTGATTTGTGTTAATGGAAGAATAGCCTTCACTCCTCGGTATTGTTCATCCAGTATGACTCCTTCCAGATATTGCCTGGTGCGGTCCGGTCCGATAATTCCAATGGTAATTTCTTCATTTGCAGAAGGATATTTTGTATTGCTATCTTTGGTTTCTGTGAAAGAAGTTTCCAAGATAGAACTATTTTGAGGAGACTCCGGTTGGTTACGCTCATATAAAGGATAGTCTTCCGTCAGTTGATGCCAGTAAAGTTGCAGTTCGGCAATGCTTTTACAATTATTGAATAGGTAAGTAGGTTTACTGAATAAGGCAATAAAAACTCTGTTTTCCATCAACGCAGCTCTTTCTTTTCTGCCTTTCCATGTATGTGCGCTATGTGGAAACAGGGTACTGAGCGTAAATCCGTCTTTGTCGAGCGTCAGTGTATTATGTCCATTGCTATATTGTTTCCATTTGTTATCTTGCGGTTCGGCAGGCATATTAAGCTCGTCAATGCGTATATTTACCATTTGAGCTATAAATCGGTTCAGCTCGAAGTTTAACAGGTGTTCCCAGTCAAGTCTTTTTTCCAAAGAGCTTTCACCGGTGCCACTGGTGTCAAAGGTGTCAACCTCGATGGTGGTAAGGTTGTAGGTCTTGCAACATCAAAAGAAGGAAATATGGTTTTGACTGTTTCTAGTAAGGGTATTGCCAAACTCACACCTATCGATGAATATAGAGAGACATCTCGTGGTGCCAAGGGTGTAAAGACATTGAAGGAAAGCGATAGAACCGGTGGTTTGGTTACCATGGGTGTCGTTCACGGCGATGAGCAAATTCTTATTATCACCGATGGTGGTACTTTGATGCGCACATCTTTAACACAACTTCCTACACATGGACGTTACACATCAGGCGTTAAGCTAGTCACTTTGAGAGACAATGAAAATATCGCTTCTATTTCTATTCTTCCTTCTGATGAATCAATCGATACCTCAGCTAAAGAAAGCGATGAAAAAGCTAAGAAAGACGAACAAGAAGAATCAGAAAACAAGATTGATGCAGCTTTAACTGAAATGTTGCATAGATCTGAGGATGATGGTGGATCTGATGAAGGCTCAGGAGAAGATGATGATATCTGATAAAACTTTAAGGGTTTTCTTAGCCTATAAGAAGGACACTAAAGATGTCGGAAAATTTCCTACGGTTAACTTTTTGAGAGATTATTTGAAAAGCGAAAATGTTGAAATTGTCACAGACTATAAGAATATTGAAAGTTGTGATGTAATTTTATTGGTTACTCTAAAGTTGTTCTCTAAAGTTAGAGGTGCTGCTAAAGAATTCAATAAAAAGATTATCGCAATTCCTTTCGGTGATCATGCCAATTTCAAAAAGAAGAAAAACGAATTGATATTGACCAATATAAAGAGTTTGAACCAGGTCGATTTGATTTGTGTAGAAACTAAAGGCCAAATGGAATTCTTGAAGAAATCTAGCTTAGTTACACCTATTAGTATCAGTTGGTTTTCAAAGCCGATGAATCAAAGAACATCCATATCTTCTTTAGAAAAAACAACTTTTAATAAGTATTTTGGAATTTCTAATGATTCTCATTCTATTATCGTTTTAGGTTGTACCGATTCATTCAAGAAGGCTCAGTCTCTAGCTAGAATGGCTCCGGGGGTCACGTTTGTGTTTGTCGACATATCATCTGGTTCTTTGAAACATAGATGGATAACTGAAAAGATTCCTAATTTGTATTATGAAATTGGAATGAGAGATGAATTGTATCCATCAGGAATTGCTTCGGCTAGTGCGGTGGTAATTCTTGAGAGATGGTTTATGGACATGATTGTAATTCTTGATGCTATAGCATCTAATGTTCCAATCTTGGCTGTAGATATCCCTTTGGTCGGAACAGAGATTCAAGCTGGAACTGACTTCATTGCTATAGAAGAATCTCCAGTTGGAATTTATGAATCTCTTCAAGACTTAAAGCATAACCCTATATCTGATGCGGCTAGTTCTGATTTATTGGCGAAGATAAAAAATGACGAGAATCATAAGTTTATCGATGTTATAAAAAATGAAATCGTTTCGCCGAAAGAAGAGAAGTAGTTTATACTAATTATTTGCAAAGAGGAGAGAAACCCATGCTTGATAAAAATTATGTAATCGAACACCTCGATGAGGTTATCGAAAGACTGAACACCCGTAATGGTGATTACAGCTATTTGAGACAGTTGCCTGAGTTGGTCAACAAGAGAAATGCAGCTATCAAGGAAAGAGATGATTTGAAGGCTATGAGAAATTCAGCTTCAAAGCAAATCGGTGCTTTGATGGCTCAAAAAAAGATTGAAGAAGCTAACGAATTGAAAAAGAAAGTCAGTGAATCTAAGGACAAGATTGCAGCTGACGATAAATTAGCTCTAGAATTGGATGAAGAAATTCGTCAAATGCTTTTGAAGACGCCTAACCTTCCCGATCCTTCACTTCCTATAGGAACTGATGATTCTTTCAATAAAGCTGTTAAATACTGGGGAACACCTAGAGACTTCAAGGCTGAAGGCTTTGAACCTAAATCTCATTGGGACTTAGGATTGGCTGATGGTGATTTCGACTTTGAAAGAGGAGTCAAGGTCGCTGGACCTCGTTTCACTTTCTATAAAGGATTGTTTGCTAGACTTGAGAGATCTTGTGCTGCTTTCATGCTCGACTACCACACATCTCATGGATACACTGAAATTCTTCCTCCTTATATGGTCAATACTGAGACTATGACTGGAACAGGTCAGCTTCCTAAGTTTAAGGATCAAGCCTACCACGTAGACAATCAAACTGAAGGTGATTTCTGGCTTATTCCTACTGCAGAGGTCCCTGTTACAAATTATTATCGTGGCGAAATCATTAATGAAGAACTTCCTGTTAGATTCTGCGCTTATTCTTCATGTTTTAGAGCTGAGGCCGGTGCGGCAGGACGTGATACTCGTGGTATCATTCGTCAGCATCAATTCCAAAAGGTTGAACTTGTCACATTTGCAAAGCCTGAGGATTCATTCAATGAACTTGAGCATTTGACTAGAGAAGCTGAGTCTATTCTCGAAGCTTTGGGACTTCCTTATCGTCGTGTATGTCTTTCTACCGGTGATGTGGGATTCTCAGCAGCCAAATGCTTCGACCTCGAAGTTTGGCTTCCTTCATATAATTCCTATAAGGAAATCTCTTCTTGCTCTAACGATACAGACTTCCAAGCTAGAAGAATGTCAATTCGTTTCAAGAGAAGCAAAGATGCTAAACCTGAATTGGTCCATACATTAAATGGATCTGGATTAGCCGTTGGAAGAACAGTCGCAGCTGTTTTGGAAAATTATCAAAATGCTGATGGATCTATTACAATCCCTGAGCCTTTGAGAAAATACATGGGCTGTGATGTAATTCCTGCTCCTAAGAAGGACTAAATAAATAAGCCGCAGCGATGCGGCTTTTTGAATCTAAAAATCAATCTAATATATAAATTTATATATCAATAATTATTTTTGGTAGTTAAAGAATAATATCTATCGTTGATTTTGACTTTGCTATATAAAAATGAATTTTGAAAGGCTGAGATGCTGAGCAAATATATACCGAGAAAATATAAATTGAATAAAGAGTTATCAGTAATTCCTATGAAATCTGAAACTAAAAGCATGAATAAGAAAACCCACTTATCTTGAGATTTTCTTAAAAAACAAGTTGAATAAACTGATATCTCACATATAATCCAAGCGATAAGCCCTATTGTTCCACCCATATATAGTGTAGTTACTAATGTGTTTCTTAAAGGTGTTATAGTTCCTTCTAATGTAGTTGAACCAGCAAATGTTCCTACTAATCCTTGTGCCGATGGACCGAACAATGGATTTGATTTGAATCCCTCTATTCCATAATTGTATAGTTGTGAATTGATCGATGCTGATGGGTTTAATGATTTGATCGATTCGATAAACAACTCTCTAAATCCAGATACATATCCTAATAGAATTGCAAATATAGCTACGAATGAGCAACACAAACCTAGGCTTATATAAGGATAAGCTTTTCCGTAACTTCTAAAGGAAATCAAAATCAAAGGAATGAATCCGATGATCATAGTTAATAGCCCTGATGGATTTGCTAGCAATAAGATTCCAATCAAAGAAATTATTGAGGTGATAGATTCAATCTTTTTATGAAATATAAGAGTTCCATATGAAGCCAAGCAAAGAGTCATGATTGTTGAAACCATCGACTTTGTATTTGCCCAGCCAAGTTGGAAAGTCTCAGCAAATAAGTCATTGGGGTTCCAAATATAATATGAGAATATTTCTAATGATATCAAAATTGATAGCATTGCTAAGCATTTTGATAGATATGAAAAACTATCCTTGTGTTCCTCCATAACATCGCAGTTTAGTGTTGCTATCATCAAAACTAATAACATTCCGATGACGAAGAATATAGCACTTGAAACATATTGCTCTGTTTTAACTATGCTTATGATGCAAGATATGAGGAAGACTAGAATTAAAGATAGGAAAGCAAAAAAAGGAAAAGATGTTTTGAATTTACATCTATTTATTGCTATATAAGCAACTAATGAAGCTACATAAGCTATTAGTACTATGTAACAATATACAGGAATATTTGAAAAAGAAATGTTCTCGGAAATTATTGGAACAAACATGATTAAAGGAGCTTGATAAGCTCTTCCTGTCATAGTTATTAAAGGAAGGAAGCAAAGAAAAGCTTCTGCTATTGCGAAAGGCCAAGCAAATTTGGTGACCCATCCAAAGAAACTGAGAATTCCAAAAAGAGCGGGAAAAGCCCATGAAGATACGATTGTTTCAGTTAAGTCTCTTAGTTTTCCCATTTCGTTTTCTCTTTCTTAAAGATTATTGTGCCACAAAAATCATACAAAGCTTAAAACAATTTTTATTTTTATTATAAATACTTTAATGGTTTTTCTTTTTGAGTTGTTAAAACCATAGAATAGAAAAAACTCCTTTTTTAAAGTATGATATATATATATGGATTTTAGAGAAGGAGTAAAAGCTATGTCTCAAAATAAAGATTATGCATTCGTTGTAGATTCTACTACAGCATTAAATAAGGATGTAACTGATGCAGTTAGAGTTGAAAAAGTCTCTCTTTCTATAACTGTCGAAAATTTGAATAAGCCTGAAAATGAATGGACTTCTGAAGAAATAGCTCAGGCCTTAAAAGAAAACAAAAATGTGCATTCAGCTTGTCCATCACCTGCTGAATTTGCTCAAGCCTACGAGAAACTTTTTGATGAAGGGTACAAGGACATTCTTGTATTACCTATGAATAAATCCATTTCGCACACTTATGAATCTGCTGTGATGGGAAGACAAGTGTTAGACGAGGAAAAGCAAAAACATGTCGTCGTTTTGGAACTGTTTGAAGCTAATTACGGTTTAGCTTTGTTAGTAATGGTTCTCGCTAAATATTCAGAGCAAGGTTTTACCTTTGAGCAAGTGGTTGCTAAGGCAAAAGAAATAGCTCCTACATTCCATGAATGCTGGACATTGTCGACACTTGAGCCTTTGTATAAAGGTGGAAGATTATCTAGGTTTTCATTTATTGTCGGAGCTTTCTTGAAGATCAAACCTATTATTGGAATAAATGAAACTAAAGGCAGTTTAGAGGCTGAGAAAAAAGTAAGAACATTCAATGATGTCGATAAGTATTTCTTAGATAAAATTGCAGAAGCTATGAATAAGTTCAAACATGTCTATATGTCTTTTGTGCATATGGGTGAGGATGATTTGACTAACAACTTAATAAAGAAAGTGACTGATTTATATCCAGACTTGGATTACACTGTATTTGATGGAGTCGGACCATTATTTACGGTTCATCTCGGTGATGCCGGATATGGAATTGGATTTATCGGAGAAGGATTGAAGAATGAGAATCCTACAAATAAAGAAGAAAGCATCCCTACCAAGATAATGAAATTATTCAAGAAAGATTAGTAAATAGACTTAAGCTGCAGAATTTCACTGCAGCTTTTTTCATATAAAAATACATATATAAAGAGGTATGATTTCGCTTTTTGTATCTCAATTTGTTATGTAGCGTATAATTATAAAGTTGAAATAATAAATAATTTAAGGTCCCTAGCGAGCTAGGAAAGACATAGGGGGAAAAAACATGACCAAAGAAGAGGTTTTGGATGCATTGAGAGAAGGCGATAAAACGCCAGAAGAATTGATGAACTTATCACCTGTATCTAATGAAACATTTATTAGAATTATGAAGGATTTGATATTTTCAGGATTAGTTTGTTACGATGGTGATAAATATAGAGATATAGAACACGATAGATTGCATCTCTGCCAAGTAGTATTGAAGAAAGCTTCATTTGTCTATATGAGATTACTTCGTGAAGATCATATGGATGTTCGTTTGAGCGGTGCTGATGCAATGACATTGCTTTTAGGCGATTATGTTTATGTTTATGTAGATATAGATAAATTCGGCCCTAGAAATTGTACATTTGTTGCAACTCTTAAGCCTGTAGAAGAGATTAAAGGTAATTATCGTTTGGAGACTGAAGGTGAGTCTACATTGGTTATACCTTATCTTGAAGCAGCACAAGTCAAGGTTAAAGTTGTTGAGAATTGTGCTGAGAATGTTGGAATCGGTGATTATTGCAGTGCAACAATTTTGGAAAGAAAGCCTACTGAAATCGATGTTAGAATCGATAAGATGTTGGTCAAGGCTGGAGAAGTGGGAGCCGATATTTCTGAAATTATTGCTGCGAATGATGCACCTATTCACTTCCCTGAAGAAGTATTGAATGAAGCTAAGGCTATTCCTCAAACTCTTCAACCTGAAGATTATGTTGATAGAACCGATTTGAGAGAAGAATGCGTCGTCACTGTAGATGGCGATGATTCTCGTGATTTCGATGATGCTGTATCTGCTAAAAGAGCTGAATATGGATGGGAGATAGGCGTACACATTGCTGATGTCGCTCACTATGTAAAGCCTGGTCATCCTCTAGATGAAGAAGCTCAAAAGAGAGGAACTTCAATTTATACAGCTGATCGTGTCGTACCTATGTTGCCTGTCGAATTATCAAACGGGATCTGCTCTTTGAATCCTAATGTGGATCGCTTAGCTATTACTTGTAGAATGCAGGTTGGAAGAGATGGAAAGGTTATAAAGAGTGACATCTATCCTTCAGTTATCCGTTCTCATGGACGTTTGACTTACAGACAAGTAAATGAATGGTACAAGAATAGAACAGCTGATAATCTCAGCCTTGAAATTCAAGGCATGCTTGATGTTCTTAAGGAAGCTGGTGATGCAATACGTTCCAGAAGAACTAGTCAAGGTGCTATGAAGTTGGACTCGGTCGAACTTCACTTTACTTTGGATGAACACGGATTCCCTATCGATGTCCAAACAAAGACTCAAGATATTGCAGAGATGATGATCGAGGATATGATGATCATTGCAAACTGCGAGGTTGCTAAGCATATTCATGCTTTAAATATTCCTACTCTTTATCGTATTCACGAGAATCCACCTACAGAGAAACTCGATGTTTTGAAGACTTTCTTGAAGAAGCTTGGCTTGTTTAGAGATTTCCCATTGGAAGTTAATGCTTATACTCTTTCTCAATTCCTTAATAGAATTCAAGATGAGAATGTTAAGAAAGTAGTCTCGTTAGTTATGCTTAGATCAATGGCAAAAGCTCGCTATTCACCTGACGAAGTCGGACACTTCGGATTAGCTGAACCTGAATACTTGCATTTCACCTCACCTATTCGTCGTTATCCAGATACGATCGTTCATCGCACACTACATGATTATGTCTTCAATAAGAAGCCATATGATGAGAAAGCTAGATATGACATGATGAAAAATCTTGGCGATGATTTATCAGCCGATGAAAAGCGTGCTCAAACAATTGAAAGAAGTGTCGATGATCTCGAGTCATCTAAATATATGTCTATCCGTATCGGACAACAATACCACGGATCAGTCGTATCCTTGGTAGACTTTGGAATGTTCATTCGTTTGGATAATGGAATCGAAGGACTTCTTCCTTTTGAATATGTTGATGATGATCATTATTATTATGATGAGAAGCATCTCAATGCAATGGGTAAAGATTCAAAGAGAGAATTTAATATCGGTGATGAAATCGATGTCGATATTTTCCAATGTGATGTCTCGAGAAGAAAGATAACTTTCTGTACTCCTTTCTTCTGGGAGAAGTCCGAAGTCAATTTGACTCCTGAGATGCTGGAAGCTTTGAAGAAGAACGATGTTACAGTCATCACTAAAGCTCCTTTCTTTGTACAACATCATGAAGATTATCGTATGGCTGGTGGAAAAAGAAAATTCGGTGGATCTACTTTCTCAAGATTTGGTGGAGCATCAAAAGGTGGTGCTGATAACAGAGGTGGAAAAGGATATCACGTATACAACCATGAAGCTTTGAACAGTGATTATGCAGTCGATATAGATAAGAAGAACAATTCTTCCGAAGAAGCTTCTAATAACAATTACGGTGAGAGAAGATATTCAACTGACAGAAGAGAAGGTGGATTTAGCAGAGATAGAGGTGGATATCACTCATATCATAGAGATGATAATAGGGATGGTGAACATAGGAGTTTCCATAGGGACGACAATAGAGGAAGCTATGGACATTCCGATAGAAAAGAAGGATATGGACATAGTAACTATGGACACCATGATAATGAACATGGACATTATGGTCATTCCGATGACAGACGTGGTGGCTATGGTCACGGAAGAGATGACAGCAGAGGATCTTATCGCCGTAATAATGATAGAAAAGGATACCATTCATACGATAGCAGAAATTACAATAGCGATAAATCCAAGTATAACAATAATGGTGGAAACGATAATTCATCTAATTCAAATAACTAGAATTGTTTTTTAGAGTCGAGGTATATATATGGCACAAGAAAATTCGGGAATTAAATTAATAGCTTCAAATAAGAGAGCTCATTTTGATTATTTCCTCTCAGATTTTCTTGAGGCTGGAATGTCATTGACTGGAACTGAAGTGAAGTCGATGAGAGCAGGTCACTGCTCTATCAATGGAGCTTTTATCGATTTTAGAGGTGGAGAAGCCTACGTTGTTGGAATGAATATTCCAGAATATAAGTTTGGAAATATATTCAATCATGAACCTTTAAGAGATAGAAAATTATTGATTCATAAATATCAGATAGATAAGTTTATGCGAGAAGTGAAACAGAACGGATTTACGGTAGTTCCTACTAAAGTATATTTTAAGAAAGGCCGAGTAAAAATAGAGATAGCCTTGGGAAAAGGTAAGAAGAATTTCGATAAACGAGAAACTATAAAAGAAAGAGACATAAAGAGGAAGCTCAACGATGTCGTCAAGAGCCAAAACTTCTAATAAAATCAAGGCTATAAACTTTCTTAAGAAGATGACAATCTCAGCTTTTATGATGGGGTTGTCAATTGTTTTTGCTCGTTTTATCTCTATTTATATACCACTTGGCGGAATGCCTTCTATGCGATTTAGTCTCGGGAATTTACCTATCATAATTACTTCTTTAGTCTGTGGACCTATTTGGGGAATGGTTGTAGGAGCGGGGGCTGATCTGATCGGCGCCACTGCTTTTCCTGTCGGTGCGTATTTTTTTGGATATACGATAGACTCTGCAATTATAGGTTTTGTTCCTTGGGTAATATCAAAAATTTTAAATGGTAAGAAAAGAATTGAATTCATTTATTCTATAGTATTAAATGTTGTAAGTTTAATCATTGCTGTTACTTATTTGTATACTCATACTTCTTATTCGAATGGAAAGACAAACTTTAAGTATGAGTTAATACTTGATGATGGAATTAGATTAGGAATTACTTTTGGCCTTATAGCTTTATCAATGGTTTCATTTATAGTTATTTTGTTGTTAGCTAAGTTCATTGGAAAAGAAAAATATATAAGTAGAAATGAATTACCTAGATATGAGTTGTTTAGAGGTAAAAAAGTATGTGTAAATCCCGATGCTTTAAAGGCAAAAGAAGGTTATTCTTTTATAGACATCTATTCATTTTATATCACATCTGCTTTACTCGTTTCTATTTGCCTTCTTCCTTATTGGAATTCTTTAACTATGAGTCTTCCTTATTTCTATGGTGTATTCAATAACCTGATATTTATGTGGATAGAAGCTCCTATTAAAATCATTATTTATTGGATGGTATTGAATATATTAAAAAAATCCGGCTATATGCATATATCCGGATTCGATGGTGGGAAGTCTTATTCGACTAATGAATAGAGTTTAATACTGTTAATAAAGGGTTGAAGTTTAGACAGAGATTTTCATAACTCTCTTGTGATACTTCACCTTTTTTTATTCTTCTTATATCCATTGTTTTTCCAAATAATAAAGCAGATATTCCATTTTGATCGATTGATAGAATTGTCAATTGATCTAAATCTTTGATTTTTTTAATATCTATATGATTGTTTAAATCATCCTTTGAATCACCGAAATAGGTCATACCATCACCACCTATCGATAGTTTTTCTAATGGCAAGAAGAAATCGGATAGGTTGTTTGTGGTTGCATACGATGGTTTTAATACGCCAGTATTAAATCTTATTCTTATCAAAGTTCCTTCCATTCTACTTTGAATAGATGAAATAGACTGATTAGAAGCTTTAAAGTCATATGTGGTAAAAGAGTAGTCCTTGTATTTTCCTCTTAATACTTCTAATTCCTTTTTCTCAGTCAATTTATCATAGAAAACTGAGCCGAAGGACGTTTGTAAAGCTTTATCAAAAGTATTGTCTGTGGTCAAGAAATGAAAATCATCGAAAATATCATTTCCCGCTAATTCTATTAAAGGTATAGAACATAATCTGTATTTTGATGTTAAGAATGGAATAATCAATAGAATGAATCCACCTATGAAACTCAATACAGTGAAGATTATCATAGCTATTAAAGAATCTTGAGATTTAATAGTTAAGACTAATAAAACTATAGCCAATGCTATTAAAGCAAATCCTAGTGACATCAGTCCATAGTTTTGCTTGAATATCGAAGGTTGATTGTCCAACTCTTCTTGCTCTGCTTTTAATATGTCAGTTTCATCTTCTATTTTTGAAAAGTTAAATGTATATGAATCATTTGATTGTTTTTTTATCATTTTATTAAATTGTTTTTGTACTCTAACTTTTAAATAATAACACATTAAAGCTAGACTTTATATTTATGATTCTTGGGATTTTTAAAAGGCCACCGAAGTGACCTTTTAAATTATTGAGCTTTATTTTTCTCTGCTAATTTTCTTTGGTTCTTATGTTCGTGGCTAGCTTTAACAAATCCAACAAATAAAGGATGAGGATTTAATAAAGTAGATTTGAATTCAGGATGTGCTTGAGTTGCAATGAAGAAAGGATGATTCTCAAGCTCGATGATTTCTGCAATTCCTTTCTTAGGATAAATTCCGGAAACATCCATTCCATGTTCTTTGAATTCATCTTTATATGCGTTGTTAAACTCATAACGATGACGATGTCTTTCTGAAATATTATCAGTCTTATAGAGCTTTTCAGCTAAGCTTCCTTTGGCCAATTCACAAGGGTATGCTCCTAAACGCATGGTAGCTCCCATATCTACGACACCCATTTGATCGGGCATTAAATAGATAACAGGATGCTTTGTATCAGGATTTAATTCAGTTGAGTTTGCATCGGTGTATCCTAATACATCACGAGCAAATTCAATTGAAGCAATCTGCATTCCAAGACCGGCGTTTGCCAGCTTCAAAAAGCTCTCCAGCTTGATAAATTCCGTGGTGATGGCCACGGGGACATCCTCGGCGGACACCCGCCGGACACGAACTTTCATACGGTTGTTTCTCCTTGCTTTCGGCTCCGCAGCAGGAAAAGGACGGCGGAGACCGAGGTGATGACGTTCGTCAGAACGTAGACATAATTGCGGATAAAGAGGCTGTAGACCGCCCACATCATCGTGCAGACGGCCGTGGCGGCCTTGATCCAGCGGGCATTGCACCGCGGGTGGACGATGACGGCGGAATAGAGGGCCGTGGCCAGAACGGGAAGCAGGCCGTACCACTGAAAGCCGCCCGCAAACGTGACCGCCGCGCCGAGTCCCAGCGCCGCCGCCACGAAAAAGATCTGCCAGAAGCGGTTCAATTTGCCGAACAGCAGAACGGCGAGGTCACGCACGAGGTTCACGGCCTCCTGCACCGCGCCGCTCCAGCCGCGCAAAAGCGAGCAGGCCGCCATGGAAAGGGCGTGGTTCACGGACTGGACCGCGAGGATCTTTCTCCGGCTGCGCAGGGCGGTGCTTGCCAGCATCGCGCACATGCCCACGCCGGAGAGGATATTGCTGACAAGAAAAGGAACGTTCATCCGGTCTTAGCTGTTGCTGCGCAGGCGGACCGGCAGGACCATATAGGCAAAGTCATATTTTTTGTCGCACGGGGTGAAGACGATGGGGCTCAGGCCGTTCTGCAGCTCCAGCGTGACCTCCTCGCTCGGGATGACGCGCAGCGCATCGAGAAGGTAGCGGCTGTTGAAGCCGATCTCCAGCTCGCCGCCGTTCCCGGCGATGGAGCAGGTGTCGGGCGCGGAGCCGATGGTGTTCGCCGTGCGGAAGTCGGCCATATTGTCGCCGAAGACGCAGCGGACGGGGCTTTTGACCTTTTCGGAGATGATGAGGCTGACGCGCTCGATGGAGGAGGTCAGCTCCGCGACGTTCGCGGTGAGGACGGTGCCGCAGTTTGTGGGGACAACGCGGCGCCAGTCGATGAATTCGCCCTCAAGCACGCGGCTGACGAGCAGGGCGTCGCCGATGGAGAAAAGGATGTGCTTGTCGCCGAGCGTGAAGGTAACGGGCTCGTCGGAATCCTCCAGAATGCGCTCGATCTCCTTGAGACCGGCGGCGGGGACGACGAATTTCAGGGTATGATTCGCGGCGTTTTCCGTGTGCCAGGTGCGGCGGGCCAGCCGGAAGCTGTCCACGGCGACCATGGTGACGGAATCCTCCGTGACCTCCATCAGGCAGCCGGTCTGGATGGGGCGGGCCTGATTTTCGGACACGGAGAAGATCGTGCCGGAGATCATGGCCTTCAGCGCGGACTGCGGCATGGTCACGCCGCTCTTGCCGTTGACGTCCGGCAGCTCGGGATAGTCCTCGGAATCCATGGCCGTGATCTGGAAGAAGGCCGCGCCTGCACGGATGGAGACCTGCTGCTTGTGGTCGACGGTGATGGAGACCATCTCATCCGGCAGCTTCCGGACGATATCAAAGAACAGGCGAGCGGGCATGACGCACGAGCCTGCCTCCTGGATCTGGGCACCGACGTGGACGGTGATGCCCGTTTCCAGATTGTAGCCCGTGAGCTGCAGCGCGACGCCCGCCCGGAGAAGCACGCCCTCGAGACAGGGAATGGTGCTCTTCTGTGCGACGGTGCGGCTCGCAACGGACAGGGCAGAGACCAGCAGCGCTTTTTCACAGGTAAACTTCATAACAACACTCGCTTTCTCTATCTGAGAAGATAGGTAGGATAATTTTTAGTATTCGTAGTCCGTAGGCAAAACTTATGTGCAAAAGTCCCGCAAGCCCTGAAATCCCAATGCGCGGCCATGCACATGGGGCTGTGGAAAAAAGAGAGCGTTCTGAACAGGGCTTGTGCGGAAAAATCGGGCAAAAAGCTGTGAACAGGAAACTTCTGCACATTGCACAGGGGGTGTGCAGAAAAATTTGGGCAGAAAAGGGCAGGAAAGGTGCTGCCGATAAGCTCAGGCCATCGCCAGAATGGCAAGCGCCGCCTTTTCGTGTCATTCCGAGGAGCAAAGCGTCCTTGGCTCTCCCACTGGGAGAGCTGTCACCGAAGGTGACTGAGAGGGCCTTGCAGGCACTTTTGAATGGCAATAGCAATCAAGGGGAGGGCTGATTTTCCCTCTCAGGCGGCTGCGCCGCCAGCTCTCCCAAAGGGAGAGCCAAGTCCCGCAGCGCAAGGAAGTTCCCATACAATTTATCTGATCCCGGAGGGAAAACAAACATGAACAAACGTAAATTCGGGCCGTGGTGGCTCCTGCTGTTTTTCTGGGCGGAGCTGTGCTTCATGGAGCTGGTCGTCCATGCGGCCACGGCCCCGCAGTTCTGGCAGCCGGAGCTCGTGCTGCTGATGCTCTATCCGCTCGTTCCGGCGGTGCTGCTGTTTGCGCTGTGCCGCCTGTTCCCGCCGCGCGCGAACCGCGTGCTCGGGCCGGTGTGCAGCGGGCTTTGCTACATCTTCTTTGCCTCGCAGCTCGTGTATTACTCGATCTTCCACTGCTTCTACTCCGCCTATTCCATGGGAAACGGCGGGCAGGTCATGCAGTTCTGGAAGGTCACGCTGCACGCCATCCGCAAAAACTGGCTGCCGCTGAGCCTGATGCTCCTGCCGCCCGTGGGCCACGCCGTGCTCGGAAAGCGCTTTTCGGCGGCGCGGCTGCGCCTTCCGTATCTCCCGGCGTTTGCGGCGCTGGCCGCCGCCGTGCATTTCGGCCTGATGGCCCTGCTGCCGGTCTTCGGCACGCAGCCGCTTTCGGCCTATGACCTCTATCACAGCACGAACGACATGAAGCAGACGACGGCCCACCTCGGCCTGATGCCCGCGTTCCGGCTGGACGTGCACCGGCTGCTGTTCGGCTTTGAGGGCGGCGAGATCGAGCTGGCGACGGAGACGAAAGCACCGATGGAGGCCCCGACGGAGGCCCCAACGGAGCCGGCGCTCCCGGACGCCACGGAGCCGACCGTCCTCCCGGAGCCGGTGGTCGACACCAGTCCGAACGTGCTGGAGCTGGATTTTGACGCCGTGCCCACGGAGGGAAACGACGTGCTTTCGGAGCTGAACGCCTATTTCTCCTCGCGCACGCCGACGAACAAGAACGAAAAGACCGGCATGTTTGAGGGCTGCAACCTCATCCTCATTACGGCGGAGAGCTTTTCGTATCTCGCCATCGACCCGGAGCTGACGCCGACGCTCTATAAGCTGCAGACGGAGGGCTTCAACTTCACGAACTTCTACACGCCGTACTGGGACGTTTCGACCTCGGACGGCGAATACGTCGCGCTGACCGGCACCATCCCGAAAAACGGCGTCTGGAGCTTCAGCCGCACCTCCACGAAGGCCATGCCGCTGACCATGGTGCAGCAGCTCAAAAAGCTGGGCTATACCGCCTACGCCTATCACGACCACACCTACGGCTACTACGACCGCGAGCTTTCCCATCCGAACCTCGGCTACATCTACAAGGCGCGCGGGCGTGGACTGGACGTCGCGGGGACGTGGCCGGAGTCCGACATTGAGATGATCGACCTCTCCACCGCTGATTACATGGGCAAGGAACCGTTCCATGCGTATTACATGACGGTTTCCGGCCACTTGGAATATAATTTCGGCGGAAATGCCATGGCGGCAAAGAACCGCGCATTGGTCGAGGGCCTGCCTTACAGCGAGGCTGCGCGCGCCTATCTTGCCTGCAACATCGAGCTTGACCGTGCGCTGGAGCTGCTTTTGCAGCGGTTGGAGGAGGCGGGCGCTGCGGACAACACTGTCATCGCCCTCTCCGCCGACCACTATCCCTATGGCCTGACC
>OLQA01002189.1_pt1 | contig 15760 bp, 15 predicted proteins | sample 1673151 | NCBI WGS metagenome assembly OLQA01 (sample SAMEA3136760, study PRJEB25190) | human gut metagenome | biome: human gut; feature: human-associated habitat; material: faeces | place: Austria | collected 2013 | reverse complement strand
CACGGGAATAAGGTACTACTTCCATAGCAGACATCAAATCCTGCATATTTTGAATTTTTGATCGCCAATATCCATGCTACAATTCCTCCAAGTATAATTCCTATTCCGGCAAATACACTTGCATAAAACTGTGCTTCTGTAAAATTCATAAAGAACCAGGCAATCTGTTTTGGCACAGAATCCAAAATTCCAGAAATCATATTATTATAATCAAATACTGCATTATTACCGCTTAATGCTTTTAAGCCAAAATAAAATGCAAATCCAATGACTATACTTATGATAAATCCCGGTAATGCGCCAGTCATTTTTTCTTTCGTCTTTACTGTCTCACCCATTTTTACCTCCTCATAGATAATATTTTTCCAGATATTTCTGATACAATTTTGCATATCTTCTTACGCTTTCCAGAGAAATATGTTCATTAATACAATGTGCAAGTGCATCATCTCCTGGTCCTGCGATTACAAATGGTACAGATATTTTAGGAATAATCTGTGATGCATCTGTATAGAAATAATGTCCTTTATCTTCTGTTGAAATTCCCACCATCTGTGCTGTTTTCATGATCTGCTTCACCAGCGGGCTATCTTTTGATGTTTCCAATGCCGGTCTGTCATTCATCACTTCAACGGTAATTTGAATTCCCGGTATTTCTTTTCTGAATCGGTCTGCAATCTCTTCTGTACATTTTAAAATATGTTCATGACTGACTCCCGGAACTGTGCGTATATCCAATTCTGCTTCTGCAGTTGGTGGAATAATATTCGTCATAATTCCGCCACACAGTTTTGTAACGGATGCTGTTGTCGTTCCCAGAATCGGATGCACCTCCCCGGTTTCCACTTGTTCTTTTAACTCTGCGACTAATTTTTCTACATACTCAACAGCATTAATCCCAAGGTCTGGTCTGGATGCATGCGACTGCTTCCCTTGCACCGTAATTTTCAACCAAAATGCACCTTTTTCACAAGTACCTATTTTCTCATCTGAAGGTTCGCATATAATTATTTCATCAACTTTATTCACCGTACCATCTTCTACAATTCCGCAAATTCCGCTTCCCTTACTTTCTTCATCCGCAGTAAAGCAGAAATAAATAGGTTTCTTTGGTCTTTTTTTTGTTTCCAGCATCCATTTTAATGCCAATATCATGGCCGCGTCTCCACCCTTCATATCAGCAGATCCGCGTCCATAGAGAATATCACCTTTTACAATAGCATCATGTGGCGGATAACTCCATTGACTGTAATCTCCACATGCAACCGTATCCATATGACCGACAAATGCGATACCGCCTTCCTCTGTTTCTCCATTTACTTTTATGATCAGAGACGCTCGGGTTTTTGAATGATTAATTTTTTTATATACGATGTTTTCTGGTAACATTTCTAATATGACATCCGCAAGTTTCCCTTCATTTCCTTCCGGCTGGCAAGTATTGATCTGCACCAATTTCTGAAGAATTTGTTTGCATTGTTCAGTTGTTATCTGTGCATACTTGTTATCATTTTCTTTTTTCAACTGTCTTCTCCCCTTTATTTCTGGTACGAAAACATTACAAGCTCACCTACTCCGGTCTTTCTTACCATACCAAATTTGCTAATCCATCCACCTGCTCCACAGTTTCTTCTCACCGCACGGTTTTCAAAGGATACAATTTCTCCATTTACGATTGTGTACGTTGCAAGTTTATCGTCCATATCTACAACTGTAACATTTGCAAGTGCGCCAACACCAAGATGACCAATCTTATCTGTCCACCAATTATTTGCTGTTCTATTTCCGATTAACGCTGCCGGATTACAGGTCATTGTCGCAACTGCATCACTCAGGCTTAAAACTCCACTTTGTGAAAGTTCTATAATAGCCGGAATATTATCTCGTGTATCCCCGAATCCTTTCATTGTTCCCTGATTCTGTCCATCCGAAATCAGAATCTTTACTTTTCCTGATTCCAATGCATCATATGCTAATTTCTGCGATTCTTTTGGAAGTTGAAGCCCTTCACGACTTCCTCGTCCTGCACGAAGCATGGTTGTAACAAACTCTGCGGAAATATTGTCTCCATTTACCAGATCAAGAACACGTTTCATACCTTCTGCTGCTCCCATGTGTGTTCCACATCCTGCCGCTGTAGCATGTGCCAGATGTAACGGACGTCCTTTTGCAAGTGATACCAGTCTTTCCGCATGTTCTGGGTCCTGTGTATGGGACATATAAATCAGATTTGCTTTTGAAGTAATTTCATAAATCTTATCAATATTTTCATCAGACATAATAAAATGTCCCATATGATCTTTAATTCCAACCGTTAAAGCAGCCGTTGTATTGGTAATTCCATTTCTTGTCATCTTTGTAGATAATGTATCTGCATCTATCTCGCCTTTAAACATACGAATCAACTCATCTACTGACATCTGTGTTCCAAGTACATTTGCAGCTCCAAGATAAACGCCAAGGTTAATCGGAACTCCATGATCTACTTCCGCACCAAGAAGAGATGGTGCCATAAATGTATTTCCGGCTCCCGGTGATAATCCTAATGTCACGCCATCTTCTGCTGCACAGAAAATTGGATTTGTACTTACTTCAAATAAATCGCCAAGATGTAAATGCATGTCAACCAATCCCGGCATAACAGTAAGTCCTTCGCAATCAATTACGCGATCACCGGTCTCTGCTGCGATATCATCTGCGACCTGACAGACAATCCCATCTGCAATCAGGATATCGGTCTGTTTGTCTACTTTATTCTTTGGATCAACAACATGTCCGCCCTTTAAAATTAACCGTCCGCTCTTTTGTATCTGCCCGATTGTATCCTGCATCTGATTCTTTTTTACAGTTGCCAGTGCTCCGTCCAAAAATCCTACTTTATTTTCGTACATTTGTCTGCCTCCTTCTTTGAATACTGTATTGTTATTTATGTGACGTAGTATACCAGACTTTATTTTGACTTTCTTCATCTTTTTGATACTATTTTCTCAATAAATTATTGTACCAAGTGGACAACAGCGAAAAATATACGAAAAAATATACAGCTAAAAAATTCCTATTTACAAAATTTATTAGCTGTATATTTTTATTTTTCATGCATCTGATATAACTTCAATGCGAGTTCCAGATTTAAACGTTCTTCCTGATCCTGCAGATCCAGTTCTAATATCATTCCCAGTTTACGATATCGATATTTCATAGAATTGTAATGAATAAATAACTTTTCTGAAGTTACTTTTAAATTCCATCCATTCGTTACCAGAGCAATAAAAGTATCCATCATATCTGTATGATGCTTTCGATCATATGTACAAATTTTTTCGATATATTGTTTTTCAAACTCTTTCGCTTCTGCACTATGACTTACCAGTGACAGCAACTTAAAAATCCCAAGTTCATCATAAAATACAACCGTATCTTCACGTTCCATACTACGGATAATTTCTATCGCTTTTCTGGCTTCTTCCCAGCTGTCATGAATCTGGCTTATATCTTTTCTGTAATTTCCAATTCCGATAGTCGCCGTAAATGGAATTACACGAGCAATCTCATCTTTAATTTCCTTTGCCAGTTTCTTTAAGTTTCCTCTAAACGTCTCTTCATCCTCGTATTTTTCTGTAATAATAAATACAATCTGATCACTTAATTTACTATACACATAGTGTGCATATTCCTGTCCGACACGCTGTTTGCTGATTAACAAAACCCGTGTCATCATTTCCATCATACGTCTGTTTACATTTTCATCCAGATGTTTTAAATACTGTTTTTTAAAATGATCAATATCTACAATAAATACGACTCCACCAAGATAAAAATCCCAGTTATAGATCATCGCACGATTTATGATTTCTTCTTTAGAGCTAATATTTCTGGTTAACATATCCTGCACAAACTGCTCTCTGTAATCAGCTTCAATTTGGCGCGCTGTAAGTTTTTTCTGTAATTTTAATATTAAAATAGTGCCCGCCTGCTCAATCGCAATCTGATAATAATCCCGAAAGGATTCATCATAGTCGTTCCATTTACTTCCAAATACAAGGTATCCGTATTCTTCTTCATTGATATGAATCCGATACCGCCCTGTTTCTTCTATTCCCCCCTGGGCGGTGTCTTTCGTATAATAAGTTTTATCAAAACAGGTATCTACAAATGCGGCTTCCTGATGAATATGTTCTTCCAGAAAAGATAAAATAGTAGAAATATCTTCATCTTCCAATACCATCTTTGTACAAGCCTGATGCACTCGTTCCGAATACTGCAGGATTCTGGATTGATGATTAATCACCTCCTGCAGCACTGGATTGATCACATCTGCAAATGCAAATTCGAATGGAATAGCAATAATGGGAAAGTTCAATTTATTTGCCTTTTCTATTGCATCTTGCGGATATTCATAAATAAACCGGTCTAACTTTATTCCCAGAGCACATGCTCCATGTTTGTCCAGATTTTCAATTAGAAAAGCTAAATATTCCGGCTGATCTTTGACTACATAACCAGATGTAATCAAAAACTCACCGCCTTTCATCCACTTATAAATATCCGGCGCATCCATAACACTGACCGTTTTCACTTCCCGATCACTGCCGTTTTTCCCGGCTATAATCTTAAAATTCCGAAATATATCCATGGCAAGAATATCTCTGAGTCTTATCATTTTCTCACCCGCGTTCCTCTAAACCGCCTTTATTGTCTGTTAATCAACGCAATAACTATTTTTCCTACATTTCCTGTATCAGCTTAACCAGCTTCTCTATGCCATCTTCCGTCCACGCCGGGATCTCCAGAATTGCATTCGGGATGTCCTGATGTCCGGAGTGTGGATTATGCAGCCATACGCAATCCATCTTCGCTGCCAGTGCTGCTCTGCCGCCATTCGTAGAATCCTCAATGACAAGGCAGTTATCTGTCGGAACATTCAGCCGTTCTGCCGCAAGCAGGAACGTATCCGGTTCCGGCTTTGGATGTTCTACATGATCTCCGCTTGTAATACTATCAAAATACGGCATCAAACCAAGTCTTGTCATTGCATCCATAATCTCACTCTCTGGTGAGGAAGAAGCAACTGCAAGCTTGTATCCCATTTCTTTTAATTGTTTTAAAGCATTTTCTACTCCTGGCATCTCCGGAAATCCTTCTGCCTTAACAATCTGTGATTTCTTCACCTTCATAATCCGATTCATTTCATCCAGATCCGGAAAATCCACTCCATAATGCTCCTTTACCAGATCTCTGAAAAACTGTCTGGTTGATCCGATACATGGTAAATAAATATCATAATCAAACTCCACATCATAGTGTTCTTTTAAGATCTCTTTCCAGCATCGGTAATGCAGTGGCTCTGTGTCGATCAGTACTCCATCCATGTCAAATATAACTGCTTTTATCATCTTGTAAACCTTTCTGTTTCTTATGTCAGTTTTTTATTTATGATATCAAGATTTCTGACATCATCGCAATTATGCTAATATCTCTTCTTTCTTTGCCAGAATTGCTTCGCATGCCGCACATGCCGGACAGTCACAATACTTCGCACCTGCTGCTTTGATCTCTTCTGCATGAGCAAGTACACCTTTTGCAGCATCTCCGAATACTTTTGCTCCCATATCAGATCCTGCAAATGCAATCAGTCCATCGATCGGCATGATATCTTCTTCCAGTTCTGCAATATAATTCTTTGTTACTTCTGCTTCTTTCTCTGTCCCAACTGCTTCAAGCCATGCATTTGCTGCTTCTTTTGCTTCTGCTGAGCAGGATGTTGCCGCGATCAGTTCTTTTGTTTTTTCTGTTACATAAGTTTTTACGTTCTCTGTCATTTCTACACTACTTCCTTTCTTTTATCACCCTTGCCGGAATTCTCTATTTCAGATTATAAGCATATCCGCATAATTTTGCAATCAGGGTTGTATTTCTTTTTTCTGAAATCTATAATGTATTTGCCAGATAGAATTATAGTACTTTACTGTAATTATAAATACAAATTGATCGATTTTAACAGGAGATTTAATAATATGAATGAAACTACGAAAAAAGAATCGCGCCAGATGGATATGCTCCATGGAAAAATTTTCAAAAATATGCTGATCGTTGCACTTCCGCTCGCCGCCTGCAGTATCATGCAGCAGTTATTTAATTCTGTCGGTGTCGCCGTTGTCGGTCGTTTTGCTGGAAGTGAAGCGCTCGCTGCCGTTGGCAGCAATGGGGCTGTTATTAACCTGCTGGTTACATTATTTTCCGGCATTTCACTTGGATCAAATGTAATCATCGCCGGCTATATCGGCGAAGGCAATCAGCAAAAGATTCCAAGCGTTGTACATACTGCCGTTACGCTGGCACTTATAAGCGGAATACTATTACTTCTGCTTGGTCAGATCATTTCACATCCAATCTTGCTGCTCATGGGCGCACCGAAGGATGTCCTTCATCTGGCAACCGTTTATCTGCGGATCTATTTTCTCGGTATGCCATTCATGATGCTCTATGATTTCGGCGCATCGATTCTTCGGAGTATCGGAGATACAAGACGACCACTTCTGGCATTAATTGTTTCCGGTGTGGTAAATGTAATTTTAAATTTCCTGCTTGTTGCCGGTTTCCACATGGATGTTGCCGGTGCCGGTATTGCTACAGTTGTTGCAAATGGTGTAAGTGCACTGCTTGTCATCTGGTTTTTACTGCATGAAGAAGAACCGATCCGGGTTTCTTTTAAAAAGCTCGAAATCAACACTTCGGAACTTATCCGTATTTTAAAAATCGGTGTTCCTGCCGGACTGCAGGGCATGGTCTTTTCTGTTGCCAATGTCTGTATCCAGTCTTCCATCAACAGTTTTGGCTCAAAGGCGATTGCCGGATCTTCTACTGCGTTAAATTTTGAATACATTACTTATTTTATCGTAAATGCATTTGCACAGACAACAGTGACTTTCACAAGTCAGAATTACAGTGGAAAAATGTATGACCGTTGCAAGAAAGTCTTTCGGGAAGCCATGCTTGCAAGTATGATTTTCTGCGGGATTTTAAGTATGGTCTTTGTTCTCGGACGTAACTTTTTTATCGGTCTGTATACGACAGATCCGGATGTCATCCACTATGCAATGATCCGCCTTGTGATTATTACTTCTCTGGAACTTCTGACAAGTACTTATGAAATCAGCGGCGCTGCACTTCGTGGAATGGGACACTCAATGACACCTGCCGCACTTACAGTCTTTGGTTCCTGTGTTCTGCGTCTGATCTGGATCGCAACTGCCATCCGTATCTGGCACAATTACACTTTGCTGATCTGGATTTATCCGATTTCCTGGGTACTTACCGGAACAATGGTTTTGACTGCATACTTCCTCACAAGGAATAAACTATTTAATCAATAATGATCGCGTAAAAAAGGATTCGAGATTTCATTTCTCGAATCCTTTTTTATGACAGCGAGTAAATACGGCCTTTCTCGTGCGACATCATTTGATGACTGTAAATCATCGTATAAAGTTTGTTCCCCGTCTTGCTTCTTTTTCCGGCAGTCCATATGCTTCTTTTCCAAGCTTGATACTCTTCATTAAGAATGTCATATTTCTTGCAAGTGTACGCATTGTCTGCAGTCCTTCCGCATCCTGACAAGCTTCCTGTGGTTCTCTTCCATGGATACTGTTCCAGTACTGGCTGGACGCAACCGGCATACCTGAGATGGTAAAATACTTATTCAGCTCATCGAATGTTGCTGATAATCCACCTCGTCTTGCTACTACTACGCCGGCCCCCACCTTCATGGTTTTGGCAAACCCGGTGCTGTAGAACAAACGGTCAAGAACCGCAACCAGAGATGCATTGGCAGATGCATAATACACCGGACTTCCTACAACCAGTCCGTCCGCCTCCTCAAACTTCGGTGCAATCTCATTTACCAGATCGTCATATACACATTTACCAAGCTTACGACAGGCTCCACAGGCAACACATCCGCGAATGGCATCATTACCAATATTCACGATCTCTGCCTCAACTCCCTCCTGCTCGAATACCTTCTTCATTTCCTGCAGCGCTGTGGCTGTATTGCCCTCTTTGTGCGGGCTTCCGTTGATCATTAATACTTTCATCCTATGCTTCCTCCTTCTTTTGGTAATAATAAACTCAACAGCAGTGATACAACAAATACACTGACAACCACGTTACCACTAAACACATCACCAACTACCTGTGGCTTAGTGCAATCTTTGTCACTATAAATATAATTGAAAGAAGGATCCAAAGATCAGGGAGTTAGCCTGTTAGCTTATGAATCCATTTATAACTTTTAAAACGCAGAAAAATCGGCAGACACTTAAATATCTGATCTGACTGAACTGCGATCACTACTATTTCAACTGGAAGTTTCCAGTAAAATGCAGTTAAAAAGGATAATGGCATGACAATCCCCCAAACCGAGATCAGGTTAAGATACATGGAAAATTTTGTATCTCCACCACCCTGAATGAGCCCCACTCCAACCGGCATTTGATACGCCATTCCAACCATAACCACACTCATGATCATCATAAAATGATCTGCATATAAAGTTGCCTGCGCACTTAACCGATACATAGACAATAATGGGTCTTTCAATGCATGTTGACACTGTATGCTACCAAATTCTGCAATGCGATCACTGCCATCAACTTGAAAAAGGACCGGTAAAACACCGGATCCTTTGAAAAAAATGATTGCTTCATTTATTTCTTTTCCTCTCTGACCTTTCATGCAGGTTTTTGTACTTTATATTTTATATCATTTCGCATAAACAGGTAAAGGAAAATATAAATTTTCTGCTACTTCCTTCTCGCTTATATTGTTCTGAGCAGATTAACCATCTCAACCGCGCCAAGTGCACAATCATATCCTTTATTTCCGCCTTTACTTCCGGCGCGCGCAATTGCCTGTTCAATGTTTTCTGTTGTAAGCACTCCAAACATAACCGGTATTCCGCTTTCCAGGGAAACTGTCGCAATTCCTTTGGACACTTCATTGCAAACGTAATCATAATGCGTTGTATCTCCGCGGATAACCGCGCCAAGACAAATCACTGCATCGTACTTTCCGCTTTTTGCCATTTTCGATGCAACCAGTGGGATTTCAAATGCTCCAGGTACCCATGCGATATCTACATCTTCGTCTTTCACATCATGTCTGAGCAATCCGTCCATTGCTCCACCTACCAGCTTTGATGTGATAAATTCATTAAATCGTCCTGCTACGATTCCTACTTTCATGTCTGTTGCAACTAATTTTCCTTCTAATGTATTCATGTCTTATCCTCTTTTCTTTTTTCAGAGTCATTTCCGGCTCTGTTTTATTTATGTATTGTTCCTGAACAATCTGCTTCTGTCAAAATTATCCCTCTGTTTTGTCTGTTTAAAATTGTAATAAATGTCCCATACGTTCCTGCTTTGTCTTCAAATATTTCAAATCGTAATTCGTTGCATCCATCTGGATCGGTACGCGCTTGCTGATCTCCATTCCGTAATCCTGGAGCTGATATACTTTATCCGGATTGTTTGTCAGAAGACGAAGCGAACGGATTCCAAGCTCTCTTAAAATCTGTACTCCGATATAGTACTCTCTCTGGTCTGCCTCAAATCCCAGTGCCAGATTTGCATCCAGTGTATCCATCCCATTATCCTGCAGACAATAAGCCTTTAATTTATTAACCAGACCGATTCCGCGTCCTTCCTGCCGCATGTATAAAAGTACTCCGCGTCCTTCTTTTGCAATTTCTTTCATGGAACATTCAAACTGCTGTCCACAGTCGCAACGGAGAGATCCAAATACATCTCCGGTAAGGCACTCCGAATGTACCCGGCATAACACATTTTCTCCCTCTCCGATCTCGCCCATAACAAGCGCAATGTGATGTTCCTGATTCAATTTATTCACATAACAATACGCAGTAAATAATCCGTATTTTGTCGGCATCTTCGTTACTGCCTCGCAGGAAACGAGTGTTTCTTTTACTTTTCTGTACTCCTGCAGCTCTTTGATAGTCATTGTCGGAATTCCATGTTTTTCTGCAAATGCTTTTAATTCGCTTGTACGCATCATCGTACCGTCTTCCTTCATGATCTCACAACACAGCCCACATTCTTTAAGCCCGGCTAAGCGCATAAGATCTACGGTTGCTTCTGTATGTCCGTTCCGTACCAGCACACCGCCGTCTCTTGCAACCAGCGGGAACATATGTCCCGGTCGCCTGAAATCTTCCGGTTTTGCACCGTCTTCAATGCATTTTCTTGCTGTAAATCCACGTTCCTCTGCTGATATTCCGGTTGTTGTATCCACATGGTCAATAGATACGGTAAACGCAGTTTCGTGATTATCTGTATTGTGTGCAACCATTGGTGCCAGTGAAAGGCTTGCTGCTACTTCTTTGCTCATCGGCATACAGATTAGCCCTTTCGCATGCACTGCCATAAAGTTTACATTTTCTGTTGTCGCATACTGTGCCGCACAGATCAGATCACCTTCATTCTCTCTGGTCTCGTCATCCATAACAAGAATATTTTTCCCATCCCGCAATGCTTGTAAAGCATTTTCTATCTTTTGAAATTTCATAGTTTCTCTCCTTCTATTTTACTAAATTATTAATTCTCTGCTGAACCTGTCATCGACAGTTTCCTCTTGATCTCCTGTCTGTTAATGCCCGTAACGTTCCAGAAATTCCGCTGTTAATACCCGTAACGTTCCAGAAATTCTGCCGTAATTCCACCTGATTTTGAAGATTTACCATTTTTTCTATCTGTATTTCCTTCTGGTTTCTGCAAATTACTGTTCCTTTCCCGCAAGAATTTTTCCACATATTTTCCGATACAGTCTGTTTCCAGGTTTACCGGATCCCCCACTTTCTTTTCCTGCAGTGCAGTATGACTCAGTGTATGTGGAATAACAGATACCTGAAAGGTTTTATCGTCAACTGCCGCTACCGTCAGACTGATTCCATCGATTGTGATCGATCCTTTTTCTACTATATAGTGTAATATCCCAGCTGTTGTTTCAATCGTATACCATATTGCAATACTGTCTCTTTGCATTTTGCGGATTGTGCCTGTCCCATCGATATGTCCGCTGACAATGTGACCGCCAAATCTTCCGTTTGCCGCCATTGCCCGTTCCAGATTCACTTTGCTTCCTCTTCTAAGAAGTTTAAGGGAAGTCCGGTTCATTGTCTCATGCATAACATCTGCATAAAAACTGTCCGTGTCATATTTCGTCACTGTCAGACAAATACCGTTGACGGCGATGCTGTCTCCTATATGAATATCTTTTAATATTTCCTTTGTCTGGATCTGAAGACGGATTGAGGCATCTTCTGTCCGGATACTGCTTACCTTTCCAACCTCTTCTATGATTCCTGTAAACATTTATATTTCACATCGCTTTCTATTAAAAAATCTTCTCCGATCTGTTTGAGCCGACTGTTCACCAGTTGATATGCATCTGCCGGTTCATCAACGCCCATACCGCCTACCGGTCCGATTCCGGTGCCCCCGAAAATCTTCGGTGCAATATAAGTCTGTACACGGTCCACAATCTGTGCTTCTAATGCACTTGCATTTAATGTGCCGCCTCCTTCCAGCAAAATGCTGTCAATTCCAAGGGCTCCGATTTTCTGTACAAGCTCTTTAAGATCTATTTTCCCATTCTTCTTACTGACCACCAGAACTTCACAGCCTGCTTTTTGATAAAGTTCTATTTTCTCCCGGTTTGTTTCACATGTTGCAAAAATTGTCCTTACCTGCCTTGCTGTCTTCACAATCTGCGAATCCGTTGAAGTGCGAAGTGACGTATCACAAATGATACGGACCGGATCTTTTCCATTGGCAATCCGGCAGGTCAAAAGCGGATCATCTTTTCTGACTGTTTCACTTCCTACCATGATCGCCTGATATTCCAGTCTTGTTTTCTGAACGCACATTCTTGCCATCTCACCGGTAATCCATTTGGATTTTCCGCTTGCAGTTGCAATCTTTCCGTCCATCGTCATTGCATATTTCATTAATACATAAGGAATTTTTGTTGTTATATATTTCCGAAAAATATGTGTCAGTTCCATGCATTCTTTTTCCAGAACCCCAACTTCTACTTCCACGCCTTTTGATTTCAAAAGCGCAATACTTTTTCCTGCCATCAAAGGATTCGGATCTGTCATTCCTACAACAACTTTTCGAATCCTGTGTTCTAAGATTGCTTCCGTACATGGCGGCGTCTTTCCATAATGACAACAAGGTTCCAAAGTCACATAAAGAGTTGCTCCTTCCGAAGATTCTTTGCAGTTCTTTAATGCATTGCGCTCTGCATGCAGTCCGCCATAATATTCGTGATAACCTTCCCCGATAATTTTTCCGTCTTTGACAACCACAGCACCTACCAGCGGATTCGGGTTCACTCTTCCCTTTCCTTTTTCAGCAAGCGTAATCGCACGCTGCATATAAAATTCTTTCTCATCTGTCATTCCTTTTTCACCTCCTGCTTTCTACAGCAATAAAACACGTTTTGCGAGTTTTATTTGCTGATTAGCGGTCGTTAAATGCAACCATTCAAGCATGGCGCATTTTCCTCGTCGCCATAACAAAAAAGAAAATGCCTTGAATTCTACCTCATTCAAGACATTTAAAAGTTTCTTTTGATTATTTTATCAGATATAAAATATAAAAAGCTCTGAAATGGATGTTCATTCCAGAGCTAAATGTTCAAATCTGATTCTTCGTATTGCTTATCAAAGATTCTTCTCATCTTCTTTCATCCAGACTATACTGTCGGCTTCGGAATCTCACCGAATCATACCTTACGGCTCGCGGGCTTTACCGCCGGTAGGGACTTACACCCTGCCCTGAAGATAGTTATTCAATTGACTGACTTTATTATAGCACTGCGCAAGAATATGTCAAGAGAGAGTTTTATCCCCACACTTCTTCTGCTACTTCTTTAACGAGTGCAAGTTTTGCCCATTGTTCTTCTTCAGTAAGTTTGTTTCCAATCTCGCAGGAAGCGAATCCACACTGCGGACTTAAACACAGACGGGAAAGTGGTATATATTTTGCAGCTTCATGAATTCTTGCAATGATCTTGTCTTTGTCTTCCAGTTGCGCAGATTTTGTTGTCACAAGTCCGAGTACAACTTTCTTCTCGCCTGATACGGCTGCCAACGGCTCAAATCCACCGGAGCGCTCATCGTCAAATTCCAGATAATATGTGTCTACATTTTCTCTTGCAAATAATACTTTTGCAACGCTGTCATATGCTCCGCTGCTTGCATAAGTAGAATGAAAATTACCGCGGCATACATGTGTATTGATGATCATATCCTCTGGTTTTCCTTCAATTGCAAGATTATTAATACGAACAAGCTGCTCTTTGATCGCTTCCAATCCTTCTTCATCTGTTCCGAAAAATGCTTTTGCATTTGGATCTACCAGCATGCCCCAGGAGCAGTCATCTAACTGTAAATTTCTGCATCCTGCTGCATACAGATCTTTGATCACTTTACGGTATCCTTCTGCAATATCCTGCACCAATTCTTCTGTATCTTCATAATATTTGCTCGTATTCGGCATTGCAAATGGCATGATCATCTGTTCTAAAAACTGTGCCGGAGCAGGAATTGTCTGTTTTGCAACTGTGTTTTCATCTTCCAGTGCTTTCACAAAACGGAAATGCTCTACAAACGGATGCTCTCCTGTTACAGCTACTTTTCCTGTCAGGTAAGTGTCATCGATCATAGCTGCTTCCCCGTGGAACGGAAGTCCTGTCTCTGTTTTGCTGTGTCCGACTCCGTCAAATCCCCACATGAAATCCAGATGCCAGGTTGATCTTCTGAACTCTCCGTCTGTGAGCACTTTGTATCCTGCTGCCTTCTGTTTTTCAACCAGTGCGCGGATTTCCTGATCTTCTACACTTGTCAGTTCTTCTTTTGTAATGGTTCCTGCCTCATATTTGCTTCTTGCCACTTTCAGCGCTTCCGGACGCAAAAAGCTTCCTACATAATCATATCGAAATGGTGTGTTCTGTTTTGCCATTGTAATTCCTCCGTAATAATTTCATTTCATGATCTATCAGACCTCCGGACTGATCCCATCCGGCAACAATCATGACTCTATGCTTCATGATAATATAATTTTTAAAATTCGTCCACCAGAAATTAGAAATCATCTTCTTCAATCTCAAAGTTGATAAGTTGTCTGAGATCCGGATAAATCTCCTCACTCGCGTGTCCGGTGTCATTTTGTTTCACCTGAAGTTCCACTTCTTTTCCAATCCGCTCTGCAATCATCATTTTCAGACTGTCTTGACATTCTGAACGATTTTCCGAAATGTACTCATACGCATTCGGATCTTCAAATACCAGAAGCAGACAGTTATTTGGTCCAAGTGTTGGAACTGCCTTATTCAGATATGTTTTGGTAATTCCGGTAAGCTGGGACAGGATTCCCTTCCAGTTTCCAATAATCTGTTTGATGTCCTCCGGGATTGCTTTCGGAAGCTCCATTTTTGCAATTTCTTCCGATGCAGTTACCTCACTGCCCTGCCTGGGGCTTTGGGATTGTGCAACAACAACACCTTTTTCCAGCTTTTTTTCCAGACTGTCCACACGGTCTATGAGTGATGTATAATCTTTTTCCATTTCTGGTTTACATAACTTTATTACATTTATTTCAATCAAAATACGCTTCTGCGTTGCATATTTGATCTGATTGCTGAGTTCTGAAAAAATACGGATATAGCGCATCAGCGTATCCACATCTGTCATTTCACTTTCTTCTTTCAGAAGTTTCAGATTATCGGAGGAAACATCTATGGCTTCTTCCGGATTATCAGATGTTTTTACAAGAAGCAGATTACGCATATACCAGGTAAAATCCCCTACAAACTGGCTCAGTTCCCTGCCACCTATGATCAGTTCTTCCAGAATCCGGATGGCTGCTGTCACATCTCCTGCCAAAATCCTCCGAAGAAGTCTGCTGAAAACTTCTGTATCTACTGCCCCCAACACTTCCAACACTTTGTCATAGGTAAGTGTCTGACCCAGATAAAAAGCAATACACTGATCCAGAAGACTCAATGCATCTCGCATAGAACCGTCTCCTGCCTTGGCAAAGTAGCGAACTGCTTTTTCTTCTGCCTCTACCCCCTCTGCCTGAAGAAGTTCAGAAAGGCGAGCTGCGATCGTATCAATGGAAATCCTGTGAAAATCATATCTCTGGCATCTCGACAATATTGTGATCGGGATCTTATGTGCCTCAGTAGTTGCCAGAATAAATATTACATAGCTTGGAGGCTCCTCCAGCGTCTTAAGCAGTGCGTTAAATGCTCCTGCTGAGAGCATATGAACCTCATCGATTATATATACTTTGTATTTTACAAGTTGTGGAGGATAGATTACTTTTTCTTTTAATTCCCTTATATCATCTATACGTCTATTACTTGCTGCGTCCATTTCTACAACTTCAAGAGCTTTGTCATTTAGAATCATTTTACAATTTTCACATTCATTACAAGGATTACCGTCGATTGGATTTAGACAATTTACTGCACGAGCAAAAATCTTTGCACAACTTGTCTTTCCCGTACCTCTAATACCTGAAAAAAGATAAGCATGACCTAAGTTTCCTGTTTTTATTTGATTTTTTAAAATTTCAACAATATGATTTTGACCAACAACTCTTGTAAAGTCCTTTGGTCTAAATTCTCTATAAATAGCTTGTTTCAAAATCTCACCTCTAAGTTTATGTTATTA